>Ga0100385_1000216_pt1 | contig 79065 bp, 93 predicted proteins | sample CryGeymeta201509_FD_81543 | JGI IMG/M metagenome (GOLD analysis project Ga0100385, IMG submission 81543) | Groundwater microbial communities from Crystal Geyser aquifers in Utah, USA - Crystal Geyser metaG 2015-09 | ecosystem: Environmental > Aquatic > Deep subsurface > Groundwater | place: USA... | reverse complement strand
GAAAATTGAAAATCCCAAATACTATGAATTTTTAGAAAAGTATAAAGGTAATCCAGAATATTGTGGCACATATAATAATGGGTATGAATATAGATTGGATGCAGTTAAATTTTCACATAAAGTGTATGCCATACAAGAAGGATTAAAATATGTTGATGATAATGACAAGTACTTTGTTTGGTGGGATGCAGATGCTTGGTTAACGGGTGAAATAACTGATGCAGTAATAGAAAAACATTTGGGTTTACAAAATGGATTTTGTGCTTATTTGGGTAGAAAAGATTGGGATCATTCCGAAACCGGGTTTATCGCATTTAATACATCAGATAATGATTATAAATTATTTGTAGAATCATTTGCCAAAATATATGATACAGGAAATGTATTTAAACTTGCTCAAGGAAGAACCGATAGTCATGTTTTTGATTTATTACGAGATGCATTTACTAAGCAAAAAGGCAAGAAGTTTATCAATTTGTCCGAAAACGTGGCCGGCAATCATGTGTGGCCAGAAACCACCCTGCATGTTTTTTCTGATCATGCAAAGGGCCCGGTAGCAAAAAATAAAATTTTAGAAAATCAAATTAAAGCCCCAATGGTCTCCAATATACAACAATCTGTTCAACAAAATTCTATGATGAATAGATATGATCAAATTTATAAATTAATTGAAGTTAGCAAACCAAAAATAATTTCAGAAATTGGTGTTGCCCAAGCCGAACGTGCTCAACAAATGATTAAGGAAGCATTTAAGCATTCTGATAGAGTGATTTATTTTGGCTTTGACGTATTTGAAGACGGGGATGCAGAATTAAATTCAAAGGAAATGAACGCCAAACGAGTAAGTAGTTTTGATGAAATAAACAACAAATTAACTGCTCTTCAACAAACTTTTCCAAATTTATTCTTTAAATTAATACAGGGCAATACAAACGATACGTTGCCCGAATATGTTGATAAAGCAATTGAACTGCAAAATGCAACTGGTTTAATAATAAATGTTAAACCCAATCAAAGTGATTTTGTGTTTATAGATGGTGGTCATTCTGTTGACACTATTAGAAATGACTACACCGCATTTAAAGATTGTGGTTTGGTTTTGATGGATGATTATTATGTTGCTGATCAAAATGGCAACAGACCTGATATATCCAAATTTGGTTGTAATTTCCTAGAAAAAGAAATTGAAAAATCTGTATTATTGCCCATCGCTGATAATATAGTGGGCGGCGGCCAAACAAAAATTTTAGTAGCAGGGACTAACTCGGACAAAGTTAAGATTAAACAAGGGCAATCAACAACTACTAACCAAAAAAATATCAAACCGCAGGCTAGTGAAACTTCGTTGCAAACAGGCAATGGCAAGGGTGTAAAGATAGAAACTAGAAACTCAATACCAAATGAAGTTTTACAGAGCCAAGTGGATTATGCTTGCCAAATGATGAAGAACCACAACATACCAGAAATAATTTCAGTTAAACTGCATGAACGTTGGGCATATTTGGTGGGCGGCGCAGCGTCATATAAAAAACCAGAATATTTAGAGCAAATACGTCTCGCCGCAGCAAATAAAACAGACGTTGTATTTACTAGTAAAACCGCACATGATTATTTGATAAGTCAAAATATTATTCCATGGGCATGTTTATTATTGGACCCAAGACCGCATGTTGCAGATTATTTTGAAATAAATCCAGACGTAACATATTTTGTGGCCAGCCAATGTCACCAAACAGTATTTGATAAATTGATAAATGCTAATGCAAAAATGTATGTTTATCATGCTGAGGTTGCTGCTGGAGAAAAAGATATTATTAAGAAACATTTCCCAGACGCAAAAATGTTACCAGGCGGAAGTACCAGTCAAAGCCGAGGTATAAGCATTCTTATGGCAATGGGGTTTTATAAGTTTAAGTTATTTGGGTTGGATAGTTCATATCCTACCAAGCCAGAAAAAGTGCATGGTATTAATCAACAGAAAAAACCCATAGAAATTACAGTCAATCATAATAAAACAAAAGAAGCAATAACTGATAGCAAATATTGGACAGATCCTGAATTGTTGGCACAAATTAATGATATGGAACATATCACAAAAATATTTGGTCATTTAATTTTAGATTGCCAAAGTGACGGTCTAATGAAAGACATGTTAAATTATTGGCATAAAGAAAAACAAACATTTGAGGATTTATATAAAATATGAAATATTGAAAAATAAAATGTTCTACCATATACTCATAAAAATAGGAGGTTAATATGGTAGAACATGATCTTTGGGTAGAAAAATACAGGCCAACAAAATTAGACGATTATGTTTGGCGTGATGCAAATCAACGATTGCAAATAGAGGAAATGTTGTCAAAAGGCAATTTACCTCAATTATTATTATCCGGCAGTCCGGGTATAGGTAAAACTACACTTGCTAAAATTTTACTCAATGAATTGCATGTTAGCCCTGCTGATATATTGGAACTCAATGGTAGTACAGAAAACAGAATTGAAGTTATCCGTGAAAAAATAACCAACTTTGTTTCTCTTATGGGGTTTGGCGGAATTAGATACGTATTATACGATGAAGCAGATTATTTAACAAAAGCTTCTCAGGCCGGATTACGTAATTTAATGGAAACATTTTCGGCCGGCGCTCGATTTATACTTACTGCTAATTATCCAAGTAGAATTTTAGAAGCATTAAAAAGTAGAACTCAACATTTTCATTTTCATGAACTTAATAAAGATGAATTTATTATTAGAGCAGCTACCATTTTAGCCAGTGAAGAAATAGAATTTGAAATAGAAGTATTAGAAAGTTTTGTTTCAGCTACTTATCCTGACTTGAGAAAATGCATCAATTTGCTACAACAATATTCAATGAAGGGCAAATTGCATAACTTTGAAAAAGATGATGCAGGACAACCGGATTGGTATGAACCGGTAATTGAAATGTTTAAGCAAGGTATGATAAACGAAGCTAGAAAAGTTATTGTCAAACATATACAGCCGGAAGAATATGAAGACATGTTTAGATTTTTATATGACAATTTGGATTTTTTCGGCAATAGTGAAGAAAAACAAATGGAAGTTATTTTAGTAATACGCGAAGGATTAGTTAACCATAGCATGGTCGCCGATCCTGAAATAAATTTAAGTGCTACATTGGCTAAATTGGCCTTATTGAGTAAGGAATAAAAAATGATAGAAGAAAAAGCACCGTATTTGGTGGTCATATTTGATGTTAAACCCATTGATGATACTGTTGAAATTTTTAATTGGCAGGAAAAAGAAAAATGGGCATTTACGGAAATGGTATATTTTGAAACTGAAATATCAAATGACTTGTACAATTCTGCTCATGTAATCTTGGATGTACTAAACGGGAAAATGCGAAAAAGCGAATTAAAAAATGTTAAAGATCAAGAGCTTATAGAGTATTATTTTAAAATTTACGATAAAAACATAGTTGACTTAGTAAAATTTTATTTTAAGCAATATCCCGAGGCTTGGCAAAGTCTTCTTACCACTGCTGCCAGCGCAGCCCGTCAGTTGGATAATGCTGAATAATATTGTAGATACTTATTTATACATAGATGAGTAATAATACTGCAAAACTATAACTCCTGACTTTTAGGATATAAATAATACTGTGAAGCAGTCTTATTGTTGTTCTAATAAAAAGGAGATAAACCTTGGCTAGACGCGCTCGTAAAGTGAACAAACAATTTCAATACAATACGCCCCATGTAAATAACGTGGAAAACGTAATAGAATTAAATACTCAACGAAGAGATAACAGACGAAAGAGAAAAATTAATATTATTCCTAGATCTGTTAATCAAGAAAGTTTTGTATTAGCTCTAGAAAATTCTAAAAATTCTATAGTAATAGCTACTGGTCCGGCAGGTACGGGTAAAACAATGCTTGCAACATTATGGGCTATAAAAGCTTTTCAAGAAGGAAAATTTGACAAAATCGTAATTACTAGGCCAAATGTTGCGGTTGATGACAAAGACATAGGATTTTTGCCAGGCGATATTATGAAAAAAATGACACCTTGGATGTTACCTATTTTGGATTATTTTAAAGAATACTATTCACCCCAAGACATAGAATATATGATTAAGGAAGAAGTAGTGGAAATTGTTCCAATAGCATATATCAGAGGACGTACATTTAAAAATGCGATTGTTATAGTCGATGAAGCACAGGGAACAACTCCTAATTCAATGTTATCAATTCTTACAAGAATTGGTGAAAACAGTAGAATTATCGTAACAGGCGATATTAAACAAACAGATAGAGGTGGCGCAAATGGATTACGCGATATTATGGAAAAAATTAACAAAGCCAGTAAATTATCATACGTTACTATGGTTGAATTCAACACAAAGGACATCGAAAGACACCCTGCCGTTGGAGAAGTCCTTGCGCTATATAAGGAAGACCAATTCTAAAGAAATAAAATTTAATCAATATAAGTAGAATAAATTATGGGCTTAGAATAATTCTAAGCCCATAATCATCTTATAAAAATATTATTTTAATGCCCATGCCCAAGCATATCCGCCGTCAATAAACTTGATTTCGTCGTTAAAAGTTACTTGAACAAATGACGAGAAGGAAGTTGGTGCCGAAACTCCTTGTTCGCCATACAAGTTAAAACCCAACCCCCACCAAGTGCCGTCTATTTTTTGTGCATATAGACATAAAAGACCGGGTCTTATATTAACCCAGTCATTGTCATTGCCCACTTGTGTAAATACTGCCTTATTGCCGCTGCCGCCCGACGCGCCCCCATTGTTGGAACCAAGTGCCCAAATTGTACCGTCATTTTTTAATATCCAAGCAGTATTGTCTTTTGCAGCTATTTTATTTGTATTAGAGCTATTGCTCGTCAATGTAAATGTAGTTTTGTTTGAAGTTGGGTTCGCGCCGCTTTGATTTAAATGATTTTGTCCAACAGCGTATACATCCCCGCTAACAGTAACGCCGTAGGTATTATTAGTACCAGATTCTATTGCTTTCCAATTGAACGAACTACCCATCTGTCGCCAAATTGATATTCCTGAAGTATTAGTGGGTGTATAATCTAACTGGTTATACGTATTTACGCCTCTACCCCACATGGTTCCGTTTGATTTAAGAGCAACCACATGAAATTGGCCATTTGCGCAACTTACCCAATCGGTATCACCGCTTAATTGGGTCCAATTGCCTCCGGACGCGCCCACCCCTAACATTGATCCAGCTGGATTACCTATGCCCCAAATAGTTCCATCGGATTTAATACCAAAATTTATTTCATAATTGGCGGTGATAAATTTAAAATCTGATTCAACTCCCACTCGTAATGGTATAGGTGTGGCCGAAGTATTGATTTGCGTCCCCAATTGGTTAAATGCTGTTTCGCCCAACCCCCAAACCTCACCAGAAACATTAAGCAATATTCCGTGGTTTCTACCGGTTGATATATCTATCCATTTGAATGATGGTGTTACTTCCACAAATGCAATATTTGTTTCTGTTGGGGTTATCCCTAATTGGGTTTTATTGTTTCGACCTATTCCTAATAACGTAAAATCCATAACGGGTGGTGGCGCCGCTTCTAGATTTTTTGCTTTTATATTTGTTATTTTTTTGAATGTTCCCGAAAATATCATATTTAGACCCCATTTATTGTTTTTTTTTGTTATGAACTTAATTCTTTTTATTTGTACAAATAATTAACCCAAATAATTTAAATGCTTTGGAAACATCAAGCGTGCTATTACGCCATCCATACACATTATAATATCTTGAAATTTTATGCATTAATTTTTTTAAAAATTGTTTTAGCAACCAATTTATGTTTTGGGGCTTTGCCTCCACTTTTTATATCGCAAACCGAAGTATCATCTGGATGAGATTTACAATCGGTGTTTGCTTGAACCATTGTTGGAATAAATACTTTAGTTACAGGATCAAAGAAATCTACCTTATCCCCCTCTGCTCCTTCTTCGCTACTCAACCATTCTCGATCACTTGGGCTAATTTTTTTATTTCCTATTTGTAATGCTCTAGTAATTTCATTTCCGGTTATACCACGTTCTCTAACTCTTTGGAAGAAATGCGCGTCCCCGCCGCCGGGTTTTTTAGTAGGCAATTCGATATCCAAAACATCACCTTCAGCATCAATTTCATCTTTGGGTGCAAATTCTGTTTTACGAAGAAGATCTTCTATTTTTTTAATTTCTGTCGAAAATGGAATTCGGTTAAATAATTCAAAAAGTTTCATAATGATCTCATTTGTTAATACTTTATATTTATACAATAAATACAATAATAAGGAATATGGACTATTATGGATAGTATAATTAAAAAGATAGCAAGTTCAAAAATATTGTTAGATGTATTGATAGCATTTGAAGATTTTCTTGATAGTAATGATTTATATGTTTACAAAAATTGGTTCGATGGCGAAGTGGTCGAAGGACCAATTATTTCAAGATATTGGGTTACGGTAACACTCAAATACCCATACAGAAAAATGCCAGATCCTGACGGCGCCGAACGATTAGTTAAAAATGGCGTTTCGGTTAAATACGTTAAATCAAAAGAAGAAATTTATTTTAAAGATATGAGTATGACGGATAGTAATAACATATCTGGATTAGGCTTTGCTACGCAAACTACATTAGATAAAACACCAAAGCCTAAATATATGCCCATCTGGTTGATAACGATCACAATGCCCAGACGATTTATTGAAAGTGTTATTGAGCAGGACTTGGTTGATTTTAATGGTAAAATAGATTTATCAACCATTGCCGATGCTAGAACTTCCAATATTGATGTAAAGAATAGTTTTTCAACAGATCAATCAGAATCTAATACTGATGAGGAAATTGAATTATGAAATTAAACGAAGGTCTTAGGTCAGGCGATTTAGATGATTTAATTTTGTCCGAAGTATCTGTTGATGAGTTTGAAAGTAAAATCATGGATGATGCGTTGGTTGTTGGGATAAAAACTCTAGATAAGGAACCTGCAGAAGATTTATCAAGATATATTGAACGTAGTGGCATAGATTTATTGGATGCCGATGTAAGTCCGGGACCTGATGAAGATGGCAATTATTATGTTTTTATTGAATTTATGCGAGATAAAACCTTTCCAAAAAAATTAGATAAAATTCTTTCTATTACTAAAAAAATAACTAATATATCTGAATGGAAAATAAAAGCGTATCATTTAGATGATGCGTTTCCTTATTCAGAAGAAATAGTACGAAAAAAGATAAGATTAAAAAGCCCGCAAGTTGACGAAGCTATCATTAATTATGTGGCCAATTCTGTAACAAATACTGTAAAATTGCAGGAAAATAAACTGTATTTGGACAACCTACAATATGAAATAGTTTCATTTGGAAACGATTTAAATTTATATTCGGCATTTAAATTTCCGTTTAAACCATTGCGATTAGACGAAACAGCTCAAAGATCTATCTCTATAATACAATCTAAATTGGGAGACCAATGGAGTATAAAACAGATTGACGAATATCTACTTTGCCAACAACATGATTCCACAAAATTACTTATTTTAAAAGGTTGATTTTTTTGATTTATGCCATAAAATGTAATTATAATATTTTATGGAGATCGAAAAATGGCTGGACGTACCACTGGTGTTGATTTTACTCAGATCATTGCTACCACACTTCATCAGACTGATAATGGATATAATGTTAGAGATGACCTAAAGCATCTTGACGTTGCCGCTCTTCAGGAAATTCAGAATAGAGCAACCTTTCCTTACCACGTTCTTTTCTTCAATCTTACCGGCGACCTTAATATTGGTAGCATGATTAGAACTGCTACTCTTTCGGGCGCCCGAAAGGTTTGGGTGTTTGGCCGCCGCAAGTTTGATCGCCGCGGGCTAGTGGGAGCAAATAACTATATTGAAATTGAGCAGGTTAATGGCTTTGTGGGTGATACTATTGAGTATTCTATGGAAGCACTCGATGACCTCATCACGGAAAATAATCTGTATCCCGTATATGCTGAATCGGGGGGAAACGTTCTTGGAACGTTTTCTTGGAATGATTACATTACTCCCGACAAGATTGGTGGTCGAACACCTGTTATCGTAATGGGTAACGAAGGTGCTGGCTTTCCTGATTTTGTAATGGATTATTTTTCTGTAATGGGAATGTGTGTGACTATTCCGCAGATGGGCGTAATGCGTTCGTTTAATGTTGGTCATGCTCTATCGGCTATTCTTTGGGATATGCGAAAGGATATGAAATGGGTGTAATTGCCGGACAACCTCTCGGCAAATTCCCCAACACATGGAATAGTATATTCCTCTATGATAATATTCAATGTTTGGGCGGTTCTATGATTACTGATCATGATCTATATATGAAATTTCAACAAATTATGGACACATATACTCGAGTAAAGATTAATAATGAATTTTATTATAAAATAACTAATCAGATGGGTGTTGAAAGTAAAAAAGAAATTGATAATTGGATTTTGTCAAATTTCACAAATAAAATTTATTATTATCAATTAGTTATGTGGTTTGAAGATAAAGAAGAAGCAATATTATTTAAAATGTTGTATGTAAAATAATGTATGACAATTTAGTTTCTTTATTTTTTGATGTTACTTTGGTTAAATTTAATTTAAACAAAGAAAAATCTGTTGATGAAATATTTATGGTAGAAAATAGTATATTTGTAGAAAATATAAAGCATGATGATAAAGAAATAGAATTATTTTTAAAATATAAAATTGAAAAATGTAAAATACCGTCAGCACTTTATATTAAAATGGTTTGTTCTAAGGAAAATAGATTTAATTTATATGGACAAATATTACAATTTGAAATTCCATTAGTTATATATAACAAATATTTCATATACCAACATCGCCATATGGATATATTCTTACAAATGATAATAGCATTATCATAATAATGACATGTGATTCTTCTTGTAGTATGGTCTAATAAAGTTAAAGGAGTAACAGATATGGATAAATGGAATTTGCGATTTTTAGATTTAGCTAAACATATTTCTAATTGGAGTAAGGATCCCTCAACCAAAGTTGGCGCAGTGATTGTTGATGAAGAACGAAAAATTATTAGCCTTGGGTATAATGGATTTCCTAGAGGTGTTGAAGATTTGGTAGAAAGATTAAATGATAGACCAACTAAGTATGCCATGGTAGCTCATGCAGAATTAAATGCTATTCTTTCGTCAAATGTTTCAGTTAAAGGTACTACGGTTTATGTTTGGCCGTTACCGCCATGTAATGAATGTGCCAAAGCCATAATTCAATCGGGAATTAAACGAGTTATTACACTAAAAGTTAACAATGAACGATGGGGTTCATCTAACAAAACAGCCAAAACCATGTTTGAAGAAAGTGGTGTGGCGTTTATTCAAATTGATATAGAAAACTGTTGACACAACCGCTCTATAATGCTAAATATACATATAAATAAATTTTAGGAGTATACATATTGTCAAAAGAAGATAAAATAGAACTTGAGGGCGAAGTAGTGGAAGTATTACCAAGTGCTCAGTTTAGAGTAGATGTGGGGCAAGGCAGAAGTGTTTTGGCTAGTTTATCAGGTAAAATGAGAACTAACAACATTAACGTTTTATTATATGATAAGGTCATTGTGGAAGTTAGCACATATGATATTAATCGCGGAAGAATTATTTTCCGTAGAAAGTAATAATGTATTTTTTATTTGATTGTGATGGTACCCTAACCCCCAGTAGAGGTATTATTGATACTAAATTTAAAATGTTTTTAATAAAATTTGTGGAAAAATTTCCATCAAGTTTGGTTTCTGGTAGTGATTATTCAAAAACAATAGAACAACTTGGTGAGGATTTGGTTGATCGTTTTATATACAGCTTTAATTGTTCAGGAAACGCCATATATCAAGATGGAAAACTAATTAAGAAAACTGATTGGGTGTTATCAGAAAAACCTAGAAATTATTTGATGAATGTTTTAGAAACATCTTCGTATCCCTTGCGAGTAGGCAACCATTTAGAAGAACGTCTGGGTGCTGTTAATTTTTCTGTAGTTGGTAGAAATGTAACGCAAGCCCAACGTGAAGAATATTTTGCTTGGGATAAGATATATAGAGAAAGAGCACAAATAGCTGATTATATTAATAAAAATTTTACAGGTGTAGAAGCTGTAGTTGGTGGTGAAATAAGTATAGACATATATTCTGCAGGCGCCGATAAAAGTCAAGTCCTCAGTTATTTGAAAAATAAAGATATTATATTTTTTGGTGATAAATGTATGCCTGGCGGTAATGATTATCCCTTAAGTTCAAAACTACCGCAAAATAAAGTTTACGCAGTTACTGATTGGCGGGAAACGTTTGATATACTCAAACGCCTATATTTTATTAATTGTAAACATTGAATTTTTATAATGTTTGGTAATATTCATAGATAAATTTTCTGAATATTATTCATCTTATTTAAAAATATCCAAATCATCTATGGCTATTTTTGGCATACCGGCTTGAGCAGAACTACGTTTTAAGCTGGTTTTTAATCTTTCTAAAAATACGGGATATTTATCTCTCATTACTTTTTTACTAATTTTCAATAGTTTTTCAAAGGTATTAATATCTGATAGTTTAACATTCTTACCTAATAATATTTTAACTGTTTCCTCGGGATTATTAATGTAACCTACTCTGGGTACACGTGGTGGATTGGCGTTATATTTATGCCATGGGAAACTCTCAAATTCATCTGCAGAAACTTTGGTCATACCTTGACCAAGTTTTTTCCTAACCTGTGGTCTAATGTATAAGCCTTTTTCAAGATCATATGCCCAACCTATTCTACCAACACGTTCGCCGTTTTCATCTAAATGTTCCCAAATCTTTTTCATCTTAGCAATAACACCCAGGGCTTGGCTTATGAATACCCCCTTAAAAGGGGAAACGTCTGCCCCAGGGCTGTGATGTGTAAATTTAAGCCATTCGGGATTACCAATAATAAAGTCAACTTGAATTAGTCCTTTTTCTTCATCACCTTCAATGGGTATAAGAGTGTTTAATTGCCCGGCGTTTAGACCGTCTGTTCTTGAATAATTTTGCGTAAACAGATTTTTAACTTTATCGGATATGCTAACTAACGTTTCTCGCGAAGCATGTTTTTCATCGACGGCAATATCCAAATCACCACTATCGGCCTGTTTTCCGGCACTACCCATCATATTATTTTTTAAGTATTCATAATCCATGGTTGTGTGATTGGTAATATTGTTGGCAATGTATCTAAGCGTTTTATCAATTTCTTCGCGTTTAATTCTCCTGATTTTTCCTTCAAACTCTGGATGCTTAAATGCGCCGCCACCCTCTTTTATATTTCTTTTTAATTCGTCAACAGGTATACCTTCTAAATACACGGCATATTCGTCACCAAATATTAATTTAATCTGTATTAACAAATTTTTAATTTCTTCTTGATAATTAAAGGAAATTTTTGACTGTATATTGTTTGTTGTAAAATTAATTTTTTCTTTGCTTTTATTGGGTAATATTTTTAATTTAATTGCCTTGCCATTATCATCAAGTGTTAGAGTAGAAATTAAAATATAATTTACACCAGGTTGAGCAATACATTGATTAATTAATCTATCAAGTTCTTTTATATATGTTTCATGTATTATAGATAAATCATCTTTTAGAAATATGTTAGCATCTTCTAAAAAATCTTTATTATAATCAGCATTATATTCCTTATACAATTCATTAAATCGTGTTATTATATTATTATCTTTTAATTTTTTATTATAATAATTTTTTATATTAAGTTCTGCTTCCTTTATACTTTCTTTATTATTGTCATAGAAATTAAATGATATGTCTTCCGCAATAGGCGGCACATGTGTTTTTAATTGTTTTATCATATTATTTAAATCTTCTGCGAATGTATTAACCGCATCTTTAACAGAATGTTCTATCAACCAAACATATTTTTCTGCTTGTTCTAAATTAGCACCAACATGACTACTATCAAATGACACTTCGGGGCTGTGGTAGATTTTAGCAGTTTTTTCATATGGCAAAATAATATCATCTTCTGTATCATATATTTTAACAGAAAATTCAGAATTTTGTAATATTTTTTCAAAGTTTTTTGCGCGCATTATGGAAAAAGTATAATCAGATAATAACGGTCGCAATCCTTGACTTAACGCGGTTTTTAAGAATACAGGAATTAAATTTTTACCTCTAAACTCCGGCTTAATAAAACTTCTTGTCCATTGTAAGTATTTTAGATTTGATTGTTTTTCAATTACTATAAATCCAATATCTTCAATACCTATTATGGAAGTGTTGTTATATTTAACAGTTTTAATATTATAGTCATTATGAGAATTAATCATTTTACCTGGTAATTTTTTTAATTTACGAAAATACATCCCAACTTCTAAATCATCCAATCCAAAATCACCAATATAAATTTCATTTATTTGATCAACATCATCGTAAATACCTTCAATTAAATCAATTGCTTCATCTATGCTATTATTAATAACTACCGAAGAAAGCTTTTTTCTAATGTAAGTTAAAATATCCAAAAAATATTTTTTAATAGTAGTAAGAGAACTAAAAAATGATAAAAAGCTTTGAATGGTAGCGTTGACCAATATAGAAGATAAATCTGTTACCTTTTCAACAATATTATCTAATAGTCCGGTTTTAACCATATCGTTTATATTTTGTAAATCCGTAAATTTATCTGAAATAAATTTTACAAATCCATAAATACCTAATCTAGAAATAAAGCCCTTCCAGCCAGATAATGTAACATATTTTGTTACATAGCCGATAACTGTTTTAACAATTTTAACAATTTTGATTTTTACATCTTCATTTAATATTTTATCAAGCACTTCATTAATATTTTTATTAATATACTTCACCAAAGTTCTAATTTGTTTACCTAATTGAGCGTTTACTTTTTCAAGCAAATCCGCATTATTAATTATTTCTTTAATTAATATTACTGCTGATTTTGCATCGGATATAGTAGTTGAAATATCATTTATTGTTTTATTATAGTTTTGCCCCAAATATTGTTTGATAGATGTTAAAAAGTTTTCGTATAATTCTTGTTCTTTTAATATTTCACTTTCAGTAAGCATTTGGTTGTTTGTCAAAATTTTAATATCAAAATTATTAACATATATTTCGTTTAATTTAGTTAGGGATTTTGGATGCTCATTATTTTCAAACATTAACACTAATTTTTTACCATCCTTGTAATTCGTACTTCTGTTAGTAAAATTTAATTCTTTATCAAAACTGTGTAAAAAGTTTTGTTCATCTGTATATGGTATTTTTTCTTTTGTGTCTTTGTTGTAAATTGAAACAGATAAATCTGTATTTTTTATTAATTTTAAATAATTTTTTGCAGAAGATATAGAAATGTTATCATCACTTATTATGGGCTTAATGCCTAACTCTTTAATAGCAAATTCTAAAAGCATATTTCTAATACTTTTGCCTCTGTATCCCGGCTTTACATACGAAAACCTAAATACCCTAGCTCCTTTGGGATTAATAGTCTGTTTTAATACTATAAATCCAACATTTTCTATTCCTATCATATCTCTTTTAAATGAAAAATCATATTTAATGGTATAGCCTTTATATTCCTTGGAATTTTTCAATGTGGGTATTTCTGAAATCATTTCTTCAAGAAAACTTGGGTTAAAATCAATAGAGGGCGAAACATTTATTTCAGAAATATTTTTCATTTAACGTTACCTGCCATTTTTACACTATCTGAAAAAGAATATATTGGTTTACCGTCTTTATCTACGATATTACCAAATTTTTTGGCTTGAATTTTTGTTTCATCAGTTCCTACATCAATTGTAGTATTTACGCCTTTGACTATTCTGCCATCTTCTATTAATTTTTCTTCTTTGCAGTTCATATTTAAAAACCAATTAGCTTGACTTTTATCATGGGGTGTGGCATTTTTTCTTGATTTTAATTTTTTAGCTTTATCGCAAGTTACATTTCCGCCGTATTTTTTTGTAATTTTGGCCTTAAGTGTTCCAACGCCACCTTTTTTGGTAGTTCTGGTCGTGTCTTCTTCCACTTTTTCTAATCTATCATAATAATCTAAAAATTCTTCAATATGATCTAGTGCAATATTACGAGCAATTTGCGCATTATCGGTGTGTTCAAATTCAGTCTTTTGACCTTTAGCTAATATGGGTTTTAATTCGGCAAAAGTTATATTATATTTTTTAAGAACTTTCTTTATTTTTTCTTTTATCATTTCATCAGTAACTGTCAATTCAGCGTCTTCGGAAACATTTTGATCTGCATAACCATTCGTCATGTAGGGCAAGCTGAACCACTTCTTGAAAAAATCTTTTTCATTACGCCAAGCCGCATCACCTTGATAACTTAATGGGCTTAAATTACCATCTGAATTACCAAAATTTTCTGTTAAATTATTTTTATGCATAAAGAATTTAGTATCAACTGAAGAAGACATAGTTCTTAAAGTATACCCTATTTGATCTGATAATCTTTTTAATCCTCGAGTATATAATTTTATTCTACTTTCTGAGGTTTTGGTGGCAGATACAATCCGTTTTTCGGCGGTAATTTCAATATTTTTTGGTTTTTCTTTACTAATAAAATTTTTCAAAATATCAGCGACGGTGGTAAATATTTTTAAAGCATCGCCCTCGCCTGTGGTTGAAGTATTACCATTGCGACGGAAAACTACCTCCCAATTACTGGTATAATTATCAAAAGTAGCATAAAATCTGACTACACTATTATCTTCGGTTTGAAAAGTAGCTTCATAAAAATCTCCCTCCCGTTTATCATACCACTGCCAAGGATATTTACTGTCAAATAATTCTAATAATTTCATGCTTTAACTCGCAGTTCTAAATGATACGTAAACTTCTTTAAAAATAAATTCCAAACTTGTTGATCTTTTCTATCATTCTTATTTTGACCAAAGTAAACATAATATGAATTATATGATGGGCTTTTCGATCTAATATAATCACGTATGTCTGAATTATTTTTTATTATATATTCTTTATATAAACGATGTATATCTATATTATTATGAATAAGTTCTTGAACAGCATTGAGGGCGTAGGCACTAATTTCTAATTTATCACTTAAGTAATGTTTGAAATTTTCCGGGGTATCAGTTTTAACACTGCCTCGTTCCGACTTGAGTTTACCTAACATGGTCTTTCTATTCGCCTGTTTGCCTTTACTGCGCAACCATTGTTCTAAATGCAACATTTCATGACTGATAAGTCTAGTTAGATCATACCAAAAAGTGGTAAATACCTCATCACGTTTTTCTGGTATTTGCATATCCTTTAGATATTGTTCAATCAATGGGTTACTTAAATATATTTGCAACAAACCAAATCCGTGTTCATTAAAGGCTACCGCTCCTTGGTGATTGCTATTTTGAGTTAATTTAAATTCAAAAATCCAACTACTATAATCTATATCCGAAATATGATTTTTGCTCATTTCCAACGCTTGTTTTCTGGATATTTGTTTAATAACACTTAATATTTTAGCAGGAGTATCTGCTTTGTTAATTCTTTCAGAATAACTCATTATTTTTGAATATAAACTAGTAGTTAATTCTTTGCTGTTAATTTCTTCTGTTAATGGTTGTTCCTTAGTTAAAACAAATTTATCCATATATGGTAATTGAATAATTTTAACTTTATACCCATGTTTATTGGAAATAATGTCCATAGCTTTTTTATAAATATTGGTTCTAGAAGTTTTTCTCTTACCACTAGAAATATCTCTTATTTTATCGGAACTAAAAGTAATTATTTTTGGATTTTTAGTTAAAATAAATAAATTCATTAATTTTAATATAGTTGATAATATTCTATATTGATCTCCGCCGCCAGTTATCCCAATACTGCCATTGGCACTAAATGCAGTATCCCATGTTGTTTCATCACTCATTAATTTGGAGAAAAATTCAACTTTAACATCTTGGTTTGTAAAAAATTCCGCACTAAATAATTCTAGTTCATTATAAGTTACTTTGAACGGATAACTAGTTTCTCCTAATTCGGTTAATTTGTCTTTTCTTTGCAATAAAAAGGAAGTGAAATCAAATCTATCCGACACCGTTAATGAATAATCAATTTTTGATGCAAGCTTTTTCACTAACACACGATACAGTTTACTTCTGCTGCCTTCTACCCGATGACCTCCCGATTTAATTTTTTCAGATTCTATCAATAATATTTTGGGTTTTTGTAAATGAACAAATTCTTCTATTAGTTTATTAACAGTGGAGAATATTTTAAAAGCATCCCCGTCTCCGGTAGCTTTGTATGACTGCCATTTTCTAAATTCTACTAACCAAGTATCGGATTTTTCATCATATATGCCTACATCAAATGTTATTAACCCGCCATCGGCAGATTTAAAATGAGCAACATACTGGCCTTTTTCTGAACTTTTGAGTTTCCATTTATATGGGTAAATACTATCACCAGTTTCAGTAATAACACCTTTTTTGTTTAGTATAAAATATTCTTGATAACCCACGTCTTTAGTAGTTAAAGTATACCCCATTTTTTTGGCTATTACCTCAAATACCTTTCTATAAATATCTGCTCTTTTTTTAGTTCTTTGTTTATTATCATCTTTAACATCGTTATCAGCGAGGCCAGAGAGTGGCGGTTTATACGCTGCTCCAAAAATTTTATTAGGGGTATTTACTTTCATATATTCATATATAATAGCTAAAACGGTAGAGAATATTTTAAAAGCATCACCCTCACCAGTTTCATCAGATCTACCATTGCGATCAAAAGCAACGCCAATACTATTGTCTATTTCCTTAGTACCGTTTTCGTCTTGTTCTATTGCACTAAATGAAACTTCTATTTCGTCCCCCGTCTCAGTTTTAAATTGAGCTATTTGTATTTCACTGTTGCCACCAAACCAATGCCAGGGATATTTGCTATTACCCAATTCCAATAAAATATCTTTACCCGTTTTGTTTTTATCTTCTTTAAGACGTTTTTTATACCTTTGAATATTATTATCATTCGCCATTCCGCTCTTTACAAATTGTTCTTCACCAGTAAAATCAATAATCAGTTTATCTATTTGTGTCCAATAATGTGGAATGTTTTTTAGTTCATTTATTAAATTATTCTGTTCTACAAACTTCCAAGCACTTTCTTGATCAGCCAAATAAAACCCTTGTTTTTTTGCTAATACACGTTCCTCATCTGTAAAATCAGAAACAGACAATGGGCGGGGATCATCAACAGTAAATGTACCTTTGATGATTTTGGCTTTGGGAAACCCTTTGCTCTTTAAATAATTGGTAAGTTTCATCGCCGGTAGAACACAAAAGTTTCTCTTACAGCCTTTTTTAATATCTTCAGAATAACTTCCTGCAAAAAGATGAACGAGTTTATTCACTTCTTTCAAGAGTATACCGGGATAAACTTCAGGATTTTTGATGGCAGGGTGTAAATTTTCTATCATATGTATATTTATTTATTAATGACATATAGTAAATTTTAATATTTTGATAAATAGTTATATTATATGTTAAAATAGGAATTTATTATGTTTGGTACAATACTGAGCTTTTTTACCGGTGGTAATAAAATATGGTTATATCTAATTGCTGGTATCGCAATTACCGCAATAGTTGCCGGATTTTGGTTTTATCAAAGAAGCATTATTTCTGGTTTGGAAGAGCAAATTAGAACCAAAGATCGTAAAATTGAAGCACTTAACATTGAAATTACTGGGCTAAGAATTGATAATGACAGACTTAAACTTTCTGTAGTAAGTTTAGAACAAGATATAGAGAGAAGAGTAAATGAAATGGCGGACATTAGGTTAGAAATTGCAGAAGTAAATAGATTGCGAGACGAAAGTTCGGCCAGATTAGCAGAGTTTGAAGCAAAACAACGTGATGCTGAGCGGCAGGCAAGAATAAAGCAATTAAGAGAAGGCGAACGTGCTAGTTTACTTTTGCGATTATATAATAATAATATTGATTGTTTTGTAGAAAATTTTAATAATACTAACGGCCGGTGTGTAGGTGGCAAATTTAGAGAGTAAAATATGAAAATTATAGGTACAATATTAGTTGTTTTATCATTGGCGGCCTGCGCCCAAACACCGGAGCCCAGCCGTGTGCCACAAACATCGGTTACTGTTGTAAATACTACTGCTTATCCTGAATTTCCCGATCTACCAATCCCCCCCGATGTAAAATTATTGCCATTCAAAGTAGACTTTCCTAGAAAATCCGGAGAGTTAGTAGTTAAAAATATTACTGCTTGTGTAAATGTCTCCGAGGAAGCACAAGATGTTAGATTTTGGGCACGGTGCGGCGAAAATCCAATAGATTCAAATTCAAATATCTTTATAGGATTTGACCAACCAAATTGGAATAATCTAAATTCAAATTTTGAAATTCTAAAAGAAAATAATTCAATCCTACGTGGGTTATTGCGACAGGCAAATAAACAAAGGTCTGGCTGGCGTAAGTTGGCAACTGAAGAAAGAAATAAAGCCAATAATCGCCGCGCAGAAATAGAAGCGCAAAATCAAACTCTAGCAGAGTAATTATATATACATTGACATTGCCTGCAATTTGCTATATACTAAATAAAGCGTATGGTGAATTAGAAATATAATGGAAAATGATGGATTATTATAAAATTCTTGGTGTTGAAAAAAATAGTTCTAATGATGAAATAAAAAAAGCTTATAGAAAGCTTGCTAAGCAATATCATCCAGATATAAATCCCAATGATAAAACAATAGAAAATAAATTTAAAGAAATAAATCAAGCTTATGAAACATTAAGTGATAAAAATAAACGTAGAATTTATGACCATGGCGGACAAGATCAAAAACAGTATCACCCATATGAAAACGGCTATTCAAAACATGCATTTAATGATGTATTCAACGATATATTTGGCCAACATGAATTCAATCAATTCTTTGGTGGTCGTCAACGGTTCCATCATAATGAAAATTACACTGCTGAAATTCCAATAACTTTGGAGGAAGTATATACTGGTGTTGAACGAGAAATAACATTAAAATTGCCATCGGGTGAAATTAGAAAAATAAATGTCAAAGTCCCGCAAGGCATCAGCGGCGGCCATAAAATAGTGTTCAAACAACAAGGTGGACATAGTAATACTCAATTACCAGCCGGTGATTTAATTATTATCTGCAGGATAATACCACACGCTGTATTTAATAGGCGCGGTGCTAATTTGATTATGGAATTACCTGTAAATATTTTTGGTTTAATGATTGGTACAGATCAGGAAATCACCACTATAGATGGCAGTAAACTAAATGTTAAAATTCCAGCAGGTATGGGTATTGATCAAACAATGCGAGTCAGCGGCAAGGGGTTATGTTCGTATAGTGGAAACAAACGCGGGGATTTGCTCATAATAATTAAAGCTAAAATTCCTGCCATAACTTCAAAAGATGATCTTGCAATTCTATCTGAGATGCGGGCAAAATACTCTTGACATTTATAAGATAACTGCTATCTTAATATAGTGCATGGGAGGATTTTATGTTTAAGATTATAATTCTAGTTGCAGGGCTGGTGTTGCCAAATATTGCAGTCGCTAATACCTGCGCAGATGATGATCAAGCAATTGGTAAAGAGATAAGTAAAATATTTTACATGATGCGCAATTTATATCTTGAAAATAAATTAAGTTATTTGGTCATGGATCAAATAATGACTGAAATGCATTTGAAATATAATGAAGAATATAGGTTGGCTTTTCAAATAGCCGTACGCCACGCTCCAAATGAATGTATTACGATACGTAATATGGGCATAGATTGGGCAAAATCATACGAGGAAATAATATTGAATGAAATTAATAGCAGAAACTGATGAACGATTAAAAACTGCGTGTGACCTATTTGATTATAACATCGGAGTTGATCTAAAGCAATTATCAACAGGTATGTTGGAATTGATGATGAAATTTGGTGGAATTGGGTTAGCAGCCAACCAAGTGGGATTGCCTTACAATTTATTTATGACTAATTTTGAGCCTTATTTATTTGTTAATCCAGATATAATAGATACAGGAAAAGACGAGACCAAATCCGTAGAAGGTTGCTTGAGTTTTCCTGATTTGTTTTTACCAGTATATAGAAAGACAGAAATACTGTTAACATATCAAGATATTAATGGCAAATTCCATACAGGCAAATTTGGTGGCATTGAGGCAAAAGTTATTCAGCACGAATGTGACCATTTGCATGGAATAACTTTTAAAGATAGAGTAAGCAAATTGGTTTTAGTTATGGCCGAAAAGAAAAGAAAAAAGTTTTTGAATAGGAGATAAGCATGAGTAATGCAGATCAATACGATGATGGGGCAATGCGTGATGCGGTCGTTAGATCGCACAAAATAGCAATAGACCATAATCACGAATATGTCACGATTGAACATATTCTATATGCTTGCTTGGAAGATGAATTTATACATAAAATGTTAGATGACTCTGGCATTCCATATAATGAAATAATTCATGAATTAGATGATTATTTTGAATCCGGGAATATACCTGTTCAAGTTGGAGCAAGGCCCAGGCAAACAAGTGTTAGTATTTCTATTTTACAGGGTGCAATAAAATATATTTTATCTTCGGGTAGAAATAAATTTGAATTATATGATATTATTTTATCTATATTAGAAAAAAGTGAAACTCATGCTGCTTACATATTAATGAAATATGGGGTAACACCGTTACTTGTAAAAGAATACGTTACCTATAATAAGCATGGAGATTTGACAATGCAAGATGGGTCTAAACCCAAAGTTACACTTAAGCCTAAGAAAAATCAGGGGAAAGTCAACGTATTACAAGCAAAAGAAATATTAGCACAATACACTACCAATCTAAATGAAATGGCTAGAACCGGGAAAATAGACAAGCTTATAGGTAGAAGTAAGGAAATATTTACTATAAGCAAAATATTATGTAGAAGAACAAAAAATAACATTTTGATTGTTGGAGAACCAGGCGTTGGAAAAACGGCCATTGCCGAAGGCTTGGCATACAAAATAATCAATAACGAAGTAAGCGATGCATTAAATAATGCCGTTGTTTATTCTTTAGAAGTTGGTACTATTATGGCGGGCACCAAATACCGAGGTGATTTAGAAGAAAGGTTGCAGGGAATAATTCAATCCGTAATCACAATAAGCGAAGAAGAGAATATAAAGGCGGTATTGTTTATTGATGAAATACATATGATGGTGGGAGCCGGGGGTGGTTCTGATGCAAAAGCAATGGATATCGCTAACTTAATCAAACCTGCGTTAGCAAAAGGATCACTTCGTGTAATAGGAAGTACCACCTATGCTGAATATAGAAAATACTTTGAAAAAGATGGCGCGTTATTGCGAAGATTTCAACGGTTAGATGTTACGGAACCATCAATAGATGAAGCAATTGAAATCATAAAAGGGTTACGTCAGTATTATGAGGAATTTCATGGAGTTTCGTATACCGATGAAGCTGTGGAAAATGCGGTGAGATTATCTGCCAAATTTATAAACAAATCTCATTTACCGGATAAAGCTATTGACGTTATAGATAGTGCGGGCGCCAAGAATAAGGTAATTGATAAATTAGACCAAGTAACTGTGTTGGACATTAACCATATTATGGATGAAGTGGCAAGTATCGCAAATATACCCATAAATAAATTGCGCGATGACGATAATGCCATAATAGAAAATTTGGAACCACAATTAAAATCAATGATATTTGGGCAAGATTTAGCCATTGAAGATATCACTTCTTCAGTTTTTGTGGTACGTGCTGGGTTACGTGAGCCAGATAAACCGGAAGGTTGTTTCCTGTTTAATGGCCCGACCGGTGTTGGTAAAACTGAACTAGCTAAGCAATTGGCCAAATCTCTGAATATGAATTTTGCTAGACTTGATATGAGTGAGTTTATGGAAGAACATTCTGTCAGTAAACTTATTGGTTCTCCGCCCGGTTATGTGGGATATGAGGAAAATGGCGGAAGGCTGATTAATATTGTTGATGAACACCCAAATTCTATTATTCTATTTGATGAAATAGAAAAAGCACACCCAAAAGTGTTTAACATATTATTACAGATCTTGGATTATGGAAGATTATCAAATAGCCATGATAAAGAAGGTGATTTTAGAAACTGCATCATTATTCTAACTGGTAATATAGGGAGTGCCGCCGCCGAACGAATGGTGATAGGATTTGGCGATAGAGATAATTCTGAAACACAGAATGAGGAAGTGTCAAAAACTTTCCCGCCAGAATTTAGAAACAGGCTTGATGCAGTTATTACTTTTAATAAACTTGACAAAGAAACTAGCAAGTTGATATTAAATAAGTTTATTAACGAATTAAATATACAGCTTATTTCTAAAAATGTAGTTCTAACGCTAACCGAATCTGCTGAAAATGAATTGTTACGCGCCGGATTTGATGATAAAATGGGTGCTAGGCCACTAGCTAGAATTATTCAACAAAAAATTAAAAAACCGCTAGCACCAAAAATATTGTTCGGGGACCTTAAGAACGGCGGTAAAGTTGAACTTGACTTCAAAGAAGATTTCGTTTTTAACTTAGTTCAAGACTTGATAACAGATGAACGAGAAATACAATGATAACAAAAAAAACTACGGGTAAAACCAAATTTATACCATTAAAAAAAATATATTATGGTAAGTATTGTTACAAAATAATAGTATTTCAACCGTATCATCCAACTTATAGTAAATCGTATTTTGGTAAAACAATATCAACTCAAGTTAATAAGCAGAGGGTTGCTTTATACAACGAATTTCAAAAATTAAAGAAAAAACTTGTGCCTAATATGGATAAAAATACAACAATGCCCTTGATAATGAATCAAAACTCTTGGGGTAGTGTTTATAGTCAGGAATATAATGAAAGGGTATTATTGTATTTTGATAATAAAGATATATTTGATAAGTTTTATCAAACTCTAAAGGATTGGGTTTTAGTCGTAGAACAACCAATTAACGACAGCCATCTATCAGTGTATAAAAATGATTTGGATATGCAAGTATTAATAAAACCCAATTTATTTAAATATAATTTTAGATATAGAGCCCCTATACCGTGTACTATATCAAACGATAAAAATTATGAGTTATATAATATTATACAGGAAGCATTTTCGGGAAGAGATCAAGAATCATTTTACTGTCGATTGAATTATTATTCCATAACTGTGTTGACAAATGATATTAATGACTTACTATTATTGCAATTAATAGTTAATAAAAAAATAAAATTTGAAAAAATAGTAAAACCTGAAGAAATTACGGAGTAAATCATGAATAAAAAATTATTAGAAGCATTGTGCAATAAAAAAGTTTTGAATACAGGAACAGTAATTGCAAGTTATTATCCGGCAAAAATGCTGGGTGGAATGGCAACAACTAAATTGATAGATGATTTTAATTTCGTTGATTACAAAAATGAAAAAATTAAATTAAAAAGAGTAAATACTAATGAGATATATGTGTTAACAATAGACAATATTGTTAACATAGATGGGATGGATCCTGCTAGATTAGCAGGTATATATGGCATTAAATCAGATGGAAGTAATAAAAAAGAAAAAATAGACCCCATAACTGGGCTTCCCGTTAGAAGAGGTAGAAAAACAAATAAAGTTAAGGAATTAATTAATGACAGACTTAACCAACTTAGAAAACACAATCCAGTTGAAGCAGGAATTAACCAGGATAAAACAAGAAAATCGAGCAATTAAGGAAAAATTAGAATTCTTCACTGATAAATATGGTATACCAAACGAATATAAATTAAAAGAGGAATCTGTTGACGAATCAATCAAATCTGATAATTTAATTGATATCGAAACTACTAAATTAAATTCAGAAAAATATAAAAAGTTAGTAAATGAATCTATACGTGATTTGCTGAAACTACAATTGTCTGAACTATTGGAAATATTTGCTAATCAAAATAAGCAAAGTATTATTGCTTATAATTCAATTGCCAAATTACGAGATCAGTTAAAAGATAAATAGGTATAAAGGATTACCTATGAAAACCAGTGAATTATTATTATCAAATACGTCAAATCAAGTTTCCGTAACAGGAGAAAAAATAAGAGCAGATGGCTGGTATGGCAGTAAAGATGGGTTACATACTATTCAAATAACCACCGCTAATTTTAGAGGTAGAATTGCCATTCAAGCATCTCTTGCGTCATCCCCGCAAGAAGATGATTGGTTTTTTATTAATTTAGCAGGTAGTAACCAATACCTAATTTATGATTGTGCAGAAAGTTCTACCAAAGCATATAATATAACCGGAAATTTTGTTTGGCTAAGAGCATTGGTAGACCGAGAAAATTTAGGGTATGAACCCTCTCCTACCCAACTAACTAATCTTGGAATAGTTACACGTATTATATTAAATAGATAAGCATAAATACTTTATAAAAATAAAGGAATATTATGCCGATTTATGCCAAACCAGCAGATATAATGAGTAATATTACATATATTTCGCAGCCGATAGAAAACGGTCAATCTTTGGTCTTTGATAGTTCTACTGGATTTTTTATTAACAAAAAAGTTACGGTTGATTTAACAGGATCAGTCACAAGCGCAAAATCAATAGGCGGTGAAAATGCTATTAGTGTTTTAAAGCAAAAAACAGACGATGGTGTATTAGAATTTTATAATCTATATGCCGGCACCGGTATTAACTTGACTTTAGACAATAATAATAACATAATTTTTTCTCTTAATAACCAAGAAGTTGCGGTTTCAGTTACTGATGATTATACTATTGTTATAGATAATGACGGAAATAATCCAGATGCATCATTTAACATAAAAACTGTGTCTAATTTATCTCATCAAGAAATACCAATAACAATAACATACCCTGTTTCGGCCAATAATTTATTAACTGGCAACGAGACCGGTAGAGGATATGTTAGATCAATAGATAATGTGGATTTTGTTGCCGGCGGATTGGCCACATCCATGATTATAAGTTTGGTTGGAACTCCGGATCAAGATGGCATTTTTATAATAGATGAAGTAGAAACCATTGTAGTTTCCGGAACACAAATATCAACCATTTATTTTGGTGAGGAATTTGATGACGAATTATTAATAAATTTGGATGAAATCAAAAATCCATCATTACTTACACAGGGCTCGGTTTGGGTTCCGGACAATGACGGTCAATACGGTGTTGGATATTCCAATGACAGATTATTTAGCCTTCAATTTTGGGGCGTAGATTTGGGGCCAATGGGGCATAATTTATTACCGGGAATGATAATCACTATCATTGGTTCAGAAGATGGGTTGATTGACGGCACGTATGAAATAAGTCAAGTGTTTACCAATGGACCGCAGCCAGCAGTTTTATGGAGTGGGGTAATTTTTACGTCAAACACACCATTGCCTGCCGGGTTAACACCTGGTATAATTTTTGATAATGACGTTTGCAATAACCAATTAAGGATTATAATTAATCAATTTGTTGGACCAACCGGATTTACCGTAAATACATTGGGCGAAGTATCGGCCACAAGATATTTTTCTGCAACTCAACCTACCCTGCCCAATGAATTAACAACCAAGCAATATGTTGATGAAACTATTTCATCGGCAGTATCTGTAATTCAATCCATCGCCCTTTCGGCCATAAATGCTAAATTGGTTGAACTTGAAAATCGAATTAAATTGTTGGAAAAGGGGCAAAGCAAACCACTAAGATATTATTTGAATAATGCAAAATATTAAGGATAAAATATGGCAGGAAAAAAATTCGCAAGCACCAATTTAACCGGCACGGTATGGAATCCCGTAATGACCGGACAAATGGGGTATGATACCACCGTCACAGTTCATTTTAGTAATCATACACAAGGCGATGTCCGTGTTTCTTTGGCATTAACCGCAAGTGTTTCTGCTAATATACCCAACCAAGATATATTTTATTTTAATCAAATAGTTTTTGCTGAAGATAGTAGATCATTTTTGGGAATAGTAGTAGAAGAAGGGCAATCATTGGCAGCACGTTCTAGTTCAGCGGGCGTAACTATTTTGGCTTATGGATTTGAGGAAAAACAACTGTAATACCACAACACGTAGCATAACTGGAGATCGAAGTGGAAACAAATATTAATATTAACCAACCTGATAATTTTAGTACTTCATCTGGTTCGAGAGATTATGCAGGAGATTATGCGGAAATGTGGTACCAAAGATCATGGCGACCAATGATGGCTGCTATTTATATGCTGTTGTGTGTTTTGGATTATGGTGTCAGACCAATAATAAATTTCATACAAAGTACAAATTTTAATTTAACGCAAGTAGTTCAAACTATAGAACCACTGGAACCAATTGTTCAAATTGAAATTATTAATTTAGCTAAAAAAGATTCAATAGCGCCAATTTTAACTGAATTCGTTCATTTGGCGTTTGGCGCAATTTTGGGGGTAGCCGCTTTTTCTAGGGGATCTGCTAAGGGATTTTTGGAAGGATCGCCGGTTCAATCACCCATGCGTACGCCGATAAGTAGTAGGAATACTTCGTCACTAGCCAGCCGCCGACAAATTATAGATGACCCAGACGAGGATACAGCCTATGGATAAACAGCAAATAGATGTAGAAAAATTTATATCATTATTAACCGAAACAGCTTTGTCAAAAGAAGATAGAAAATTATGGCTTGATTTGGTATCGGATTACGGCCCCCAAGATATAATTGCGCCAATACAGATTTATTCCGAAGAGGGACGAAAAAGTATCAAATTACTACTCAAACCAAATAAAGATAATTTTGAATATACTGTACCGTTGAAAAGAGATTTATTGACTGATGAAGCAGAAAAAATAGTTGAGGCTTGGGATATGTATTATTCTGGTGACTTTGAAATAGAAAGTAGTTCAACGAATTATAGTCCAGAAAATGTAGACTTTGACGATTATGAAGACCAATCAGAAATAGATTCTGACTATGAAATATTTGCTGAAGAATTATCAAAATTAAATCACTCAATAGCTATTAAAAAACTGCAGGATAATGGGTGGCGCTATGGAGATAAATACTCTATAACAGATAAAACCAACCCTGTTTTATTGCCATGGGAACAATTGTCTGAAAAAAATAAAGTAATTGACTACGATTATGCAGAACAGATAATTAGGTTATTAGAAAAATTAGGTTATGCAATAGAGGAAAAATAAAATATGAGTTTAACTGGCAAAAGAATTAAAAATACTTATTTGGGGTTATTGACATTAAATGACACCAACCAGCCAATTGGTGTTTCCGCACAACGAATACGGGATGGTGCCGGAAATTTATCAACTATTGCTCTAACTACCGAACGAGTAATAGTTAATGGCAATGCATTGCCAACCAGCGCCGGTACCAATGGACAATTTTTACGATCAGACGGTGCTGGGGGGTTAGTATGGGCTAGTGCCGCGACAGATGCTTTGACGGAAGCAAGTGCAAATGCTTTATATGTGCCGCTTGGTAGTTTAAGCGCACTAAGTCAATTTAATAATGACGCTGATTTAATTACCAGTGCAAGCGCAGACATTGCTTACATTAAAACTCCGGAAATTGTGGCCGATAGGGGGCAAGTATTATTCAATGTGACAAATAATACATATGAAGCAGATTCGTCAGTAATTATAGGTGATTTTGTTTTCAATTCATCTGAATTAAATGCAGCCCAGACGGGCGTAGTAGATCAAGAAGCAGTTTTTAATACTTGGTATAGATATACTCATAATAGTGCTGGTCCTGTATTTCCTTTCTCTAATGATTTGAATAATTTACAGGGCGAGCAAACGGCATGGACCTTTAATACTAGTGCGCAGTTAGTGAAAAACACTACCAATTCAGTAACCACAATAGGCGCTGTGAGTTTGGTTAAGTCAGATCAATATATAATTGACGCACAGATAAAATCATCTAGCGCCGATGATGATATAATTGGACTTACTATTGCTTTTGTTACAGAAGGTATACCTAATACGCCGGGATATCAAGAACACGCATTAACAGTGTATAGAGTTGCTGGGGGGTTTTCAACAGTAAGTGCAGGGGTACCGGGAAATAATTTATATAAATTGGCATATAACCTTGGTAAATCATCTACACTTGGCTCGTTTAATACGGATTTGACTCATTTATTGCCCGATAAAATACATTTTAAAAATGGTTCTGCTGCACCAAATAACCTGGGATGGGTTACTGCGGGCGTGGGTTGTAGACTTAAGGTAGAACGAACCGGTGACAGTATTACTGTTACTACTTCTGAATTGGGTACGACAGCGTTATTATCTGCTACTGCATATACATTTTCATTGACTGACAATCCCCTCTATGAAAAATTTAGAACTAAAACTAGATACGGATTTGTGTTGAATAGTCAAGCATTTTCTTCATGGGACGCTTCGATCATAACCGGAAATATATACTCGTTATTTGAAAATAAAACATATGAATTTAATGGTACTACTTGGGTAAATGCTAGTGCTACAGTTGATTCTGAAATAGGATTAGGCAGAATAGCGGCCAATCCCACAACAAATAGAACATTTTTTATTAGGGGACCAAATGATTATCCACAATTTGCTAATTCAAATGTTGATGATTTACAATTAAGTTTAAATAATAGTTATGCTCGGTTGAATGCAGAAAATACATTTACAAATAAAGCCATATTTAATAGTGGATCCTTAAATAATCATATTAGACTTGAACGGGGATCCGGAACTGCGGTGGAAATAACACCGTCCACGGCAAGTTTGCTTATTTCTGTTAGTGGTAGTGAATCAGCAAGAATAGCCGAAAACGGTCCTCTTGTTTACGATAATGCTCAGCCCAGCCTAACCGTTATTACAAGAGAAAAGGGTGATGCAAGATATTTGCAGAATTCTGGAGGTACACTGGGAGGAGACCTGCATGTTAATGGAAACTTAGAGGGATGGTTGGTGAAAGCGCAGTTTGTTGGCTCAACTACGCAGCCTTCATTCCAATTTGATTATGACGGGGTTGGCGTAACTGGGTTTTACGGAAGCGGCGGGGGTGTAATTAATGTGGTGGTTGCTTCTGCTGATGTAGCAAGATTTGAAGTAGCAGGCGCAACTGTTAATAGTCCTCTTTCGGTTATTACCAGAGAAAAAGGCGATGCAAGATATTTGACCGCAAGTAGTGCATCTTCGGGATTTGTTACATTAGCAACAGACCAAACAATAACAGGTTTTAAAACATTTAGTAAAAATGTAGTAATTGCTTCTGCATTGACCATGAATGGTGAATCATTAGTGGGGATACGGTCAAATTTATCTGTCTCCGGCGCAGGATTTTTTGATTTTGACATTTTGGGAGCAACCACTAGTGCTATTTTTAGATTTAACCGAGCTACCTCAACTGGTAATTCATCAATTATATTTTATCGAGGTGACGGAACCGTAACTGAAGAAGCTAGAATTGATTCTGGAACTGGTACAGTTGCCGGAGCAACTACAACCGTTATTACAAGAGAAAAGGGTGATGCAAGATATATCCAACTCAATACAAACGTGTTGGCAACTAGAGTTTTTGCGGCATCTACTGATACAGCAGCCCTTCCTGGGTATACCTGGAACGGAGATGCTAATACTGGAGTGTATAGGCCGACCTCCGACGTTATCGGATTCACTACCGGTGGAACAGAAAATGCAAGAATGACGGGTACAACTACATTAATTGGTAGAACCGTCACTACCGCAAATACCGCTGGTTTACGATTAGACAATGTTGGATATGCCATTATTGAAAGAAATAGCAATACTGCACTAACACTTAATCGTTTTGGAACTACGCCCCGTGGTACTGTGGCAGATTTTAGAACGTCCAATAATGTGGTGGGATCTATTTCTGTAGCAGCAGCATCAACCGGATTTAATACAACTTCTGATCATAGAGTTAAAGCAAATTATGGGCCCATTTTAGATGCAGAAACTAGATTAAGATCTATACCTGTTTATCGTGGTGAATTTACACTTGAGCCCGGAGTGATGCGAGACTATTTCATAGCTCATGAATTATCAGAATTTATTCCCGAAGCTGTTACTGGTGTTAAAGACGCGGTTGATGAAGAAAATAATCCAATTTACCAAGGTGTTGATCAATCAAAGGTAGTACCCTTATTGGTAGCGGCATTACAAAAAGCATTTGATAGAATTGATGAATTGGAAAATAGATTAAATGGTTTGATTTAATAAGATAATCGTTGTTTATATTGATTTAAATATCTTAATATAATATAAATACTAGTATGCGCCGAAAGTAGTCGGGCATTAAATGTAATCGTAAGTAGACGAAAGGTAAAATATGACACATTTCAATCCGAACCCTTTTCCTGGGTTCGTACCAACAGGTATACCAGGAATTAGTAATAGAATTATTCAATCAACAGTATCAAACTTCACAAAAGGCGAAAAAGCCGGAACTAATGGTTCTCTAGTTGTAATGATAGTTGATGAAAGTGGCAGCATGGGTAGCTACAAATCCCAAACAATATCAGGCTATAACGAATTTTTACAAGGCCAAGAAAAAGATGGCGATCAAACATACATCAGTCTTGTGAAATTTGAAGGTAATAAAATTACCAAACCATATTCCAAAGTTCACGTCAAGGAAGCACCGAGACTAAATGATGAAACATACACCCCTTGCGGTGGTACTAATCTTTTGGATGCAATTGGTGTTACTATTCAAGACGTTGATACATTTCTAAAAGAATTGTCTGAAAATGAACGTCCTTCGGTTGTTATTGTTATTCAAACAGATGGCGCAGAAAACAGTTCAAGATCATTCAACAATGAAACGATCAAAGCTCTTATAAAAGACCGAGAAGAAAATCAATGGACATTTATGTTCTTGGGTGCAAATATAGATGCATTTGCCACCGGCGCGGCATTTGGTATGAATGCCGCAAATACTGCAAATTATGCGATGGGAGCAACAATGGACACATTTCAAGTAATGAGCACAACTGTTTCAAAAGTTAAATCTGCTAGATCAATGGGTATGAGCACAGAAGCGGTTTATTCTACCGCTATGTATACCGATGAAGATAGAGCTAAAATGACCGGAAAGAAGGAGTAAGTATTATGTGGGATTTTACAAAACAATATGGCCTTGAAGTAATAGTAAATGGTGTTTCGGTTGATGAATACCCGCATACAGATGGCAATACATATGTCGAGGGTAGACCGGGCAGTAATTATTTGTTAAGAATAAGCAACAACAGCTATGAAGAAATACTTGCTATCCCCGCTATTGATGGGTTAAGTGTATTTGATGGCAAGGAAGCGGGACCGGATAGTGCAGGATACGTAATCGGAGCGCAGGTAACAATTGACGTGCCTGGGTGGACATTAAATAATAATGCTGTGGGCAAATTTGAATTTGGTGCTATTACATCAAGTTATTCAGCACAATCAAATAAAGGAACATCAAATGTTGGTGTAATTGGGCTGATGATATTTAGGCCAAAACCAATAGTTGCTAGACAATCTAATCAAAATTCTATCTTACATGGACAAATTTTTGGTAGTTCTGCCGTAGCCAGCAGGGATTGGTTGGAAACATCGTGTGATGCATTGATATCAACACAAGAAATGGGCACAGGTTTTGGTGACGTCCAACAGTTTAACACCGTAAAAACAACTTTTGAAAAACGAGACTCTAATAACCCAGATGCTATTATAGCAATGTATTATGACAGTGCTCGTGGGTTAGAAAAACGTGGTATTAGAATAGGGGTAAAACATAACCCAACTCCTTTTCCAACTTATACAAAAACAATGGAAAGTAATAATAATCCGTTATTGGCAATAAAGGGGTGTACTCCTCCGCCAAATTGGGTTAAAAAGTAATTCATAGCTTGACAAATTAGAAAAATAGTATACCCTGTAACAAACAGTTATGGGGTATATTTTTATGAATTACAATGAAACTGTTTTTTATATAAGAGATAAAAGCTTGGCTGTTCAATTTGGGCTTATGGGGTTTAAGAATGGAAAAAAAAATAATTAAAAATTCATATAAAAGAATGGAAGATTATTTAATTTCTGTTGAAAGGTCGCATAATTATTGCGATAAAATTGTGAAAAACTCTGTAGAATTTACTATAAATTTTAAACAAACTAGAAACTTTCCCGAAGTACTTGATTGGTTAAAAAAAAATGTTAGAAATATTTCATTTGCGAAAAATAGAAGATATGGAACATCTTGGTGGCTTTTTAGATTGAACGGTCATGAATTTCATACTATAGGTTTTAAAAATCCGCAACATGCAATGATGTTTAAATTAAGTGGGCTATACTCTAATACAGAATTTGGTACTGTGTATGAATAGTGATAGATATGAATAGTTTTGATAATTATGATACTTATAAAATTGCCGGCAAAGATCTCAAGGATGTCAACAAAAGATATTTGATGGCTAGAACCTGGTGTATTGAGTACATTCCTAAACCCAATTGGGAGTTAAATATAAATTACCATTTTTCAAATAAGTTAAAAGATGGCGAGTTTATAATTTATTTTCATAAAGATGTAATAGAATATTATATTCAATTTAAATTGATAGGTTTTTAACATGATAGAAAAGAAATATATATTTTATGTAAACACAAAAATTGCTACAGAAATAGATAATTTTTGTAAAAGAAATTATTCTCACAATGAATTATTGAAGATGATGAAATATGATCTAATAGATAATAATTATTATAATTTTTTTAAATTTACGATATATGATGATAAATTGTATATTTTATTAAAATTATTATTTGGGGGTCAATTCCATTCGTATACTCCGCTGTATTACGAATTAAATGGTAGGCGTTAAATATTAATGATTGACATAATAAAATTTCAATGTAATATGAGAATAACTTAACTTGGGGGTTTAGCATGGTGGTAAAATATATAGAAGCGTTAGAGAATGATAATAGTAGACTAGCAAAGGAAGCTATCTTAGCGGCCGCCTGGTCAGAAGGAGCGGTTAACCTGTTCGCCGGGTTTAAACTGGCATATGATAGTATGATTACATTTGGGGTAAAACAAGTGCCCGAAATTGTGGATTTGGATGACGCTGAAGGCACTTTTACTTGGCAGGATTTTTTAAATCTATCTGAACAACTTAGAAGCAGGCAACTTACTGGTAATGCAGCCCGCGACGCGCTTCGTCATGCAGCAGAAACATGCCATGCTCTAACGTGGAACAAATTCTATCGTAGAATTTTACTTAAAGATATGCGTTGTGGTATAAGTGAAACAACAATTAATAAAGTATTAAAGAAAATTGGTAAAACAGATAAGACAGCATTAAATTATGTAGTTGAAGTATTTGAAGTGCAGCTTGCGGCGCCCGGCGAATTAGAAAATATTACTGGTGAACAATATTTAGATGTTAAACTAGATGGTGTTAGAATAACCGCTATACTTGATAAAAGCATTAATGCAGTCACTCTTTACACTAGAAATGGCAAAATTAACAATAACTTCACACAAGTTGAACAAAGTCTTCTAAAATTAATGGAACAAATTCCGGGCAGTATAGTTTTGGATGGCGAAATGAAAAGTGAAACATTTCAAAAGTTAATGAAACAGGTTAATAGAAAGAAAAACGTAGATACAAAAGATGCTGTATATTGTGTTTTTGATATTGTTCCTCTTGATCATTTTATGAAAGGAATTAGTAAAATTCCTCTTAGAGAAAGGCAGGAAGCACTTGAAAGCATGGAAGCATTATTTCAAGAATTTTGCGTTCAAAGCGATAAACCAAATGTTGTGGCTATACCAAAATTGTTAACTGATTTATCAACCCCGGAAGGCCGCCGCAACATGTTTGAATTTAATCAAGAAACAATTGATGCAGGCTATGAAGGTATTATGGTCAAGGATCCTGGCGGGTTTTATGAGCGCAAACGAAATAAAAATTGGTTGAAAGTAAAGCCCATCATTGAAGTTTCCCTTACAGTTAACGGTGTTGAAGAAGGTACTGGCAGAAATTTGGGTAGAATGGGTAACCTAAACTGTTCAGGACATGACTTAGGCTACCCAATACAAGTATCTGTTGGTAGCGGTTTTAGTGATAAGCAACGTGATGAATTTTGGGCTAACAAAGATTTAATTCCCGGGCAAATAGTAGAAATTATTGCAGATGCTGTTACAAAAGACCAAAGCAATGGTGAATGGTATAGCCTACGTTTTCCTAGATTTAAAACTTTTAGGGGTTTTGAACAGGGGGAAAAAATATAATGGATTATTATAATTTTCGACCAAAGAAGATAAACAACATAGAATATTGGCGTTTATCAAATGACTGTTATGATAATAAATCTTGGTTGTGGCGTAAAATTAAAGACAAACAGCATGGTTTGTGTTTTTTGGGAAAAGATTATCATGAAATAAAAGAAGAAATTAAAAGTATATTGTTCAAATTAAAATTATCTGCGGTACATGCAACTTATGTTCAAAGATCATATGTGGGTATGGGAGATGTTGAACGCAGCATTTGGTTTTCAAGTGACGAAGATTTCAAAAATGCCGTTGATTTATTAGAGAAAGAACAAGTTAATGAATAATTTTTTTAAGGACAAGCGTATAGGATTTTGTTGTAAATGGAAGGGGTGGGATGAAGAAAGTAAAAAACTAGAAAGTGATTATAATTTTAAAGGAACTACTCTAACGTATATTAAAAAATTAAAAACTCGTAAAGAACAATTTGAAAAAGTTTATTATTTAGTTGAACATAATTTAAAAAGTTTACATTTAATATTTGATTGGCTTGGTAAACAACCAAAAACCCTAAGAATGTTTAGAATGGGCAGTGACTTGCTTCCTTTTTATACTCATGATGATTTTTTGTGGGTATATAAGGAACAACCCATGTTAGATCTGTTACACAAAGAGTTACCCGTATTGGGAGATAAAGCTAGAACAAATAAAATTAGATTAAGTCTTCATCCAGGGCAATTTTGTATTTTGAATAGCAAAAGCTCTGATGTTATTCGACGAGCCGTAATGGAATTTGAATATCATGTTGATGTAATGCGAATGATGAATTTTTCGGGTTGGCATCCATATGGCATGGAAATCAATGTTCATGGTGGTAGTAAAGAAATGGGCTTAACTCCGTTATTAGAAACTATGAAAACATTGTCTGAAGAAGCTAAGAATTGGATTAGTATTGAAAATGACGAATATTGTTTTGGTATTTCGGATTTGCACCGGTTAGCAGACCAATACGCAATTTTATTGGATGTTCACCATCATTATATTGCCAGCAAAGGCGAATTTATTGACGTTAACGATGCAAGGGTAATCCCATATTTGAATTCTTGGCGTGGCATAACCCCGGAATTACATTTTTCTGTTTCTCCTGAATATGTTCTTAAGGAAAATATAAGCAATTTACCGGATTACAATTTTTTATTAAGTGAAGGATTTTCTAGAACAGATTTAAGAAAACACAGTGATATGACATTTAACCAAGCTACAAATGATTGGGTATTGAGTTTCTCCGATACATTTGATATTTGTGTTGAAGCAAAGCATAAAAATTTAGCCAGTGTTAATTTGTATAACCGCATGATAAAACTTGAATTAAATACTAATAGATAAAATAACCAGATTTTAATAAATATCTAAAGTATTTAATATTATGGAATATTTTTTAATGTTTGCTTGGTTAAAAGACAATAAGGATGCTCTTGCGACATTTATAGCGATAGGGAGTATTATCGTTACTGGGGTAGTTTGGACTTTTAATCATCAATATAATCAATATATTAGAATAGGGATTTTAGAACAGAATATAAGTACGTTGCAACGCAGTTTTGCATCGTATCATAGAACTTTATTGCTCACAGAATTGGTTAAGGTTGATCAAGAAATAGCGGAACTTCAAGAGAAAAATACATTAAATGCAGAGGAAAGATCAACACTTGTTGATTTATTGGTAAAACAACAGGTATTAACCCGAGAAATTGCCGAAATAGGAGCAGCTAGATGAGCATAGCTAATGAGATAATAATGATGGTTACTGCCGCAAGTTTTGGCTTTACGATCGCAACGGGGATAAATTTTACTTATTTTGAAAATATTACAACGGAAACAAAAAATCATTCTAGCAATGAGTTTACTGCTCGTATCCCAGATTTTTGGAATAAATATGCAGATATACGTAGAGTGACCGATAATGTAGTTAAAAAAACACATAAACATGTGTTATGTGTGGTAATTGATGCAGATGAGATTTGTGTTCCCAAAATAGAATAAATATTGAACTTATCACATAAAAAATATACTTTCATATTATAAACCACAATATGGAGTTTTAAAATGATAAATTTAAACGCAGAAGACATGGCCAAACTAAAAAGATTGGTATCTCTTGGTGTAACAACAAAGCAGGAAGTAAAAGATTTAAATGATAGTCTAAAAGAAACTTTGGATGAAGTTACTAAAGACTTGGATCTTGACAAAAAAATAATTCGCAAAGCTATATCTTTGGCATTCAAAGCTTCTCAAAAAGGAGATAAGGATCAACTCGTTGAAGAAGAACGAGATACATTAGATGAAGTTTCTGCATTACTTGACACTATAGGCAAAATGTAAAAGTCATTACAAGTACGGATTATAATAAAGGAAGTTTAACTTCCTTTATTATTTTATTATTTTTCTAAATAGTTATATTGATAAAATTTATTTTAAAAGATTCAGCAACCAACCAGGGTAAAAATCCTTCTCGGACTAGCTATGAAAAATTACGCGAAGTTATTTCATTTGGAAGCAAAAAAGACGGTGGCCGACGAATTGACGGTGCCGAAAAGAAACATTTGGACTTTGTGTAACGTATGGTTTAAAGAGGTTACACAGAAAAACAAGTTAAACGACTTGATGAATAGTAAATAGGGGGTAAACAAAAGCACATGACGAACGGTATAGATATAATCAAAGCAGTTAGAGATATGCTTAGTGAAAATTCACTAAGTATTCCTAATGAAATATATGAATTTTTAGATGAACTAACTCCAGATGATGTTGGCCGAGAGATTTTTGAAGGTGGCTGGATCGTGCGCTTTGAAGGATTTTCGGATGTTTGCATTGCGGATGTTGAAGACCGATTAAAATTGCCCGATACGGATAATAGACATTTGGCAGCTTTTGAAGATGTGTTTGACGAAGTACTTCGTCAATGGGTAAAAGAAGAAGGCATAGAATCAATAGATTGGGGTTTTGTTGGAGATGAAAATTATCCAATTCAATATGCGATATTTTTTAAAGGAAACTAATGAGTGCCATAATTATTGATAGGCGTTTAAATTCAAAAGTAAAACATCTCGGAAATAGGCAACGTTAAAAAAAAATAAATTCATCAATAAAAGATTCTATTAATAATAAAACATTTGATGACAAATGGCCAAAGACTTACAAAAAGCAGTGCTAAAGCATTTACATATTTAAAATATCTTTGGAGGTACAATGTTGTGTTGGAAACTATTGATCCTGTTACAAACTCTATCATTAGTTCAACTTCTATTTAATAATGATTAAATTCTAATGCTGTTATATAATCTAAGTTAAATAGAAAGGATTAAATTTAGATGTATGTTGATGCGTATTATTCAAAAGAAGATAATGAAATATGGGTAGTTGAACGGCACAAAACAAAGCGCGAATACGTTAATTATCCTATTGAATATGTAACTTATTATGATGACCCAAATGGCAATTTTAAAAGTATTTTTGGAAATAGGGTAAGTAAATTTTCTACTACTTCATATAAAGAATATCAAAAAGAATTAAAATTATTAAATAATAAAACCCAATATGAAAGTGATATTAATCCAATATTTCGTGTATTAGAAGAAAATTATAAAGGGTTGCCTTCTCCGGAATTACATGTAGCATTTTTTGATATTGAAGTAGATTTTAATCCACAACGCGGATTTGCTCCGGTTGAAGATCCGTTTAGCCCAATAACTGCTATTTCTGTTTATTTGAGTTGGATTGGTAAAAATATTACATTATGTTTGCATCCCGATACATTAACATATGATGAAGCACAATCATTATTGAATGGGTTAGAAGACACTTATATTTTTGAAAATGAAAAAGAACTTTTAGAAACATTTTTGGAAGTAATTGAGGACAGTGATATTATTTTGGGATGGAACAGTACTAAGTTTGATATTCCGTACATTGTTAGAAGAATAGAATTAGTATTATCAAAAGAACATACACGAAAAATGTGTTTATGGGATTTACTTCCGAGAAAAAGAAAATTTCTACAATTTAAAAAGGAATATACCACATATGAATTGCATGGGAGAGTTCATATGGACTATTTAGATTTGTATAAGAAACATTCCATGCAAGAACTACATACATATAAACTTGATTATGTTGGTGAAATAGAAATTGGTGAAAATAAAATCCCATATGAAGGCACATTGGATGATTTGTGGAAAAAAGACTATAGAAAATTTATAGAATATAACAAGCAAGACGTTATGATTTTGGTTAAAATTGAGCAAAAAAAGAAATTCATCAGTTTGGCCAACCAACTTGCTCATACCAATACTATACCAATTCCAACCACTATGGGGTCAGTTGCTCTAATAGAACAAGCTATCATTAATGAAGCACACGCCCAAGGATTAATAGTACCAAATAGAAAATCAACAGATGATAAAATAAATGATGTTGAAGAAATAGAAGAAGAGGACGACGATGCTGATTCCAATGATGCAGTAGCAGGTGCGTATGTTGTTGATCCTAAAACTGGTATACATGATTGGATTGGATCTGTTGACATTAATAGTCTATATCCGTCAACTATTAGAACATTTAATATGGGTCCCGAAACACTTATTGCACAACTGCGGCCAACTCTTACTGAAGAATATTTGAAAAGAAAAGTTGCTGACGAAAATATTTCAATGACCACCGCATTACATGATTTATTTGGTACGTTGGAATACCAAGAAGTAATTAAAAAATCTAATACAAAAATTTGGATAGACTTTGAACAACCAGAAAAAGAAAGTTTTGAACTTACTGCTCACGAAATTTATGACTTAATATTTGAAAATGATAGTGGTTGGTGTATTACTGCAAATGGTACCATCTTTAAGACTGATAAAGCTGCTGTCATACCAAAGCTGTTGGGTGATTGGTATGCAGACCGTAAAGTTATGCAAAAGAAAAGTAAGGAATTATTTGGTCAAGTAGATGACGTGCCCACAGAAGAAGAAAAAAAGAAAATAAAAGATGAAGCAGAATATTGGGACGTTCAACAATATTTGCGTAAAATTCTACTCAACAGTTTATATGGGGCGTTACTTAATCCATACTGTAGATTTTTCGATAAAAGAATAGGGCAAAGCGTTACATTGACCGGTCGTTGCATTACCAAACATATGGGCAGTAAAATTAACGAAATTTTAACTGGAGAGTATGACCATATGGGAGATGCTATAGTATATGGAGATAGTGTTGTTGGTGAAACCATAGTTGAAACAAATTATGGGCCTATGAAAATAGAGGATTTGTTTGAACAATGTAGAATACGCTGGGCTGCAACACATGACGAAGAACGTTTATATTCTGTAGACAAATATTTTAAAGTTTTAACTTATAACCCTGCAACAGGTGAAAACTATTATTCTGATATTGATTATGTGTATAAACATGATACCGATAAAGATATGTATGAAATTGAGGATGATTACGGAAATAAAGTGATTGTCACAGAAGATCATAGTATAATGGTTGAGCGTGATGGTGAACTTATTGAGGTAAAACCCATTGATTTAATGGAAAGTGATAAATTAATTTCATTAAAATAATTAAGTATAGTTATAATTAATAAACTATACTTATTAAGTATTTTTACGGGGATAATTGTATCTGCATAATAAGGAAAAATTAGAATGAATAGAAAAAATATTAATCGTTTAAAACAGGCATTATATAATGCTCCTAGTGATAGCCTCACGGATAAATTAAAAGAAAGTATGTTAGATAGATGTAGGAATGAAATTATACATCAAATAAATCGAGACGGCCCAACGCATGATGGACATTTTTCTATTACGACATCAATTTCGTATACTGATTTAAAAAATGAAATTATAGCTGATAAAACAGATATTGGAGTGTTTATTAAAGATCAGTTAAGTAAAGAAATTCCATATACATTTACCGTTATAGTAAATTAATAAAATGATTAAATGTTTGGAATGTGGGTTTGAATCATCTAGATTGCAATGGACTCATTTTAAATATAACTGTACTGGAAAATTTAATAATGGTCGAGAATATATGGCCGCCTATCCGAGAGCAAAAGTTGTTTCAGAAGAATTAGCCAAAAAAACTGCCGTTACTTTGGAAACATTGATTAACAAATGGGGCAAAGAAGAAGGTGAAAAACGTTGGCAGGTTTATAAAGAAAAACAAGCTAAATCAAATACATTCGAATACAAAAAAGAAAAGCATGGATGGACTAAAAACCAATTTGATGATTATAATAAATCAAGAGCAGTTACTCTATCAAATATGATTGAACGCCATGGTGAAGAACAAGGATTAGTTAAATGGCAAGATTATTGTGATCGACAAGCATTCACCAATACATTAGATTATTTTGTTGAACGAGAAGGCAGTAGAGAAAAGGGTTTAGAAATTTGGTTAGCAATTAATCAAGAAAAATCAAAAGTTCAAGACCCCAAATATATTATGCAAAAATATAACGTATCATTTGATGAAGCACTAGAAATATTGTCTGCTCAACGAACTGCTAGTTTTATTTCACAATCAGAAAAAGATTTTGTTGATTGGTTAGAAAAAGAACTAGGATATGAATTTAAATATACATATAAAACAAGGCAATTCTGCAAATGGAGTGATAAACTTAATCAACCAGTATTTTATGATATTGTAGATCCTTATTTAAAAATTTGTATTGAATTTAATGGCGATTATTGGCACTGTAGACCAAAAGATTGGTTTAGCCGCCGCAAAGAAATACATCCATATTTTAACAAAACACCAGAGGAAATATGGCGCCATGATATTAAAAAAAGAAAAATAATGAAAAAACTAGGATATAGATATATTATAATATGGTGGAGTGATTGGAAAAATGGGTTACATAATATTTTATCGGAGATAAAGATATGATTTTGGGCGTAGGGTTAGATGTTATTTTGCCGCTATTAATAGGTGTTATAGGCACCGTAGTGACATTCGTTGCATATAGATATGCAATTAAAATAACAGAAAAAAATAATAAAATAGAAAAGAAAAAAGAAATACAACAAATTATTGAAGAAATTGACGTAGTCATTGATGATATAATTTTTTTATTAAAAATTAAAACACCAAATATTTTAAAAGTTTTTAAAACAACTGTTGATTGTACAAATTATTATAAACACAAAGGACAACTAAACACTTCCTTTAATGATGATATTATGGTAGCGATAACTGAATTATTTAATATCGAACAAAATAAATGTATAGTTGATTTTAATGATACAATGTATGTTAAGAAAAGAAAAATTAAATATATCAAATTTAAACTTGAATTGAAATATAAATCACATTTATGTATGAAAGGATTCAGCCAATTATTTTATGATTTAATCGTAAAATTGCGTGCAATTGAAAAAGAACTAAGTAATGGTTCTATTGATATAGAAACTGTAGAAGCACATTTTGAATCGATAAAAGAAAATTACAAATATATAATATTCAACAATAAAGCACAGGAAGTATTAAATGATAAAAGTATCTAAATTAGGCAAACTCAATAAACCAGTTTATGATATTTCTGTTAATAAAGAAACACCATATTTTTACGCTAATAATATATTAGTTCATAATACAGATAGTTCTTATTTTAGTTTAGATAGTGCTTTGAAAAATAATAAAGAGTTATCCAAACTATATGAAAGTTTTGATATCAATAAGGATTCAATGGTTTGTTTATATGATGCGGTGGCGGACGAAGCAAACGCCAGTTTTGATGGATTTTTACAAAATAATTTTAATGTTAATACTGAATTTGCGGTTATTAAAGCCGGTAGAGAAATTGTTGCAAGTAAAGCTCTATTTATTAAAAAGAAAAGATATGCTGCTCTTGTATATGACAAGGAAGGCACAAGAAAAGACAAAGGCAATAAACCCGGCGAAGTAAAAGCCATGGGGTTAGATCTGAAAAGAAGTGACACACCAAAATATGTTCAACAATTTTTAGAACATATTTTGGAATTAGTTCTAACCAATGGTACTGAAAAAGAAGTAATAGAAGAAGTTAAAAAATTTAAAACAGAATTTAGAGATAAACCGGCATGGGAAAAGGGAACACCCAAAAAAGTTAATGCATTGACCGATTATACAGCAAGATACAATCAGAGTAGAAACCCCGATGAATTAATGGATTTACAAGCTCGAATGGTTAGAGTAAAAACTACAAAAGAACGAGACAAAATAAAAAAGGATATAGAAAAATCAAGACGTATAACTGTACCAGGGCATGTTATGGCAAGTATTGAATACAATAAACTACGAAAAATGAATAATGATCAATATTCTATGCCTATACAAGATGGGCAAAAAATTATTGTCTGTAAGTTAAAAGAAAATCCAATGAATGTTAAGAGTGTGGCGTATCCCATCGATGAAACCAATTTACCAGACTGGTTTAAGAAATTACCATTTGATGATGAGTTAATGGAAGAAACAATAGTTGATAAAAAAGTATTTAATTTATTATATGTGTTGGGTTGGGATTTATCAATGGCCGACAATTCTACGACTTTTGGCGACTTTTTTAGTTTTGACACATAAATTTATAATTTGATTTAATTTTTCATTTGCTTTAAGTTAACGTAAATTGCTGTAGGAAGTGTGATGAAAAAAATAATATTATTAGATGTAGATGATGTTTTATTAGATTGGTATTCTGGATTTAAAAGATATATGACACATTTGGGATATATTGAAAATGAAAACAGAGAATACGATCTATCAAAGAGATTTTCTACCACAAAAAAACAGATGGAAAAAATAATTAAAACTTTCAATAAGCGTTGGGAATTTGGTACCTTGGATCCGTTACCAAATGCTGTTGAGAGTTTAGCAAAATTAAAAAAATTAAATTTTTCATTCGTAGCTATTTCTTCATGTTCAACAGATCTTGCGACAATTGCCCTTAGACGAAGTAATTTATTTTGGGTATTTGGCGATGTATTTGAATCCGTTCATTGTATTAATTTGGGTGAGAGCAAGGAAACGCACTTGGCAGATTACAACCCAACTTGGTGGATAGAAGATAAATTTGAAAATGCGTCGGCGGGATTAAAATATGGGCATAAACCCATATTGATAAATCAACCATCAAATCAAGGCAAATATCATGATGACATACTAAGAGTAAACAATTGGTGTGAAATTTATGAACACATAACAAATAGTGACTAATTTAGAACAATATATTATTATAAATGAAATTAAAACTTTAGGAGGTTGATAATGAGAGAAGTTATTTCTGATGTTGTAAAGCATACAGGTGGTTTAGGATTCATTGATATTGTTAAGATAACAGGGTCTGATACTGAAACTAAAATTGAAGCAATGGATAACGATAAAACCGTTATTGTTAAGGGCAAACTTAATGAACCATTGGCTGAGTTTGAAGGTGAATTTGGAATGGGCAATCTATCATTAATTAAGGGGTTGGTTGATCACGCTAATTTTAGAACAGATGGGGCAAAAGTTGAAGTAATACGAGAAACAGACCCAACAAATGCTAATCAACAAATTCCAACTGAGATGCTTTTTATAGACGAGCAAGGGCAAGATGCATCATACAGATTTATGAGCACACAACTGGTTCCTTCGCAAGCCAAGTTTTTGGGAACAACTTGGGATATAACTGTTAATCCGAGTAAATCCAAAATTTCCGAATTTTCTAGTTTTGCAAGTTTATATTCAGCTTTCGAAACACTTTTTATGGTTGATGTTCGTGAAGGAAATTTGCGTTTTAATATTGGTGATCCGAGCGGCAATTCACATAAAGCATCTGTAATTATTGAAAAAGAAGTTGAAGGCAAAATGAGCGCCGGCCTTTATTGGCCAATTTCGCAAGTTCTTAACATATTAAAATTGGGCATTGATGAAAATGTAAAAATGAATTTTAGTTCAAAGGGCGCGCTAATGATTGAATTAAGTAACGATATTAGCAGCTATCAATACATATTACCAGCCAAAAAGAGATAAAATGAGCAATTTAATAGAACTTAAGTTAAAATATGGTGTAGTTATTATTCAAATGTTTAGGGATAAGGCACCCAAGCATTGTCAAATAATTGAAGCACTGGTTAATGGCGGATTCTATAATGGATTGAAATGGCATAGAGTGTTAAATGGTTTTATGGCGCAAACTGGGTGTCCGTTTGGCATGGGAACAGGTGGTATTAATTATAAAATTCCAGCTGAATTTAATAATTTGAAACATATCAGAGGAACAGTTAGTATGGCTAGAAGCGAAGATGTTAATTCGGCTTCTAGTCAGTTCTTTATATGTTACAATATTCATCCCGATTTGGATGGGAAATATACCATTTGGGGGCAAGTGTTGGAAGGTATGAATTTTGTTGATCAAATAAGAAAAGGCGATCAAAAACAAAATGGAATGGTTAAAAATCCAGATATAATTGGATATATGAGAATGATAGAGGAGTAATATATTATTATGGATAATGGTAAAAAAACAATGATTTGGGTTAAATTTCAAAAAGAAGGTATTCATCAATATCTTGCTGCACTTGAAGATCCAAAACTAGCTGGTGTGTCTTTTTTGGGATATCCGCATCGACATATATTTCACTTCACGGTTGCCATAGAAGTATTTCATAACGAACGTGATATAGAATTTATTCTCTTTAAAAGAGAATTAGAACAACTATATGGTAATAGTACTCTATCTTTGGATAATAAATCCTGTGAAATGATCAGTGATGACTTGGCGAACTATATTCAAACAAAATATCCAGGTAGAAGTGTTGAAATAGAAGTAAGTGAAGATGGAGAAAATGGCAGCAGAATAACTTATCCCAAATTTGCGTATAAATCTGTTATGGAAGAATAATATGAATATTTGGATTTTAGCATTGGAAAATGTAGAAACTCGGTATACATGTGAATGGTTTTATTCTATACCAGAATCAATAAAAAACAAGTTAAACGAAATTAACAAATCCGCAACGGTTTCAACTAACTTTATTTCTATCACACCCGTAGATCATAATATCATTACATTAACAGGAAACATTGATAAACATGAAACAACCAACGGTGCATTTTTAAATTTTGCTTCAACTAATATGTGGAAATCAAGCCAATTAGAAAAACTTGCAGGTTATTTTTCTAGAGGAGACATAATCGATGGTGATCAATTCTTAATAACAGATGCTTGGAACCCTTGTATTTTACAACTTAAGTATATGATTGATTTGTTGGGTTATCAAAATTGTAAAATTCATGCGATATGGCACGCCGGGCAATATGACCCATACGATTTTTTGGGCAGGTGTTTGCCTGATAGAACATGGGCTAAAGAAACTGAAAAATCATTATTTTATGCTATTGATTATAATTATTTTGCTACAGAATTTCATGTTGAGTTGTTTAAAAAAAATGTTTTTGACAATTTATTACCCGATGAACTGAACAATAAAATATGTTTATCCGGACAGCCACATGAATATATGGTAGAAACTATTTCAAAATTTAGTCATATGACAAAAGAAAATATTGTAGTATTTCCGCACAGGGTAGCCCCTGAAAAAAATACAGATATGTTTAGGCATTTATCTAACAAATTAGTTGATTATGAGTTTATTGTATGCCAAGATCAAAAATTATCTAAACCGCAATATCATGAAATAATGGGCAAAAGTAAAATAATGTTCTCGGCAAGTATGCAAGAAACTTTAGGTATCGGAGCAATGGAGGCCATACTTGTGAATTGTGTCCCATTAGTTCCGGATAGACTGAGTTATTCAGAAATGTATATTAACTTTTTTAAGTATCCCAGCCAATGGACAGAAAGTTGGGACCTTTTTATTGCAAATTTGGATAATATCACAGAACTTATACGTGAAAAAATATCTAATTATAATTCTAAAGAAACAAAACATGCAATCAAACAGCAAAAAGAAATATTATTGGATAATTATCTTACTGCTGATAATATGTACAATAAAATTATGTATAAATTGGAGCCGCAATAATGGGTTACAACAATAAAATTAATGTTTATGAAGAAAATAATATTTCAATTTTATTACATAAGTTGCGAGAGTTTAGAGATCAAGTAGATGTCACCAAAGATGTATCAGAAGTAATTGATAATCTACAAAACGCGGTAGACTTGGCTCGCAAAAAGCAATATGAAATGGAAGTTATATCTTTTTTTGCATTCTTTTCAGATCATGAAACTATTAATGAACAGCGGCGACAATTATTTTTTACTACCAAAATGGTGTATGATGATAAAATAAAAGAATTATTAAAATATTATGAAGAGTCGGTTCAATCAAATGTAATAGCTACCTCAGTATCTAGATCAATAGAAGGTAGGAAAAATACTGGCGCAATTGCAGATTTATGGCAGCAATGGACAAATTCTTTTAGAAAATTACGAGCAATAAAAAGGAATAATAATGTTTAAATCACCGTTTGAATAGGTATACAAATACCTTTTACATTCAAATAACTAAAAAGTATTAATATGGTGTTGAATTTGATTCACCTTCATGGAATAAGACTAGAAAATATGTTTAAACGGAAAAACATACTATTATAATAAATCCAAATATATATTGAATGGCAAAAATAGATTAAAAATATTTAAAAATAACTGGTATAATGTTATATACAAATGGGAGTCTGAATTATGAAATTAAAAGTACCCTTCTCTTGGTGGCCAGGTCATTGGGGTCTTCGTGGTGAAATACGAGATCGCGCAAAAATCTATTACGAAATTGATAATCCATACGATCAAGAATTGGCTATTCTTAAACTTTCAATTAAAGATGCTCGAGAGTTGAGTTTAGCTAAATTGGGTTTAGATATAAAATACAACCGTATAGATATTATTGAATTTGAAAAAGAAAAAGCCAAAATCATATATAAAGATGATGAAAGACAATTCAATTTAAAAATGCTTGAAATACAATTTAGGTTTGAAAATATGCCCGAGCTTACTTATAAAAAAGAAGTAGCAACATTAAACAGTGAACCCTGGGTTGGCATTTTATCAAGTTCATATGATAAAAAGCAGGGACTTGGTGGGTTAGAATTTGAATTAGATTGGAATGAATTTTTTATTATCTTTCTAACAGAAAATGGCTACAAGGGAGTAAATGATCAAACTGTGGTTGAAGAATGGTTTAATGATTTATGCAAAAGTGTGGTAGCCGAAGATGGATTGGATGAATATTTATCTGCAATGGAAAATGAAAATCTATCGTCAACGGGAATACTGCCTGTTATTAATAAAAAGGATTTGGGCGGCGATAGAAGTGAATTTTCGTAATCTTGGTTGACAATCTTTTAAAAAAATGTAATAATACATTATTCACTAATATAAGGTAGATCGTCATGTCTAAGACATTTATACTGATTGATTTAAACAATCTAATACATCGTGCAAAACATGCTACCCAACATGGAGATGTATCAATAAAAATTGGCATGAGTATGCATATACTTTTTAACAGCATTTCAAAAATGTGGAAGAAATTTAAAGGAACGCATGTTGTGTTCTGTTTGGATGGCAAGAGTTGGCGTAGAGAAGTTTATGAAAGTTATAAACTAAGTAGGCGATTACAGCAAGCTACTAAAAGTATTAAAGAACGAGAGGAAGATGAATTATTTTATGAAGCATATAATGATTTAATTGCCTTTTTGACTGAAAAAACTAATTGTTCAGTATTAAAAAGTCCGGGGCTTGAAGCAGATGATTTAATCGCATGTTGGGTTAAAAAACACCCAGATGATATGAACATTATTATTTCAACTGATAGTGATTTTTGTCAATTACTTGCTGATAATGTTGAGATTTATAATGGTGTTACTAATATGCGTATCACGGTAAGCGGCGTATATGATGACAAAGATAAATTATTTGAATTCACTCTAAAGAATGATGGAAAAATAAAAGTAGGAAAGGCTAATCCGAACTTCGTACCAGCAGCTGATTGGATTGAGTGGGCAAAGTTTTCTAAGATTATTAGAGGCGATGCTGGCGATGGGATATTCACTGCATATCCCAAAGTGCGCCAAACGTTATTGCGTAATGCTTTTGAAGATAGAAAAAACAAAGGCTATATTTGGAATAATTTGATGTTACAAACGTGGAAAGATCACGAAGGAAATATACATCGTGTTTTGGATGACTATAATCGTAATATGATGTTGATTGATCTGGTAGAATTACCCGATGAAATAGTAGAATTGGCCGCTGCTGTGATTGATACCGAAATAACAGCTAAAAATATTCCTAATATTGGTATTTGGTTTATGAAATTTTGCGGCAAACATGATCTAACTAGACTAGCCCAATATCCTGATCAATTCGTACAATTTTTGGCCGCAAGGTATGAATAATGTATAAAGCCAGAGATTTAAGACGTTACCACAGACGAGTATGGTTGCCAAATAATGCTAAGTCTATGATACTGGAGTTTAAGAAGCAATTACCGTTTGTTGATTTGACGGCTCATGCTGCTAAGGAAATGGCTAGAGACAAAGGAGGGATGATTCCTCTACCAACTAAAGAAGAACTTTTTGATCGAGATAACGAATTAGTTGAAATATTTGAGATTTTACGTAATGGTAAACCTTTGGGGATCGCACAAAAATTAGTACTTAGAGCAAAAAAGCTAAATAACTTATATGACTATGCATATGTAATAGCCAGAGAAGGGTATATTGTTACCAGTTGGGCTACTCACAAAAATGATAATCATAGACTGACAAAAAGTTTATATGAATATTATGTTCCGGAAAATTTAAAAGATGAAATTTATAAAAAAATACTTAATGAGTAAAAATACTCAATGAAAAAAACAGAAATAAATATTCAACCCATAACCGCATTTACTAAAAGATACGAAAATGCAGTTGTATCAAAAAGCAGAGAAATACGCTTATCAATAGAAGAAGCAGGGTTATTGAATGCTGCAATGGTGAATCTGTTATCAAATAATATTGATGAAATATTAAAAACTATTATATCATCCGATAATAGTGTTGAAAATCAAAATCAAAATCAAAATGAAAATGATGTTATCGAAATAAAAATGGATGCTGGGTCATTTAAAAAATAATAATAAAAGATAATGCAGGAGACATATATGAAAAATAAGATTTTCGTCTTTAGCAAGGCGAAATGTCCTTATACTATAATGATGAAAAAATGGTTTAAGGATAGGAGTATAGAAATAGAAGAAATGGCTATCGATGACGCTATTGCCCGAGAACTACTAATTAGATATAATTTAGATGAAATTAAATCGCCCCACTTAATAATGAATAATAATTCAATTGGGTCATATATGGATTTGGTAAAACAGGAAAGTTTTGTTTTTCACTTGTTGGGATTAAATAATTCTCAAGAATAATAAATCAAATAACCTTAGAAAAATAAATATAACTATATATAATTTTTAAGGATCGAAATGTCTAGACCAAGTCCAGTAGTATTATTAGAATACACCGAACCAAAAACATATAAAAGCGAGCAGATATTAAAATCAAAAGCAATATATGCTGTTTTTTATGATGGATCGCCGATCAATTTACGAACTGTGAATAAATTGGTTGATTATCCTGGACCCAAATATAAAAAATCTAGTTTTTCCAATTCAGGACATGCATTTAACCTTTCGGATAAATTAAATAAATTATTCAAAACAAATAAATTTGGTGTTTTTAAACTTATAAGTGGTGAAAAAATAACAGAAAAATCCAAAGAGGATGATGATGAATAAAACTCAAAAAATTGTTTTTGATTTAATAAAAGATGCAATTTTGCATGACTATCCAATGATAAAAGATAAATCTAATGTGCAATTAGCAAGATTAATTTTTAAAAATTATAGAGAAAACACTGGGTATAACAATTTGAATTTAACCATTATTGGATATAACTTTTTAAAAGACAAAATAAAATTTTATGATTTTAACCTATATAATACTCCCTTTACTACCGAACACATCATTTGGTTGGATCGAACACAGAAATACCCATACCATTATAATGAATTTTCAAATATATTCAGCACCAGTTGTTTAAATTTATCAATGCAGTTAAAACTTTCTGATGGGTATCTTAATATTTAGCAGCCCATGCCCATACAGAATTTCCACAATCCCAATATCTATCCCAGCCATTATTACTCATATTTTGCCATTCGGTCAAATTACAATTAAAATCTTTTAAATTTTTTGACAATTTATGTTTTTGATATTTAAGTCTTGACTCCAAGGTAATATAATTTTTTGTATAATAATAATTTGGAGTTGCCGTATTAATTTGATAAAATCCTAGCTTTGAGTAAAAAGACCCAAAAAATGATCTACTAAGATCGCAATATGATATACAGTTAACTGCCTTTGTCGTTTTTGCAAAATACTTAAAAAGTTTAGATCCTCCGCCTACTATGTTAATGTTATTTTTTGAACAAAATCTCAATAACTCCCAATCATATTTTTTATTGTATCTTGATTTCCCGAAACTCATTACTGATACCAATTCATTTTCATAATACAACCCAAGACAAATTTTTGATGGAACATAATTTTGAAAATGATAATTATTTAGAAATGATATTTCATCTTTTAATTCAACATTTTTAATAATACATTTTCTTGCATATATTTTTTTATTTAATTTTAATAAAGTTTTGATTTTGTTTTCTACTTTATTAAAATTTTGGTTAATATCAATGTCTGTAAAATGAATGAGCTTAACTCCGTTTTCATATGCTTTTTTTGATTTGTTACGATGATAATACTTATTTTTTCCTTTTGATTCCGAGTGCCAATAAATTCCATTTATTTCAAAACCTATTTGATAATCGGGGAGATAAATATCAATTTCCTGTGGGAATAAAATTGATTTATCTTGTATAACAATATTTTCAACACCAATAGATTTAATTAACTCAATTATTTTTTTTTCTTCTTTTGATTGAACGCAGGGTTTCAAATCAATATTTAATTTATGCAGTTGTTTAAACAACAGCCAGGGCGAAATGCCCAAATCTTTAGCTAAATCATTTCCCGAAAAACTTTCTAAATATTTTTCTTTTAATAGTTTTTTCGAGTTTAATATATTCCAAATATAGTCTGATATATGTGATTGAGATGCTCTACCAAAGCCATATTTTGATAAATGTGTTTCTGTTATTTTATTCTTTATTTTTTGAGATTTACTCGGATTAGTGTAGCCATAATTTAATAGATTGGTATTCTTAATTTTATTTTGAATTTCTAAACTAGAAAAAGGATTATCAACCCCAAATTTTAACATAAGTGAATTTTTAATTTTTTCCTTAGTATCTGGGTTACTTAATGTACTTTTAACCCCGTACCTTTTCATATTGGTTATTTCTATTTTATTCTTCCACTCGATTGAATTAGCCTTGCATTTTTGTGAACAATATGTTCTATAATTTTGCATTTTTTCACTCCATTTAACCAAATTACCACAATAACACACTGGTTTATTTTTTTGGTTAGATTGGTAGTGCCAAAGACGATGCCTTATGGATGGGTTGTCTTCATTAAGAAATTTAGTTTTTTCTATAATTTCATTAAATAATGCTTTATTTTCTGATTTTCTAAAAAAAGACGAAAGGTTGATATTTTCAAACATATACGGTCCTCAATGCATACGTTTTATTTATAGTACTGGGTATAGGAAAAAGTAAAATTTTTTAATTTTTGTGTGTTGACATATATCATATAGATGCTATTGTAACGGAGTAGTTAGGCAAACGAAAGGAATTAAATATGTCTAAGAATAGTGCTCGCGTTGATAGCATCACGCTAAAGCCCAGTGAGTTCAAGGCCGCGCTTCAGCACGCCGCCTCAGTTCGTCGTCCGGTTTTCATATGGGGTCCTCCCGGTATTGGTAAGAGCCAGATTTCTCGTCAGGTTGCTGATGAACTTGGCTTCAACTTTTTCGAAGATATCCGTCTCAGCCAGATGGACCCCACTGACCTTCGTGGTATTCCGGTGCCCAGCACCGATGAGGATGGCAACGCTGTTGCTCGTTGGAGCCCGCCCCACTTCTATCGACGCCAGACACTCAAGGAAGGTGGCGGCAAGGCCTTCTACATGTTCGACGAAATGAACTCTGCTCCTCAGAGCATTCAGGCCGCTGCTTATCAGATTGTGCTTGACCGTCGAATTGGTGATTTCTTCCTCGGTCGCGAAGATTTCGTTATGGCTGCTGGTAACCGTGAAACCGACCGTGGTAGTACGTTTAAGATGCCAACCCCGCTTATGAACCGGTTCGTTCACTTGGAACTTCGTGTGGACTTTGATGACTGGCAGGAACACGCTCTCAGCAAGACTTTCGACAAGAACGTTGTGGGTTATCTGACCTTCCAGAAGAAAGAACTGTTTGAGTTTGACCCCACCAGTGCAAGTCGTGGTTTCCCAACTCCTCGTTCTTGGGAGTTCGTAAGCGATATCGTGAAGAACAGCCCGAACCTCGCCGAAAACGTATTGCTCAGCTTGATTGCTGGTGCTGTTGGTGAAGGTGTTGCGATTAAATTCTTGCAGTATCGTAAGACCGCTGCTAACTTGCCTAACCCCAGCGACATTCTTTCCGGTAAGATCACCGAGCTCAAGAGCAAGGAAATTTCCGTAATGTATGCGCTTACCACTGGGTTGTGCTACGAACTTCGTGAGGCACATGCCAAGGCCGAACGCGAGGGCAAGATTGAGGATTGGTATAAGATGGGCGATAACTTTTTGAGCTTCATGCTTGATAACTTCCAACCCGAACTGTGCATTCTTGGCGCTCGCACCGCATTGGGTATTTTTAGGTTGCCGCTATACCCCAACAAGCTCAAAAGTTTTGCCGCTTTCGCAGCGCGCTATCAGAATTTGATCCTCAAGGCCGGTTGATCGACGGGGTCCAATCAGCGTAAGTAAGATGCCTAACTTGGGGGAGGAAACTCCCCCAACCTTTTTTAGGCAGTTGTATGAAAAAACGAGAGTACTTTTTTACAGGACCAACTAATCAAAAATTGATTAGTGAAGTTAGGCGATATTTCATTAATAAACTGACCAAAATAATAAAAGATTCTCATAAATGGAATTCAGAATCAATTTATAGGGTATATTCTGAAACTTTTTCTGGAACAGTTATGGATAAATTTTACTTTTATACGAAAATAATGATAGAAGCAATAACAACACATAACTTAATTGGTATTACTGTAAGTTTGGCAATAGGTATGTTCACCGTATATGCTTCGAAAAGTAACTTGGTATTTTTGAAATTAAGTCAGAAAAATTTTGAGGAAAGCTATTTGACAAATTTCACAGATATGCTATAAGTAATAGAGTAAAAACATAGGAGAATGTTATGGTTGATATGAATGATCCAGTGATTGCTGCAATTGTTCAGGCTCGTGTTTATCTCTTGATTAACCACGCTTTTTTTGGTAATCTTGCAACACGTCTTGAATTGGTTGATGCAACCAAATGGTGTCCAACCGCTGCGACCGATGGACGCAAATTTTATTATAACCGAGAATTTATCAAAAAGTTGACAAGGCAGGAACTGGTATTTCTAGTTGGGCATGAAATTCTTCACTGCGTATACGACCACATTGGTCGTAGATCATCTCGTGATCCGCAGGTTTGGAATATGGCCAACGATTATATTGTTAACTATACCCTAGTTAAAGAGCGCATTGGCGACATGATTAAAGGTGGCCTTTTTTCGGAAAAGTATACTGATGAGCTTACTTCAGAAGAAGTGTATGAAATGCTGAAGCAAAATTCGGTTCAAATCCAAATGACAATCGATATGCATTTGGAAGCTAATGGGGACGGCGATGGGGACGGCGATGGGGACGGCGATGGCGACAAGGATGGAAATGGTAATGGCAAAAAGACCGTAACTGTTTCTGTTACTGGCGAAGATGGTCCGCCAAAGCTTACCGAAGCTGATTTGAACGAAATTCGCAACGAAGTTCGTGCTGCGGTAATCAGTGCTGCTCAACAGATTGCAGGCAAAGTTCCGGCTGGCATCCTGCGACTCATTAAGGATATCACTGAGCCAAAGATGGACTGGCGTGAACTGTTGGAAATGCAGATCAAGAGCAGCATCCGAGATGACTATACTTTCCGTAGATTGAGCCGCAGAACTTGGTCAACCGGTTGCATTCTTCCGGGCCAGGCAGACAGCGAAACGATTGATATTGAAGTATTTATCGACGTTTCGGGTTCTATCTCGGATGAAATGGTGAGGGATTTCTTGGGCGAAGTCAAGGGTATTATGGATATGTTCCCCGAGTTTAGACTTGGTGTCGCTACCTTTGATACCCGTGTGTATAATTATAAGGTGTTCACACGGGATAACGCAGAAGAAATCTTGGGGTACCAAATCAAGGGCGGCGGCGGCACCGCATTTGAAGCAGTATTTCAGTTCATGGAAGATAACGACATTGAACCAAATACTATGGTAATGTTTACCGATGGTTATCCTTGCGGGACGTGGGGCACCGAAGGCTTTTGCGATACGTTGTTTATTATCCACGGTAGCGAAAGCATTGTTCCGCCCTGGGGAAGCTATGCGTATTACACCGACCATAGAGCAAAGAGGAGAAAGGCCTAACGGCCTTTCACCACAAATGGATAAAATTGTTAAATTTCATAATCTAGAAATACCTATTAAAGAATTGCATGATAAAAAACAAAATGGCATAATACCTATAACATGGATATATACTTTTTTTACAATTAATAACTCGGATGAAATAGATAAAGTTTTAAATAAAGTAAATGATTGGTTACGCAAAAATACCAATCACCGGTATTATACAACTTATACAAGATTGACCGATGGCGACACAAATACCATAACAGATATTTTTAATATGAAATCAGTATTAATAATATATTTTGAAAATGCAGATGATGCATTTTATACTAAGATGGTAGGGTTAGACGCAATATTAAATGAAACAAGTTAATTATATAAATGCAGATATTTTAACATCATCTGACAACCTATGGGCACATGGCTGTAATGCGCGTGGTAAATTTGCATCAGGCGTTGCTGGATTGCTCAGGAAAACATACCCGTATTCATATGCCGGGTATATGGACTATTATGCAAAAAATGGGTTACAACTAGGCGACGTTATATTCGCAAAGGGGGATAAAACCCAACCAATAATAGCAAATTGTATTACGCAACAAAATTATGGGCGTGACGGTCGTCAGTATGTTAATTATGAAGCAATAGAAAAATCCATCAAAACGGTAATGCAATATGCAGATGATAATAATATTACCAATATCACTTTGCCCAAAATAGGAGCGGGACTAGGCGGCGGTAATTGGAGTTTTATTGAAAAAATTATATTAAACATCAATAACTTACATCCTATGGTAAATATTAATGTATATAGTTTATGAAAGTTGAAAAATCATGAAAAACTTCAAAAGAGCGTTGCGCCGTTGTAACAAAGAACGTATGAAGCGTAAAGCAATGCGAGCAATGGTTCATTACGATGAGGCTTTTAAACTTGCTGACCATATGGCCAGTTGTTCTTGTTATTCGTGCTGTAACCCCAGGCACAGCGGTTATAATAAAATAAAAATAACTATTCCCGAATACCTACATGAATTAAGTTTATACGACCAAATATCAGAATTGGATAATGTGTTTTATAAAATAAAAAATAGAAAAAAGAATAAAAAGGTAATATACTAAATAAAATAAAGTGTTAGATAATAAAAATAAAAATGAAAAATAAAACAAACTTTGATTATTACTTTAGTATTGTTGGCAGTTTGCCAAAACAAAGTATGATTTTAGAAAAAATATTTAGTGATTTGGGGGCGTTTGATACATCGTATATCAACCCCAAAAATCATTCATCTTTTGTTAATTTTATCTCATTTTGCGTAGATGAACGTAGACATAATGCCTTATCTGAATTTGAAATAGATGAGTTACTGGAAAAGGTCACAGAACAAGCCAAAGTATCAGCTAACTGGAGTATAATTCCTCCTAAAAATTTATGCAAGGATTTGTCTATAACTTATTTCACTTTTAGAAATAAGGAAGATATGATGAAATATTTTGTTTATCATTCTTTGGGTGAAAATTATAATATTTTACATTAAGGAGTATGATGACCTTTTTACAAACAGGAAAAGAAGTAATTGCCGACGAAGCAACAGCATTAATTAAATTATCAGAATCTTTAGATGATAAATTTGAATCTGCTTGCCGTAAAATAATCGAATGTCCCGGACATGTAATAGTTACTGGAATGGGTAAGAGTGGGCATATTGGGCAAAAAATAGCCGCCACCTTTTCCTCGATGGGTACCCCTTCTTTTTATTTGCATCCTGCAGAAGCCAGTCATGGTGACTTGGGGGTTATTACTGGCAATAATATAGTAATAGCGATAAGTAATTCTGGTGAAAGTAAAGAATTATTTGATATACTTGAATATTGCAAACGAAACGGAATATTTTTAATAGGCATAACTTCAAAAGTAGAGAGTACTCTAGGGAAATATAGTGATATTACATTGGTAATTCCACTTGACCGAGAAGCCTGCAAACTAAATTTAGCGCCAACCAATTCTACGACAATGACGTTGGCGTTAGGCGATGCGTTATCTGTTGCGGTTTGTTTAAATAAAAACTTTACTAAAACTGATTTCAGCAAATTTCACCCAGGCGGCAAGTTGGGCAAATTGCTGGTGAAGGTAAAAGATGTAATGCGGCCAGCAAATCAAGTTGCAATAGTGGACATATCTACTCCATTTCAGGAAGTTATTTTAAAAATTTCCGAAAAACTAGGCGGCTGCGCGATTGTAGTAGAAGAACTGGGAATAAATAACACGATTGCTGGTGTGGTTACTGACGGTGATATACGACGATATTTGTCAAAGCAACAACATAATGCTGATATTTTGATGCATACCATCAATAACTTTATGTCAACAGCACCGCATACTACAATTGAAGACACTTTGGCCGTTGATGCGATCCATATAATGAATAAAAATAGAATAACTTCAATGCCGGTAATTGATAATTTGAATCAAGTTGTTGGATTATTACACATTCACGATTTGGTAAATTTGGGGTTTTAAGTAGATTTATTTATTTATTAATTTTACAATATCTATTAAGACATAAAACGAGGCTATAATGAAAATACCATTGCATTCTTTGATATTAAACTTTATGAGTGATAATATCTTTGCTAACAACAAAAATGTTTCATTGCGCGGTGTTATATCTTATGACATTGTTAAAAATGATATGTTTGGAAATTCCGAAGTATATTATGGGACTAGTGATATATTTCACGAACTTAAAAGACGAATTCAAGTAAAATTATGGCTTGGTGAACAAGTAATTGTTAACGCGCATACTCTCAGAAAACATGAAAGAGAGCAGATAACAAATATTGCTACAGATTTGGGAATTGAAATATTTTATCTATTTGATAGTTATGCCGCAGCAGGCGATAAAGATCTTGAACGAGGGGATGGAGTAGGGCAAGTTGTGTTTGGACCAGTAACATTTGTACATAAATTACTGGGCCCTATTATTTCATCATATGTATTTCTAAATTATAACGGCATAAGTATAATTGGAGACATTCATGGCCATTACGAAAACATGAGAAGTGTTTTGCTCTGGTCAGCAATGAGAAATAATCTACCGGTCTTTTTGGGGGATCTATTAGACTTTGGGCCCAAATCATTGGAATGTATCGAAGAATTATACAAATTAGTAATTCGCAATCAAGCAATATTTATTATAGGTAACCACGAAAGAAAGATTTATAAATGGTTAAATAAACTAAACAATAAAAATATAAAAATACATTTGTCCGAAGCAAATAAACAAACAATAGAACAAATCAAAAAACTTAGCACTGCTGAAAAAAGAAAATGGGAAGTTAAATTTAGAACATTAATGAATTTGGGGTTTACTCATATTTTTTCTGAAAATATTTTCGTAGCTCATGCCGCTTTTAAACCAGAAATGCAACAATACCAAGTTAATAGAATTTTGCCATTCGAATTAGAAAAAAAGGCACTATTCGGCGAATTTATTGATAATCCAAATTGGGAAGACGCAACCAATGCAGCGTATTCTTGGATATCAGAAATACCAAAAGATATGACGGTATTTGTGGGCCACGAACCAAGAAATTTATTCAAACCATATCATGAAAAAAACAAAGACGGCGGAGAAGTTTATTTTATGGATACCGGGTGCGGCAAGGGCGGATTTCTGTCCACCGCAGATTTAAAATTAAATGAGAAAAAATACACATTGGTTAATTTTAATAGTTGGTAATGTATAAATATTTATGAGTTGACAAAATCAATATTTTTGTTATCATGTAAGTAAAGCAGAAGAAGGATTACCAAAATGGCGGATGTTTTAGTTTTAAACGCAGACGCACAACCATTAAGTGTGTTGCCAATCGCTACCTTAACATGGCAAGAAGCTATCAAAGTCTATTTCTTAGACCGCATTAGCATCGTTGACACATATGCAGATTGGTCAATCAACAGCCCATCAATTCGTATGAAAGTTCCTTCTATCATCATGCTTCGTGACTATGTCAAGATTGGCAAGGCGGTACGTTTTTCAAGATACAACTTATTCCTTCGTGATAATTTCGAATGCCAATACTGTCAAAAGGATTTTTCATCAAAGGCTTTTGAATTAACTCTAGACCACTATGTACCGCGTAGTCACGGTGGTAAAACTATTTGGAATAACTCGGTGAGTGCTTGCTCCGCTTGTAATACCAAGAAGGCAAATCATAGAGAAATGAAGCCCAAGATGCTACCATACAAACCAACTTATTATGAGTTGGCTGATAAGCGACGAAACTTCCCCATTCAAGTACCGTCCATGAATTGGAATGAATATTTGCAGTGGCCGGAAGAATTGGTTAATATTCGTGGTGTGAAGAAAAATATTAATAAAAATATTGATTAATATTGAGCTACTACTTATATTAAGTATATAGTTTATATAAATATAACTGTACTTAATTTGTAGGAGCTCAATATGCAACAACCCAATATTAATTTGAATCTTAACGATCTAAAAAATGTAGTTAACGTAATCGACTATGCCGCAGCCCAGGGCGCATTCAAAGGCTGGGATACTATTCGTCAAGTAATGGAAATCCGTGAAAAAGTAGCAGTATTTTTACAAGCTGCTGAATCTGCCGAACAGCAAAAAGCACAAGCTAATCAATCAGCCGAGACTCAATCAGCCGAGACTCCTGCGGAGTCCGAATTAGAAATTTCATATGAAGAAGAAAAACCAAAGAAAAGAACTGCAAAGAAATAAGGAAAAACAATGAGTGAAATTATTAAACATGTTGGCATGATCAATAATACTGGCAAAAGATGCGTAATTGCATTTTTGCAAGTTCCAAACAAGGAAACTCATGCATTGGTTGTTGATACCGAAGCATTGCCTGAACGAATCCATGATCCGTTAATGAGTTTATTGAGATCATCAGAAGCACAACAGCTAAAACATTTTGGTGAAATTTTGGGCAGAAGAATGATGCCCGACACTGGCCGAACTGTCTTAGAAGAGCTACATACCTATGGGTATTTACAGGCTCAGCCTGTTGAAAATATTACTCTTTTTCCAAGGCCCAATGTTAAAATCAACCTAAAAGACATGCTTGAAGCCATGGGGCAACTTGAAAAAACAGCCGACGAAGAAGCAGGTATTATTACAAAAGAAGTTCCGAATCCGGTTGAATTAATACAAGAATCAGTTAAAGCTGAAATGAGTAATCAAACCGAAGATGAAAAAATGGTAGCAGCAACTAACTTGTTGGTTCAAGCTTCTTTATTGGATGCCGATGCAACAGCGATGAGAGAAAAAGCTTACTTATTGGCGCCCAACTTACGACCCGTAGTAGATACTGTAAAACCAAACAATAAAAAAGAGGTAAAAGGTGAACCCAAAGCGCCAACAACTGTTAGAAAAAATAACACAAGAGCGACTAAGACAATTTGATCTGCCAGGAAGTGAATTTGATATTTCTCGTACTCCAAACGATTGGTTAGCAATAGCTGGTAGGTACCTATTTAGTCCTGCATCTACTAAAAATATTAAATCCACTAAGCAGGATTTTGAAAATGATTTAATCAAGGCGGCGGCCGTAATACTCGCCGCCTTGGAAAACTCTGAAAGAATGTCTGAGCAAAATCAATTAAGAGATTAACAGAATGAAATATAGGCCAAATGATCAAAAATATTTAACAAATGGCGTTCCTGATGAAGATAAGGTGTTGGTTGACTTACTTGATATTAATGATAAAATTATTCAATACAATAATAAACTTGGTTCTATTTATACAGAATTAACAGAAGCACAAAAAGCAATTACTTTAGCGGTTACCATGTCTCGCAATGGCCAATATACAAAAGATTTTAATAAAATACTTAAAGATATTATGTGGTTAAAAGAGGGTATTAATAACTTGTATGATACAAATATATATCCGTTGATGTTTTTCATAGATCATGCCAATCATTTACGCACTCTAAAAAAAAGCATAAATCAAGACGAATATCTTAAAGAAAAATGGAATGAAATAATGTTATATATGCGGATGAAAGATAAATGAATAAAAAACCTTACGGAACATTAGAAGTAGTTTGCGGTCCTATGTTTGCCGGAAAAACTACCGAATTATTAAAAAGAGTTTTATGGGCCAGAAATGGGTTGAATCAAAATGTCAAAGTATTCAAACCTGCCTTTGACAACCGCTATTCTGAAACGGAAATAGTCAGCCATGATGGATTGAAAACTGTGGCTGATTCTATTACTACTTGGGTTGAATTAGAAGAAGAATGGGATTTGGTAGTCTTTGACGAAATTCAATTTTTCACAGACCCGCATTTTGACCGCAATTTAATTAAAATAGTAGCCAGCCTTTTAACGAATGGTACTAATGTCTTAGCTACGGGGCTTGATATGGATTGGCGGGGTGAACCGTTTTATGTGACGGGTATGCTATTGGCCATGGCTGATAAAGTCAAAAAACTAAAAGCAAATTGTACCATAAGCGGAAGACCTGCCGGTAAAACTTTTAAGAAAAGCGGCAAAGGCAGTAGCGTAGAATTGGGTGCAACTGATTTATATGAAGCTAGATCAAATGAGCATTGGACTTATTAACGAGGCGTATTCATACAACTATACGGAATATTATGACCCGCATTATAACACACAATATACAATTAATTAGTATTTCAAGTTCTTGGATGACGGCGTCGCCAATGACTCTTGCTTTATTAGAGGAATACGCCAAAATTAAAATTATAATAATTTTAATTTTTTACCTTATATTTTTCATACACATAATAAAAGTGTTTTGTATTTCGTACCAAGAGAAAAAATTCATATAGCCGGCGCAACATTATATACATATAATATATAATATATATTATATGGAATTTGAACCGAACCCTTAAACTTCTCAAACATATTAAATTATTAAATCCTACCGCTATAATAATAGTCGTGGCGGCAATGCCCCGTTTTACGATAAAGAAGCTAATGAATTTTTACGAAATAATAATTTTATAGATTTTATTATTCATAAGGAAGTCGAAGTGCCATTTGTTGATGTTCTAAATTTAATATTTTAAATAATAATTTTTATATTTTAAAATGAATTATTTATAATTTATTGTGGGTAATATTCGTTCATATAACTTAAAATCTTTTTTAGAAAAATGATCTCTGTTTCTTTCAAATGATCCAGGATATCCTATGCCCAAAATGGGCGAGAATAATGCAGTTTTGCGTATTTAGAATTTTCTGTATTTTGGTGCGGTTATAACACGAACAAAATCCGGACCTATATCCCAATATATTTGCATTCAAACTTAACTGGCCCAATGCCATACTTGACGATATTATAAAATGATGTTTAAATTCTTCAATAAAATCTTTATTAGATTCTAAATTTTCTACATAATTTTTAATATAAAAATTTATATCTTTAAAAGATTCATTGGTAAATATTTCTTTATTAAAAGATAAAATTACTATTAAATTGGCAAATGTTGGGGATTTAATGCATATTTTTGTTTGGATTGGCCATCCGGAACAAAATTGGTTACTTTATATATTTGGTCTATTGTAGTTCTTGATCTTATGATATTGATATCAAAATAATTTATATTTTGTTTCAAAGGGCTGGAAGAAAGTATTTTTGTAAAAAATAAAATATCTTCTTCTGGTATTTCTTTAGTAATATTCCAATTGCGTTGGCAATGTTGGCTATCTATTGTGGCATTTACCAAATCATTTCTACTAAACATTGGTGCCCTTTTTATATTTGGGTATTTTACTGTCGGCGGATGATACGCACGACGGGGTGATACATTCGCGAGGTCCTTTAAATAATTTGAATCCGGTTTCGATGTTTCCTATCGGGGTGTCCCAACAAGAATATGATCTTTTAATAGCACCATCTGGTTCTCGTATGATAATACCTTGATAACCTGCATTACACTTCCATCCCTTGAATTTATTAAAATTAAAAGCATTAAACCGTTCTGCTTGATCCATATACCATTTTTTGCCTTGATTATCTTCAAATTCTACTTGCATTATTGCTGGTACACTTTCTGTATCACCACGTGAAATAGCCATTGATTTTAATGATATTTTTGGACTGTTTCTTGTTGTTTTTGTTTTTGCGCTAGTGTAATCTCGTTGCGGCATTCCGTTATACAGACGTTCTAACATATCTTTTGAATACCCATCAACTATTCGGCTGGCCGTGGGATCCGACTGTGGCTTAAGGGTAACATTTATCCCGCGTTCATGAAAATATAATGCTTCCTCCCAAAGAATTTCAAACCATTCGGGAACCATAACCATATTAATAGTTACATGTATATCATGTTCTTGAAGAAAACACAATTTGTCAGCAAATAAGATTCGATGCTTTTCTAAATTTCCCTGTTTGATGCCCTGTTCTCTATGCCAACTTGCAGTTATTGAAACACGATGCAGATTTTTAGTAGCATTGATGTATTTTTCAAACCATTTAAATCCATTTGATATATTGCTTGTCATATGAATTGATTGAAAATTTGAATATTCATCATCTGAATAATGCTTTATTATATCCAAATAGCCAGGATGTAATGTGGGTTCCCCTCCCGAAAAAGAAATATGAAATGAATTAAACCCGTTATCTCTTGCTTGACGTTTTATTTCGTCCATTGTTGATGTTATTAATTTGGTTGGTCTAAAATCTTTAGTATCTGATCTTGCGTAGGGCCAGCAGTATGAACAATTATAATTGCAAAATCTTCCCAACAACCATGACACTGTAAATATATCACGATATAAAAGTGATCTTTGGCCAACTTTAACTATCCGGTCGAAAGGTATTTTGGAAAAATCATAGTTTGACCATTTTAAATCATTCTGCATATTATATTCCTCAAATAAAGTTGATACATATATTAAAATTATATATTATCCAATTATTGGTTAGTATCGTAAATTCAATATTTTTACATTTACAATATTATTTTTTAGTTTATTTGGTTATAATATTTTTCAAAACCGGAATTGAGATTAGTAAGGTTTGTTTTCCGTATGCTGTCTAATATTTTAGAATATTTGATAAATTTATTCTTATCAAATTCATTAAACGGTATATTTTTAAAAATATTTTCCACTATTGCGTATTCGTTGCCAATTAATTTACTATTAATTAATAAACTATTTAACAAATATGCTCGATCCTCGGGAAGTATTGCCGAAACCTTCACAGCATCATCTGTTGATGGAAATAAAGAAATAGAGTAATCACATATGTTATTGTTTTTTAAAAAATTATATAGGTATATTAAAGTATCTGTAAGATTAAAAATATTATATGGCATCAATACTACATTAAATCCTGTTATTTTAACGTTATTAACGGAGGTAATATAATTTAAATTTTTTTGCAATTTATGCCAATTACCATTTGTTCTTATATAATTATAATGTTCATCTATTGCATCTATGCTAATTCGCAAATTTAACATATCTATATTTTTTAATGTTTTTTTAAATTGTTTAGTGATAACAGCCAAGTTTGTGGTCATCTCAACAATGGGTTTAGAATTAATAGTTTGTAACAAATTTAACGTTGATTTTTCTATTGTTGGTTCACCGCCTAAAACTTTAATCTTTTTAAAATTTTTATCTTTTAACCATTCAAACACGAATTCAGAAGAAGACGAAACACCTTTAGTTTTTAAAAATTTAGTCTTAATCTTTAAAAATTCTTGTAATTTAACATTTTCATTTATTTCATTTGCTATCAAACTTGAATTAGTAAAATCACACATTCTGCATTGTAAATTACATAAATTTGATGGCCTAAAATCTAATTCTATTGGCGATCCGTCTTGATTGCCGGTTTCAACATTAAATTCTATATCTATCTGTTGTGTTTCTATAAAGGAATTATAATAATTTAAATCTGTTTCAATATTATTTAGATAATTCATTTTACAGCCGTCACATCCTTTTGGAAAATTATTAGAAAGTAATTTGGTTCGTATTTCCTGCATTGCTGGGTTATTCCAAAAATCATCTGTAGTGATATCAAAATACCCATCATACACACAGCATGGTTTAAACTTATCGCCTTTTATACATATGGCATAAAACGGGGCATAACACAACGGTTTTTTCTGATTGGATATTATACTATCTTTTATGTTATTCATTAAAATTGGACCAATTTTCAATTTCAAAGGTATGTGTTGTGCTACGTATTAAATTCAAATCAATAAAATAATTATCAAATATATTTTTATGAGTAGCCCAAGTATTTTGTTCATTCATATAAGAAATATAAAAATTTATTTTAGAATCTTTATCATAATTATACAATTTTTTTGATAAAGATTCTTTTATTTTTATAGGCATACATTGCGGAGACATGTGCGCAGGATAATCTACATAATTGCATAATGTAAATTCAAATTCAGGATATTTAGAAATGCAAAAATCATAGGTTTCATCAAAATATAACATAGAAATATTTGAAGCAGTCCATTGGAATTTAATCATAAAAGTATACGGCGGACGAGTTTTAGCATAATCGCTTATTAATTTTAATTTTTCAATAAAAATCGCCCATTTAAGTGGGTATCTAAAATATTCTGCTTTTTCTTTTATTACGTCGATGCTTACATTTATTGACACATGTTTAAATCTGCCCAATGATTCTAAAATTTGTTTAGTAATTAATAACCCATTAGTAACATATTGTAACGAAATATTTTTAGCATGTTCGTCCGGTATTGTTTTCATAAACCTGTTGTGCTGTTTGGAAGCAAAAGGTTCTCCGCCCAGCCAATTAAAACGTTTAATCTGTGGTATATTTTTCTCTAAGTCAACCCACATGCCGTTTGGCCTATCTACCCATGAATTATCTATTTTAAACGATTTTAAGTTTTCATATTTGTTTATTAATGGTGTATCCTCTAGCCACTTTGAACTGTTCCCCACGCCGCAATGGATACACTTTAAATTACATACGGTCCCTAATCTTATATCTATATTTTTGGGATAATGATTGATACTACCGTCGGTATTAGTCTGGCCTAGTAAATATTCATTATCAGCATAGTGCATTAAATTTTCTTCATCTAACTTAGATGTTACTCCTGCTTCTGACATTTTTTTACATCTTATACAATTCGGATGCCATTTTCCAGCCAAAAATGCTTTTCGTATTTCTTTGAATAAACTATTATTAAATTCTTTTTCAATAGTGGAATTTGATATTCTAATATCGCTTTTCATAGAAGAATATCCGCAGGGTCTAGCTTTGCCTTGTGGGGTAGTATTAAAAGCAATCCACGGAAGTATGCATATTGATTTATTATTATTATTCATACATAATACTATTATTAATTTATCAAAAAGTAAAGATATTTATTTTATGAAGGAAATGAAAGATATTTATTTTATGAAGGAAATGAAAGATATATGACTACAGCAACGGAATATGATACTAACTGGTTGCAATATACACGGCCACAGCCCATGTATGATAAAACTATTAACAGACTTTTAAAAGAAGTTTATCATAATAGTCCTGCAGAAAATCATAATTTAGTAAATGATTTTAAAACAATATTTATCAATAAAATGAATAATTTTAAAATCAATCAATTTACCGGATTAGATGAATTTAAGTTTCATGATGTAATAATAGGATGTACTCAATATATTGATGATTTATATATTAGGTTAAATAGCAATTTAATGGTTCTAGAAAATGACTATAAGTATCATGAAAGATTAAATACTGCTATACAATATTATAATGTTGATACTTTGGATTCAAGCAAGGAGTTATTAATTGCTATGCCCTTTCCATATTATGGCGATATTCATCCTGATATGTCATTAATTCTTGATAGATGTTTGGAACTTAATATTCCTGTACATATCGATGGCGCTTGGATTACATGTTCAAAGGATATAGTTTTTGATTTTTCTCATCCTGCTATTCAAACAATAGGAATAAGTTTATCAAAGGGATTGGGGTTGGGTGGTAACAGAATTGGTTTACGATATAGCAGAATAAGACCAACCGGAAGTGTTACAATAATGAATGATTTCAATATGAATTGTCAAGGATTGGTGCATACCGGACTACATTTCTTAAATAAATTGCCACTTGATTATTTTTGGATTAAATATGAAGAGGCATATAATAAAATATGCAACGACTTTAATCTTAAACCAACCAAATCAATCCATTTAGCCACAACTACAGAAGGTAGACCGGTTGGTATCAGACCTCTATTACGATATCTATCTGATAAATAATTAATTATTTTTATCATAGGTGTCCGAGATATCGATACTTTTAAATAAATAATTTCCATTTTTGGAAGACAACGCATCAAATTTACATCCGCATCGTTCTTTAGAACAAAGAATTGGGTTAATGTTAGATAAGTCGTATTTTCCGGTATAGATATTGCCAATTGAACCACGCTCCATACACGCCGCGTGGTAAATATCTCCATTTACGTGTATGTATAACCGTTCTTTTGGAGCGTTACAATGCATACCTTTAAAATTATTGTATTTGTTTAATTGAAACTTGCGCCAGTTAACTAAATTGCCATTATGGGTCAACATATGTGGTATATTTTTAACCAACGGTATTGCTCTATTTTTCTTTTTCATATTAAAATATTCTGTCATTTCATCGGTATATGGTTCAGGATCACCATTAAAGTTTGGCCTAACCAAGGTGAAAGTAACATTTATTTTTAAATCTGTTCTATCGTAAAATATTTTATTAAAAAATCTTTTGCATTTATCCCAATAGGCGGGCATTAATAATATGGTTACGTGCGTTCTATATCTTTCATGCAACGATTCTATTGTTTCTATGAATTTATCTTCATCGGCATTTTCGGGATGAAAACTTAGATAGAAAAAATCAACATTGGATTTAAAATTATCCCAATATCTTTTGGTTCTGCTGCCATTGGAATTAACTTCTATAAACGTGTTATCATTTGAAATAATATTAATATATTCTTGCAGTTTGGGCCAAAGTGTGGGTTCTCCCCCAACTATTTCATAATAAACTTTTTGATTTTCGCCTCCCCTAAATTTAAAAAAAATATCAGTTGCTGTTTCTAATGAAGGAAAACGATGGTTGCCGGCATGCAAGTCTTCGGGACAATAGGTACAAGCGTAATTACACACATTACCTAATACCCATGTCATTATTTTATAATCTGAAGCATTATTTGCAAAATAAATGCTGTTCATTATAATTTCCTCCATAAAATTAAACGTATGCCTGATTTTAAGTTTACATTAGACACATTAATGTTAGTAGATACATGTAATTGTAATGTATCAAAAATAATTAATTCACCTGGAACAAAATTTACAATTTCTTCTACTTTCATTTCATCAAATGTTTCTAATTTTATATGAGGAAGATATGCATGATGTATTGATTTATCAAATTTATCGTTCTTGTCTAATTCCGTTTTATCATAATTATACCACGTAATGTCACTGTAATCATATATATTTGGCAACTTATCAACAAAATATGGGTTGCTATTCTCATAACCTTTTTGGAATGTTCTTTCAAAACCCAAAAATCTATTACTCATAAAAATCAAACTTGATACTTTCTTTTTTGGCAAATTCCATAGCGGTATTAAAAAACTTTTAATGGGCACATACCCTGTACTAACTTCATTTTCATCAATACCGTCCAAATGCAGGCCATATGATGCCCGAGTAATGTACAAATTTCCAGAAATTATATCATCTTCTCGTATATAAGCCAAACAAGTCTTTAATTTTGGGTACAGCATATCATACATACTACCCCAGTTTATTCCAGAAATAATAAAAGTGCCGCCGTTGTATTTCCTATACCTTCTTCCGGTTTGGTGAGAAATTTTTTCTAATTCCAATAGGTCTGCTTCACTAAAAAGGTTGATGGATGAAACTTTACCCCAATATTGTGTCATTAAACCCAAATGCTGTTTTGGAAAGGATTCATCATATGTTTTCATTTTATTCCCTATTGATTATATTTTATCATAAATTATTATTCTATTAATTTCAAATTAATTCGTATTGTGAATTATCAAGTTCAAATGTAATGTAATGCTAATGCGACGAAGCTGTATAAAATTCATCACATTCCTTTTCAAATGCGGTATTATAAATTTTATCCAATGCTTTCATTTTTGCCTCTAATTCTAAAAACTTAGTATGGTCATATAATAAATTAGTTTCTATTCCGTATTTTGCTCGTAAATCATTATTTAACGATTTATAGGATAAGTAATCGACACCTATTAAAGAATTTAAACCACTCTCATAATTATTTTTATAACACCATTCTAAAAATATATTTTTATAACGAGCATTTATGCTCATTGAAACCATTTCAATGGTTATTTCATCTAAATAATCATTATATATTTTAATATTTTTGGCTGTTTTATCCCAAGAAGCACCTTTTCTTATATATTCATATCTAGAGTTTATTGCGTCAACGCTTATTGTTACCCGAGTTCGTTTGAAAGATTTAAACACTCTTTTCCAATAATCATCTAATTCTACTGTCCCATTAGTAATCATACGTAATATAATTTTGTTTGATAAATTATTGTCTATTAAATAATTAATCAAAGTTTTGACTTCTTTGATTAGCATTGGTTCCCCGCCTGTAAATTTTATCATATTTAAGTTATTTAAATACTTGGTTACAAATTCTAATTTAGATTGATACGGGTATTTTTCTAATGAATTACCAAAATTAAAAATTTCTAATTCTTTTTTGTTTTTATTATAAACCTTTTTCCATGTTGAACTTATTTCTGGAGAGCACATAACACACAATAAATTACAAGTATTATTCAATTTTAAATCTAAATATTTTATATCATTTGATTTTTCTTCTTTTAAAAACCTATTATATCTCTGACGCATACTAGTGCGTTGGTTATCTTCATCTGTCTTACAATTATAGCAACCGGGTAACCAATCAACTTTGCTTTTTTCGTAAAGATCGTCAAAATGCGATCTAAAATCATTAATCGTAAACAAAAAATTTTCATCTTTGTTGTGTTTATAAATGCAGCATGGTTTAACAATACTTTTTGTAGATAACACCAATCCATGCTTGAATAGCAAACATTCAGCCATTAAAAATATCCTTCATTTCGGGAAATACACTATTAAAGGAAATATTTCTATGGTTGTCCATTATCTCCAAATATTCTTTTAATTCGGGCAATCGAACAGACCAATCCTCGCTCATCATAAAATTGATCATACCCTTCATTCGTTTAATTCCATATGCAGAATTTAAAAAAGCTTCTTTAGACGGCGCGCCCGATAAATGCCAATTTTCTTCTAACCATGGATAAAATTCTTCATATTTTTTCTTACATTTTTCTTTAAACCATTTGGGCAAAACTTTAACATTCATATGTGGTGGGTGGTAAACAAAATGCCAATTTATTAGTCCTGTGCCCAGCGGCCATGGGTTTATTTTTTTATATTTTTTCTCTAGTTTCCATTTAACAAAATCAGGTATATAGTATATGTTTAAAACTTGAACCGCGCAGACTACTGTTACCTCTACATTATTGTTTGTATTATCAAGCAGATCAAATATTTTTAATTGATGTTTCCACTTACTGGGATAACGAATATAATCGTTCATTACACCTATAGAATCTATACTATAATGGAATCTTACATGTTTAAATTCATCCCATAGTTTAAATATTCTATCAGGCATTTCGACCCCATTCGAATTGTATCTTAATTCTATTTGATTGGCAAATCCCATTTCAATTACTTTTTCTAGCAGGGTATAATGTTCTTCAATTATCGTGGATTCTCCGCCTGCAAAATACAATTGTCTCATATGCGGTATTTGCTCATATAACTCATCCCAAAATTTTGGATTATTTTTATGCCAATTATAATGAGCATCATTGCCTGTTTTTGACCAGTTAAATGTTTCTTTAAGATTTTGATTTTGCACAGTGGGATATACTGATAACCAATCAGGTATCCATTGTGATGAATCGTGCGGCGAACACATAATACATTTGAGCTGACATTTGGAGCCCATGCGTAAATCAACATATCTAACTTTTGGCGGAACCGACCCATCTGTTGCAGTTTCATTCAATAATTCAGAAATATCAACTCTTTGACTCCAATATTCGGTTTCCCAATATCTTTTTGATCTGTGTCCGGCGGCTTCTTCTTTATAACATTTTAAACATGATGGCGGTTTTCCGTTTGCCATCATAAGACGCCGTACGTTTTTCATATAATCATTATTCCATATTTCTAAGAATGTTTTATCATTAATATTTTCAGGACTGCCTACATCATTTTTAAGTAACCCAACTTGCCCGCCATGTTCTCTATCATTTGTGGGGCCAACTGATGATGCATTGGCCGTACAGCACACTCGTACTGTGCCGCCCGGACGAGTTGATAAATGTATCCAAGGCAATATACAAAATGTATTCGAATTAACTAATTTTTCTATGTCTTTTATATTCATTTATATTTTATTCCAAACAGTAAAATTATTTATAACTTATATTTTTAATGAAGCAGTTTGTTGATTTCATTATATAAAATTGGATGTACTTCTTGAAAACTTTGTTTTAGAATTTTATCATATACCGATGTTACTTTTAAAAATTGATTACATACAACTTTATCAAATTTTGAAACAGATAATCTATTAATAATATTATTTAACAAACATTCTTGTTCAACTGTGAATGTTTTGTTGATTCTATATTTTTCAATATCATTTATTACAATGTTTGATATCTTGGGAGGCAACCAATTAATATTATATATGTCGGGATCATCTAATAACATTCCATCCCATACAATCTTGTGTAAATCAAACCATGATAGCATTTCTACTATATTGATAATATTTAAAATTTGAACTGTAATAGTTACGTTCATAGGAATTTTAGCATTATTAAAATTAATTAAATTTTTACTGATTCTGTGCCATTTGGCAGGATATCGTATGTAATTATATTCATCATTTATGCCGTCAATACTTATTTCTAAGTGCATATCTATTGGGGATTTTGATATTTGCTCAATAATTCTATTACTAAAAAAACTTCCATTTGATATAACTTTTATTCGTATCTTTTGATCCAATGATGTTTTTTCCAATATATTTACTAATTCATAAAATTCAGGTGAGTAAAACGGTTCTCCCCCGGTTATTCTAAGACGTTCTATTGAATTTAAATTATCAAAAATATATTTTGGGGGGAGACTATCATTAAAATCATTATTAAAATCTGGCCAATAATACTCTTTTATTTCCGTTAATTCCTTGTGTTTTTTGATTTCATCCCCCACACTTGAACTTGAATATGGGTTGCACATTCTACATTTTAAATTACATTTGTTACTGAATCTTAGATCCAAACTTAGTGGAACTACGTTATAATTTTTACGCCAATTATTTATATTACTATATTTTTTATCGGCGAACTTGGTTTTATTGTTCAATTGCTCTAATTGCGCCATTCTTGGTGAATTGATATTTTCTTTTTCTAATTTGTAACATTTGCTGCATTCTGGTATGGGTATCCCAGATAATAATTGTTGCCTTCGATCATTTATTTCGTTGCTGTTCCACCATTCATCAATAGAATATTTTTCTTTAGTTTCTATATCTTTACTATGGCAGCATAATCTAAATTTAGAATCAGAAGTAGTGCAAATATGATAAAATGGATATGGGCAAAATGTTTTATTCATTTATAATGTTTTTCTTATCATTATTACATCGTTGTCTATATAACATATATCAGAAGACAACATATCAATTAATTTATTGATAGCTTTTCTAAATTCTACTTTATGCTCTATCTGATAAAATAATAAAAATTTATCTTTTTTTATCTTATTAAAAATTACATATATATTATCAAAAATAATATTTGATTTATTTTGATAATAATCTTCAGCAACATCATGGTCAAAAATCCATAAATCAAAATTGTCTTCATTAGTAAATTTAATAAAGTCATTTTGTTCATATGTTAAATTTTTGAAATTATTATATTTCAAAAATAATGATTTATCTAAGACTCCGTCGATACCGTCTCTTTTTAATTTTTTTCTTCCGCAAGATTCCCATTTATCAACTGCATGATACGACAATATAAAATCAAAATTAGTTAGAATATGCCAAGTTAATGGACCCGCGCCGGGCATAAATTCAATAATTGATCTTGGTTTATAATTATTAATTATATTTAATATTGTTGTAATAGTATCTTTTGGGATGAATGCAGGGATTAAATCATTATAAATGTACGCCATGTAACCTATTCCATTCATTTACATCTTCTGGAAAATTAATATCAATACTATTAAATGGTACTTTATATACAGTTGGGTAATAGCCATTTTCTAACCAAACCAAAACGTCAATTTTTTCCGATAAATATGCATTATATAACTTCGTTTTTTCATAGAATTTAGCCGCTTCATTTCTATAACCATATAACCCAACTACTTTATCACCATATGGTAGTATGGCTCTAGTAGTCCATCGCATTATTCCGTTAGCATGTATCATACTAATTCTGCCAGGAAGATGTTTTTCTTCTTCATCTATCCAATTGGTGTATGCATGTGACATTATTGAATCCGTCTCCGACATATGATTTACGGTATTGGTTATTGATTCAACATCTATATCAGGAAAATCGCCTTGAACATATACATATATGTCATAGTTTATTTTACTGCCAATTACAGTCATACATCGATGTGTTCCGTCTCTGCATTCGGTTGATGTCATAATACGATTATCCGCCGGAATTTCATTTAATACTTCTTGTGAATCTGACAAAACAAACGTATCATATCCGGCTTTTTCGGCATTATCAAAAGTGCGCCGTATCATTGGCTTATCTCCCAAATAAACCAATGGTTTATTTGGGAATCTTGTACTTTTCATTCTTGCGGCAATAATAACTGCAACTGAGGGCATATTATTTTCTCCTAAAATTTAAATCTTCATTAATATTTAGTAATAAAAAAGCATATAAATTATTTAACATTTTGGTTTTATCAGTAAAATGATTTTTAATTAATACATATCTATTTGGGTCTTCATTTTTTGTAAAAATGCTAACCCAAGGCTGAGTCAAAACCCATTCATGTAATAAATTTACTTTCTGCCAAGGCCACAAATTTAATCCATTTTCTTCAAATTTGCTCCATTCAGTATCATTTGGAATAGTGCAATTTATTGTAGGCACGACCGAATTGCCTTCTTGGCACACGAAGCCATTTATATCCTCTGAACGTATATTTTTTTTCTTAAAAATATCATATATATCATTTGAATTACTTAATTCTTTGATAATATGTATGATATTTTTATTAATCAAATCATTAAATATGTTTAAATGTTTTTTATGAACAGAAAAAAATGAGCATGTATCTAATTTTAGAAACATCTTAACCCAATACAAATGCTGTCCGGGATGGACATATATTTTGTAATGTAGCATGTTTGAATTATCTTCAAAATATAATGTAGGATAATTATAATACCCCTTTTTATATATTTCTTTTGTTAAATAAGATAGTTGATTAAACATTTTTGCCATAAAAAGAGTATTATGTAATATATCAAAAAATGATGTGTCATACTTTTTTAAATATTCATGTTCTTGTCTTGCTTGTTGGATAAAACATTCTTGTGTAACACCTCTTTTTTCATAAAATTCTTTTGAATTTAAATAATGTTGAATATTAACATTGGCTAGTGATGGAAATAATTCTATTTGATTATCAAGTATTTTATCAAATGTAATATAATAAAAATTATGATCGTGCAAGTACGAATTCCAAGCAGAAATACCAAAGTTAGCATCTTGTATTTCATAATATTGATTGGCTCTTTTTGCTGTATTCTCAAAAATATTTACAATCATTTGAATTGATCCCCAAACGGATCAAAGCCGATTCCACATTTCATTGAACATACTTTTAATTTTCCATCTGAACAATTTTTTTTGGACCAGCTGCGTTCAATATTTTCAAATATACCAGTTTTAAAAACATTTTCTAAACCATTTTTTGCATTGAGTTTTTCTTTGCCGCCTATCTCTTCAATAAAATTCCAAATTTGTTCAATAGTTGGATCTTTATGCCACCATTTATACATTCTCCCAGCAGTCCAACAACAAGGGAACGCTAACCCTTCGGCAGTAATAAATAAACTTCCTTCATCTTTAACTTTGCATTGTATTAAAGTTTGGTCATAATAGTTATCCATCGATTTGTATTTATTAATGATGTTATCTTGTTTTTTCAATGAATTATTGGTATATTCATCTTTTGGTTTTTTAATTGAAAATTTATCATTTTTATTATAACTAATATGTTCATCTTTTTTTGCTGTATTTGCATACAAAAATCTTCCTGTTTTTTTAGCAACAAATTTTTCAAAGCCTAATTTTTTACTAAGAAATTCTGCTTGTTCTAATTGATGTTGGTTATGATCAAAAATTAAAAAATCCCATTTGGCGCGACCACCGGCAGCAATAAAAGACTTTGCATTTTTGATTATGTTACTCCAAATAACATTTTGACGATATATATGATTGGTATCTTCTAACCCGTCAATTGAAAAAGTTACTACGCCACGCGCCCCCAAAATGTCAGCAAGATTTCTCCACCAATCAGATGACCTAGCACCCCCATTTGTATTCATCCCTAACCATATTTTATTATTAGTATTTCTAAAATACTCAAAAACCGATAAAGTATCATTTGCTATTATTGGGTCTCCCAAATTTCCGCACATATACATAGAATTTAATTGTGATATAAGGGGTTTATTAAATATATTTTCACAATCTGATAATGTTAACTCTGCTAAATTGATATGCGGATTCAATCCACTACCATTCATGTTTCTATCACACATTGGGCAACTTGCTTGGCATTTCTGAGTTATTTCTAAATGAATTTGTTTGATTTCAGAATATAAATACATTATTTTATTCCAATAATCATATACCTATTATATTTGTCGGTTTCTAATTCGCCTTCATATAATATTTTATTGCATTTGCCTAATTGACTTTTAAATTCTTCCAAACTATTAACAATATTGGTATGATCATTTATCTCTTCAAAATTGTTATTTTGTATAGCAAACATTTTGCCATTTGGAATTAAATCCCACCAATTGCTAAAATTTCTCAAATGATCGCAACTAGTATTAATAATGATGTCTGGAACTTCTATTTTGTTTATTAATTTTGTTTTTTCATAGGTCGGTGTAGTAAAATTAAATTTAGAATAATTAATTTTTGTCATGTCCTCGTGGATTGTTTTATACCTGAAATTATCTATCATAAATTCTTTTAATAGCCAATCACTTATATCTATGCATTTTTCATCAAGTTCTATATTTCGAATAATATTTACGGAGGTATGCCAAAACAAAAGCAATGGCAAAATACCAATCCATCCACCCAAAATAAACACGGTTTTGTTTTCTAAAGTATCTATTTTTAATAATTCTTTTACCAACCAAATTTTACTCTTTACTTGCCCCTTACTAAAAGCATCAAGTAATATTGGTCGCCAATATATGATATCAAAGTTATTTTGTTCTAATAATGATAAACGTTTACAAAGATTTTCATAATTAACATCAACAAATTTCATAAGTTTTCGTTGACTAAAAAATATATCCAAATTTGATGTTTGTGAAATTAAATCTCTACATGTTATTAAAAATTGTTCTGACAATAAAATTTTTTGTTGCATGTAGCATCCTTTGTAATTCTTTTTCATTTAATAAATTTACTTTATCCATATTTTACTTTATTATAATTTGATAAAATAAACAATAAATAACTTTATCCTGTTGGTTTATCCTGTTAGTTGGAGCATAAATGGCGTATAATATTAAAGGTGACTTACAAGTTGCCCGAGACTTACAAGTTAGTAGAAGTTTAGAAGTACAAGCAACCGCTAAATTTTCAAGAGTTTTGGTTTCCGCAAATGGCAGTTTTTATTATTTACCAACATCAGCGGGAGCCAGCGGCCAATCGTTAGTAACAGACGGCAACGGCCAACTATATTGGAGTGAAGTATCAAATGCCCCGGAAGGTATTATTTGGCGAAGTTCTGCGATTTCATTCACCAATGGCCAACAGTTTGGTGGTACACATGGTATAGGGAAGAATCCTGATTTAATTAATTTTGAACTTGTTAATTTATCAGCTGAAAGCGGATATATACCTGGTGACAGAGTACAAATTAATTATGTGGTCGCCGGCGGCATTGGTTGGGGCGAAGATTCATACGGCATTGCCGTTAGGTATGATTCAACCACAGTAAGTGCAATAATTGGATTAGATGGAATTTTATTAAACAATTTTTCTACCGGAATTATAGAAGTAATCGATAGTTCTAATTGGACTATTCAAGCAATCGTGACTAAATTTGGGGCAGGAACAACCGCTAGTGCTGTTGAATATTTTGCTGGTCAAGGATTATCATTAATAGCCAATACTTTTTCGGTAGATAATACAATAGTCACAACAACAACCGATCAAACAATAACTGGAACTAAAACATTTGCAGGAACACAGGTATTTAATAATATCAGTGCGGTAGGCGTAATTACAGCATCATTATTTCACGCCCCGGCGGGAGATACAGCAGCCGCCCCTAGTTTTTCTTGGGACATAGATTCCGATACTGGCATTTACAGGCCATTTGGTAATACTATAGCTATATCTACAGACGGAACAGAACGATTATTAATTACTAACAATACGTTAAGACATTCGGGGACTGATCCCCGAATTCAGTTAGTTGATACAGATGCCCCTACTACGCACAATAGAACAGAATTTTTTAGATCAAATACTCAATTTGGTATAAAAACAACAAATAGCATAGGTAATCCAAGAGCAACTGATTATGAAATGACTATTGATGTTTCTGGAGCAACACAACACGAATGGAGAATTAACAATACAACAGCGGCTGTAATTGATTCCATTGGCATTTCTGCTAATTCATCTACCACTATTATTACAAGAGAAAAGGGAGATGCGAGATATTTGACCACAAATAGCGCATCTTCGGGATTTGTTACATTAGCAACAGACCAAACAATAACAGGTTTTAAAACATTTAGTAAAAATGTAGTAATTGCTTCTGCATTAACCATAACTGGTGAATCATTAGTGGGGATACGGTCAAATTTATCTGTCTCCGGCATAGGACTTTTTGATTTTGATATTTTAGGAGCAACCACTAGTGCTATTTTTAGATTTAACCGAGCTACCTCAACTGGAAAATCAACAGTTATATTCTTTCGAGGTGACGGAACGACAACCGAAGAAGCAAGAATTGATTCCGGAACTGGTACAGTTGCTGGAGTAAACACAACAATTATTACGAGAGAAAAGGGCGATGCAAGATATGCACGATTAAGTGCTCAAAATGAGTTTACAACAAACCAACGAATATCATCTACTGTTCCTGCATTGGATTTTAATGAAACAGACCAAGTAGTTGATAATAAAACTTGGCGATTGATTGTGTCTGATGGCGCATTCAAAATACAAACAGTAAATGATACATCTACTCTAGTTTCAGAAGCTTACACGTTGATTAGAACTGGTAATACCGTAGCTTCACATAATTTTTATGTAGGAGGAGTGAACACTGCCACAATTACAAATACTGGTACTTCTACTCCTTCTACTACAACAGTTATTACCAGAGAAAAAGGCGATGCGAGATACGCATTAACGAGCGGTAAAACCACTAATGATTTTAATGTTAACCGGTTATTTGTGCAAAATAACGGATCTGCAGGGGCGCCCGCCATAAGGTTTACTG
>Ga0100385_1000209_pt1 | contig 81160 bp, 52 predicted proteins | sample CryGeymeta201509_FD_81543 | JGI IMG/M metagenome (GOLD analysis project Ga0100385, IMG submission 81543) | Groundwater microbial communities from Crystal Geyser aquifers in Utah, USA - Crystal Geyser metaG 2015-09 | ecosystem: Environmental > Aquatic > Deep subsurface > Groundwater | place: USA... | reverse complement strand
GCGGTCGCGGAAGTGACCAATTTGGTGTTGCTCGCCGGGTTGAAGAGTTCATCGGCGTTCAGGCTGTAGAGCTCTTCGCCGGTGCGAACATCGGCGACGTAGATTCCCACCTTCGAGTGGGCAACCTCATCGACGGCCAGAACCGCTTCGATGCCTTTGCGCAATTTCGCAGTATTCGGAGGCGCCGCGAGAGCTGGAGTGGCGAGCGCAAGAAGAAGAAAAATGGTGGTGAGCTTTCGCATCAGTGGTCCGTTCCTAGGTGGCTTTTGATACCACGAGGGCGAAGTCCGCGTCACTTCCTTAGAAATCGACCTACGCCTGCGTGACATTGTTTTCGGCGGTGCTAATATATTTGCCTACCACGCATGGGTTAGGTCGCCATGTTCTCACCCCGTAGACATTCCATCTCGCAGACGATCTGGGCCTTTTTGGTTTCAGTGGCATTTCTTGCGGGTGTATTCCCCACGGGAACGGTCGATTCACAGTCAAGTGACGGCCCGGTGGCGAAGTGGCTAGGTGGTACCGGACTTGATGTTTCGGTGAGGCCCAAGGCCTCCAATTTCAGTCCTACATTTCTGACGTCGAATGACATTCCAGTCGTTTTGTCGCAGGCAATTGTCACGGATTCCGTCGGCTCCTACCGTCCGAGCACGGCATCTGTCTGGTGCATGTCCCGCAAGATGCGGCTTTCTATCTCGCCGGGCCACTCGCCGCCCGCAGCCTGAGATGATCTACGAAAGATTAGGGGGACTTGGCTTCGAATGACATGGAGGAACTCTCATGTTTGGTCTTGGAACCTCAGAACTGATGTTGATTCTCGCGATCGTCGTGATCTTTTTTGGCGTGGGTAAATTGCCCGAAGTCGCCAAACAGCTCGGCGGTGGCATCAAAACGTTTAAAGACGCTGTGGCCGGCGAAGATACGCCGCCAGAGCAAAAGGAATAATATTATGGACGCAAATCAAATCGCGGTAACTATTCTTGGTCTCACCTTCATCGGCGCGATGTTCGTTCCTGCCGTCTCGCACAAGCTTGCGGCAAGAAAGAACCGGTCAATCCGCTAACGCAGGCTCGCCACCGAAGTGGCCGAAGCGCCTGTACAGAGCGGGAATGACCACCATATTCAATGCGGTCGAAGTCACCAGGCCGCATAAAATCACCACAGCCATGGGGGCTTGAATTTCGCTGCCTGGCTCGCCTTGTGCGAGTGCCAGGGGCAGCAATCCTAGGCCCGACGCCAGCGCTGTCATCAAAATGGGCGCCAGGCGTTCGAGTGCTCCTTGTTTGACGGCTTCGTCGCGACCCAAGCCGTCCACGCTATGAAGGTGTTGGATATGGGTCACCATCATGATGCCATTTCGGGTCGCAATGCCGAAAAGCGTGATGAATCCGATCAGCGATGCGATCGAGACGACGCCTCCACTGAGGTAGACTCCGACGACGCCACCGATGAGCGAAAGCGGCAAATTCACCAGCACCAGCACGGCATCCCGAACGCTCCCTAACGCGATGGTGAGCAACAACATGATCGCGATGAATACGAAGATCCCGATGAGAGCGATCAATCGCGACGCTTCTTCGGCGCTCTCGAATTGGCCGCCGTATTCGACGTAATAGCCTTCTTCCATCGGTACGGCTTGGGTCACTGCGCTGCGAATATCGGCGACGACAGAGCCGACGTCACGACGGGCAACATTGCTGACGACGACCATCTTACGGCGACCGTTTTCTCGCCCGATGCTGGCGGGCCCGATGCTCCGATCGATGCTCGCCACGGCGTGCAGAGGAATGCGCGCGCCGGTTGGGGTGCCGATGCGTTTTTCCATCACACCTTCGAGGCTGTCCAAGGACCCGCGGTCGTAGAGCACAACAAGGTCGAACGACGCGCTGCCTTCGTAGACCTGCGACACGACGCGACCCTGAAAAGCGGTGGCTACTTCGTCGGCGACCTGATGCACGGTCAAGCCGTATCGGGCGAGTTTCGGCCGGTCAAAATTCACCGAAACATAGGGGACCTGGGTTTGGGCTTCGAGCGTGACATCGGCTGTGCCGGGCACGCCCTTGGTCACTGTTTCGATGCGCTTGGCGTACTTCTCCATTTCGATCAGATCTTCTCCGAAGATTTTGATCGCGATCGTGGCCCGGGAGCCCGAAATCAAGTGTTCGATGCGATGCTCAAGAGGTTGTCCAACGATGATCGCCACGCCGCGGACTTCCAGAAGTTCGTGTCTGAGTGCTGCCAAAAAATCTTCCTTCGATCGCCCTTGGAGTTTCAGCCGGGCCTCGATTTCTGAATTATGAACGGGTTGAGCGTGATCATCGCCTTCGCCTCGGCCGGTTCGCCGCGCCGTGGACACGACCTCTGGGAACTTCAGTAGAATTTTTTCGACGCGAACGCCTACTTTCTCGGACTCCTCGAGCGACGTCCCCGCGGGTGTCATGATGCTCAGCGTCAAGGCGCCTTCGTTGAAGGGCGGCAAAAACGCTCGGCCTGCCAGCACAAAGCCAGTACCCGCGATGGTGCAAAGGATCAGTGAAATGGCTGTCAGCACCTTCCAGCGAGGGACCCAGAATTCAAGCACAGGCGCAAACCGGCTTTTTAGCCAGCGCACCAACGCAGAATCATGACCTGTTTTCACCGCCTTTGAGGTCGGCAGCATCATCAGGCAGAGCACGGGTGTGACCGTCAACGCGACCACCAACGACGCTCCAAGCGAAATCACGTACGCGAATCCGAGCGGTTGCAGCATGCGGCCTTCGACGCCACTCAGAAAAAAGAGAGGCAAGAAGACGAGCACGATGATGAACGTGGCAAACACGATTGAACGTCGGATTTCTCGGCTGGCCTCAAGGACGACGTGAAGCGCTGTGGGCCGGTCGGCTTCTGGTTTTTCGTACCATTGCTGCAATCGCCGAACGACGTTTTCGACGTCGATGATGGCGTCGTCGACGAGGGCTCCCACGGCGATCGCCATACCGCCCAGAGTCATGGTGTTGAGCGAGATTCCTTGAAAGCGCATCGCAAGCACAGCCGCCAGCAGCGAGAGTGGAATGGCCACAGCCGTGATAAAGGTGGCTCGGCCGCTGGCAAGGAAAATCAGGACGATGAGGATCACCAGAATCGACCCGTCTCGCAGGGCGTCGGCCACGTTTTTCACCGCAACTTCGATGAAATCAGCTTGTCGAAAGAGCCCGCTATGAAGTTTGACGCCTTTGGGTAGACCAAGCTCAAGCTGAGTCAGGACATCTTGGACTTCTTCAGTCAGTTTTAACGTGTTCACATTGGGCTGTTTTCGAACGCCGATCACGATGCCGCGTTTGCCGTTTACGCCGCCTTCGCCGCGTTTCAAGCCGGGTCCAAGCAAAACGGTTGCGACGTCGGAAACCCGGATGGGCTGGTCATCACGCATGGTCACGAGAGAGTTTTCGATGTCCTCGACACTGCGCACGCGACCCATGCCTACAATCTGTTGTTCGGTGCCACCTTCGACCAGGAAGCCTGCCGGCATATTTTCGTTGGCAGCCTCCAGAGCGCCGGCGACGTCTTCGGCGGTCAGTTCGTAGGCGTCCAGCCGTCTTGGGTCGAGTTTGACCTGATATTGCCGCTCGTCGCCGCCTAGGGGCATGACTTGCGCTACGCCGGGAATCGCCAAAAGGCGTTTGGCGATGGTCCACTCGGCGACCTTTCGAAGCTCCATCATGTCGACGTCAGGCGATTCGCTGGTCAATCCGATGAAGAGGATGTCTCCCATCACCGAGGTCATGGGCCCAATCACGGGCGCTTCGGCCTCAGCGGGGAGGGCGCTCGTGACCGCCTGCAAGCGTTCGGCGACGACCTGACGGGCAACGGTGCCGTCGACCTCCCAATCGAAGTCAACGTTGATGACCGACATGCCTTCGCTGGTATTGGAACGCAATCGGCGAACGCCGGTGGCTCCGTTCAACGCGGATTCGATCGGAAATGTAATCGTTTGCTCGACGTCCATCGGCGACATGCCGTGAGCTTCGGTCAAGACCGTAACACTCGGGGCCGTCAGGTCCGGGAACACATCGACAGGAGCGCGCGACACTTCAAAAGCACCGTAAACGATCAAAAAGGCGGCAAAAACCAAGACTATGAGCCGATTATTCAGGGACCAAACAATGATATTATCGATCATCTGGACCTCCAGCCGTTGGCGACTTCAGTGTGCATGGCCATGGCCGACCTCCTGATCTCCAAGAGAGCCAAGGCGGACTCCATACGCTCCGCGCGTAACCACCCACTCGCCGTCGTTCACACCATCGACGATTTCGACATGATCGCCGTCACGCTGTCCCAGCCGCACAGCTCTGCGCTCGAACGACTCGGCTCCCTTCATGACGTAGACGACCGGAAGTCCGTTTTCTAGGACCACCGCGGTGACCGCCACGGTGAGGGCCTCGCGAGGTTCGCCGTCGATCACGTTCGCGTTGGCAAACATGCCAGGCCGCAGGCTGTGGTCTGGATTGGGCACAGTGACGATGAGCGGAAGTGTCCGGGAGTGGGAATCCAACACCCCGCCTGTGGCGATTTGGGGATCGTTGGTGGTGAACGCCTTGTCGAAGCCCTCGACGCTGACGCAGACCCCCGAGATTTTGCCAAGTCTTGCGACGTGGGCCTCGGGGACTTGGACTTCTAGCCAGATGGGGTCGGGATCGATGATGCGAAAGAGAGCTTGTCCTGATTCCACAAAGAGCCCGGCCGGCACGTCGATGCCCACGATCACACCCGAGATAGGCGCGACGAGTGGGATCGAACCGGCCGATTTTCCGGTTGATTTTGCGATTCCGCGGGCTTGCCGTGAACGCTGGTCGGCCGCCGTGCGGGATGCTCGGGCTTGCTCCAACGCAAAGTGCGCATCGTTGAGCCGTTTGGCTGGAATCACGCCGTCTTTGACCAGTCCCTGCAGCCTTTTGACCTCGGCTTCTGCCTGTCGAACCCGGACTTTGGCGTCCGAAACCGCGAAATCCAGCGTCGCATAATCGCCCTGATCGCTGAGCGACGGGGCGAGCCAGGCGAGCGTTTGGCCTTTTTCGACGCGAGCGCCTAAATGAGGCATTTCCTCGGCAAAAACGCGTCCGGAAGTCGCCGCGTGAACCACGCCTTCTCCGCCCATTCGTGGGCGCAGCGTTCCATAGGCTTCGAACGATGGCCGAACAGTTCGGCGGACCACGGGGCGCAGCAGGAATTCCATCGACCATTGTTGGTCCAGCGAAAACGGAATCCCTTCGGCGTGGTCATGGCCGCCTTCATCGTGGTCGTGTCCGCCTTTATCGTGGTCGTGTCCGCCTTCGGGGTGGTCGTGTCCGCCTTCATCGTGGTCGTGTCCGCCAGCCTCGATCGCAACAGGGGCATCGTGCCCGCCAATATCCAGACGCGCACGATGGGTATCCGTGAGGTCTGGCCCTGAAATGTTGATCGTTAGCGTGGCAGGACCGGCGCTCGGCGGCTTGATTCGAGCAACAAACACGCCCGGTTTCTCGACGGAGGCGTTGGCCTTTACGGTCTTCCCGCCAGCCTCTAAGACGAGTTCGAGGTTGCCCTCGACGGCCTTCCAGTCGCCAACACGAGTCACCGAGACGTGAATCTCGGACTCAGCGTCAGGCTTGAGCTCCGCCCATTTCACCAAGATTTGCGATGCACGGCTCATATGAGTCCAATTCACGCCTTCGTCATGGCCGTGTTCGTCACCACGTTCGCCACTTTCGGAGTGTTCGGCGGCGTGTTCAGCCTTGGAAGACGTACAGCCGGCGGTGAGCAAAAGGATGAGTAGAGATGTGGTTAGACGATTCATTGCCAGCCTCCCGAGAGTCGGTGCATGAGATTCTCGAGGCGTTTCGCCTGATATTTCGATTCGAGTTCAGCCATTTGGTCGTTCAAGACGCCTTCCTCGGCATTCAGCCATTCGATCAACGTGAGCTCTCCCGCGGCATATCCCGCGCTCGCCCGGTCGCTTAATTGTTGGGTTAGCCCCACGGCTTTTTCGCGCTCAAGGCCGATCTTGACCCATTTTTCGCACAGGTCTTTTGTGGAGTTCAGGCGGTGATTTCGTGTTCGTTCGAGCACCGTGAGCTCCGCTCTGGTAGCCACGATTCGGGCTTCGGCTGCATCGACCGCGGAATTAGGGGCATTCCATAAGGGCAACGACAGGCCCAGGCCCACGATGAAACCCTGTTCGATCTCGGTCGAAGAGACGGCCTTCCAGCCGGCTTCGACTTCCAACCCGGGAATCCACGCGTTTTGAGTCACCTCTGCGTCCGTTTCTTCAGCTGCGATGCGCTGTTCGTACACAAGTGCCTCGGCGTTTTTCCCCTCTGGGATTGAGCAGACCGCGTTCAGGTTCCCGTCGACTCCGCCAGCGGTGTCGACAGGGACGATGGCGCTAAGCGCCCCAAGGGCGAGTTCCAGTGCGGCTCTGGCTTCGCCCAGATCCAGTTCGGTATTGCGAAGCTCGCGTTGAATCCACTCCAATTCGAACGTCGAGGCGTCTCCGGCATCGACTCGACTTTGAATGGTCGAAGCCGCGCTCGTCAGCTTCACAGCCCGCGCCGAGATCAACGCGATCCGTTCGTTGTGATGAACAGCTTCATAGAAGGCCTCGACGGCCTCGAGTTTTTGGTCGAGGCTATCAACGTTGACGTTGGCTTCATGGGCTTTGGCCCGTGCGACCGCGGCCTTTTGTTGCCGCCAGCTTTTGCCCGAAAGTTCGATCGCCTGCGCCAGAGTCACCGACCATTCTGACTCATCCGCGACCCGTTCCAGACCGGCGCTCAACGTCGGTCCGTCCCATCGCCCCTGGGCTTGCGCGGAGTAGTTCTCGGCTTGAATCGAGGCGGTGCGGGCTTGGTTTATGGTCGCGTCGTTGGCAACGGCGCTCAGGACCTCGTCAAGGGTGAGCGCTTGCGCCAAAACGCTGGGCGTCCAAAGGAAGATGGACGTCATGACGATCCAACTACGATGATGCATAGTAGTTTCTCGCAAAAAAAATCAGTTAAAAATCAGGGAAAAAAGGCCTTCAGACCATTGATGCAATTCATGCATGCCGAAGTGCACCAGAAGCTGAATCGCCAGGGCGTTCGCAGCCAGGAACGTGAAGGAAGCCCCATGGCTTGAGTGCTGTAGTTCTGGAAGAACATCGTGAATCAAAATCGAAACCCGAAGGGTCAACGACGTCGGCCGCCCTACCAGATTCGCCACATGAGACGGCGGCATCAGGTTTAGTCGCGCCACTCGGACCAGCGCGTGTGCCAGGGCAAAACGGTCACCTTTGCTCGCGGCTTGCAGGTCGCAGGTGGCTTCTCTTCCGAGCTCCCATTTCGAAAAATACGGTCGCAGAAGTCCGGCGGTGGGGTTTAACGCCAGAGCAAGTCCTGCCAACCATCGTCGCAGCGGGTCGAGCCCTCGGATATGTTCGCCTTCATGAAGGAGCGCCATCACGAGTTCTTCATGCCCTAAGATTGCCAAAGCGTCGGCTCGAAGCCCGATCCAAGGGACGAAAAAACCTCGAGTGGAAATCGGGTCTGAAGTGTCGTCGACCAGGAAGACGCGCAGGTCTTTCACGCGATCATCAATGGCCATCCAACGTGTGCCTGTCGGCCAATGAACACGGGTGCGAATCAGATGAAAGATGGCTGGCGTGAGCACTAAAATCGCAAAAATGAAGGACTCTGCGCAGCCACCGTCGGCGTGGGGAGTCAAGCATGCATCCAGCGTATGATGGCCGCCGATTTGATGAAACGCGTCAAAGGTCCACCAGAGCAATGGCAGCAGGCTCGGAGCCACAATCAGCGTCCAAATCCATGCCGAACCCCAGCCCTGAATATCATCGTCGGTCTTTGCCCGGCGAAGCAGCCCACGCGCGCCAAGGGTGAGCCCGGGGATAACCACGAGGTAGAGCAGCAACGCTGCGCTTATCGGATAGATCAATTCGGTCATTTGAGCGCCTGCTTTCGGCGCAGAATCAATGCCTCAAGCCGATCGAGGGTCTCAAGGTCGGCTTCTTCGAGGCGTTCAACCAGATAGGAGACGGCCTCGTCGCGTGACACTTCTGGCAGCCGGTCAAAGACCTCTCGGGTCATGGCCCTCAAGAATTCATCGCGGGAGAGTCGAGCCGAATAGAGGTAGCGCCGGCCATCGCGTTTACGGGCCAGAAGCTCTTTGTCGTGAAGACGAGTCACCGTGGTCATCACCGTCGTGTAGGCGATATTGCGTTCGGTTGACAGCACATCATGAACGTCGGAAACCGCGAACTCCTCCCAGCCTCGGCCCCACACCACTTCCATGATGTCAGCTTCGAGATCGAAGAGCGCCGCACGCAATCCAGTGGCATCCGGTCGTATAGAAAAATGAAACATGACGTGTCCAATCACAATTACTACCGATGATAGTTAGTTGGAGTTGGAACCCTAGTCAAGCCGACCAGGCGATGATCCATATATGGTGGGAATGCGGCAGGGCCACAGCCATGAAGTCTTGATTGGAGGCCACCGAAGATGCACTGGCCAGCATTGGAAAGTGGCACGTCGCCCCGAAAGCCCTGACGGTCCCGTCAGTTTCGTACCTAAATGGCGAGGTCGTGGCCGAGGGCGTCGACTCTGTCGTCCGTTCGATCAGGGCGCCAAATGCGTCTGCGAAGATCATGTGATGTCCGGTTGAATCCACCGCGAAGACCCGATCTCCGCTCGCGTAGACCTTGGGTGGCGCCAGAAAAGGGCCCGCAAAACCTCGAAATCCCCCCGTGCGATACACGATCTGAAGCGAGGGATCGTCGGTGCCAGCTGGTCTTTGAAACACGTGCACCAGATGTTGTCGCAAGACTTCAATGGGGGTCGAATCATCCACATTCAGGCGCAATGTGACTCTGGCCAGCTTCGGGTCGAGCCGCCCCCATGCCTCTAAGGCGGGTTTTCTCCAATGCGCCATGCCGGCACTCCAGGCGGCCACGATTCCCGCGTCCAAGAACGCCTTAAGGTCGGGCTTTTCGACGGCGACCTCAAGCATGGTCTGAAGCCATCGTTCTTGGATGTCCTCGGTCCTAAGCCCCAGATTATATGCGGCATTCGACACCGCGATCGCCACATCTTGAGTGTGCTCTGCTACGAGCCACGGGGTCTGAGTAAGAAGCTCCCTCCAGGCTCGCGTGACGAATTCATGGCGCGATTTTGGGCCCAGCAGCGAACGTTGAGTCAGGGTTAACGCGACACTAAAAAGTGTGCGAACCGTGGTGGCGACATCGATGTTTTGCCGGTCTACGGCCTCGACGACAGGCGCGACGACCTCGCCGAGCACTTCGTAGAAATCGTCAGCTTGAAGGGTGCGATTTAGGCCCTTTCGAGCTTTGAACATCGCGTTGAAAACCTCTCGATTGGCCGCGAGTTCACGGGACATGGCACTCAGGTCTTCCATTGAAGCCACCGAAGGTAGTTGTTGTAACGCTGATGCAGGTATTTCAAGGTCAGAATATCGTCGTAAAGATGGCCGTAGAGCTTCCTTCCTTTGGCCCACTCCCGCAGCGTCCGTTCGATCGCGACAAGTCGTTTGCGCACGTCGGCCTCGGGCAGACCTTCAAGGCCCGCTTCGAATTCCGCTTCGAATCGTGCAACGACGTCGTCCTTGTCGCGATCGAGTCGGTCGTATTCCTTGCAGGACGCATCAAAGAGTCCGCGAATCCAGCTCACATGGTCGGCTCGCAATGACTGGTTTTCGGCCCGCCTGAACACCGGCGAGTTGTGGTTCTGTGCGAGTTTATCGTGAAGAACAAAGGGCAACATCTGCCGGACGTCTTCGAACGAGACCTCATTCGAACCTCGAAAATAGGCCATCGCTTTCACAAACATCAACGCTGTCATCAGGGCGCGAACGCTCATTCCGTTGAAAGTCTGGGACCCGAGATCTGCCAACCCATCTTTGCCCGACTCCTGAGACGCCAAGGACTCGAAATCCACGCTCGCGATTTTGACCGTGTCTTTGGTCATGTACTCAAGCTGCCGCGCGCCCGGTTCAAAAAACTCAAAATGGCTCGCAAAGAACTCCAGCCGTCGCCGAATCGCCACGGGAATCACGACCGCGCGGATTTCACGCTCAATACGATTGAGCTCGTCCTCGGTGAAAATCACCTCCGGTGGAACAATATCCTCGGGTTTGACGCCGGCCTCGATTCGCAACAGCAGTTCGTTCAAAAAACGTGTGTTGAAATGAAGGGCTTTGACCACGACATCGATGCGGTCACGCAGAGCCTCAACCACCTGATAGGTGCCTCCGCCCGCATCATCGTTGGCCGTCAGGTACCACGCGGCTTCGGGGCATTCAAAAACCTGATCGTAAATTTCGGCGTAATTATCCGACATCACCGTCAACAAAGCCGACTGTGTTCGCGTTGGGATACGGTTGTATTCGTCGATGATTTTGACCCGCATGCCCAACCAGCGACGCCAGGAAATCGTGACCTCGTCCATCGAAGTTGCGTTCACCAATGACGAGGGCAGGGGATTTCCAAGCAGATCGGAAATCGTCATCTGGGGCTGCCCATGCTGAATCGATCGTTTCATTTCGCCGAGGGTGTAGCCCGACATCAAGCCCATCAGCGTCGCAATCACGGTCTTTCCGCGACCAGGGCCGCCTATCAGAAGGCATCGCCTCCGCACGGCAAGGTTCAATAGCGGAAGCAACACATAGCTTGAATAGCTCTGGTCGCTGGGCAGTGTGACCTTGACCTTCGAGTCGCCAAACTCAAAGGTTTGAGCAGGCCCGTCTTCGTACTCTATGTCGTAGAAAGGGCTGATGATGGCGTGATTGGTGATCCAGAAATATGCCTGCCGCAATTTCTCATCCAGCCGCACCTGGTCTTGCGGGGCGCCCGTGATTCCCCCGGCGGGTCCCCCGTAAAGATTTGCCACGTCGAATTCAGAAGACGGCGACTCCTCGACAGGGCGAGTGGGAGCTTTCGAAATTTGGCGGAATCGGTCCGTCGAGGTCATGGCTGTCCTGGGGTCTGCTCTTAGGCAACTAGATCTACCGCGTGCGGAATGCGCCGTAAACGCGCGCTGAAATGGGGTCTGGGAAAACCCTGTACCCGCACAAGAGACCCCGCGTGCGCCATTTTGGCACACTGTTGTTTTTGGGTCTCAAGCGATCTTAAAACGTTAAGTGCTTGAAAAAGTTGGGGTGTGTGTATGTAGGACAATGTGGCACGAAGTGTGCTCTATAGAATGTCCGTAAGGGCAACTCTTCAAGTGAGCGACACCATGAACATCAAATCAATCTTCGCAACTCTCGAAACTTTCCATAACGATGAAAGCGGCGCGACGGCGACTGAGTACATTGTACTTCTGATCTTGGTGGCTTGTTTTGTGATCGCGGTCGTTAAGACTCTCGGGCAGACTTTGAGTTCGAAGTACGCAGCTGCTGACGAGCTGATCGTCAAAGAAGTCCGCTTTTAATTTTAAGGAGATGCCATGAGTCGTTTAAGCCTCCTTGCTCTGTTGCTGCTCTCCGGATTGGTCACCGCAGGTAACACCTGCGACGACGGTCCCACCGTGCAGTCGAACTCAGATATCTCAAATCCTGATGAAGCCACGCCAACCAGGCCGTTGACCTCGGTTTCGGACCCTCAAGCCTTCTTACCAAGCTCAAACACAAACGCCGATTCAAGCAGCGCAACAGCCCGTCGTGGCGATGTGACGATGGGAGATTCTTGCCAATCCACACGTCAATGCGTGGCGGGTCTTGGCTGCGAAGGCGGTACCTGCGTCGAACAAGGCGAGTTGCGCATCTCGATGATCTGGGAAGGATTGACCGACGCCGATTTGCATGTGCGCAATCCCGACGGCGAGGACATCTATTACCGAAATCGCGAAGCAGCCGACGGTGGTCAATTTCAGAAAGACGGCTGCATTGCCTCACGCTGTGATGCCACGACAGGCCCTCGAATTGAGGCTGTGATTTGGCGCGGCGAGCCCGACGACGGAACCTACGAGATCTACGGCTTGAATTACGACGCTGCGGCAGCGACTGCAGTCCGATTTGAAGTTCATTATAAAGGCCAAGTCGAGAACTACGCTGGCTCTCTTCCGAAAACAGTTGGCGCAAAAACCGCCACCTTCGCTTTCACCATCGGCGCAAGCGAGAACGGCCCAGGCGAACTTGAGTTCGTGAAACCCACCGAAGAGCTTTGGGTTCGAGGCCCAACTGCCAGTTTTGCGGTCAATCCCCATGATTCAAATATCAAGAGCGTGAAGTATTCGGATGGTAATACCGCGCTCGGCACCTCGACTTCTGGTGCTCAGTTCGACCTCAACTACACGTTCAACAACTTGGGCGAGCACGACATCACAGCGAAGGGTTACGACCAATCCGGGATGGAGCTCGACAACGACACCGTGAAAATGGTCGTGATGAACGCACAAGATGGATTGCCGAACCCGCGTAATGGCGCGGTGGTAAGCGACTGGATGCTCGCGAAGCGGATTCTCTACCACGCTGGGCGAATCAGCCTCTACAACATTCAGATTTCCGGCCGCAACGACGGCGCAGACGCACTCTCCAATATCCGCGCTGTTGCTCAAAAACAGAGCGCTCGTAATTCGTGCTACGGAAACGCGCCCTGTGGCCGGGTTCGCTTGGACGCCAAGATGCTCGAGGCAATGGTTCTGCTTCGCCAGGTTTATGGATACAGCTTCCGAGTCACGGCCATCGCCGGTGGGTCGCATAGCAAAAGGTCACGGCATTATCGCGGCGTCGCCTTCGACACCGACACGATCAACGGTTCTTCGGTTCGCGGAAACAGAACGCTCGCCCGTCAATTCATGGCCGCTTGTCGTGAAATGGGCGCCACCGAGGTCCTCGGGCCAGGAAACGTCGGCCATAGCGGCCACGTGCACTGCGCCTGGTAAACAGCCCCCTCAACCCGAACTCCGGTTCGGGGAAGCCCGGCAACTTAGGTTGCCGGGTTTTTTTTACCTTGGGTCGAACGCTACAAATTGACCTGTGGCTGCCGAGGTCTTGCCGCCTTTGATGGCGAAAGCCATATGGACCGCGGCGCGCACAGGAATCGCGCTGGGGTTGTACGTCCCCGAGGTCTGGAATTCGTCGAACTCATCCATCGCGGCGGTCAGCTCGGATTCCTGAACTTCTTCGATATGAATCACGCGGCCGACGCCCACCCCAACAGCTTCGGTGTAGAGTTCGGCTTTCTTGATCGCGGCGAGAATTGCTCCTTGCCGAGCCTCAGCGCGCGCTTCGCGAAGTCGCGAGGTCCGGTAGCGCAAGCTTTCGATGTGCCAGATTCCGGCTTCCGCCAACGCGGCGATGACGCCTTCGACCCGTTCAATATCCCGGATCATCACGTTGAATCGAATCTCGGCGTGATAGGTGATTTTCTTGCCGTCCGGCGAGGCCTTAAGCTCGACGCGTGATGGCCTGATATTGCGTTCTTCAACGCCCGATTTCACGAGCAGCCCACGAATCGAACTTGCCGTCGCGCGGACTTTGGACGACGCGGCTGCGGCGTTTGGGTCGTATTGCGCCACCCGAAAGTCCAACGTTGCGTAGTCAGCTTCCACACGGACTACACAACTTCCGTGCGTAGAGATCCCGTGAGGTGTCTGGATCACCTGCGTCATGCGCTACTCCTTTGAGATTATGACCGAACCATATCGCGCTTTGCTGTGGGTGGCACCTTGGTTTTCGAATCACAAAAAATAGCCTCATCCTGCCAACAGGTGATTCGCGAAATCCCTTTCAAGACAACATCAAATCTAGAAAGGCTTTGGTCGCCGAGCCCAAGGTTCGGTCCGTTCGCCATACAACCGATAACTGCCGGCGAATCGGCCCTTTGGATGCTCGCAAGCCGTCTTTTGGACTGGCAAGCGCGTACCTGGATACAAACCCGGCACCGATGCCTTCGGCCACCATCTGCTTGATGGCTTCGATCGACCGCAATTCCATCACGATTTCGGGTGTGAGGCCCTCGGCCTCCAGACGTGAGTCGATAAGGGTTCGCACAGCCGAGCCGGCCTCAAAGAGCACCAAAGGCTCATTCGCGAGCTCCTTCCACGTGAACTGTGCTTTGCCGTGCAATGGACTCGTGGTCGGTACGATCAGCATCAATTCATCTTCCGCCCACTTACGAACCTCCAGTGAGGCGGGCAGGGCGGGCCGACTCTTGCCGCGAGTTGGAACGGTGGTGACCACGCCGATGTCGAGCTCACCAGCCAGAACGGCCTCGATCACACCTTGGCTGGCTTGCTCACGCACAAAGAAACGAATCCGTGGATGTGCGTGATGAAAACGAGCCACCAGGTGCGGCAGCAAATAGTTGGTCGCTGTGGCGCCTCCACCGATCGAAAGCGTGCCAAGCTCCAAACCCACCAGCTCCGCTAGCGCGCGTTTCCCCTCGTCCAGACGCCCCAGCACCGGTTCCACAAATTGCAGAAAAACCTCGCCGGCCTCGGTCAGCATCATGCCTTTTGGGGTTCGGTCAAAGAGCGATTGCCCCAACTCGTCCTCCAATTTCGACAGCTGGGCGCTCAAGGCAGGTTGGGTCAGGTGCAGCGCCTTCGCGGCGCGTGTCATATGGCCCTCGTGCGCAATAGCCACAAAGGTGTGTAAATGTGAGAGTTCCAAGCTGTCTCCATAAGTGATTTTTATCGAAAACATAGAATGAATCAATTTCACTTATCAAGTCGGCGCGCTTAGATTGCAGCAGTTAACGAACCCAGACAGGAGAGTGGGACATGACAGATTACAAAGCAGCAGCCAAAACGACGTTCAAGACGTCGGCTGGAGAACACACCGCGTACAAGCTCGACACCTTGTCGGCGCTTGGGAAGATCAACCAGCTTCCCTATTCGATCAAGGTCTTGCTCGAGGCTTGCCTTCGTAACCTCGACGGAAAGATCGTGTTCAATGAACACATCGAGCAGCTCGCCGGTTACAACGCCAAAGACGTGGGCGAACACGAGATTCCGTTCACACCCGGTCGCGTGGTTCTGCAGGATTTCACCGGCGTTCCAGCCGTAGTTGACCTTGCGGCACTGCGTAGTGCGATGGCTCGAATGGGTGGCGACGTTCAGAAAGTGAACCCGCTTTCCCGCGTCGACTTGGTGATCGACCACTCGGTACAGGTTGATGCCTACGGTTCAGCCGCTGCGTTGCAGATCAACAAGGACTTCGAATTCGCCCGCAACCAGGAGCGCTACGAATTCCTCAAATGGGGTCAAAACTCGTTTGATAACTTCGCCGTGGTCCCGCCAGAGACGGGCATCGTTCATCAGGTGAACCTTGAGTATTTGGCGTCGGTTGTGCTGACGACCAAAGATGGCGTGGTCTATCCAGATTCACTCGTCGGTACCGATTCGCACACGACCATGATCAACGGTCTTGGCGTGTTGGGCTGGGGCGTGGGCGGAATCGAGGCCGAAGCCGCAATGCTTGGGCAACCAAGCTACATGCTCATCCCAGAGGTCGTAGGCTTTAAGCTCACCGGCAGCCTTCCAGAAGGCACGACCGCGACCGACCTTGTGCTCACCGTCACTCAGATGCTTCGTAAGCACGGCGTGGTGGGCAAATTCGTCGAGTTCTTCGGACCAGGTCTGGACCACCTTACCCTGGCTGACCGTGCGACGATCGCCAACATGGCTCCAGAGTACGGCGCGACCATGGGATTTTTCCCGGTCGACCAGAAGACCCTCGACTATTTGGACCTCACGGGGCGCGACGAAAAACTCATCGAACTCGTCAAAGCGTACACGCAGCTCAACGGCCTGTGGCGCGACGATTCGTACGATATCCAATACACGAGCCAGATTGGCCTCGATCTTGGTCAGGTTCAGCCCTCGCTTGCAGGACCAAAACGTCCGCAGGATCGCATCGTACTTAGCGAAATGAAGGGGCAGTTCAACCTTGAACTTACCAAGACCTTCAAACACGACAAGAAGCACTCGAAGGCCGTGAAACATCATGGCGCCGAGTTCGACCTCACCGACGGCGACGTTGTGATTGCCGCGATCACGTCGTGCACTAATACTTCGAACCCCGCTGTGATGATCGCAGCCGGTTTGGTGGCCAAGAAGGCCGACGCATTGGGTCTGAAAGCCAAACCATGGGTTAAGACCTCGCTTGCTCCAGGCTCGCGTGTTGTGACCGATTACCTTGATAAGGCCGGTCTGACTTCACACCTTGAGTCGGTCGGTTTCTTCACGGTTGGTTACGGTTGCACCACCTGCATCGGCAACTCCGGCCCGCTTGATCCCGTGATCTCGAAAGCCATTCATGACGAAGGTCTGGTGGCGTCCTCGGTGCTTTCGGGTAACCGAAACTTCGAAGGCCGCGTCAGCCCTGATACCCAGGTGAACTACCTCGCCTCACCGCCACTCGTGGTGGCTTATGCTCTTGCGGGAACGGTCGATTTTGAATTGGCCAAAGACGTGATCGGCAAGGACAAGAACGGCAAGGACGTCTTCTTGAAAGACATCTGGCCAACCAACGCTGAAGTCCATGAAGTCATGGCGAGATGCGTGACAAAAGAACAGTTCAAATCGCGTTATGGCGCCGTGTTTGCTGGGCCAAAAGAATGGCAGGAAATTCCAGCGGCCGAGGAAGCAATCTACGGATGGCCGGCTTCGTCGACCTATATTCAGGAGCCTCCATACTTCATGAATATGCCGAAAGTCGCACCGCCCATCGCGCCGATTAAGGGCGCCAGTGTGCTCCTGAAATTGGGTGATTCGGTCACCACCGACCATATCAGCCCTGCAGGCTCGATTCCTAAAGACAGCCCTGCCGAGAAGTACCTTCTTTCGCTTGGTGTTGAGCGCAAAATGTTCAACTCGTTCGGCTCACGTCGCGGCAATGACCGCGTCATGACCCGCGGAACTTTTGCGAATATCCGTATCCAGAATCAGATTGCTCCTGGCACCGAGGGCGGCTTCACGACCTACCTTGGGCCGGACGCCACGCCGACCGGCGACTATTCGGAGCTCATCTACAATTCAGACGTCGACCCCAAGAAGGGCGAAGTTTGTTACGTGTACGATGCGGCTGTGAAATACCAGAAACATCACGTGCCGTTGGTGGTCCTTGCGGGCAAGGACTACGGCATGGGCTCATCGCGTGACTGGGCAGCCAAGGGGACCTTCCTGCTTGGCGTGAAGGCCGTCATCGCCGCCAGCTACGAGCGCATTCATCGTTCGAACTTGATCGGTATGGGCGTGCTGCCACTGCAATTTGCGGACGGCAAAGACGCCGCTGCTTATGGATTGACAGGGCACGAGTCGTTTGACGTGATTGTGGACGATAATCTGCAGCCGCTGCAGAAGGTTCACGTCAAGGCAACGGCACCAGATGGCAAGGTCACCGAGTTTGATGCGACCTGCCGCATCGATACGCCTGTGGAAGTTGATTACTACCGCAACGGCGGCATCCTTCATTACGTGCTTCGCCGCATGGCAGCTGAGTAATCAGCGTTTGACTCTGAATCAAAAAGGACACCCTATGGGTGTCCTTTTTCTTTTGGTATTCCTCCCCTGAAGCTCTCTGGTGAGTTGAAGGCTACGTACCGATCTGTGTCTGCTTTAAATTTGAGTTGTTATGAAATCGGTTTTTAGGTGGGTCGTTTGGCTTCTTGTCGTGGCATGCCTGCCTAGCCCGGCGTTTGCTCAACTCATCGACCACGCATCTCCAGAACCCAAATTGGAGGGTTTGCCAGCTCTGGCATTTTTTAGCACGGGGGATGTCGACGGCAACGGTTTGGACGATGTCGTGGTTATCGGCCTGGGGGACAAGGCGAGCCTGTCAATTTATCGACAAGGTCCGGCCGGCACATTTGGTCCAAGAGTAGAGCTCGCAGTCGTGCCAGGCGAGGTCTTTAGTTGCTTGGACGTTCGCGATGCCAATGGTGACGGCAAAGCCGAGATTTTGGTGGAGCGGTCATTGGCCACCAATCCTCCCCGAATGCGAGTCTTCGATGATTCTCTTAGTGAGATTGATGCTTTTTCCCTGCCAAATGCTGCAATTGGTGGCGTCACTAATTGTCGATTTGTGGATCTTCAAAGCGCTCACGGCCTAGACATCGTAGCGACAAAATCAAAGGTGGGAGACGGTGCGGCGATCGCATTTTTTGACGGGCGCAGCTGGCATGACAAGGTTTTTGCTGTCGGAGACGGCGCCCATTCGATCGTATCGCCGTATGGCATCGCTGGGGGGGATTTTGATAACGACGGCGATTACGAAGTCGCGGTCTCTGAGTTGTCGTCGGCCAAGAATGGTCTTCACTTTTATGACGTGCAGCCCGACCTATCGACGACGACTAACGTAAAGGTGAATCCATCGATTCCTGGTGCGTGTGGCCAGCTGCAAGAATACGACGATGGGCTCAACGGAACGGACCTTTTTGTTTTTGGAAACGTGGCAGAAGCCGGATTTTACCTGCGCGGAAACGGTGGCGCGATGGCTGTCACGAAGTCTTCGTCGAAACAAGACCACGGCTACATCGGCGTGTGGGACGGGGAGGGCGTCAAGTTGGTGTCCGGGACCGGTGATCCGAGTGACAGACTAGGTGTCTACGGAATCAACAGTTCGGGTACCGAGTCGCTTGCGTACGCCAACGTCGCGCCCAGCGATCTTGGAAAAGCCGACAGGATCCGCGTTATTGAAGGTACGGGCGACGGCCGCCCTGACTTCCTTGTTCAACGTGGGACGTCGCTCGAATGGTTTTCAGCGGGGCCTTGTTCAGATGCGGTCATCTCGATTGACGAGGCCGACGCGCGGTGTCCTATGAACTGGACCTGTGATGTGGTCGGGGCGGGCAAATGTATTCCTCCGACTCCCATACCTCCGGCGCCGGTCACCCCTGTGTTGCATGAACCATCGGCCTTCCGCCTTGGGGATATTAATGGGGATGGTCATTTGGACGTGGTCTGGTCATCGTCCGCGGCCGGTAGCGCCGATATGTATATCTATTACGGGAATCCCAAGGTGCTCGGGAAGTTCGAGGAATTGACCCCATTCATCGGAGTCAGCGGTGATGGGCGTGATGTGGAAATCGGGGACTGCAATCATGACGGCAAGCTCGATATTATCACCGTCGGAAATTCCGGCATGAATAACCAGATTCGAGTTTATAAGAACCTGGGAGGTGGGTCGTTTACGGCTGCAACGGTTATCTCGACGCCGGCACTCTTTTCCGTCCAATCAGTTGCGATGGGCGACGTCGATGATGACGGAGACCTCGACATCGCGGTGGCCCGTGACCACGGCGGAGTTTCGATGTTCGCCAATGATGGGGCCTGCGGTTTTGGCACATCCGCTCGTTGGCAGAGCGGTGGCCATTACGATGACCCAAGTCTGACTTTTTACGAAGGGGCCACTGGCGTTAAACTCGCACTCGCCCATCGCGGCGGGGTCACGATTTTTGACCAATTCCGTGGCGACTCTTGGCGATATTCAACAGCGACGTTGGTGGAAAACACCGACGTCGCTGAAGCGGCTTTCGGCCAATGGAGCATGGCGTATTCCAGCATTTTGGCAGGAGCGAGTTCGTGGACCTCGAGGCTCTATGCTTTGTCGGCCGTCGCGATTCCGACCTATGTCACCATCCCCATGTTGCGTTCACCCCCGCTCGCGTCGGCTTGGTGTGAAGCCGACACGAATGGTGTGGCTACCTTTTTGCCTAAATCGGGGGCTTTACTCGAGATGACGACTGTCCGGCCAGGGCCCAGTCTGAAGTTTGCGCCTCCCATTTTGCCGCGGACCGCCAAATTTGCCGGTGTTCAATGCGGTGGCACGAACGCATCCCCAGAATTGATCCTTTTGCTCAAGAGCGCCTCGAATAAATTCTATTTCACGCGTTTTGCGGCGCCAAAAGTCGTCGAATCAACTCCGGTTAAACGTCGATAATCTGCAACACCTGCAGCGCTTCGCCGCATGAATGCTTCGCTTCGGGTGCTTGGGGTCGAACGAAAAAAGGACACCCAATGGGTGTCCTTTTTCTTTTGATACTCGATCCAGATTAGCCTTCGTCAGGACTCGGTTCGCCGTTCATATTATTCAGGAGTGGGTCGACTTGAATTGGAGGCTGAATCACGAAGATTGCGCTCAGGCATTCGGAAGTCTCAATACACAAACCATCCGTTGCCAGCTCAGTGCAGGTGTTTGTGCGCGTGAAGCTTGCGTCAGTAGCCGTGCGGGCGAGCTGATAACAGCGATCCACGAGTATCGAAGTGTCGGTTGAATTGCAGAGATTCATCGTCGTGACGAACTGGTCACAGATGGCTTTGCGCTCGGTCGACAGGTCGAGTTCCTGATAACAAAGCTGTGGACCGTCGCCGGCTTCGATTTGATCGCACGTCAGGGTGTTGACGATGCAATTGCCGAATTGATCGACGGCGTTATCGCTCCACGGGCAAGGCAGGCTGCCTCCGCAATCGCCAGCCACAGTGGCCTGGCAATCATCGACACAGCTTTCGTCGACAACGCCACATGAGGCGATTCGTGCGCACATCGCGCGGCAGTCCGTTCCATCGATCGAAAGCAGTCGGCAATAGCCACGGTCGCAGACATAACCCTGACGACAATCAGCGTCTGAATCTACGCAGTATTCGCCCTGCACGCCCTGTTTGACCTCGTCGTCGGCATGACAACCCACGAGGGCAAGTCCCATCACAAGCAAAATTATGCGGTTCATCGTTGGTCCATCGCAGGTGAAGGCAACGAGATATCTTCGAATGCCAAAGGTGGGTTGAGCTGAAAGACATCGTTGAAGCAGGTCGCGATGCCCGAGCAAATATTCGCGTTGATTGCGGTCGCACAACGGTCAGTGGCGGCCCAATCTTCCTCGGTGCCGACTCGCGCCAATGCGTTGCATGCCGAGGCGAGCGCGGTCACGTTTTGTCCTTCCGCACATTGGGTCGCGGTATTATTGAACAGTGCGCACCGGTCCTGACGCTCCTGCGCAATCGGGATGCGGGTGTAACATTCTTGAGCGCCCGCCTCGACCATCGTGATTTCTGCACAGGTTAGATCGACGGCACCGCAGCGGGTGAATGAGTCTTGAGCGTCAAAACTCCAATCTTGGATCGTGATGCGGCAATCGGGCACACACGAGGTGTTGGCGACTCCACAACTGGCGATGTTGGCGCAGAAGTCACCGCACGAAAACTCAGTGCTTCCCGTGTTGTCCGCGCAGAGTCCATCTTCACAAACTAGACCACTTCTGCAGTCCTCAGAGCTGCCGTTGCAGTCTTCATCGACCTCGCCGCGACGCGTTTCGTCGTCGGCGCGGCACGCAGTGAGAGAAAGAGTCACGACTAGGGATAAGAACCACCAGCTTTTCATTTCTTTTCCGAAAATATGATGCCAGAAACACTGGGATGGCTACCATAATATCCATCACAAAGCCACTTGCGCCACGCGGGTCATCCACACGAAAATGATCATGGTGAAGTTGAGTGACTTTTTTGATCAGTGCCGATGTTCTTGGTAGCTTAACGCGTCAAGAATTGTGGAAAAATAGAATGAAAAAAAGCAGCTTGCTCTGGATAATAGTGGTGGTTTCGGGATGTGTTTTCACCGACCTGAAGGAGATCCCACAGCAGATTGGACTGGTTCCGACCGAGGATGCTTCGACGGATTCAGGGGCATCTGCGGATTTAGGCGCATCCGATGCGAGTGTGGATGACTTGGGTTTGGACGGCGGTGCTCTTGATGTGGGCAACGATGTTGGGGTGGCCGACTTGGGACCAGACTCCACCTTGGAAGACATGGGCAACGACGCTGAAATCGATATGTCACGTGTGTGCTGGAACGCATTTCGAAGACCAATCCCTGAGGGCGGTTTTTGCGCTGGCGTGGAACCGACTGCAGGCTGCAACATCGTGACGCAACAAGGATGTCCGACGGCAAACACATTTTGCGCACCGGCCCCAATAAATGGCCAACTCAAGCCCGTATGTGTTGGTTTTAATCCCGATCTTTGTGATTATCAGTTGGTCGGAGAGGTTTGTGCGCAAAAGGCTACGACTAAACGCACTTGCGAACCGGGCGCCTACTGTCCCCTATTGAAGATGGGCGAGGATTCCACTTCCTGTCGTTGGTATTGCGAGTTGGCAACTGGGAAAGGTTGCGACGCCGATACAAAATGTACAGAGATTTTGTCGACTGAAGGTCATGCCCTGATTGGGTACGGCATCTGTGAGGCCAATGTCGTATGTCCAGGATAACCGCTCTGAATTCGTCTGACCTTCTTGTTCCGATGTCCAAAATCAGCTAGACTTCCAAGACTTAAAATCTTTGGAAAGTTCAATGAATATCATACGCTGGATCGCGTTGCCGGTCTTTGTTTTGGGGTGCGGCTCGGAAACGAATCCGGGGCAAATCGGTTTTGCTCCGCTTCCTGACGCGACCTCCACTGCTAAGTCGGACATGGGACAAGACTTGAGCGTCGCGGATGCGACTCAAGATCTGGTCGTGATGCCAGACGCTGAAACCACTCCAGATATGCCCACGGATTTTGATTCAGTGGACGCGACGTCCGACGCTGAAATGACTCCAGACATGCCCGACATGGCTGAGACCTGCTGGGGCGAACGCACAGGTTTGCCCACCGGCAATCCCTGTGGAGTCACGCCCACCAGCGGACCGTGCAATCTTGTCACGCAGACCGGATGCAACGACGAGAAGTTCTGTGCGTTCGTGTTCAACGGCGTGGGATTGGTACCCGCCTGCACATCCGTCGAGCCGCTTTGTGCATTTCTGGCGTTCGACGAGCCATGCGCCCAACGGGTGGGGCAGACTACGACCCAACTTGGGGTCTGCGAGCCGGGTGGTTTTTGTCCGGCCATTGCCGCCGACAAGAATGAGGCCGTTTGTTCTAGGTATTGTGAGTTGAGTACAGGGCTTGGCTGCGAGCCGGCCGACGTGTGTGTCCAGATTGTGAGCGGGGCCTCGGCTCAATCATTGGCTGGTTTTGGTGTGTGTAGCGCGACCGATATTTGTTCGCTTTGAATTAGGGTTGGTCATGAATTCAGTTTTCTTTCGGCTCGTCGGTGGGTTGTTATTTGCCTTTGGCCTTGGCTTTCCCACCAATGCTAGCGCCCTCGCGCCCGGATCTATACCGAGTTGGTACAAAGCCTCCGAGCCAATGCAGTCGGTGGCCACGGGGGATGTCGACGGCAATGGATTGACCGACCTCGTCGTGATCACCAATACCAAGGCTTCATTGCGGATCTACAAACAAATGTCTCCCGGCGTTTTTACGACTCCGGCGACTGTCAGTATCGAGGCCACCAATCGCTACGCTTGTCTGGATGTCGCAGATGCGGACGGTGATGGAAAAGCTGAAATCCTGACGGTTTTGGGCCCACCATCAGGCACTCCGCAACTTGTCGTCCGGTACGGCGACGGAGTCACTCCGAACTATTCCAAAACCGTGGTTGGAACCACAACCAACGTCACCGGCTGCCGATTTCAACACCTGAGTTCGTCTGGGCAAGACATCATTATCACCCATACAGTCGCTCCGGGTTTTTCGGTCCATATCTGGGACGGTGTTGAATGGGGGGATATTGCCACCGTCGCTGGAGGAGGAGTGGCAAATGCCTTTGGTATGGCTGCGGGTGATTTCAACGACGACGGAACACGCGAACTTGCGATTTCTGAACGCACTGGTGATGGCGACCACATCACCTTCTACGACTTCAATACCGGAACCTATAGTTTGACGCCGAATGCTGCCCGTGAACCTTCCCCCGCAATAACCGCAGGGTGGTCGGTGGCGGGTGGGTTGGAGACCTTTCAAGACGGCGTTCATCCCGGTGACGACCTCGTCGTCTTTGGCGAAATGCAAAAGGAAGGTGTGATCCTTCGCAGTACTGCAAATCGCATGACGTGGACTGGCATCGGTTGGACGATGGCCGAGACGGGGGTCGTCGGTAACTTTGATGGAGGTCCTGGAGTCGTGATTGCTGCAGGCGGGCAAAATGATATTGGTCTTGGCACGTTTCGCTACACCGGTGGCACGGTCTCTCTCGTTGAGGGAGGGGACTTGTACAGTGGTGAATATATCGACACCGTCGCCTTGGATTTTAACGCTGACGGCGTGATGGACTATATTGGCACGTTTGGGACCACACCCGATTTTTATCAGATGCCTTCGTGCACCGACGCCTCTCAATGCCTTCCTGGAGCGCTGTCGTGTAGTGGCGGTCCACCGACGCCTTCCTGCGTGTTTCCTGCACCGCTTCTTCAGTCGTCCACGCTCGCTTTTCATGTTTCCGACATGAAGATGGCAGATTTTGATGGGGACGGGCAACTCGACATTGTTGTCGCTTCTGAAAACACCACTGGAACCAAGCCAACCGTTACGATTCTGAAAAACGCCGATGGCATCCCTGATGGGTTGACTCCCGCTTATCAGAGTACTGCGATGACTAATGCAGCATATTCGATTGCGATCGGCGATTGCGACGAAGACGGTGACCCAGACTTGTTTGTGGGCTCCGATTCCGCGGGAGTCGCGTCTATTTATACCTTCCAAAATAGTGGCGGGTTCATGTTCTCATCCCTGGGCTCGAAGAGCCTTGTTGGTATGGGGGCAATCGTCTCGATGGCGATGGCCGATGTGGATGCCGACGGACACCTTGACCTTGCGGTCGTGCAGTCGAACGGCGCCCCGATGATCTATTCGGGACTGGGTGGTTGCGCGTTTTCGATGACTCCACGTTGGACTGGGTCGACTGTGGGGCCAAATCCGGAACTCATTTTCGGTGACGTTGGTTCAAACGACACGATAGAACTCGCAGTGAGTAACGGCAGCAATGGTCGCCTTTATTATGGCTTCCAACCATCCTCATGGCGCTATCCGTCCAGTTCAAACTTCCCAACGTTGGCAGCCGGAACAACTTATACGGGGATGTCGATTGCTGATTTTCAGGCGACTGGCTCTCTCAAACTTTTCTTAGCTTGGAACGGGCTCCTGCCTGGATCCCAATCATTCGCCCTTGTTGGGTCAAGCATGATTTCCCAGGGGATATTCGCATTTGCTGAAAACGATGTCTCGGTCGTGTGTGATTTTGTCGCGGATGGTCAAAACGACGCCATCGCTGTTGATGTCACAAATCAAGAAATCAGGGCCTACTCTTCATTCGGCTTGCTCAATAGGTGGAACCTTCCGCCGAGTACAACACGGGCACTGATCGCCTGTGGAGACCTCAATAACGACATTCAGCCTGATTTGGTTGTTGCAGCGCGTGTTGGCTCGAATACGGTGTTGCAGCCTTATAGAGAGGGTTCAGGTCCGTTCACGACTTCCACTTCGATTTCGACGTCAGCCATACGAATCATGGGGGCGGCACTTGCCGACCTAAATAATGATGGCCTTCTGGACCTCTTGGCGTCTGCTCGGCTGGACATCAACACTCTCGGTGCCAGCAGTGTGCTTATTAATACTAACGGTAGTTTGACCGGAACAGAGGCAGCATTTGCTCCTACCTCCAACCCTGGAGAAACACTTGTAGTGGATGTGAATTCAGACGGCCGTCTCGATCGTATTTTTGACCGAACAATCGGCGGGTATCAACCCGAGTTGCGGATACAACTGTCCAACGGTGGATTTGGGCCCGCAATGGTTCTTCCATTCGGTACCGCTAGTGCTGCAAGAACATCGATCGCCGTAGCGGACTTCACGGGTGATGGCATTCCAGATCTCTTTTACGGACTCGCGGGTCAAGCAAACCAGGTTTTCGAAGGGGATGGCCTTGGCGGTTTTAATTCCATGTATTGGACTGGAAGCACCACTCCACGTGCGGCAAGTGTTGCTCTAGGTGACATCAATAATGACGGTAAAATGGATTTGCTGCTTGGTGCTACTCTGGCGTCAGGTGCTGGTCCAATGGTCTTAATGAACACAGGCAGTGGATTCTCGGAGGTGCCCGTAGCTTCTATGTTTGTGCTTGCGGGACAAAGTGACGTGGCCTTGGCAGATTTTGACGGGGACGGAGACCTTGATGCGGTGCTCGCTAACTCAACCGGCGTAAGTCAGGTTATCGAAAACGAATTTCCAGGTGGCATGACCATTCCTGTGTGGAACAGCCCTATTTCTGTGTCATTCAATACGTCGTCGGTTGTTGCTGCAGATTTCAGCGGCGATGGTTTGCCAGACCTCGTTTTTGGAAGCAAAAACACGTCAGGCGTAACGGGGCTCCGTTATTACCAGAATATGGGGAATTTTGTTTTTTCTGAAGTTTGGCAAAACTCCACCCTGACAGGTGTTCAAAAACTGCTGGCGGGCGATCTCGATCACGACGGGGACATCGATCTCATAGCGATTTTGCAGAGTGGAGCTAACGCCGTTCATATCTTTTACAACCATCAAAGTCAGCCCACATGGAACCCCGCAACGGGACAAGGAAACGCGAACACTCCGCCGAACGTGATCGGTGGTCGACTTAGCATTCAGAAAGGTTTTGATGACAATGGAGTCGGTGCAGGGTTTGTGCTGGATGATCAGGTTCCCATTCCGATCACCATTTACGATCGTGAGTCCGACCCAGCGACGATTATTTTGGAGTATTGGCGGCCTGGCTGGGGTTGGGTGAATACTTCGCTCGACAATCCACAACCGCGATACGAAACGTCACCGACCGGGAAGTCTTACACACTCTTGTGGAAAGCCCTCGCCGAGGGAGTGACGACGCGGCAAGACGTGAGATTGCGTGTTCGTGTGGTTCGCGACAACCCGACGCATGTGTCGTTCCCAATTCTTCATGGTGACCGTTATTTCGAATTGCCGCCCATCACCTTGATCGATCTTTGTGGTGGTGTCACTTGTTCGGCCACGGAGGCATGTTATCTGGGGTCGTGTTTCACAACTTGCATGACCGGCTGTGGTCCCGATGCGTGTTATCCGGATGCAGACGTATGTGCGGATCCCACTGGGCTTGGTCTGTGTGATGGTGTGACTTGTCCCGGTGGCGAAATTTGCTACCAGGGCGGGTGCTACCCAACATGTGTGGATGATGGCGATTGTTTGCCACCTTTCGAATGCGTCGAAGATGTGGGCCGTTGTGCGCTTGACGCTTGTGATGGTGTCTTATGTCCGATGGGAGCAACATGTTTTGGTGGAACCTGCCATGACGATTGTTCTGTAAACGTCTGCTTGGATGCCACTGAAACTTGCTACACCACGGGGATTGGGTCGCTTTGTTTTGACGACACAGACCCTTGCGCGGATGTGAGCTGTTCTGTTGGACCTCCTGGAAGTGTGTGTCATGAAGGTGGTTGTTATTTTGGATGTACTGACGACGCCGACTGTTCGGGCGGCCCAGAAGATGTGTGTTGGGCTTTTGCGGGGTGTTCTACCACAACGGATGTCTGTGACGATGTGGTTTGCCCTACAAATTCAACATGTTGGATGGGGGGGTGTTATCCCGATTGTTCTACGGACGCCGACTGCATCCCCCCGAACATTTGCTATGACGGCGGTTTTTGCGCCAGCCCGGCCGACCCTTGTGATGACGTGACCTGCCCCAGTTCGTACGCGTGTTACCAAGGCGGGTGTTACCCAACTTGTGTCGACGATTCGGACTGTTTCCCGCCTGATGTTTGCGCCGATTCAGGCGTGTGCATCAACGGCAATGATCCCTGCGAAGATGTGCTGTGTCCGGTCGGCGATGTTTGTTACCAAGGCGGATGTTACGAAGCCTGCTTGGATAACGGCGATTGCAGTCCACCATTCAGCCTCTGTTATGACGCCACCTTCTGCATTTCGACCACCGATCCCTGTGAAAACGTGTCCTGTCCCTTGGGACAGGTTTGTCATGAGGGCGGATGTTTTGAAGGCTGTTCCGCGAGCGACCCCTGTTCTCCGCCCCTGGAGTGTTTTGATGAGGCCTATTGCAACGTAGAAAACGACCCTTGTGCGGACGTGATCTGCCCAGCCTCGCAGGTCTGTTTTCAGGGAGGGTGTTTCTCAGATTGTGTTTCGTCGACGGATTGTGGCACGCCCGAGATTTGTTACGGCGAGCCGGTCAACGCTTCGACGATGTCTTCGCTGGATCGTTGTGCGGTCGATCCTTGTCAGGATATCGCGTGCGGTGAAGGCGATATTTGTTTTGAAGGTGGTTGTTTCCCCGCTTGTGTTGATGACGGCGATTGTTCGCCGCCCAACCTTTGTTTCACCAACCATTGTGCGGTGGATCCCTGCGAGGGCATCGACTGTGAAATCGGTCAGACCTGCGCGGGCGGAGGCTGTTTCAGCGCCTGTGGCGCGAACATGGATTGCCCGGGTTACGTTGGAGCTTCGGTGCGTTTCACCGAGATCGCGACCGCGGTCGGCGCGGCCACGCCTGGCAGCAAAGATGGCGGCATTGCTTGGGGCGATATCAACAACGACGGCTGCCTTGATTTTGGTGTGAACACGACGGATTGGACGGTGAAGAGTCGGCTCTATATGAGCGATTGTAATCTTCCAAACCCCAAATTTAGGGATGTTACGGGCTCACTTGTGCCCGACCTTTTGTTGGCATCGGGTAAAGAACGCAGCTTTGTTTTTGGAGATATCGACAACGATGGCGACCTCGATTTTGCGTTGTGCTCAGTGAACACGCTTTCCATCTATAAAAACGACGGCGCCGGCGGCGGATGGAAATTCAAAACAAAGCAGACGTTTACGGGACCCGCCTACGAAGGGTTGGCTTGGGTTGATTTTGATGGTGACAAGGATCTCGACCTGCTTGGGGAAAACTCATCCGGAACGGTGGTGGTTTATCTGAACGACGGTTCGGGTGGGTTCAGCACCCCGAGCGTGTCTGCGATGGGCCTACCAACAAGTGCGTCGAATGGAGATTACAGCACCGCGGTGGATCTCGATTTGGATGGCGATGTGGACTTCCTTGTTCGCAAGGATGGAACCACGAATGCGGATATTTTCCTCAACGATGGGGATGGTACCTGGACACCTGACGCCGGGATTTTCAACCAGAACGCCACCAATTCAAATAAGGGCGGCATCGCCGTCTGTGACTTTGATAATGATGGCGATTTTGACCTTTTCTGGACCGATAACGGAACCAACCAGATTTGGGAGCAGACCTCGCCGATGGTCTTCAAGCCGAGCGGCGAACCCGCGGCTTCGTCGGGCGTGGCGATTCCGTCCGATATCGACGACGTGGTGTGTGGAGACCTCGACCATGACGGTTGGGTGGACATCGTCTTGTCGGCTCGAAATCGCGATTACGTGTTTTTGAATCGAACCACGACCTCGGGTCTCGCGTTTGTTCGAAACAACATGGGGATCACCGGCGATGAAGACGGTGAAGCCATCGCACTTGGCGATTACGACAAGGACGGCGCTCTCGATTTGTTGATCAATCAAAAGGATCAAAACGAGCTGTGGCGTAACCCTCGTAGTGATGACCGCTATTTGATGATCGCTCCACAGGTGGCTTTTGGCGGGACAACAACTCGCGCCGCGATTGGAGCGACGATTATCATTCAAGATGCCGACGGTAAAATGTTGGGCCTTCGCGAAGTCAACGGCGGCCGCGGCCACGGAACCCAAGATCCGCCCGAAGTGCATTACGGTTTGCGTTACGGTTCACGTGTTCCTTACGCGTTGACCGTGACGTTCCCACACGGCCCTCGCGTGACCAAATGCGTGGTTCCAAACTCGATTTCGGGCTACCAGCGCGTCGTGATCAAAGACACAGATTCTGACGACCTGACGGCATGTACGGTGGCTTCAGGCACGTGGACCTCGCTTATCGAACTGCCGTCTTCGTTGGCTTCAGGTGAGTTTTGTTTCGGCGATCACTGCGCGACCGAACCCTGCGAAGGGATCGAATGTCCAGTGGGCACCGCGTGTTTTGGCGGTAACTGCAACGACACATGCACCAACACTTCGATGTGTGAGATGGATGAGATCTGCAGCAACGGCATCTGTGTTGATGATGGCGACCCGACCTGCGACGGCGGCGCTTTCATCTGTCCCAACGAATATGAATGCCTTGGCGGAGACTGCTTCCCGCAATGCGATGCCGATGCGGATTGCGGTGCAGGCGAGCTTTGTTACCAGGGCAAATGCATCGTCGACGATTGTACGACGGTGACCTGTCCTTCGGGTTCGACCTGTCATCACGGCATCTGTTTTGGCGGCTGTTCTCTAGACGGAGATTGTCCTTCGGACCAAGGCTGTTACGACGGTCGATGTGCCGATAATGGTTGCGCCGCCCTTGACGAGGCTTACGACACCGCCTTCTTGTATCGCTCGATGGACCGTTCGGTTTTTGCAACGCAGTCCAATGTGACGCCGTTCATCACGCCTCGCGTGGTCAGGGGTGCAGCGGGCGTGGACTTTGCGTCGTGGGTCAACATGTCGGGTGGCAAGTCGTTGAACACCCAGGTCCCGGCGACCAAAACGGCGCGTGTCGCGCTCTATTTGGATCGCACCAAGGCCAACGGTGATAACCCGGATGGGCGTTATGTTTTGTGGTTAGAGCACGGCAGCACGGCCGCAAGTCAGGGCGCCTCGAGCGCGACTTACCGTGTGCACATCAAGAACCCAAGCGGCGCACCGACGGTCCTTTTGAACGATGATAACGAGTCGATCGACCGCATCGATACCTACCAGTATGTCTACCAGACGACCTCGACCAGTGGGCCTTCGGACACCGGTGGTGTGGCGATTGGTTACCTTGATTCCAAGCGAGACCGCGATTGGGTGGTCCGCATCGACGCGGCGTTTGACGGCGATTTGACCCGTTGGGAATTCTACAATCCAGAAGGGATTCACACGGCGTTGGATGCCTCTGCGACTCTGACGATCAAGCAGGTGGACTTTGATGACAGCCAGGTTTGGACGCGTGAAGTCGGTCAAGCGTGTTCTACAAGTGGCGCAAAAGGAATCTGCGGCATGGGCACGGGTTATTGCGAAATCGGCGAGTTGCGATGCCAGCAAACCGTGTATCCATGGGCATTTGAGGTCTGTGATGGCCGTGACAACACCTGCGATGGTCGTATCGACGAAGTCGACACGATGCGCTACCCCGAGGTCTCCTACCGAACGAGTTCGTCGGCCTCGTGGACGACCTGGGTCACTCACGATCAGGACAAGTCAGCGGCGTCGTTTATGAACTTCACGCCGCGTGGTGGCGACGACCGAGTGGGAAGTCCCGCCATGGTTTCCACGGACGGTTCGGGCCCGATAGGCGCCTGGGACGAAAGTGTGATCACTGCGCATCGTAACCGTCGCAACGGCGCGGTGTCGTTGAATATCCAGATGGCGGCCGATTATGCGGATGCCTCGATGGACTCGATTCACGATTACGACGCCGAAACTCGGGTTCGTTTCACGGGTTCGAGCAACTCGGTGGACGAGTTGTTTGTGGCTTGGCATGACGACCGCAAACCCGCAGCGACGTCGGATAACGTGCCTCAATACGAAGAATCTGACCGCTTCGATCTGGAGTGGGAGGTTGAGCGAACGGGCTCGGGAGCCACGGCTCGTCGCGAAGGCGATGGGGCTGTTTTGCAGTCGATGTGGAGCGGTGCGTATTCCGACCTTAATGAGCTGCAAGCTCGCTATTATTGGACCAAAGACGACAACGATAACGACTCGAAACCTCGTCTGAAATGGCGTCTGAATGCGCCCTATCAGCCCGAGACGACCTTAAACCGTGATCGAAACCTCTATGTGCGCATTGCCGGCGTGGTCCCTAGCGATTCGACATGTGCGGCGGGTTCGCCGACTGCCGCAGGCTGTCAGCTTGCGCGCTATTCGTGTCGTGCAGGCGTGACCACATGTGGCGCTGCGGATGACGCGGTGTGCAATCGTTGTCGCGATAACGACGGCGATGGTTTCAAGGCGTACGACGCTTTGACCTGCGATACCGGCCGCGACTGCAACGACAACGATCCGAATATTCATCCTGGCGCAGACGAGCGCTGCAACGGTTTGGACGACGACTGCGATGGGGAAATCGATCTCAAAGACGATGCGGCTTACGCGGCGTTGTGGAGCGAGCCTGTGCCCGCCAGCGCGCAGACTTGCCCTGCAGGCGACGCGACGTGTGGTCCTAAAGAATGCCGTTACGCGTTTGCGTGCGTGTGTCCTGATGGCCCTGAAGATCCCGCAGATCCTCCAGCAGTGCCTTGTCGGTGCGGTGAGGGCCTTGAAGCCGAAGCCGAACCCACAAATATGTCGGTGATGCCCGCAAGTGCGCCTGCCCAGGCTGATGCCGAGGCCGATGCTGACGCGGGTTGTTCGGCAACGGGTGGAGCCATGGATGCGTCGTGGCTCTTGCTTCTAGGACTTGGTTTGGTGAGACGCCGCAAGCATTTCTAGAAATGGCGTGATTTCTTGGTTTGTCAGGCGTTCAAGGTACCCTAAGATGCGGGCGATCAGGGTCCCGTAACCGATATGGGGAGATTCATAGAATGCAGCGCCGCCTACTAATTTGTTTTGTTGTTTTGCTCGCTAGCCAGAGCGCAGACGCTCTGGCCCAAGAATATAATGCGCAGACGTTTACTCCGGCCGCCGGCCCCAATGCCGCCTATTCTGTGGAGTATGGTCGCACGCTGGAACACCTTCAGCTGACCGGTGGGGCGCTGCTTCATTACGCTTCGCGCACCGTGGTTGAGGAATTTGCTGACGGATCGCAGGACGCCATTGTTGACCAACAGTTGGCGGTGCATGCGCTTGGCGCCATCGGATTGACCAAGTGGGCTGAATTCGGTGTCGGCATTCCCGTTTATCTCGTCAACGACGTGGTGTGGAACGGCGAGGTGCGTGAAGGCGTGACGCTCGGCGATATTTCGCTTCGGCCTAAATTTTCATTCATCAATGACAGCGATTCCCCCGTCGGCCTTGCCCTTCTGGTGGATGTAACCCTTCCCACAGGTGCAGCCGACCGATTCATCGGTGCGGGCTCTGTGACAGCGACTCCTCGACTCGCCTTCGATGTGAAGCTGGCAGACTGGCAATTCGCCGCAAATGCCGGAGCGTTGATTCAGACGAGCCGCGAGATCCGCGGGACGGACTTTGGTTCGCAGCTGATTTGGGGGGCTTCGGCCGAGTACTCATTCCTCGAAGGCATCTTGCTTTTCGGCGGTGAACTCACAGGCCGCACGGATTTCAACGACCTGTTTGGCAAACAGGTCACCCCAGTGGAAGGCCTTGCTGGCGCCAAGTTGGTTTCCAGCGCTGGGGTCGTTGTGACAGCCGCCGCGGGAGCAGGCATCGCCAGTGGCATCGGGTCACCCGAGTTTCGCGCCCTTCTTGGCGTGGGCTATGCGCCGCGTGAGTTGGACTACGACAAAGACGGCATCCTGAATTCCGATGATTCGTGTCCTCAGCAGGCCGAAGACTTGGACGGATTTGAAGATCTCGATGGTTGTCCCGAAACGGACAACGATTTGGACACGATTCTGGACGCCGACGACAAGTGCCCAACCGAGCCAGAAGACAAAGACGGCTTCCAGGACGAAGACGGCTGTCCCGATCGAGATAATGACGCAGATGGTCTTGCCGATGATATCGACCAATGCCCTGACCAAGCCGAAGACGTTGATGGGTTCCAAGACCAGGACGGATGTCCCGACGAGGACAACGACAACGACACGCTCGCCGACAAGGTCGATAAATGCCCTGATGAAGCCGAAGACATGGACGGCTTCCAAGACGACGATGGCTGTCCAGAAGCAGACAACGACAACGATGGCCTGCTGGATGCGGACGACAAGTGTCCAAACGAAGCAGGAATGGTCGAAGACGGCGGTTGCCCACCTAAGGAAACCAAAGCTGTCCGTGAGGCCGGTCAAATCAAGATTCTGGACCTCGTGTACTTCGAGACCGGCAAAGCGACCATCAAGCAGGAGTCGTTCAATCTGCTCAATCAGGTGGCACTTATTCTACGAAGCAATCCGGACATCACCAAAATCGAGATCGGTGGACATACCGACGATGTCGGTAGAGACGACAAGAATCTGAAACTTTCGCAAGAACGTGCGGATTCTGTGAAGGCCTACTTGGTGTCCAAGCAGATCGACGCGGCTCGTCTGGATGCAGTGGGATATGGCGAAATCCAGCCCGTGATTCCGGGGCGGAGTAAGGCTGCACGTGCCGCGAATCGACGCGTGGAGTTCAAGATTCTGGCTGATGGTTCCGCCAAGTAGCTAAGGCGCTAAGGCGTAAATGGCAGGCCACGGCCGTGGCGAAAATGAAGAGGCCGAGCACTGATGTTGCTCGGCCCTTTTTTGTTTTCAGATTGGCGTTAGACCGCGAACGAGGTTCCGCAACCACATGATCGTTTTGCGTTTGGATTCACGAACTTGAAGCTGCCTCCCATCATGCCGCCTTCCCATTCCAATTGGGTGCCGGTCAGATAGAGGTAGCTCTTAGGGTCCACAAATACGCGCACGCCGTTGTCGGTAAAAATGCGGTCGTTAGCGCTAGGATTTTCAACGATTTCGAGCACATAGTTCAGCCCCGAACATCCACCGGCCTTTACGCCGACTTTGATTCCAGCCGCTGCTGCGTCGATTTCATTCTCTTGCATGATTTTGAGGGCCTGTTGAGCCGCTACCGTACTTACTGAGATCATGTCTTACTCCCTATGTCGGTCACCGACAGTCAAACACTTACTAAAGAGTGTCTATTTCATCCGGCCACGTCAAACAAGCCTCGGATGAATGTGTCTGCAAAGATGCCTGAAGCGTCCAAAGTGTTTCGAAGTGTAATCGTGCGCTCTTTTGAGCGTCCGAAGCGAGCCGCGGAATGGCCGTGATTTTCTGAACCTGATTAGATGTCGAGTTCGTTGATCTTGTCGGCGTTTTCCATAATGAAATCGAAACGTAGCGACGCGTCTTTACCCATCAAATCGGAGATTAAATTATCCGTCTCCTTTCGATCATCCTCATGGACCATGACCTTGAGCAGACATCGCCTTGTTGGATCGAGCGTCGTTTCCCAAAGCTCCTTCGCCATCATTTCACCCAGACCCTTGAATCGCTGGATATTGGTCTTTTTATTGCCCTTCTTTTTTGCGAGCTTTTTCAGAATTCGCTCACGGTCGGGGTCATCCAGAGCCCAGAAACTCTCGTTTCCGTGGTCGATTCGGTAGAGTGGAGGCTGAGCGATGAAAAGATGTCCGTCGCGAATCAGGCCGGGCATGTAGCGGTAGAAGTACGTGAGCATCAGCGTTGAAATATGGTGACCGTCGCTATCCGCATCCATCAACAGAATGACTTTACCATAACGAAGTCGCCCCGAGTCGTAATGTTCCTCAAGCCCGCACCCCAGAGCGTCCGCAACGTCTCGAAGCTCGCGGTTCGACCCAACCTTGGTCGAAGTGGCCTGTTCGGCGTTAAGGACCTTTCCACGCAGCGGCAGGATGGCTTGCGTCTTTCGATCGCGCCCCTGTTTTGCATTTCCACCGGCCGAGTCACCCTCGACGATGAAGAGTTCGGAATCTTCTGGGTCGGTTGATGAACAGTCGGCGAGTTTTCCAGGCAAATTCAGTCGATGAGACACGGCGCGCTTACGCGTGACCTTCTCGGTGACCGTTCGTCGTGCGGCGCGTGCCTTGGCGGCCATGATCACACGCTGCGCAATCGCCTGACCCGTCGAGGTGTGTTCGTGCAAATACTGTTCAAGCTCAAGGCGAACCAAGTTGCCGACGATATTTCTGACGTTGGTATTATTGAGTTTGCCCTTGGTTTGCCCCTGGAACTCCGGGTCCATCATGAAAATCGACACGACAGCCTTCACACCTTCGCGGATGTCATCGGCCAGAATCGTCAGTGATTTTGGTGCAATATCGTGGGTCTCAAAATAGCTTCGTAACGCTTTCACGACGCCGTCTTTGAATCCTTGTTCGTGGGTTCCGCCGTCGATGGTCGGAATCCCATTCACAAAGGTCCGGATGTCCTCGCGATGGTCATCGGTCCATTGCAGGGCCAAGTCGATTCGTGTCACCGACTCAACTTGCTCTTCCTGGGAAATTACGATCGGATCGACGTGGTTTGGGGCCTCTTTCGATTCCTTTTGAATGCGTTCCAAATACTCGCGCACGCCGCCGTCGTGCTTGAATTCCTTGTATAAACCGGTGCTGCGGTCTCGATAAAGAATCCGCAGCCCTGGAGTCAGGAAGGTCTTGATTTCAAGCCGGTCAGCGATCAACTCCGAGTCGAGCATCGTGTCTGGAAAAATCTGGGTGTCTGGTCGAAAGAAGATCTCGGTTCCGCTTCCGCGTGCTTCTCCGATGACTTCGACCGGCGTCACCGGTACGCCGCGTTCGTAACGTTGGCGGTGTGTATGGCCGTCACGTTTGATCGTGGCCACCAACTCGGAGCTCAAGGCGTTTACGACCGAGCTGCCCACGCCGTGCAGACCCCCCGAGGTCGTGTAGCTGTCGTTGTTGAACTTTCCGCCCGAATGCAGCGTCGTCAAAATCAATTCAAGGGCGCTGCGCTTCTCGATCGGATGCATATCGACGGGAATTCCGCGCCCGTTATCGCTGACCGTGAGTGAACATCCGTCCTCGTGGAGTGTGACCTCGATCGTGGACGCAAAGCCGTTCATGGCCTCGTCAACACAGTTATCGACGATTTCCCAAAGCAAGTGGTGAAGCCCGTCTTTGCCCGTACCGCCGATATACATGCCCGGCCGTTTCCGGACGGGATCGAGACCTGTCAGAACTGTGATGTCTTGAGCTGTATATCCACTGGACATGCGACCTCCGTGTCGTTTCGTAGCGCCACATTTGGGACGCGGCGGCACCTTAGCAAACGTTGCGGCAGTGTGCCACGTGAAGGAAAGTGTTTGACAGTGTTAATTGACACTGTTAGATTCGGTCCATGAAGAATACGAAATCACATATGACCTTGAATGAACTTGCCGCTGAAACGGCCGCAGCGCTTGGTGATCTTGACCAGGCGAGTGGCCGCGTAAGTGAGGTTCCCTCAGTTCGAACGATTCGTTTCTACAGCACTCATGGCCTGCTGGATCGACCTCTTGAGTTCAAGGGCAGAACAGCGATCTATGGGGTTCGGCATCTCCAACAATTGGTGGCAATTAAGCGCTTACAGGCCCGCGGGCTTGGGCTCGAGGAGATTCAAGCTCGCGTGATCGGTGCCACCGACAAAGAGCTGGCGAAACTGTCAGAAGTGGAGTGGAACACTGTCAAATCCACAAACGAAGTCGTCCGTTCAAACTTCTGGACTGAAATTCCAGATGAAACGGTCGGCGAACCCGTCGCGGTTGCCGAGGAAGAACTCGGCATCGAGGCCGTCCGACTCGATGAGAGCGTGGTTCTGCTCATCGACAGGCTGAAACGTGAACTTCATCCCGACGATGTCGAGGCGATTCACGTCGCAGCCGGTCCCTTAATGAAGCTGTTGCGTACGCGCAATTTGATTGATCCGCGGTCTTGACCGCATGCGGCCTTCGCCGCCCCACAAGAGAGAATGCCATGAGCGTTGCAATCCTGTCAGATGAGCAAATCAATCACTGTGAACACGTGTTTTCGGAGCCAGGTTTCGGCGCGCTCTCGACCAGCAGCGGCAATTTGCCCCTGGAGTCGTTGGACGTGAACGCCGCGATAAGCGGGCTTTTTGCGCGGACGACGCTCAAGCAGACTTTTGTGAACAACCTCGATCAACCGATCGAGGCGACCTACATCTTTCCTCTGCCTGATCGCGGCGCCGTGCATGGGTTTCGTATGTATGTCGGCGAACGTGTTATCGAAGGAATCATCAAAGAGCGTGGTGAAGCGCGCCGTGATTACGACCGCGCCATCTCGCAGGGACATCGGGCGTCGATCGTTGAAGAAGAACGCCCCGATACTTTTACGATGCGGGTCGGCAATATCGCGCCGGGCGAAAAAGCGACGATCGAACTTGAATTGATCGTTCCACTGATCTTTTCGGGCGGGGAAGCCACGTTCAGATTCCCTCTCGTCGTGGCACCTCGATACATTCCTGGCTCGCCTCGCGAAGGCGCGTCGGTAGGCGATGGTACGGCATCCGATACTACTGCAGTTCCGGATGCATCGCGCATCTCGCCTCCTGTTTTATTGCCGGGATTCAAGTCCCCGGTTCGTCTTGGAATTGAGGTCTCATTGGATCATAGCGGCTTGTCAAAAGACGCCCAGATCTCTTCGAGCCTGCACGCCATTACGTCGGTTTCGAATGACCGAAAAACCCTGATTAAAATTCAACCTGAAGAGAAAATTAATCGGGATTTTATTCTGCGTTTTAAAGTAGCCGAAGAAAAAATTCGCAGCTCATTTTTGGTTATTCCTGACGAAAAAGGAGATTCGGCCACGTTCTTGTTGACGATGGTGCCGCCCTCCAAGGCTGCGGATCAACGAAGGCCGCGTGATATCGTATTTGTGCTGGACCGGTCGGGCAGCATGGGCGGTTGGAAAATGGTCGCTGCACGTCGCGCCGTGGGTCGAATGATCGACACCTTAAATGCCGAGGATTCTTTTCAGGTTCTGGCTTTCGATGATTCCATCGAACGGCCCAAGAATATGTCCGAAGGTCTGATCGAGGCCAGCAACCGAAATCGTTATCGCACGATCGAATGGCTGGGCGAGTGCGACGCGCGTGGGGGAACGGAGATGGCTCAACCGCTGTATCAGGCCCTGAGTCTTTTAGACGGCCGGCCAGCAGGCCGCGACCGCCACGTCGTTTTGGTGACAGATGGCCAAGTTGGAAACGAGGACCAGATCGTCAAAGGCGTGCACGACCGAATGAAAGGCGCCCATGTCTTCACCGTTGGAATTGATCAGGCCGTCAACGGTGGATTTTTAAATCGATTGGCTGAAATCAGCGGTGGCCGTTGCGAATTGGTTGAATCCGAAGATCGCCTCGACGCTGTGATGGATAAGGTCCATCGCATGATCGACACCCCGGTGCTCAACGAAGTCACGGTGCGTATCGAGGGCGCGATGTTGGTCCCCACTACGATGACTCCCGACCATCCTGTGAGCCTTTTTGCGGCCGCTCCCTTGACCTTGTCTGGCCGATTGACAGGCAAGGGCGACGTCAGCGCGCGAGTTCGCGGCACGACGCCGGGTCAGGTGCTTTTTGAGGAAGTGATTCAACCCGAGATCCGCCAAGACTCAGCATTTGCGGCCGTTTGGGCGCGGGCCCGGATTCGCAGCCTCGAAGACCAATACGCCGCGGTTCATAATAATCGGCACCTGGTCGAAAAACAGATCACCGAAATTAGTTTGCGCTACAAAGTTTTGTGTCGATTCACATCCTTTGTTGCGGTCGACGACGCCGAGAAAGTCGACGGTGAAATGCAGAAAGTGGTGCAACCCGTCGAGTCGCCTGAAGGTTGGGCGTCGGGTGGTGCACCGATGAAGCAGTCGGCCCCAATGCCGTCGCCTTCCATGGCGGTACCGATGTCGCGGTCTACGTCGATGCGCAAACGCAGCGCACCACTCGGGCAAGCTGAGGCCAAGGCCGCCCCGATGCAGGCACAGAAATTTGAATCATCGATGGAAGTGTCGGCCGCGATGGACTTCGAAGCTATGGACGACGTGGACGACAGGACGCAAGGGGCCGATCTTGGGTTTGACTCGTTTGCGGCTCAGCGAACGGAAGCTCCGATGGAAGCTCCCGCACCGCCTCCTGCTGCGGATATGTTGAAGGAAATCGCAGAGCACTCCAAAGGGCGAGGACGTCGTGTTATTCAGACAAAGATGAATATTCAGATTCATCAACGCAGTCCAGAAGAGCTCCTGGGCCGTCATCTCTCGGCCGCACACGACGTGTTTTGTTTGGCGCTGCTCTGGATTGAGTTGCTGCTCGGATACCCGTTTTTCACCGGTCAGACGTCCCAAGACGTGGAAGACGAGATCAGCGGCTGGGACACAGCAAAACTTCCAGACGAGGTTTTACGCTGGAAGCCCGTTTTAGAAAAAGCTTTGGCTGCGGACCCGAGAGACCGCTATCAGAGCGCGGCCGAGCTCGCGATTGCGATCGTAGAGTTGGCGCAGACGTTGGGCGTGAAACCCGCCATACCCGATTGCACAGCGTCGTCCCTGAAACCGGCGACCTTCGGACCCTATTTGCTTGACCAGACCATGCAGGGCGGGGCGGGCTATGACGTACGCACGGCAACGCGAAACGGTGCCCATCGGGTCGTCAAAATCTACGACGCGGCCGTTTCGGCAGATGACGACTTTGTTGATGCTCTATTTGAAGAGGTGCGAATTGATGCGCCTTATATTCTACCACTGGCTGAATTCGGTGTTGAGGAAGGTCGAGCGTACTTGGCATATGACGGAGAAGCCCGCGCGGCTCTGCTCTCGGAGCGGCTCACCGAAGGTGCAGCGTTTAGAGCTATCGTCGAGGCCTCGATGGCTGTGGAGCCCTTGCACGCAAGCGGGGGCGTTCACGGAAGTATCAACGACACTGAATTCGTGATTCTAGAGAACAGGAGTGTTGCGCTTGTTGGTCTTGGCCACAAATCTGGCTCGGTCACCCAGAGCGTTGAAATCCCGGCCAAGGTCGCAGATTGGCTGTCGTCCACGCCAAAACCCTTCTGGAAATAAACCCCGCTTCGGTCGGTTGAAATACGTCAAAATATAGCCATGGCATCGGTAGACCCTTTGGGGTTTGGGTGCCATGGCTGCTTTTATGAGGCGGTTGACGCTCTAATCTGCTTCTTGTTCAGCTTGAATGCTGGTCCACCAGGCCTTGACCTGCGAGGCGTTGTGGGCCAGCGGCGCCGGAGGAAGCGAGTCGATGAAATGGCGTCCGTAACCTTTATTTAAAATTCTAGAATCCAGAATCGCGACAATTCCTCGATCGTTTTTTGAACGGATCAAACGTCCAAAACCTTGTTTCAAAGTCAATGCCGCCGAAGGCACTGAAAACGAATGAAATGACGACCCTCCATTGGAATCGATCAGGTCGAGGCGCGCTTTTGTCAGTGGATCTGAGGGGCTCGCAAAGGGGAGCTTGTCGATGATCACCAAGCTCAACGCCTCGCCCTCGACGTCGACACCTTCCCAAAATGAAGAGGTCGCAAATAAAACCGAATGGGTGTCTGAACGGAATTCATCCAGCAGTTCGCGTTTGGGTTTTTCGCCCTGTTTTAAAACTTTGTAGGGGATTTTGGGGACAAGTCGCTCAAAAACCTTGTTCATGTTGGCGTAGCTTGTAAAAAGCACAAACGCGCGGCCTTGAGTCAGGTCCAGCAGGTATTCGACGATCGTACAAACGCCGTCGATCCATGCCGGATCGTTGGGCGGCGGAAGACGCCGCGGAACGTAGACCATCGCCTGTTGGGTATAATCAAAAACAGGCTCTAAAATCAGCCGATCAAATGATTTGGAGAGGTCGTCACCAAAGCGCTTATCGTTGATTCCAAGTCGATCTTCAAAAAACTTGAAATTCCCGCCCGTGGCCAGGGTTGCAGAGGTGAAGACCAGCCGGTCGTGCGCTTTTAGTAATTTATCACGGAGTAATTTGGCAAGGTCGATGGGAGAGGCCTGAAGGTAGAAACCTTTGTCTCGAACCTCGACAAAATAGACGTACTTTTCGTCAGACGCGTCCAAAATGAACGAGAGGTCCGAACGCTGTTCGGCACATCGCCCCACCAGACGGACGGCAATTTCACCCAGGCCGGTGGTCTTCTGGATCGCGCGTTTCAGCTCGTCCATCGAATCTAAGAGGTCGGCGGCTGCTGGCTTAATCATGGGGCCTGCCGTGCCCTCCATGATTTCATTCATGTTGTAGCGGCCTTCGTAGAGGCCAAAGGTGGCAACCGAAAAGAATGCCGCGCTGGTTTTTTCCATACCCGTTAGCGCGTCGTTGATGGCGTCGGCCACGATGTCTTCGTTTTCGATGGCTCGGGTGATGTCAGTGACCAGTTCGCGGATCTTGAAATTCGACATTTGCATGCCGAAATAGGATGTCGCGACGCTTTCCACATGATGGGCTTCGTCGAAAATTAACGCGTCAAATTCGGGCAGGATCTCGCCAAACCCGGTGTCTTTGAGTGCCAGGTCGGCAAAAAATAAATGGTGATTCACCACGATGACTTGAGCTTCGGAAGCCTTCTTTCGGACGTTCGTGATATGACATTCATCAAAATGAGGGCATTTCTGGCCAAGGCAGGCCTCGGCGCCCACGGACAGGTCATTCCAGGTCGCAAAATCGTCGGGAAGCCCGTTGATTTCAGCCCGGTCGCCCGTCTGGGTGTACTTGGCCCAAGACAGGATTTTGGGCCACATACGAGCGTCATCGCGTGATCTAAAATTGGGCGAATCGCGCATCTGATCGAAACGCAATTTACACAAATAATTTCGCCGTCCTTTTAGAAGTACGGCCTCAAATTTTGAGGGCCAATGCTTCTGCAAAAACGGAATATCTTTGTGAAATAGCTGTTCCTGAAGGGCTTTGGTTCCCGTGCTGATGACGACGCGTTTGCCCGAAAGTAGCGCTGGCACAAGGTACGCCAATGTCTTACCAGTTCCGGTTGCAGCTTCCACGATCAAGGGACGCCGTCGGCGTAGTGCCTCGGTGACAGCGTTTCCCATCTTGACTTGCTGGGGCCTGAACTCGTAGCGCTCGAGAGCTTTGCTTAGGAGTCCGCCCGCGCCCAAAATTTCATCGACCGTCATGATAGCTCTCGGAGGGCTGATTGGAGTCGCTGCACGTCGTCTGGATTGGCCGCAAAAACGTCAATGCCGGGCTCGTCAGAAAAAATGACCGTTTCCACTTTCTTGGTCGTGTTCCAGACCTTAAAACCATCGACCGTTGACGAATGAAATCGCCCTGGTTTGGTCAAAACGGAGCGGATTTTTTCGGGGCTCAGGACGTCGAGTCGACGGCCATCCCAAACCACGTCCACCTCTTTTTCGACCTCTTCACTGATCTCCATGCGGAGGCGCAATTTGGTGATCATGGTTCTCTTTTGCATTTCGGTGAGCGGCAAGAAAAGCGCCAAGGTGGCCAATGGTATGCCCCACAAACGCCGGTCATCATCCAGGAGCGCAAAGACAATCAGGCCCGCGAGCATGAACCCGATACGCCATGCCTTCATGCGCTGTCGTCCCGAACGCGTGTCTCGAAAGGATGGCAAAAATCCGAGCAGATCAATCAATCCGGCGTAGAGCTTGCGCATTTTCGAGGGACGTTTCGTGATGACGACGTGTTTGGCTTTAAAGGAAACGCTTTGCATGGTGCGGGTACTACTCGAACTCGTTGATCACGAAGTCACCGTTAACGGTCGCTTCGCAGGTCTTGGGGTCGCCGACAAGGTCGACTTGCAGCGTGTGTTGTTCGCCGCCTTGGGTGAAGTCTGCGGTCGCGAAAATGTGAAAGACGTTGGCTTCATTTTCAGTGTGATACGCAAAATACTTGGGTTCAGAGTCCACCAAACGAAGCTCATCCCAGCCCTTGCCACTAAAATTTGTCATTGTTTTTGCGCCGCCAGCCGGGATTTCTCCCGAGGGGGCTGCCGAGGGCGGGAACACACAATATTCGGAGTAGTGGCTGATTGCGGCATTCGAAATCATGCGGGTGATTCCCGTAGATTCCACCTCTTTGGATTCTTTGATGTAGCGTAAAAATGCCGGAATCGCGATCGCGGCCAAGATGCCTATGATTGGCACACCGAAAACCAAGAGACCGCCGCAGCCAATCATCACCCAGAACATTCCGCTTCGTTTTTTTGCTGCCGTTTTTTCTGTCATTTGTTCTCCAGAGTGGTCGAAAACGACGCTTGCGTTGGGGGTTGGTGATCAGCGCTCGCACCCTAGCTTGATGCGATCGCGGAAAACAAGAGGCGGTGAATTAGAAGGTGAATGCAGCACCGGCGCCGACATTCCATTGGTCGATGTTTTCGTATGTGCCGTCGTCGGCCAATCGCCAGAGCCGTGAATACTCGGCGCCCACATACACGGGCCCAAACACAAAAACACGAGCCTCGCCGACACCCAACGCTCCATCGAGGTCGAAGGCTTCTTCGGGACCGTCGAAATTCTGCTTGAAATAAAGCGCGGCCAGCGACACAGGACCCACCTGAGCCAATTGGGCTCGCAGGCGAATCATCGCGTTTCCTGGGCCTTCGGCATCGGCATACGCGCCGGACACCACCACGAGGCCAAAGAAGCTCGCCTGCAGGTCGCCATAAGCTCCCCATACGGCGCCACGGGTTTGACTGGCGGCCACGCGAAGCTTGGGCGCTGGAATCGTAGTGCCCCATCCGTTGTACTGATATCGGTCGATTTCGTAGAGCGGGCCGACGTAATCGGGCAGGTAGTGTTCGCCCATAAGCCGTAACTCCAGCCGACTAGAAAACCCAAGGCCTTCGATGGGTTGGAAGGCCGTCAGTGTCCCGAGATGCCAGCCGGGGCTTTGGCCCCAATGAACGTTCAGGTCGGTGTATGGAGTGACCTGGAGTTTCTCCATATCGACGATATTCAACTCGACATCGATGCCGTTGAACACCGTCGCTTGTTCGTCCGCGACTTCGGGGGCGATGTTGGGGTCGACAACGATGTTGCCATTGATATCCCGCCGTAATTCCAATGGGGCGTCGCCATCAACAACGGTATTAAACGCTACGGCGAGCCGGTTTAGCCAGGCTTTTTTGTCGATGAATGCCCAGGGCCGCGCATACACGCGTACCCCGACGATTGAGGGCGAAATCAGGTTGTCGATCAACACCTGTCCGCCCCCGTAAATCGTGTTGAGATTGGTGTGCAGTCCCAACTGATACGCGTCGGGTGTCACCATATTATAATAGGAATTGACGATCGTTCCGTGGCCAAGCGTCACGCCACCAAGCTCACCAATGCGTGCGTGCAAAGGTTCATTGGGATTGCCGTATTCGACAAATCGTAGGACACGCAAAAAATCGCTCGGTTCGTCCCAGTCTTCTTCGCGAATCACACCCTCTTGTTGCGGATCGTTGTCGATCAGGCGAAGTCGTAAAGGGGCTTGAACTCCAAAACCAAGCGTTGTGCTGCACGATAGTGGTGGGCAATCGACGCGAGGCACAGGAAGCTTCATGGCGAAGCCCAAACGCACCGTCAGAAAATAATCTTCACCAATTTGCCCGAATCCCAACTCGCCGCTGACTTCACCCGTGGTGGACGGTGTGTCGGCAGGCGGAGCTTGTGCGTTCGCGTTGAACGATGTCAACGACGCGACAAGGCCTGCACTGAGGGCCAAAGCCCTGAGCAGGTTCTGGCGAGTGTTTCTCAAACGGTGGGCCGTCCAATGCTGTCGTAGTGGATGCCGAGCTTTTTCATTTTCGCAGGGCTGTAGAGGTTGCGGCCGTCAAAAATAACAGGGGATTTCAGCGCGGCGAGAATTCGGTCGAATTCGGGGCTGCGGTACTGATTCCATTCCGTGAAGATCAAAAGAGCATCAGCACCCTCAAGCACATCGTATTCATCGTGTTCGAAGGTCACGGCATCACCAAGGTCGGCAAGTTCGTGTTTTGCGTTTTCAAGCGCGACAGGGTCGGTGGCCTGGACCTTTGCGCCCGCTGCGACAAGCGCGCGGATGCCGATCAAAGCTGGTGCTTCGCGGACGTCGTCGGTTTTGGGTTTGAACGCCAATCCCCAGACTGCGAATGTTCGGCCTTCCAGGCTTCCAAAATGCTCACGTGCGGCCGAGACCAGACGGAGTTTTTGGCGGTCATTGATCGATTCGACCGCGTCCAAAACGCCGGTTTCCATGTCGAACTCGTGGCCGAGCCGCGAAAGGGCGCGGACGTCTTTGGGGAAACAGCTTCCGCCATAACCCACACCGGGGAAAATGAAGTGGGGGCCGATACGTTCGTCAAGGCTCATGCCGATACGAACGTGTTCGACGTCGGCGCCGACGCGGTCGCAGAGGTTCGCGATCTCGTTCATAAACGAGATCTTGGTCGCGAGCATGGCGTTGGAGGCATATTTGGTCATCTCGGCCGAACGAAGGTCCATGTAGACGATTCGATCGCTGCGTCGCATGAACGGCTTATAGAGCTCACCGACGGTCTCGGCGGCTTCTTTATCTGAAGCCCCAATGATGACGCGATCAGGAGACTGAAAGTCTTTGACCGCTGAGCCCTCTTTCAAAAACTCGGGGTTCGAAACGACATGGAAGGGGACGTCCGTCCGTCCCGCGATCACGCCCTGCACTTTGTCACACGTACCGACGGGCACCGTGCTCTTGCAGATCACGATCTTGGTCGAATTCATGTTGTCGCCGATTTGCTCGGCTACTTTAAGTACGTATTTCAGGTCGGCTGAGCCGTCATGATCCGAAGGCGTGCCCACGGCAATGAAGACGATATTCGACTTCTTGATGGCCTCTGCGGCATCGGTGGTGAACAAAAGGCGGCCGTCTTCGTGATTTCTTTGCACGATCGACTCAAGCCCTTCTTCATAGATGGGGATATGGCCTTCACGAAGCATTGAGACTTTGCGTTCGTCGATATCGACGCAAACCACCGTATTGCCCGCATCAGCCAGCAGAGCGCCTGTTACCAGGCCGACGTATCCAGTTCCCATGACCGCAATCTTCATCTCATCCTCCAGTCTTGAGGATTAACTAGCCTGAATGGAGTTTTGAATCAATCCGCACGGTCAGCAGTGAGCAGTGAGCAGTTGGTCCGCGGGCATCTCCTGCCCGTATGTGATTCATCCGCGAGTCTTCCGAGTTGGCACGAATCTGGCTCATATCCAAAGCAGTTGAACGGAATAGGACCGGGGAGGCCCATCATGAATTCAAGAAAATACGCACCTAAAAATAGTTGGACGATTGCCACGCTCTTGGCATCGGCAATGACGCTGAGCGCGTGTGCCGACAACACAAACAAATCTACAATCCCGGTCGTGGCGAGTTTTACGCTGACGCCAGCAACCACGTGCGAGGATGTCGAAGCGCAGCTTGTCGAATCCCTTGTGGAGCAGGCGCTCGCGGACAGATACGTCAACTATCGTGAGGTCGATTCGCAGAATAATGCCAGCGGAAATAACTCTGTAAATAATGCTGTCGATCCGCCCCAGGATTTCACCACAACGAACGTGCAGGAAGAAGGCGTGGACGAGGCCGACTTCATGAAGACGGACGGCTCGTTTATCTACATGCTGCGCGGCCAAGAGCTTATCATCACCAAGAGTTGGCCCGCTGCAGAAACAGTGATTACCGGCCGGCTCGCGCTGCCTTTAGGATACGCCTCGTCGATGTTTTTGAAGGGGGATCGGGTGGCCATTTTCTCGGGTGTTTACGAGTACGCCTGCGGCATCAACAACCCAACCGACGTCAATAATGGGGTCGAACCCATCGAATGCACACCCGGTGATGACCAGTTTTCCGGAACGCGCGTAACCCTTGTCGATGTGAGTGACCGCACCGCGCCAGCGATTCTGCGCAGCGTGGATATCGAGTCGAACTATGCCAATGCCCGTATGATTGGCAGCGATGTTTATCTGGTTTCGAACAGCTACTCCATCTTGCCATCTTCCTATTGGGACACGGTCTGGAACGAAGAACTCGGCCTTCCCGTTATCGACTACAATTCAACGGAAGCTGAGGCAGAATCGGCTCGTGAGACAGCTCGTCCTATTTTGAAAACAGCGTTTGAGGCTTTGGTCGCAAGCGAAGGCGTGCAAGCCTTTTTGCCGCGGACCCGGGATGTGGATGCGGGCACGGCCTCGGCTGCGAGCCAACTTTATGCCTGTACGGACGTGTATTTGCCCGCCCAACCGACGGCGCTTGGTTTGCTCAATATTACGCATTTTGAGATCGACGATGACACTGTCGCGACTACATCCACCGGTGTTCTTGCAGGTGGATGGATGGTCTACGCGTCCCAGCAAAGCCTCTACGTTGCGATGTCGAGTCGCAGTTGGTGGTGGGGCTGGGGAGACGAAGAAAATTCGTCTCATATCCACAAATTTTCGCTGGATGGCGCGGACAATAAAGCGCGATATGCTGCAAGCGGCCGAGTCGACGGTTGGCTCCTGAATCAATTTTCGATGAGCGAATATGAAGGGCATCTGCGGGTCGCAACCACCGACAACGAATGGATCTGGAACGAACAGACTCAAACTGGTGAGCAAATCGGTGGCAACCACGTGATTGTGCTCAAAGAAGACGCGGGCGAATTGGTCGAGACGGGCTCAATTCGAGACCTCGCTCCTGGCGAACAAATCTACTCGGCCCGTTTTTTGGGCAATAAAGGTTACGTCGTTACCTTCCTTCAGACCGACCCACTCTTCACGTTTGACCTGAGTGACCCCACCAATCCCCAATTGAAAGGCGAGCTCAAGGTCAATGGTTTTTCGAGCTACATCCACCCGATGGGCCCCGATCATTTGCTCACGATCGGCCAAGACGGCACCGACACGGGTCAGGTCACGGGCGTTCAGTTGCAGATCTTTGACGTGAGTGACCTGGCAAACCCTACCCGGACTTACCAACACGTTCTTTCGACCGGGCCGTGGTCTTCATGGTCGGAAGCGATGTGGGAGCACCATGCGTTCACTTACCATGCGCAGAAAGAGATTTTGGCGATTCCGCTGAACGCATGGGAAGACGGGCAGGACCCGTTCTCGGGGCTTGTGGTTCTCAAGGCGAGCAAAACGACTGGCTTCGAAGAACTCGGTCGCGTCGATCATTCAGATTTGGTGACACCAGAATGCAACGACTGCAATTGGGATTATCAGTGGTGGGTGGATATTCGTCGCAGCGTCTTCATCGAAGATTACCTGTATTCGATCAGCGACGTCGGGATGAAGGTCAACGACCTCCTTTCCCCCGCAGTTGAACAGGCCAGCGTCGTATTCTGAGCGGTACTATAAGGTGTTCAAATAGGACCATGAGTGGATGGCCTGAACGGACCTACCTCGCGCCTGACCGGCAATCCCTATATAGGCATGCCCGTTATCAAAACGAAACATCGAGAGGTCGACCGGTACACTCAGCACCGGGCTCGACGAGTCGTCCAGATAGACGTCCAACTCGCCGTTCGAACGGTATTCGATCCGCGCCCAATGCAGACGACCATCATCGATGTCGTGAACCGACGATAAACCGAGCGAGGTCGCACTCTCGGCCGAGTTGTCGAGGTCGTACGCCGTATGAACCGCGACATGAGAACCGCTTGGCTCATCGGCGTCTTGGAAGGCATCAAACTCGACCGCGATGCTGTGAGGAATCCCGCTGTATCCTAAGGCGCCAGGCTGGCTCCCGTCTCCCGCTGCAAAGAGCGGGAGATCGGCATTCTGGATGATGAATGCAATCCCGCGGCCAGAATCAGGGATGTCGTCTTCAATTCGAAAGGTAAACTCGGTTGAAAAGCCACCTGTGATCCCAACTTTGGAGCGATGCCACACGCCTCCAGACTGTGAGCCCGTACCATCCGTTAATAATAGAGATTGGTTCACGATTTTGGCGTCACCGATCAACTTCAGGTCTCCCAGATACGCGTCGAAATTTTCTAAATTAAAATTCTTTAACCCCAACTCTTTACCCCCATTAGAAATGGAGAAGTCCGAGTAGGTCACCGCGGGTTGCGAGAAGTTGTAGAACCCGAATCGACCGCTTGGGAACTCACTCAAACCGGCATCGGCTGCCGCAACGTCGAAAATTCTTTGGTTATTAATCGCGATTTGAAGTCGGTTTTTTTCGTAGGAAACTTCAAATTGATATTCAACGTTGGTGTTCCAGCTTTTTCCTTCGCCGTGGTTTGTGGCGATGACTTGATATTCCGCTGAATTGATATTGCGCCAGAACCCAGGGTCGAAATCGGTGATGATCCCGTCGACTCTGGCCAGCGTGAATCCCGCGTTGGCACCGTCTTGAGTGCGGCCTTTCCACTGGAAGAGCAGCGTCTTGAAATCATCTTCGCTTCCACTTTCCAGAGGGCCTTCGTATCCGATCACAAATCCAAGGTAATCATCGTCAAAATCGGAGGTCGAAAATTGACCGCGGATGGTTTTGTCGATCATGTTCTGAGGAGAAACAAAGAACGTGGGCTCGCCGTTTATCGTCTGGGTCACTGAGCGACCGCTCTCGTCGACCATCCATTCGCCGTTGGCGGGGCGACCTTGTTGCGCCCAACCGTCTAGGAAGATCGGTCTTTCGACGACAAACTGTTCTTCTGCTGGACGAGCTCCGACATGAACTTCAAGGGCTGAAGCGTCTGAGCTGCAATATGCGTCAACCGCGCAGTTTTCGATGAGGCTCGGATCAACGCCGGCATCTTCACAGACCGAGACAACACGTTGGGCTTCGATCGGTTCAATATCTTGGAGCCCAAATGGTCTTCTGGGCATGTGGACATTAAAAAAATCAGCGGGAGATTCCCCTGCGCCGTAGTCGAGCAGCGTTTCGGAGTCGTTGACCAACCATGAGTCGCGGAAGTCGAGGTTCAGTTGATCCCACGTCACTGGGCTGTCAAAAGTCCGACCGTTTCGCAGCTGAATGTCGTCGCCGCTGACGCCGTTGAAGTTACCCAACAGTCCTCCGACGGAGCCCATGCGAAATTCGGCCAACGTGACGTAGATATCGAGCCGCGTGTCTTTGGTTCGCACATATTCCAGCACATCACCTGTGGGGTAAACCAGGACAATTCGACGTTCGGTTTCCGCGTAGATCAGCGCGCCATTATCCAAAAACAGGGCGTTATCTACAGGCATAATGATTGGCTCGCCGTCGACTCGCACGCTCCCGACCGGGTCGTCCGCGTAGGCCGATATGCGCTGTGAGCCGACCTGCGTTGCGACGCCCCAATTATAGGTTACGTGGGGACATTTCGAGTCGCCCGGAGCCTGTCGGACATGAATGTCGAGCGGTTCGTCGCTCTCGCTGTGAACGAGCACAAAGTCGCCTTGGGTCATGAAGTCGTAGGCCAAGCCGTCAAACGTAAGAAGATGCGGGTCGTGGTGTGTTTGCGCCTGTTTTTTTTGGGCTTTTTTGAGGGATGCGTTTTTCGTGGCCGCGGCCGCGGCCTCGGCCTCGGCCTCTCGGTCCTCGTAGTAGGCACGCAGGATGTCTTCCCCAAACGCATCGTTGACGCGCGCGGCGATATAGGCCGTCGCCCCGATACCAGCCAGCAAGAGGCCTGCTGGATTTGTCACGATGATTCCGACTGCCCCGGCTTTGCCCAAGGCGTCAATCACGCCGGCCAACGCGGCAATGTCGGACGGTTTGATGTGAATCGTTCCTAATCCAGGTAATTTAATGCCTCCAAGGCCCACTTCGTGTGCATGGGCAACCAAAAAACCTTTAATCGTGACGTCACCGATAGACCCCGTAATCATGTCCAATCGGTCCAAAGTTTTACTGAGATGGGCGGAATTTCTTTTAGCTCTGTCGGCATCGTCACAACTTATTGCCTGTTGAACTGTGGCGGCGTCATCCGATTCGTCGACAGTATCCAAGCCACGAAAGGTGGCTGGATTGACTTGTTCGCCGGTCAGACACGTTGCCAGGTGGGCCATCGCATGCGTGCGCCACGTCGAGTCTTTGAACAGGTTCTTTTTCAGTGTCTGCCACTCCCCGGAAATGGTCTGTGTGAGCTCAACGGTCTCGGCCCACGCGTCCAGGTTTTGTTGACTTGCAAATTCCTGCGTGAGCGGGTCGTACACGCGGAAAACCGTATCTTGAGTGAGGCTGTTCGCGTCTGCGCTGACATCGAGCGACCCAATTCTTGGGTCATTCGTCAGCAGATTGCGGATGTAGAGCGTCGAGCCGTCCACTGTGCGTGTGGTTTCGATGCGTGAGCCGAGTCCTGGCATAAAACGTACGTGAGAAGTTTCGGTCAGCACGATGTTCTGTGATGCGTCCCGCATGACCATTGTGGTTTCGGACTCGACCAAAGAATTCATCATCACGTCGACTTGAACCGAGGTCATGATTTCACCCGCGGTGTCGAGCAGGTCGAGCGAGAGGGTATCGCCCAGGGGGTGGATATCGTAGGCGATCTCAAAAACGCCCCGTTTTTTGAGTTCCTCTCCAGCGGGCGCGACTCCTTTGATCGTAGGCGATGAGCATTCAAAAGCTGGTGTGGACTCCTCGGGCCCTGAACCGCAGGCGCTCAAGAAAAATAGAATTAAAACCGCAATCGAATTTAATGTGTTTTTCATTCTATTTCTCCTTGTGGTGCAGCGATCACCACTCGTAATTGGTCGATGTTTTGTGCGCCTCTAAATTTTACGCTCAGGGTTTTTCGGTCGGCTGAAATTGTAAAGGAATCGTCCGTTGTGTCTGGCCCTCGGTCAGGCGTTACAGGGTATTCGGTGTTTTGGATTCCGAGGATTAAATCGGTTGCCGCCAATTTTTCTGGCGTCGCGATAACTCCCAGAATCTCTGAAGAAAACGTGACGCTTCCTGTGGCGGGTAAGAGTTTCTCCTGACCGTTTTGGTCAAAATGGATCAAATATGAAAACACCTCGATCGACGTCGCGATTGTGGAATTGTTGAGGGATTGGGAGTCGTAGGTCCCGCTGTCCTTTGCATCGACGCCAAGCTCCGAATCCAACGGGATTTTTTGGCCTTCTTTAAAAATCCAGATCGTGTCCAGCAGGTCACCTGGGCAGTAGCCCTCGATTTTGACGTCTGTGGGCGCAAAACTGGGCGTTGGGCGGCTCAAACGGAGCTGACCACCGAGCTTCAACGAGACCTCTCCGGTCTCAGCGTGCGCTCTGGGGATCGCCATATTATCCATGGTGGTAGTGGGGGCCATCGCGTCGGAAGAACACACAAAGTCCAGCACACACGCGTCAATCAGCCACGGGTCGCTGAGACCTTGTTCTCTACACGCAGTCAATGCCTCTTCACGAATATCGTCTGGTAGCTCGAAAGAATCGGCGGGACCGGTCGGGAAATTTAGGTCTGTAAAAGTGTCGGTATTTTCGTTCGGGTCGTAGTCAAAGAGCGACTCGTGTTGAGCGACACGCCATGAGTCTCCGAAGTTACGATACATGGCGTCAAACGAAAGTGGTGCGATCAGCGTCGGTCCCTTTCTTAATTTAAATTCGTCATCGATATCGCCATTAAAGGTGCCAAGGAGTCCCTCAATCGAGCCGTGGCGGGAATCGGGGAGATGGATGTCGATGCTTGGATAGCCACTCGTCACGAACGTGACTTTTTCGCCACTCGGCCAAACAAATACAAAACGGTTTTTAGAAGCCTCGAAAGATGCCCCGGGCGGTAGGTCGATCGTCATGCCTGGATTGACCTCGAGCGGCGCACCATCAACCCAGAGCTGTTGTTCGCGGTCGACATAGATCGCGATTCGGCGATCTCCGATTTTGAACGCCACGGCGGAATTGAGCGAAATATTCTGGCAGATGGGAAGGGCGGCATCCATCGTTTTAAGTCGCGCTTGGACCATGAAAGGAGTTTCATTGGTCGATTGCGCGAAGACGAACTCTCCAACGCCCTGAAAGTCGAAACTGAATCGGTCGAATGAGGTGAAATGCGGGTCTCCGTGGACGCAGCCGCCCTCACAATCAGGGCCGCCGCCGCTACCGCTGTCGGCCCAACCGCTTTCGTCGCGAGCTCCCGCGCCACCGCAACTGTCGACTGCTTGTTCTTGAGTGGCCAAGTTGGCTTTGGCTTTGGCGCAACTTTCCAGTTTCGCCTGCCGTGTTTCTTGGGTCGCGTCGCACGCGGCGAGGTGTTGTTCAAAGGCTTTGGACCACGCGTCGTCGGTGAAAAAGGCGCTGAGGAGCTCCTCGTCGCGCGAGCCTATGATTTGTTTCGCGCCTGTTTCGGTCAGCCACGTTTTGACGTCCTCAGCGGGTAGAATTCTGGAGCCGTCGAGCACGTCCAGGGTAAAGGCGCCGAGCGTTGTCGACACTCCACCTAAAGTCGGAACATCTCCCCCGACGGGGACGCTATAGCTCAGTTTCCGAAGCGCGGGCGTTTCGCCGTAAGCGCGCGATGTGTTCCAGACGAGGCCACACGAGGGCACCGTATATTCGCTGTCTTCAACCGGAACGGGCCCGGCGCAGAGCGCGCGTTGTTGTACCGTAATTCCTTGGCAGGATGTGTTTTCGAATCGGGTGCGGACATCGACCGACGTCTGCTCGGTGGACAATGTGGTATGCACGTCATAGCCCGACACATCAACGTGACCGCGACTCACCAAGGTTAGCGAGGTTTTTCCATCGTGAGAAAGGGTCGCGGTCATGGCGCCAAGATCTTGGTCCCCCGAGAGGACCTGCGAGACGACGATCTCTGCCAGGACCTTTGATGAGCTGTCGAGCACTTCGACGTTCAGGTCGTTATCCGAAAAAGTGCCAGAATATCGATAATGAGCGATCCCGCTGGACTCGCGAACCCACGGGCTGGCTGGCACCGTGTCGGAAATCACGACGCAGTTATCGACGTTTTCTTCGGAGCCGGAACAAGAGAATTGAGCGGCCGCAAGTATGATGCAGCACCACCAGAGATACTTCTTCTGCTTCTGTTCGAACATTTTCACCCCCCAAGGGTTTAGTTTCGTATGAGCAAGTTATTGCGAATGAACCAAGAACTCAATTTGAAATTGGGTGATCAGCGCGGACGAACGAATCAGTGATCGAGCGCTGCTTTTGACATTCTTGTTCGGTCTCTTGAACGAGCCGTATTGCGAGTTATTCAACATTCTACAGATTTCTCGTGTTCGCCGTACCCAGACGGGAATTTGTCGTGACTTGCTGACCTTTTGTCGGTGTGCTTGAATGCGCGCCTATTTGGACCCTTTGGGCATAGACAACGAGCTCACGATGAAAAACGGACGATTTGTCCTCCTACTCTTGCTTCTCTTCACTTGGACCGCAGCCTGTGACGGTGGTTGCGGCAGCAAGGAAGGAAAGATTCCTGCTACAGCTGAAGGTCGTGTGCTCGATCTCGCTGAGCAGCTTCCTGCAAAATTTGAGGCCGGGATCTTCATCACCGACCTCAAAGCAACACGTGATGCGGCCAATGAACTCAAAGATCGTCTGCCACAGGGTCAGATTGTCGAAGGCTTCCAGAAGCAGTTTCAGTCTTCGTTTGGGATCGACTTGCTCGACCGTGAGTCGTGGGCCCGCGCAGGTGTGGCTCCTGATTCGAGCGCACTTGTGGGCTCCTATCGCAGCCGTGTCATCTTCATGACCTACGTCGAGAATCGCCAGCAATTTGAGAAGGTCTTGGCCGAAAAAGCCAAAGCAGCGTTCCAGATTCAGAGCGTGACCAAGAACGAAGACGTCGGTGGCTTCAAAATGAAGGTCCTCAGCGACAACCCAGGCATGCAGATCGCATGGTTGTACGAAGGCAAGGTCGCCAAAGTCGTCATGCCAGCAACGTCTGCAGAAGGCGCGCTGAACGACGGAACGGCTTCATTGGTGTTGGCCGATATCGCCGGCACCAAAAAAGAAACTTCGTTGGCCTCAACCGCTGGTTTCAAAGGCTTCCAGAAAGACCTCGCCTCCAAGTACACCGTCGCTGTCTACCTGAACGCTCCAGCGTACATGGACCAGCCAGACGTGAAAAAGAGCACCCAAGAGGACCCGAACCTCGAAGCAGCCAGCGCATGGGCAAAAACGAATTTGGACTACGCCGGATTTGGCGCCAAGCTCGACAAAGACACTTTGGAAATTCGAGCCAACGCAGGCCTCAAGCCTGAGATCGCTAAAGAATTTGCGGCAGCAGCGGTCTCTTCGGCCAAATTGGATTGGTCGGGCTACTCGACAGAAAACGTGCTTATGGCCATCCGCTTTGGATTCGATTGGCAGAAAGTCTGGGATATCTTCCTGAAGAGCATGCCAGAAGACGAGCGTCGTTCGACTCTGCGTAACCTTAAAGGTGCCGGCGAAGGCGTGAACCTTGATATTGAAGCCGACGTATTGACGCAGCTCACAGGCAATGTGGGCGTGTTCTTCTACGGTTTGAGCGGCGGTGCCAAGAACCTGATGGGCGGGAATCCGGAAGCGATCCTCAAAAATGCAGGTCTGCTCGGCGTGATTCAAATGAAGTCCCCAGAGGCTGTCACAAACGTCGTGAACAAGGTCATGAGCCCACTTGCAGCGCTCGCCACCCTTCGTCCGGTCGCGGTTGATGAAAAGCCCGTCGAGGGATGGCAGGTCATCGAGTTCAATCAGCCCGATGCACCGGGTCGAATCTTCATCAACGGCGATCGCATCATCCTGTCGACCCTGGCGTTCTCCGAAAAATCAGTTCTGCAATATGCGCAGGATAAACGTGACGAAAAACGCCTCAAAGATGTGGCGCCCTTGGACAAGGGTGCTGGTTTTGGCTCGACGGACGGTTTCACGGGGATTTATTTCAACTCGATCCGTGCTCGCGAGAACCTTGGTGGATTGCTGATGATGGTTCCCGAAGCGCAGATCTTGAACTTCGTTCAAGAGTCGAGCCTTCAGTTGGGAATGGACGGTTCGGGCGGTTACGCGAAGTGGCTCGTCGATCTGGAGCCAAAAACAGACGCCAAGCCTGCCGACGCGAAGCCATTGCCTGATAAGGCACCTGACACCCAGCCTGGCCTGCCGATTCCGACAGACATTCCGGCTAAATGATCCACTCCCAGTCTCTCTCTAAATCGTACGGCACAGGATCGGCTCAAACGCCGGTCCTGCGCGACGTATCGTTGCGTTTTGAGGACGGCGAATTTGTCGCAATTGTGGGCACTTCGGGGTCCGGAAAAACCACGTTTCTGAACATCGTGGGTGGGCTGGATCGCGCGTACACAGGCAAGGTTGAGGTCGCCGGCCAAGACTTCGCGTCTTTGTCCGAAAAGCAGCTGGCGGCGCTTCGGAATCGGCATTTTGGTTTTGTGTTTCAACAATTCAATTTGCTCGAACACCTGAACGCACTCGAGAACATCGCGATGCCCGCGTTTTTTGCCGACGAGCCCATCCCCGATCCCGAGAAACGCGCCCGAGAACTCCTGGAACTTGTCGGTCTTGCCGACAAAGCAGACGCCAAACCGGGTGAGCTTTCGGGCGGGCAGAAACAACGAGTCGCCGTTGCGCGCGCGTTGTTTCGCGGGCCGCAGGTTCTTCTTTGCGACGAACCCACCGGCAGCCTCGACCGCACGACGGGGCTTCAGATTCTGCATCTCTTCGAAGAGCTCAACGCCAAGGGCATCACCGTTTTGATGGTGACCCACGAGGAACATATCGCACGCCTGGCTCGTCGCTTGGTTCGTTTTGAAGACGGCGCCGTGGTTTCCGATGGTCCTGTCGAAAGTGCGGAGACCCTATGAGGTTTGGCCAGCTCATCAAGCTCGTATCGCAATCCATCCGGCGTTCGAAACGGGATTTTGTGCTCTCGAGTTTTGGCGTGATTATGGGAATCGCGACCTTGTTGTTTTTTACGTCGCTGGGCACGGGCGTGCGCACAACCGTGCTGGAACGCGTTTTTATTGTACGTCAGCTGGAGGTCATTAAGCCTGCTTACGACGGCCTGACCATGGGACTTTTTGGCGAGAAATCGCTGGATGACGACACGGTTCAGAGCCTTCGTGCGATCCCCAATGTTGCCGCCGTTTACCCCAAGATGAAGCTGGTATTTCCATCCAGCGTCAGGGGTGGTGCGATGTTGCTAGGCCGCGACATGGTGGCCGAAATGGTGGGTGACGGGATTCCCACCAATCTGGTGACGGACGAGATCTCGGGCAATTTGGAATTCAAGGATTGGGAAAACCAAGCCTGTGGCCCTGATTCAGCCTGTGCTGCGGGTTTTTCGTGCGTCGAGGGTATCTGCACGGGAAACGCGTGCGAACCCAGTGATGTCGAGGCTTGCGCGCCGCCTGCCTATTGTCATGATACCGAAAAAATCTGTTTGATGCCCATTCCGGTCCTGGTCTCACCAAGCCTTTTAGAAATCTACAATGGCTCATTGCATACCGCCCTTGGTGGGGCGAGTGGCGCGATGTCCAAACTGCCCAAACTCAGCGCTAAGGGGCTGATTGGGTTTCAGTTTGAAGGCGTGTTTGGCAAGAGCTTTTTGGGCGCTGCCAAGAGCAATACACGCGTGTCACGTCGCATGCAGCTGGTGGGATTTTCGGATAAGGCCATCAATCTGGGGGTCACGATGCCCATCGGTTATGTGCAGCGTCTGAACCAGACGATTGCCGGCCAGGAGCTTGGCGGCGAGTATCATTCGATCATCGTGGAAGGCGTGAGCAATGACTCGATTCCTGGGGTTGCTCAGGGCATCGTAGACCTTGGTTATGTGCTCTCGTCAAAATACGAAGACGCCCAACGTGCGGGCCTGCTCATCATGTTGATTACCCTGGTTTTCAACCTGGTCAGTCTTTTGTTTCTGGGCATCGCCGCCATCAACATCATGCATACATTCTTGATGATGATTCTGGAGCGTCGACGTGAACTGGCCTTAATGCGGGCATTGGGGGCGACAGCTGGGGATATTCGAATGCTGGTGCTTGGTGAGGCGACTGCTCTGGCCGTTGTTGGGTCTCTGGTAGGCATGGCAGTGGGTTTTTCTGCAACGCTTGTCGTGGACCTTCTGCTGAAGACTCAGGTGCCCGACTTCCCGTACAAACCCACCACGCTCTTCGCCTTTGAGCCGTGGATGTTCCTGATGTGTTTCGCGGTCGCGCTGACCTTCTGTTGGGTTGGTGCTCTGGTGCCGGCATTTCGCGCGAGCCGCATGGATCCTGCAGCCGCGCTGGCTGGCCGCTAAAAATCGTACATCAAAGAGTCGACTTGCTGAGCCTGGCGCGTGCCAAGAGACGGCGAAGTCTCAAGCGGCGCGGTTCCGACGACAAAAGGGTAGGGCATTCCCCATTCACCTTCGGGCGATAAGAGGCCCGTGTTGGCATCGATGGCGCGATACTCGATGCCTGGCGGCGGGTCTTTTGGAAACGTCGTGTCGCCGTCGGCTTTTAGGGCAGTCGGTTCAAAAAACTCGGTGAAGATGGGCAGCGCTGCCGTTGCTCCATGTTCGCCGGCACCAATCGGACGTTGGTTCTTATCGACACCGACCCAAATCACAGTGGTGTAGCGGCCGTCGATTCCCACGAACCAAGTGTCGAATTCGTTGGTGGTGCCAGTTTTTCCCGCGACCAGCCAATCATTGGGCAGGTCATGAGCTGTGCCGCTGGTCACCACGCGTCGAAGCAGGTCCATCATGATGAACGCGACATTGGGCGATACGGCTGATTCAGCGAGGGGTTCCACCGTCGCCATTCGGTCCAATCGATGCGCCAAATCTGGGTCTGGTGATGCAAAATGAAGCTGGTCATATTCAACGGTTCCGTCGGCGCGTTCGACCCAGGCGACCTCGTGGGCATCGACTCTGCTGCCTTTACGCTGAAACGCCGAATACACGCGCGAGAGCTCGAACGGGCGGATGCAGCTTGCCCCAAGCGACATCGAAGTGGTCGGGTCGAGGATCGAATCCACACCCAATTTCCGAGCCCGAGCGACGATGCTCGGGGCGCCTAGGTATTGGGCGAGGTTGATCGTTGGCAGGTTGCGGCTCCAGGCAAGGGCGTTGGCGAAGGTCAGGTATCCTTTGAAATCACGGTCGGCGTTCTTGGGCTGCCAGACTACGCCGTGGCCCATATCGACCTCGGTCGGCAAGTCGGCAAGCATCGTCGCTGAGGTCATGCCGCGCATCAGCGCTTCGGAATAGACGATGGGCTTGAACACGCTGCCCGGCTGGCGACAGGCTTGCCACGCTCGGTCGAAATCATTGCCAGGATGGGCTGAACCAGCGCTCGCCAACACATGACCGGTGAGGGCGTCCTGCATGAAAAGTGCGCCCTCAAAATCAGTCTGTTGCCAGAGCCGTGGGCCGTCGGGCGTGATTCGAATCAGAACCAGGTCATCGCCTGCCAGAATATCTTGCCATGAACCAAGCCGAACCGGTCTTTTGTAGTGCCGTTTTAATTGTGCTGACGAAGCCCAATCATTGTCGCTTCGTTGCATTTCGAAGTCGCTCGCGCCTCGCACCGTCAACACATTTTTTGTCACTTCGAGGACGCGCGCCACTTGGAACTCGCCGTCCTGTTTTGCGAGTTCGGGGTCAAGCCCAGCGGCGTTAGCGACTTGTCCCAGCGGCCCGCGATATCCTTGCCGTTGATCCAGGGCAATCACGCCGTCTTGCAACGCTGCCGAGGCTCGCAACGATGCGGCAGGCAATTGGGGCATCACGACGGTCAGGCCTCGGGTGCCCCAAGCTTCGTCTCCGTAACGATCTTTGAGGACTCGGATGGCGGTTGATTCCAGATCCCGAAAACCTGGGGTGGTATCTTCCGTTTGTCGCACCACGACAGGCGAAGCCGAGAATTCCTCGCGTTGGCGTGCGGTGATCATTCCGGTATCGGCCATTCGGCGCAGCACGCGATTTCGTTCACGTGTCGCGAGTTTAATCGACTTGAAAGGGTTGAAGGCGCTGGGGGCTGGCAAGACGCCCGCCAACGTTGCGGCTTCGGGGATGGTCAGGTCGCGCGGGTCTTTATCAAAATAATGCCAGCTCGCGTTGGTGATGCCATCGGCTCGCGGCCCAAAATAGACGGAGCGCAAATAGGCATCGAGGATCTGATCTTTTCGGTAGGAAGCCTCGATTCGCCGCGCAATCAGGAGTTCTTGGACCTTTCGCGCATAAGTCTTTTCGTTTGTCAGAAATCGGCGCGCGACCTGTTGGGTGATCGTGCTCGCCCCTTGAACGGTTTCTCCGGCGCGCCAGTTCTGCCAGGCTGCGCGTCCGATTCCGCGGACACTGAAGGCATCGTGCTCAAAAAACGTTTCGTCTTCTGCGGCCAAAATCGCACCGATTACGATCGGCGGCAGGTCATCGAAGGGGACAGAAGTGACGGCTTTTGCGCCGGCCAGTCGGGTGCCGTCCATCAAGACGACTCGGCTGGAATGCACGGGCTGAAGCACGTTCAGGTCGGGAAGAGCGGGCACGGATTTAGCCAGATCAAGCAGGCTGAATGCAGCGGCCAGACCAAGGGGCAGGGGCAGCCAGAAGGCGACCACGACCACAAAACGAATCAAAAGGCCGGGCCATCCCCCCCATCTTGGATTCTGTCTCCAGATAGGTTCCATCGTCGTACCCTTTACCCTTCGCCCGATTCTGTCAAAGCGGCGAGCGGTGAGCAGTGCGCAGTGAGCGGTTGCTTCGGACTCCTGTGATGGGTGCGCCAGGCTCCAGTCTGGCATTGCGATTCACGTCGAGCGCCTAAAAACACCGAGACGCAGGTTATCTTGCCCAGAAGTTGCGACTAATCCTACGCGCCGTTCGCGGGTTTCGGTCTTCGAGCACTTTACCCCGCTGACACTTCTGTCAAAATGCCGGTTATGGAATGGATACGGTCAATCTTCGAAATGCTCGCCCATCTGACTCAAACCGAGCTCGTCGTCATCTTCTTGGCCAGCAAGGGCGTGGTCGGACTGATGGCGCTTGTGTCGATTGGCTTTCGTCCCATTCGGGAGCAGATCGGTCTTGTGTTGCGCGGGCCTCAAACGGACCCATCCCGTCTTTTGGAGCGGTAGGGGCTCGGCCGGTTGTCGGTTCGGGCTTCGCCTAGTCGGTCGGCTGAAACACTTCTGTCGAGGCCACCGCGGTCGATGAACGGCCAAGCCATAACCCGAGCAGATCGGCATCATGGCAGGATTCCAATTGCGCTTCGTACTCAGTGGTCCATTCAAGGCCCCGCCCCGAAAACACCTGTCGGATCGCGTCTTTTAGACCACGTTCACGGCCTTCTTCACGGCCTTTCTCAATGCCTTGTTCGAGGCCTTTCTCAATGCCTTTCTCAATGCCTTTCTCAATGCCTTGTTCAATGCCTTGTTCAATGCCTTGTTCAATGCCTTTTTCGAGGCCTTCTTGGCGCCCTTTTTGGCTCGCTTGGGCATGAAGCCGATTCATAAGATCACTCAGGTACGGTCCAGTTGTCACTTTTTCCTCCATGAGTTTCCTCCACATTTCCGAGGCCTTCTGTACAACCAGATCAATGTAGAGGCTCGCCGTTTCTTCATCAAGTGTGTCCCGTCGTTGGGCCGCGGCGACCGCTTCGAGCGTGTCAAAATAGTGTTCCTCGGCGTCGGGCGCCGGTCCGTGAATCAAGGCACAAATCACTCCTAGGCCGGGCATTTGACGCACCAATTCGGCGTCGAATGATTTCGGGAAATTTGATGGGCCCAAAACACGGAGCGTGAGCGGTTGACCGTATGCAGCCTCGATTGGCAGGCTCGCCCACCGCTCAACTCGACGTTTATTGGTCAAGACGACAAGCAGGCACGGGACTTTGTATAAATGAAATGCCGAGGCTACGTACCCCACCCAAGTAGCCGGTTTTGCTTTGGCAACTTCAAGTTGGACTTCGAAGATCACAGACAGATTTATGGGATCGCCAACGGTGACAAGCTGATCGGCAAATCTCTCTGCTGGTTTGAAGTTCTTAAAATCAGATTTGTCTGGGCGATGTACGTTCCCTTGAATCTGAATTCCCAGCAATTCGAGCATTCGAGTCGTTTCTTGCGCCGCGATCTTACCAATGACTTCGTGTGTTGCTGACGGCATCCAACCCCCTTTGCAGGGGTTATCGGTCAATGCCGTCTAAATGTTGCGAATTGCCCTAGGCGGTGCCTGAGCTTACTTGAAACGCCTTAAGTCCGTGGCGTCGAATGCCTTCCACGACGGCGTCTTGATTTGAGAATCTTCAGTATCGGGCAGCATGAACCAAACACCATCCAGAACCCGTGGCCCCGAGCCTTTCAGGACATGGAGTTCCTGCGCCGGCATAAATCCCTGACCCAGCAGTGCAACGCGCCGTCCACCCGAGTCGACCGCAACGTCTAACACGACGACGGCATGCCCAGGACTTCCCGATTGCACGTAAAAATCTCCAGGCGTGGCCGTCTTGACTGGGCTCGAATCACTTGGCAGTGAGCGCGTGCCCGCGTACGTGAAAATCAGGGTCAAGTAGTTCTTAAAACTCCGATAACTCGAGTCCGCAGCCGCGACCTGCCTATGGCTGACGCTGTTGCCCTTGATCGACCAGCGTGTGCCGGTGCGCCATGCCTTCCAGCTCGCGATGTCGCCGCTGGTGAAGTGAAATGAAACTTGGTCGGCAAGTCCTTGAGACCACTTAAACTCGGCATAAAGCCGGATCACCGTGTCGGCGCATTGTTGCAGGTCTTTATTGCCCACATCCATCAAAACGACGGCGGCTGAAGGGCTGCTAAGGTCTCGGCCATCATAGGCTTTCACAACCTTTCGGTCCTGCCGTAAAGGCAGCCCTCGTAACCACGTGCCGTATTCATTGGGTTTCAATTCGATGCGGGAAAACCCAGCCGGCGGCGGAAACTGGGCGTCGACGCGTTGGGTCGCAATGGTCGAGTCATCAAGCCATGCGAAGTTCGCAGGCTTTTCGGCGAGCACAGGTAGGGGAATCAAGAAAATCAGAAGCAGGATTATTCTCATGGTCCCTTTAACGTTCATCATCAGAAATCGACCTATTTTAGATACGAGATTTACTCAGGGACCAAAAGCTCAGCAAATCCAGATGTATCCGGTATGAGCCCTTTATGTTTTTTCGATGTTGTCACATGCTTATATTTGATTCTCACCGCAGGCTGCTCACCGCAGGCTGCTCACCGCAGGCTGCTCACCGCTCACTGCTCACCGCTCACCGCTCACCGCTCACCGCTCACCGCTCACTGCTCACCGCTCACCGCTCACTGCTCACCGCTCACTGCTCACCGCCGGCTGCTCGCTGCAAATGCCTACTTGAAATCATCTTTTTCGCCGCTAGGATGTCGCCGCTTGAGAAGTATGCGGGAGGTTTTGGTGAGAAATTTTTTAATTTTCATAATGTTAGCTTGTTTTTGGTCGTCGACAGCCCTGGGCGCCACGTTAGAAACGTGTCCTGCCGGTGGTTATGGGACCTCGTTGCGATCGCTGATCGCGAATTTGGATGATGGCGGCGCACAGGTTGATGTGTCCTCGGTTTTCCCCACGGGAATCCGAATCGATGGCAGCGATTACACATCGGTGTGGGTCAATAATAACGGCAATCTCACCTTCGCCCTTCAAAACAGCATCTACACCCCTGACGCGATTCCTGGGCTCAACTTCCCAGCCATTGCGGCGTTTTACGCTGACACAGACCTGCGCTCCGGTGAGGGCGACCTGTTCTCGTGCCTGGACCCGGCCAACAAACGCGTGATCTTCACGTGGCACGAGGTCGGCTATTACAATCAGAAAATCGACAAACGAAACTCGTTTCAGATCACACTCACCAACGCCAGTGCTCAGTGTGCAGGTACTCCCACGGCCGATATCGAGTTTCGATACACCAGGCTGGAATGGACGACCGGTGATTTGAGCGGTGGAACCGGCGGGCTTGGCGGAACGCCCGCCACGGCAGGAATCGACGCCGGCGATACGATCAACGCGATCGGTCTGCCAGGATCTGGTGTTGCCGCTGTTTTGGATTTGGTGAACCTGACCAATGCCAACGAACCTGGAGTCTTCAAGTTTCGACTGGCAAACGGAACCTTGCCCTCGTGCGGAAACGGAACGATCGAGACCTGCGAGGCCTGCGACCTAGGTGCTGCGAACGATAATAACGGCGCGTGTACCGAGATCTGCCAGAGCAATATCTGTGGTGACGGCTACGCCCATTTTGGCGTCGAAGTCTGTGACGATTCCGAAATCTCACCAGGCTCCGACCAATGCCCAACCGGCTACGAAGGGTTTCCGGTTTGCAATAACGACCCAGCTTCCGCCGGATACAACGACACGTGCACGCTCACCTCGCCGCCCTCGGGCTGCACCGATATCGACGAGTGTTTTGAAGCGACCGATAATTGCAGCGCCAACGCGACGTGCACCAATGCTGCCGGGACGTTCAGCTGCGCCTGCAATGCCGGTTATTCCGGTAACGGCGTGACGTGCGCTGATATCAACGAATGCACATCGGGCACGGATAATTGCGATGCAAACGCGGCCTGCACCAACACGATAGGTTCGTTCACCTGTGCTTGTGATGCTGGTTATGCTGGCAATGGCGTGACTTGCGCCGATGTCAACGAATGCACATCGGGCACGGATAATTGCGATGCAAATGCAGCCTGCACCAACACGACGGGCTCTTTTACGTGTGCTTGTGATCCTGGCTACGCCGGCAACGGCGTGACGTGCGCCGACGTGGACGAATGCCTGGCAAATACGGATGATTGCGATGCAAACGCAACGTGCACCAACACGGCGGGCTCGTTCACCTGTGCTTGTGATGCTGGATATTCAGGCGATGGCGTGACTTGCGCCGATATCGATGAATGCCTGGCAAATACGGATAATTGCGACGCACATGCCGCCTGCACCAATACGGCCGGCGCCTTCACCTGCGCCTGTGATGCCGGTTACGCAGGTGACGGTGAGACGTGTGTCGACGTCGATGAATGCCAATTGGGCATGGATAATTGCGATGCAAACGCAGCCTGCACCAACACCGTCGGTGCATTCACCTGCGCGTGTGACGCGGGTTATACGGGCGATGGCGTGGCCTGCGCTGATGTCGATGAATGTGCGCTTGGCACCGATAATTGTGGCGCATCGGCAACTTGTACCAACACCATCGGTGCGTTCACCTGCGCTTGTGACGCGGGTTACGCCGGTGACGGATTCACGTGCGACGACATCAACGAATGCGCGTTTGGTACGGATAACTGCGATATCAATGCCTTGTGCACCAATTCGGTGGGCTCCTTTTCGTGCGTCTGTTCACTCGGATACTCGGGCGATGGTGTCACCTGCTCAGATGACGACGAGTGCGCTCTTGGCACTGACAACTGTGACGCCAACGCATCGTGTATCAATACGGCTGGCGGATTTACGTGCGGTGCGTGCCAGACAGGGTACGTCGATACGTTTGGCAACGGCACCCAGTGTGTCGACATCAACGAATGCCAGATGGGCCTTGATAATTGTGACCCATTGGTGGCTTGCACCAACACCGATGGCGGATTTACCTGCGATTTGTGCCCGACCGGTTTCACCGACACATTTGCAGATGGAACGCAGTGTGTGGACATCGACGAATGTGCGCTCGGAACCGATGACTGCGCCCCTAACGTGATCTGCAACAACTCAAGCGGAAGCTTTGTTTGTGGCATGTGCCCCTCTGGATATACGGACGTGAACGGAGACGGCACGCTTTGCGAAGACATCGACGAATGCAAGGAAGGCACGGCCAATTGTGACGCTCAGGTGACCTGTACCAATTCGGACGGAGCTTTCGTATGCGGCGCGTGCCCTGATGGGTTTGCCGACATTCACGGTGATGGTTCGGTATGCGAAGACATCGACGAATGCCTCCTGGCTCCGTGCGATGCACTCTCGGCTTGCACCAACAGCGCCGGATCGTTCACGTGCGACATGTGTCCGACTGGATACACCGATGTGAACGGCGACGGCACGCTCTGCGAAGACATCGACGAATGCCTAGAAGCCACTGCCTGCGACGAGTTGGTCGAGTGCACCAATGCTGCTGGGACCTTCACATGTTCGGCGTGTCCATCCGGCTACGACGACGTGAACGGGGACGGCACGGTCTGCGTCGATATCGACGAATGTGCAGCTGAATTGAATAGTTGTGGAGATGAAGTCGTCTGCAACAACACTCCTGGTGGATTTGTGTGTGGAGCTTGCCCAGACGGTTACACGGATGTGAACGGCGACGGCACGCTCTGCGAAGACATCGACGAATGTGTGACCGCTCATGTTTGCGGCGCAGGCGTCGAATGCAGCAATACCCCGGGATCGTATGAGTGCGGTACGTGCCCTGATGGTTACACGGACGTGAACGGCGACGGTACGCTCTGCGAGGATATCGACGAGTGTGCACAAACCGACGTCTGCGACGTGACCGAAGTGTGCGTGAATCAGGAAGGCACCTTTGAATGTGCATGCCGTCAGGGGTATGAATTGAATGAAGGTGAGTGCCAGACTGTGACGCGTTATTCGGCGGTGGATTCGGGATGCGGTTGCTCGTCGACTTCAAATGACGTCGATTTATCGCTCGTTCTTATCGCATTTGCTGGCCTTTGGTTCCGTCGTCGCCGTTGATCGGTTTTAAGAGGATTTGGACATGAATAAATGGTTTTTTGCTGCAAGCGCAGCAGTTGCGATCTCGGCCTGTGCCACCACAACGGTCACGCAGCGCGCGACTCCTTCGACGGTCAAGATTGCCATCGAAGTTGAACAAGACACGCTTCTGGTCCGCTCTTTCAAAGACGACGTTGCGGGCAGCTTGAGCCAATTTGTTCTGGAATCGAAAAACGGCGTCCCCGTCGTCGACGCATCGGCTGCAGATCTCAAGATTCACCTCGTGATTCAGGACGTGAACTTCACCCATGCGACCAAGTGGAAATGGGAACTGATCGACGTTCGTAACCAGGCGATTATCGCGTCCAAAACCGACACGTCGGCCATGGGACAAGACCCGAGTACGGTCGCGGCCAATATCATCGAAGCCCTGACGAAGTTGGATCTCCAACCTTACGCCTCAAGCGACGTCCTTCCGGCTCAAGCGATCGCAACCCAAACACCATCGCGCTCTGAGGCGCCAACGTCGGATACGGACGGCAGCAACTCGTGGGCGGTGGTGATCGGTGTCGAAAATTATCGCGAGAATTTGGCTCCGGCCTCGGGTGCTCAATTCGACGCTGAGGCGTTTGCTGAATTTGCCAAGAACACGCTCAACGTGCCCGAAGCCAATATTCGTCTCCTCAAAAACGAACGTGCCAGCCGAGCTGATATGTCGGCTGTGCTCAACGAATGGTTGCCACGAAACGCCGTGAAACCAGGCGGCAAGGTCTACGTCTTTTTTTCCGGGCACGGCGCCCCGGACATCGAGGAAGGCAGCGCTTATTTGATGCCCTACGACGCGAATCCGTCCTACATCAAGAGCGGCGGAATGCGGGTCGCCGACCTTCAGGAAGGCCTCGGAAAGCTGAAGAAACAAACGGTGTATTTGTTCCTGGACGCTTGTTTTTCGGGCTCCGGTGAACGCAGCGTCTTGGCTCAGGGCACTCGGCCCATGGTGCCAGTCAAGGAAATCAAGACCTCTGGCGGTGTGGTGACCGTGTCGGCCTCGGCCGCCAGCGAGACCACCGGCGCACATACGCAGAGCGGGCACGGGCTCTTTACTTACCATCTGCTGAACGGCCTGACCGGCGCTGCCGACTCCGACAAGAATTCGAACGTCACGGTGTCGGAGCTCAAAAAGTATCTGGTGGAATCGGTGCAAACCGAGGCTCGTCGCGACAACCGGGAGCAAACGCCTACGATCGCCACGCCAGCTGGATTTGACCAGAACACCGCCTTGGTAAGCGGCGTTCATTAATTCGCCCCTCTCGCCGTTCAAAGGTGACTGCGATTGACATCACGCGCCCGAATCGGCAAAACGGACCCGCCGAAGCAGCCAGGGAGCATCCATGTCGAACATCACCAAACTCTCCGTCAACACCATCCGCACACTGTCGATCGACGCCGTTCAGAAGGCCAACAGCGGCCATCCAGGCGCTCCGATGGGCTTGGCTCCAGCCGCCTACGCCATTTGGGCTCGCCACCTGCGGCATAACCCCTCAAATCCGAGCTGGGCGAATCGTGACCGGTTTGTGCTGTCGAACGGTCATGCTTCGATGATGCTCTACAGCTTGCTTCATCTGACCGGCTACGAAGCCATGACGATGGAGCAAATTCAGAATTTTCGGCAATGGGGAAGCATCACACCAGGCCACCCAGAGGTCGGCCTGACGCCTGGCGTTGAAATGACGACTGGGCCGCTCGGACAGGGGCTTTCGACCGCGATCGGCATGGCGATGGCCGAGGCTCAACTGAACGCAAAATATGGCGATATCATCGACCATTATACGTTCGGGATCTGTTCGGACGGCGACCTGATGGAAGGCATCACGGCTGAGGCTTCCTCGATCGCGGGCCATCTGGGCCTGGGCAAACTGATCTTCCTTTTCGACGACAACCACATCACGATCGACGGCACGACTGAGATCTCTTTTACCGAAGACGTCCTGAAGCGCTACGAGGCTTACGGCTGGCATACCGACCGGGTCGAAGATGGCAACGACATCGACGGGATCGATGCCGCCATCACTCGTGCCAAAGCCGTGACCGACAAACCAAGCATGATTTCGGTGCGCACCGTGATTGGCTTTGGATCGCCGGCCAAAGCTGGCAAATCCAGCTCGCACGGGTCTCCGCTTGGATGGGACGAAATCAAACTTACCAAGGCCGCATTGGATTGGCCTTACGAAGAACCTTTTACTGTGCCAGCTGAAGTGCGCGCCCATATGGACGCGCGCGAAAAGGGCGGCAAGCTCGATGCAGCATGGCAAGCAAAGCTCGCCGCTCATCCTGCACACGTCGAGTTGTCCAGGCGCCTTTCGGGTCAGCTTCCATCGAATTGGGCCGATGCCCTGCCAAGTTTTGAACCCAGCGAAAAGGGCATGGCGACTCGGGCTTCGGGCGGAAAGGTCATCGAAAAAATCTATGAGGTCTTGCCGGAACTCACGGGCGGTTCGGCCGACCTTGCAGGATCGACGAAGACCCTGCACGAAAAGTTCGGTGTCATGGCAACAGGGTCGTTTAACGGCCAGAACATCCATTACGGCGTGCGTGAACACGGCATGGCTGCGATTGCCAACGGCATGACCGTCCACGGCGGAGTCCGTGGATTTGGTTCGACCTTCCTGGTTTTTGCAGACTACATGCGGCCTTCGCTTCGTCTTGCTGCGCTGAGCCATATCCCATCGCTGATGGTGTTCACTCATGACTCGATCGGTTTGGGCGAAGACGGCCCGACCCATCAGCCTGTCGAGCACCTCGCCAGCCTGCGCGCGATTCCGAATTACACCGTGCTGCGTCCCGCTGATGCCAACGAAGTCTCGGAATGCTGGAAGGTTGCCATCGAGCGAAAGAACGGCCCGACGGCGATCGTTTTGACTCGTCAGGATGTGCCGACCTACGATCGTTCCAAGAACGGTGCTTTTGGTGATGCAACTCACGGCGCCTACGTCGTGGCCGACGCCGCGAAGCCCTCGTTGATCTTGATCGCGACAGGCTCCGAAGTCGACCCGACTTTCAAAGCGTGGGAAATGCTCAAGGCCGAAGGCATCGCCGCACGACTTGTGAGCATGCCGTCATGGGAAGTTTTTGCAGAACAACCCGACGCCTGGCAGGAACGCGTGCTGCCCAATAGCATCACCAAGCGACTGGCTGTTGAAGCCGGAATCGCGATGGGTTGGCAACGATGGGTCGGCGCCGAGGGCGATACCGTCACGATGGATTCCTTTGGAGCTTCGGCGCCATCAGAAGTACTTTTCGACAAGTTCGGTTTTTCGCCCGAAAATATCGTGGCGCGCGCAAAGGCACTTTTGGGCTGAACGTCGGGAACAATCCTGCCAAGTCCGAGTGTTTAAGCGAGGTACTTCAAAGGTGAAACTTGGAAACGCTGCCGGTCCTCTATAAAGAACGCATCAAGCCCACCGAATTGGTGCCCGCTGAGACGTGGCTGCGGCCAAAGCGCCGGCGTGCGTCATCGGGCCTGGTCTTCGTGGCGACAGTGTTCTTCACCGTTTTTGTATTGAAGGCCTTCTCACCGATTTTCATCCTCTTTGCCGTCATGTCGCTGGTCGTGATTATTTCACGCGTTCGCGTCGAGGATGCGCGTGCCGTCGAGGCGAATCAGGACGCCATCGCGTTGCTGAACGACGGACGTTTTGAAGAAGCCTCTCAAGCGTTTGAGGGACTTGCCCAAACCTATAATAAGACCAACGGTCACGCTGTTTATGTGTTTAATACGGGCGTGGCATTCATGCTTCAGGGCAAGTTGCGACGGGCATTTGCGGTATTTAACAGCGTTCTGATTTCAAGACGATTTGCCTACGGCGCGCATGGGAATCACGAGGCACTGCTGCTGGCCGAGATGGCGGCTTGCGCGGCCTTGCTTGGTTGGAAAGAAGACGCCGACAAGTATCGTCGTCGCGCGGCCAAAAAACTCAAAGGCGACGAGGTCACCCGACTCAGTGTGGCCGACGTGATCATCGCGCTGAGAGGCGGCGCCCCGCAGGCCGCCCTAGAAATCATGCGACGTAACGGGCCGACCGCAGAAGACGTCCTGCGGCCTCCGAGCGTAAGAGCATTGCTGATCATGAGAGCATTTGCGCTCGAAGAGCTGAAAGCTCACCGAGAAGCCGACGATGCCGTGCGCAACGTGATGCCAATTCGTCGCGGCGAATTCGACTGGCTTGGCCAGAACTGGCCCGAAATGCGCGCTTTCCTGTCCAATATCCGGCAGTAGGCTCTGCAAACTGTTGACGATGCCTTCGAGCTCGGATGTAGTTGCGACTACCCGACCCCTGATTGCCCGACCCCTGACACCTACTGAACCGGACGAATCCGCAATTGGACGGTTTGTGGTGAGCTCTGGCTATCCGTGGATTCGATCACCACCTCGCCGATGGCTTCGGTCGAAACGCCGACCGCAGAGATCGAGAATCGCGACGTCTCAAATCCACCCAATTCGACAGGTGTCGGCACTGCGTTCATCGTGAAGATTCCGCCGGCATCATCCACCAATTCCACCTTCGAAATACTCAGCGGCAACACGTCGCTGCAGTTGAAGATCGTGAATTCTTTGGTGATCGGGGTTCCCTCTGCAACCGTCCCAAAGTCGCCTCCATCAGGCGTGAGCCGCAAACACGCAGTCGGCGAGTTTCCTAGCACCGCGATTTCATACGGGGAGTCGTTGGGGTCGTCGGTGGTCAACGTGATCGTTCCACGATGAACGGATGTATCAGCCGGTGTGTAAACAAGATCGAAGGCATACTGCTCATCACGCTGAAGAATGCGTGGCAGAGGTTCGGTAGGGATGAATTGAATCGCAAATGGACCAAGCCCTGTCTTTACGACGGCCGAGATATTGAGTGGCGCTGCACCGCGGTTGTACATGAACACGCGTTGGGTTTCGCTCATCCCCGGCGTCACGTTGCCAAATCGCACCAATTTGGGTGCATCCAGATCCGGGTAAGCATTCACCGTTTGCAGCCGAACTTCCAGCTGAGGCTCATCCGCGTCATTTGACACGATGGTAACGGTCCCGCGGTCTGTCTCGTTGTCCGTCGGCTCGTAATCGACCTGCAGCTCAAGGAAGGTATTTCCCGGCACGATCGTCGTTCCCGATACCCACTTGGCGCCAGGCTTGAACTCAGAAGGGCCCTGTCGGTCGAGCTCTTCGAGCAGTACGTTGCCGATCACCAGATCTTCGGTGCCGACGTTGGTCACAAAAATAGATTGCGTACGCTTCTGCCCAATTTCGACCCGCTCATAGAGCAACACATCGACGTCCAACGTGATCTCGGGAGGCGTCATCGTCACGTCTTCTTTAGGGAGGTCAGGGGTTGCCGCAAGGTCCATCCCCATGTCTTCGACCCCGAAATCCCGAGGAGTGTTGGTGCCGCTGTCGTCGGTGCATGCCGCAAGGCCAAGAACCAGCAGCGCAGATAGGTAAAACTTCATGATATCTCCGCCAATCATTTCTTTGTGTCGGTGCCACGCGCCTTCTTGACGCGGTCTTCGAGTCGGACCGCGATGTACGCGTCCAAGAATTTAGGGTCTTCGAGAAGGGGACACCCAACCAGCTCAAGCCAAATGCCGGGTCCATCTTCTGCTGACAAGGATTTAGGGAATGCTTTGCGCGGCCAAACCACATTATGCGATTCGGGCACCCAGACCTGAGTTGTTTCGTTCAAGAGTGCTGCGAACTCAATATCCTGCTTTGCGCCCCCTCGATAGAAGGCGTCCAGCTTGACCGCCGCCAAACACTGCTGGTCGCCGAGCTTTAAAAATGCATCCGAGTTCTTTGCGTCGATTGTGTAGCGCCCTTTGATTTGACCGGCGGAATCGGTGGCCACAACCTCGGAGGTGCCGCCGATCAACTCAACGACCTTGGCGTTCTGCAGTGGAACCTCGACTCGCTCTCGCCCATCCACCGAGACCCATAGAGGCGTCTCGGTCATGTTCAATACATAGAGCTCGCCGGTGCCGTATAAAAACGTGCGGTAGCTGAAGAAGCCGGCCCCAGACAGGATTCCAATGCTGCCCATTCCTGCCAGAGCGACCAATGCTACCAACACCACTGCGATAACGGTGCGGGTTCTTGAGTGCGGTTTGATGTCTTCTTCGTCGATCACAAATGCCTTTCCATACAGGTTCAAACTACTGGGCTATGTTGAATTGTCGCCCTAGATAACTTACGAAGGGAAACATAAGAGACTGCAGAATGCCAATCTTTTGGGGTTGCAAGGCTTCGTGAGGGCTTTGGAAACCCAAATTTCAAATTCTGTTCTGAGTCTGTCATGATGTGAATGAATGTTGGAACGAATTTCAGACGCCTTTTTTTTTGCGTCTGCAGGAGCACGAATGAAATGGATTTTTTTGATGATTTTCTTCCTTACTTCGTGCGGCGATTCCGCCACGAAGAGGAAATTTGAACCAGAACCACAATCAGATATGGGCATCGAGGACGCCTCGACGAGTGAGGATGCGGCTCAGGAAGACGGTTCGTTTGTCGATGGGTCTTTTGACGACGCTTCGATTGAAGACATGGCTATCGAAGGCACTCCTTGCGCGGTTCTTAAGCGCTCGGTGGTTGATTTTGAGACCGTCGTCGTGGGGAATGCAGCGACTCAGGTCGTGCAAATCGAGAACTGTTCCGAAACCGTCCCTTTGACCGTCAACGCCAATGCGGCCGCGCCGATCACCTTGTTGGCCCCCAATAGCATCGAACCGGGTCAAGTCGCCGACATCCAGATTGTGTTCTCGCCCACCGTGGCCGGTCAATTTACCGCACAGATTCCGATTCAGACCTCGGCTGGCGCATTGGTTGTGTCTGCCACAGGCTTTGGCTTGGACCCAGGCAATCTTTGCCCTACCGCAAGAATTGCGGCCGGCATTGCGCCCTCACTCAGCACCGTGTCGCCCTTAAGTGTGACAGCGGGGAGTCGCGTGACGTTCTCCGGACTGTCGAGCACCACGCAGCAGGGGACGATTGGGGAATATTCTTGGGCCTTGGTAAGCAAGCCCGCCGGGAGCACGGTCACGTTCGACGGTCCCAATGACGCGGCACAGGTAGATTTGGTGCCTCAGGCAACGGGCGAGTACATCGTTGAATTGACCGTCGCGGATTCGATTGGCCTGCCAAGTTGTGTGCCGGCGAGATTCAACCTACAGGTCACCGAGGCTGCGGTGGTTCGGTTCCGCGTGACTCTTACGTGGGACACGCCTGCCGACGTGAACCAGACAGATACCGTGGGTACCGACTTGGATATTCACTACCTTCATCCGATGGGGACTTGGAATCAGGCCCCCTACGATGTCTTTTGGCGAAATGCGACAGCCACGTGGGCCGTGAATTCAATGCCGGAGTTGACCGTCGACGATACCGACGGACTCGGGCCCGAAGTTGTCGAGCACGATGCGCCCTTGGATCCGCTGACGTACGCTGTTGGCGTGTATTATTACGCTGACAAAGGCTTGGGCGTTAGCAGTGCAGTCGTTTCGGTCTATGTGGATGGCATCCTTGAGTTTCAGACTTCGCCCCAAGCACTGGCAAAGGAAGAAATGTTCTGGCGCCCCCTCACAATCAATGGGGCCACCTCAGTCGTGACCGCGACCGGCCTGGCACCATTGTCCGGCTTTCCAACCACACCTTGATTTCATGGCCGTCGATCCCACGTTCTTGTGGAACCCTCGGCCGTGAAACGTCGAAAGTTTGCAACTTAGGGTATATTTGCTGTAGGTTGCCGGTCTTCATTTTGTGAACCGAACCCGAGGTGGTTTTGACGCTGACACGTCTCGTCAAACGGCAGGCTAGAAATCTCGCAGTATTATTAGCGGTTTCCCTGTTCAGCTTTGCTTTCTGTCATCATCCCGGTGTCGCGGCGCTTGAAGCGCCTGTTGTGGCCACGGCATTAGATGTCAATCATCCTTATTACGAGGCGGGGCGACAGGTTCGTCGTGCTGAGTACGGCGCGCTCACGGGCCTTACGCCCTTGTTGTCGGGGGATGCACCACGATGGACGCTCGATCAGATGATTCAGGGACTCGATAAAGTCTCGGACCACCTGGAAGAAAAAGAGCGACTTCGATTCCCACATCAATCATTGATCAGGATTTCGAGCCGATTTGGCATGCGATTTCACCCTGTCTTGCACCGATGGCGTCTTCATAATGGGGTTGATTTTGCCGCCCCAAGAGGGACATCGGTTCTTTCGGTGGATGAAGGTGTCGTCCTGAGCGCAGGTTGGAGCGGAGCCTCGGGTCGACTGGTCAAGGTTGATCATGGCTCTTATGTCGCTGGATACGCTCATTTATCCAAATTCAACGTTTCGCCCGGCCAGAAGATTGACGCGGGTGTGAAACTTGGCGAGGTCGGCGCTTCGGGTCGAGCCACAGGGAATCACCTGCACTTCACGATTCAGAAGGCCGGTCGTTTTGTGGACCCACTCACCGATGGAATCGATCGCCTTGAGCCGATCGTCGAGATTCAGATGCTCGTGAACATCGAGCGAAGCCTCGGTGCCACGGCCACCATCGTCGGCAACTCAGCCGCCGCGTTGTTGCACTCCGCAAATATCGAACTCAATTCCGCAGACTTCGACTTCGACGACAGCTTCCTTTAGGTCTCAGGTCTCAGGTCTCAGGTCTCAGGTCTCAGGTCTCAGGTCTCAGGTCTCAGGTCTTCGGGGCCGACACCTGACCACCCAGCCTAATGCCAGAAGGCCAGCCCAAGCCCCGCATTGACATAGCTGGGGGCGATATCAACCACGAAGTTCACGTTCCAATCGATGACAAATGGCACGCGCAGGTCAGCGCCAAGCGTGAAGTGCATCCGTCCACTCGCGGACTCGACACGGCTGGGCTCGTAATAGACGCCTGAGCGCGCCCTCATACGGTTGGGCCAGAACTCTGACTCCACCCCGGCTCGCGGCGAAATCGTCAGCGTGCGGCCAGACGCCAACGCCGGTCCGCGTAAGAATGACGCGACGGAAATCGTGTCATCTGTCGGCATATCCAACACCAAATCCACCGACGCCAAAATGTATTCGCGCCGAATCTCGGAGTCTGCAACGCTCGCCTTAAACGCATCCATGCCCCAGGTCTGTGGCGGGTTATAACGTCGTTTTCCAATCATCCACGACGCCCCAAAAGCAGCCTGACCCGGCACGGCCATCGACTCCACGTTCAGGTTCGAGAATTCAGGTGGTGGAAGGGCGTCTACGTTCGCAACACGCACTCGAGACGTGACCACCATTCCCGCCCGATAGGGCTTACCCTTTGGATGCCAAACGCCCCCGGCACTGACTCCAATTCCGTTGAGCTTGAGCAAAGGGCCGACCGTCGTGCCATCGATATCGAAGTTTCCGCCCTTAAGTGAGATTCCAAACGTGCAGTCGATCCACGGAGCCGCCATTCCCACGCCCAGCGCCAAGATGGTCTGGGTCAGCGTGTAATTAGACTCAATGAGCCGCCCATCGTTAGAAAAAGTGGGCAGTGAAACATCGTAGGTCTTCGCGTACGTGTGTAGGCCAAATCCCACGATTCCAAACCGCGCATCCAGTCCTAACCCCACAAAACTTGTGCTGTCGACAAAGCCGTCAGGCGTGCCAGCTTCCGGAGTCGATCCATCCCGCGCCACAGCATCGGAGAGGTAATAGAGGGACCAATCCCAATCAAAAAACTCGTCTCGACGATGGGTGGTTCGCATCGCGAACGAGGCTGGATTGATGAGGTGGGCATCGGCGCCCTCGGCGACCGACACAAAAGCACCAGACATTCCAATAATGCGGTTGGAACTGAGGACGGGACCCTGCGAATAGTCGACTTTCGTCTGACCCCAGGCCGACCCGCAAATTAAAGTGGAAAACAGAATCGAGAGGCCGACCCACTTCAAGGGACGCAAACGGTTGCCGTGGCGTCCGAAGCCCTGGAATCACCAATGAAGCGCTCGCGCTCGGTCTCGCTCGTTCCAGGAATTGATTCACAAAATGCGTTCAACTCATGAGCTTTTGCAGCGCAAACGCCAACGTTGACCTCACCTGCCACGCAGAACGTAGTGGCTCGGCCATCACGGTCGGGGCAATACCCTTCGCACATCACGGTGCAAAAACCCTGAGCCTGTCCCTCGGCGCCGGCAAAGTCATTGCAGAAGCCGGCTTGGCCGCTGCCCGTGAAACCACACTCCGAGTCGTTCGTGCATGGTGTGCCGATCCAAGGCGAGGGCTTTACGTGATAATGGCCCAAGTCGCTAAAATGTTTGACGTATTTGTTGGCGATATTCCAGACGAGCCAATTGCCACCACGACCGGTCAGAACCCAAGGCGTGTAGCCGTAAAGCGCTGCGGTCGCGTGATTTGAAGGGGTGATCCAAATACGGTCGGAGGTCTTTTTGGCCACGTTCGCACGCCATTCACCGTCATTGGTTGAGGCGTCAAACAGCTTCCGATGGGTTTGAGCCCCACATGCCATTTGTTTCTCAAACCCACGAAACTGCGAGGCACACGACGCCCCGTCGTAACATCCGCAACCCAATGCCCGATTCACTTTTGTCTGCGAAGGGCGAGATGTTTTGCTGACCAGGCCTTGTTCCACCTGAAGGCGAATCAGGAGCATCACGGGATTGATGTTTTCGGCACGTGCCGCCGACACCATCAAATCTGCAGCTCGCACGCCGTCGACGCGCTCGTCTGCCATCCATGATCGTCCGCCGTAGGGCGTGTTCTCAAGGAAAGCCTGGATATCATCACCATCCACGGCATCCGCATCCTCAAAGAACGAGTCAGACACCACGGTGTTTTTATTGAAAGTGGACGAGAGCTCGTCTGCTTTGCCGGACACACCAGCCGATACGATCAAATCCGATGGTTCGTCATGAACCCAGTTCTCTGAATCGTCAAAATCGTCCGTGCCGCATGCGCCGGCAAGCAAGAGAACGAAGGCTATCCAGTAGGTCTTTGCAGTCATGCATTCCCAGATGATGTAGGTGTTCGTGCGACATTGAAGATGACGGCCTAGCGATGCGCTGTCAAGCACCTTGAACAGCGACGCAGGCAAGGAAAAACTATTCGATGGAACCCGTTTTATCGGGTTTTGGATTCTCGTTAAACCTACTTATCAGCACTTTATCGACCCGTCGCCCGTCCATGTCGATGACCTCAAAGTGATGGCCAGCGGCGTCGAACTCGTCGCCCTCCGTGGGAATCCGCCCCAGATGATGTAATACGAGCCCCCCGACACTCTGGAAATTGCCCTCTTCCTCAGCCGCGAACTCCTTGATGTCCAAGGCCTCCATGAAGTCATCGATGCTCACCATGCCGCCGACCAGCCAGCTTCCATCACGTCGCTGTACGACCTCGGGATTATCGAGGTCTTTTTCGTCAGGGACATCCCCTACGATCGCTTCCAAGATATCAATGATGGTCAAAAGTCCGGTTGTGCCCCCGTACTCGTCTACAACCACTGCGATATGTTTGCCGGAGCGTTTAAACTCTTCCAGTGCCCGAAAGGCAGGCATCGACTCGGGCACAAAAAGCACTTCGTTTAATCCGCTGCGCGGGTCGAATTGCGCGGACATTTGCTGCTGGTTGAAAAGGTCTTTGACCGATGTCATGCCGATGACGTTGTCGATCGTGTCGTCATAAACCGGAAGACTGGAGTGATGAGATTCCCTGATCTTGTTGAAGATTTCTTCGTTAGTGTCCCGGATATCGATGGCTTGAATCTGGGTGCGCGGCGTCATGACATCACCCACATTGCGGTCTCCCGTCCGCATGATTCGTTTCATCATCGCCTCTTCGGTGGGTTCCAGAACTCCGGATTGGGTCCCTTCTTCGATCAGCAGTGTGACCTCCTCCTCGGTGACCGCTGCGCGGGTGAATCTGTCGATTCCGAAGGTTCGCAGCGCCATTCGCGTCGACCACGTCAGCACACGAATCAAAGGCAGGGCCAAACGCGCGACAAAAACGATCGGCCAAACCACGATGACTGCGATCTTTTCGGGGTAGGCCATTGCGAGGCTTTTGGGGGCAAGTTCGCCGATAACCAGGGATAGGTATGTGATGCTCACCACCGTAATTCCCAGCGCCAATCCATCGCTGTACGAGCTCAGCGCCTCGATTTGCGCGATGTAAACACTCAGATGGCGTGAAAGCGTGGCTCCACCAAATGCGCCAGCAAAAACGCTGACCAGCGTGATGCCGATTTGGATGGCCGCCAGAAAATCAACGGGCTTGTCCAAGAGCTGAAGCACTTTTTCGGCACCCGTACTGCCCTTTGCCGCCATTTGAAGCAGCCGTGGGCGTCGTGAGGACACGATCGCCATTTCAGAAAGTGCCAACACCCCGTTGAGCAAGATCAACAAACCAACGGCGACAATTTCTAGGGTGATCATTAAAGCAGTCCTAAACCCCAAAGCTTTCACATTTCGATGCCGGGAACATCCGTCAACGACTGTAGGCTCGCCTCACGACGACGTAAAGCCGCCGAAAAATCATGAGCATTTGAGTGTTTTAGGCAGGTGAACGGCGGGGCAGAAGGTGTTTATGTCAGTGGATCGGGTCCGCCAGCTCCCGCACTTCTGTGGCCGGTCCGCCAGTTCCCGCCTGGCCTTGCGACTGGCCCTATGGCCCGCCTGGCCCCGCGCTTTTGTGACCGGTCCTCCAGGCCGCCGGGCCTCGCAATTCCCCGCCATTGACCTGTGCAACGACCTGTCGAGCCCCCTCCAAAACCGAAAATCGGCAAAGGTTCAGAATCTGAAAAACTAAAACGGCGCAGGGCTGGGCCGGGGTCGTCAAGCGCCTTGAACAGCGATGCCAGCAAGGCTAAGCTGAGGACAATCCACCTGAAGGTTGAGTTTATGATGATGAGAGACGTGCTCCGTTTTGTTGTGGTTTCCATGGGCCTCTGGTCCTGCAACTACGACCCAGGCTTTGGCGATCTGAGCTGCGACCAGGAGGGGATGATCGAGGCTGGCCGCCTGTGTGAATCAGGTTATTGGGTCGATCTCGAAGCAGAATTGGATGCCGGTGATATCGGCAGCGACGCAGTGATTGCGGTCGACATGCCGCCGGACGTTTGTGTGCCCGAGGATGACCTTGGGTTTTGTGCGCGAACAGGATTCAATTGCGGCGACGTGACTGAGCAAGATAATTGCGGCATGGCTCGCACCGTGAATTGTGGCGAATGCACAGAACCCGAGACCTGCGGTGGTGCTGGCGTCGACAACGTCTGCAGCTGCGTTTCCGAAACGCGCGCACAGTTTTGCACGCGTTATACCGCGACTTGCGACACGCTCACCGAACTCGATAATTGTGGTGTGATGCGAACCGAAACGTGTGGAACCTGCATTGCTCCGGCCACTTGCGGCGGAGGCGGCACACCCAACACCTGCGCTTGCGGCCTGCAAACAGATGCAGACTTTTGTACCGAGCGGAATGCTGAATGTGGCGCGCTCGAAGACACCGACATTTGCGGGCAAGTTCGTCTTGTGAACTGTGGGGGCTGCGCACTTCCCGAAACCTGTGGTGGTGCCGGCACGGACAACGTCTGTGGTTGTACAGCTGAGACCGACGTTGAGTTTTGCGGCCGCCTCTTGAAAAACTGCGGAATGGTGACTGATACCGATAATTGCGGTGCACCAAGGACGGCCGTGTGCGGCTCCTGCGCTTCCGACGGAACCTGCGGCGCTGCCAACACCTGTGCATGCAACACTGGCTACTCAGGCGACGGCAAAACCTGCACCGATATCAATGAATGTGCCATCAACACGGACAACTGCTCCAATAACGCGGCGTGTACCAACACCGTCGGTTCGTTCACCTGTGCATGTAATGCGGGCTATAACGGTAACGGCGTGACCTGCACCAACATCAATGAATGCACGGCGGGCACGGACAATTGCAACACGAACGCCACCTGCACCGACACACAGGGATCGTTCACGTGTGCGTGTAATTCAGGCTACACCGGCAGCGGCGTGACCTGTTCCGACGTGAACGAATGCACGACCAACACGGACAACTGCTCCAATAATGCGGCATGCACCAACACGGTCGGTTCGTTCACCTGCGCGTGTAATGCT
>Ga0100385_1000201_pt1 | contig 83136 bp, 75 predicted proteins | sample CryGeymeta201509_FD_81543 | JGI IMG/M metagenome (GOLD analysis project Ga0100385, IMG submission 81543) | Groundwater microbial communities from Crystal Geyser aquifers in Utah, USA - Crystal Geyser metaG 2015-09 | ecosystem: Environmental > Aquatic > Deep subsurface > Groundwater | place: USA... | reverse complement strand
TGTACTCAGTCGCCGTCGCGCCGCTTTCATTTTCGTGAAAGTGTTGAATGTATTTAAAAAATGAGTTCACCGTAGAATGTTTATCACGTGAGAACATCTGTTGTCAGGCCAATTCCCGTGACCGACAAAATGTCCACCAACAGGCGATTCTATTGCCTCAGGCGCACTTGCCATGAGCGATCAAAGGCAGTTTCCAAAACCCGAAGCGGCGAAGCTGAGAAGGTTGATGACTAGGCCAACACAGCCAGCTGCTCACTGCTCAGGGGTACCGCCCAGATGCCACGTGCACTTGGATTTAATCCAAACTAACGTGCACGCATGAGCAGTCCATCCCCTAAAACATCCTCGCCGGCTCCCTTAAATATTCTTCGCGATGTTTTTGGTTACGATGAGTTTCGCCCGACCCAAAAAGACGTCATCGACAGTGTTTTGGCGGGTCACGACACGCTTGCCATTATGCCAACTGGCGGTGGGAAGTCTTTGTGTTTCCAGGTTCCCGCCCTGCTCTTCGACGGGTTGACGGTGGTCGTTTCGCCGCTGATTTCATTGATGCAAGACCAGGTTCGCCAACTTCACGCCGCGGGTGTGGACGCCGTCGTGATGAACAGCACGTTGTCGACTGAGGAATACGCAGCCAATCAAGAGGCCGTCGCCAGCGGCCGCGCCAAGATGTTGTACCTGGCGCCCGAAACGCTGATGCAGCCTCGGACGATGGACCTTCTAAGCAAGGTCAAAGTCAGCTGCCTGACCATCGATGAGGCGCATTGTATCTCCCAATGGGGACATGATTTCCGCCCCGAATACCGACAGCTTGCCGACGTGCGCTCGACCTTTAAGGACGCGGTCTGCATCGCGCTGACTGCGACCGCGACTCCACGAGTCCGTGAAGATATCGCCCAATCTCTCGGCCTGGCCAAAAGCGCCCAGTTTGTGGCGAGTTTCGACAGGCCAAATCTGTTTTTGAAGGCCGAAGAAAAAGAAGGCGGATACGACCAACTGACGCGCTTCATGGACCAAGTCGATGGAACCTCTGGCATCATCTATTGCTCGACGCGCAAGACCACAGAAGCCATCGCAAAGAAGTTGGTTTCAAAGGGCATCCGAGCACGCGCTTATCACGCCGGCCTGTCATCGGACCAACGCCAGAAAAACCAAGACATGTTCATCCGCGATGACCTCGACGTCGTCGTCGCCACGGTCGCCTTTGGCATGGGCATCGATAAACCCGATGTGCGCTGGGTGGTTCGCTACGACATGCCCTCAAGCATCGAGTCGTTCTATCAGGAAATCGGCCGCGCCGGCCGCGATGGGCAGCCCGCCGAATGCCTGCTGCTCTTTGGTGGCGCCGACTTAAGCACCATCGAGTTTCATATCTCGCAAAAGAGCGATTCTGAGCAACGTGTGGCCAGGCAACAGCTGAACCATATGCGTGCCTTCGCAGAAGCCCACGGCTGCCGACGCAAACCGTTGCTTGCGTATTTCGGCGAAGAATCAGCAGAAGGCGGCTGCGGCCATTGCGATAACTGCATCGAGCCGCCGCCAGATGTGGTGGACCTTTCCGAGCCGGCACAAAAGCTTTTGTCGTGCATTTATCGCACGGACCAACGTTTTGGCATGAACCACGTCATCGACGTTCTGCGTGGCTCAAAAGCCGAGCGCATCACCCGAAACGGCCATCATGAAATCTCGACACACGGCATTGGCAAGGATTTAGACGAGTCCGTCTGGCGCTCGCTCGGGCGGCAGCTTTTGCAGGCCGGCCTGGTGCAGCAAGACGGTCAATATGGCGGTTATTCGTTGACGCCAAGCGCGTGGCCGGTGCTCAAAGGCGACGAGACCTTCAAAGGCCGTCTGCCTAGACCCGAGAAAAAAACCTCGTCACGCTCCGGTCGTTCTGGTCGTTCTGGCCGCAAATCGAGCAAGAATACCGGATTGAGCGAAAAAGAACTCGAGCTCTTCGAGTTGCTGCGAGCCAAGCGCAAAGCCCTGGCCGACAAAAAGGGGGTTCCGCCCTACGTCGTGTTTTCCGACCGCACGCTCATCGAAATCTGCCAGAATCTGCCAAGTGATTTGACCGCCTTCAATGAGATCCACGGCGTCGGCCAAAAGAAGCTCACCGACTACGGCGAGACATTCTTGGCAATCGTAAACGATTGGCAAGGTTAGGGCTTTTGCGACGCGTCTTCAGTATCCGGTCGCGTTAAAAAGAGGCGCGTCCACGGGCAATTTGAGCTCAGACCGCTTGTAACCCGACTGATACGAGGGTGCACTCAGCACCTCGGTGGATTTCAAAACCTCAACCAACCCGTCAGCATTCTTTGGAAGAGCGCTGATGATATCAGGCTTGACTAGCTCCGACGCTGGTTTCGAAGTTTTCTTCGACTGATGCCGCGCCATAATTTGCAAACCACCGTAGAGACCAGCTACGGCTTCAGGCACCTCGTCAAAACAACACTTTTCCCAACGACGTCTGCCTTCTTCATGGTTTCTCCCCACTTGCTTTCGAAACCTCTAACTTAGCGTGGTGTTTGAATAAAGAACCTGAAACCTCCTTAAAAATTCGCAATTATTCCGCCAGGGGAATGCTCGCCAAATCAAAGATTTTCTGTGCTACACTAGTCTGACATCAACTCAAATTTTGGGGCGACACGTCCGACAGAGTTAGCGCTGGGAGCCTTCATGAAAAAGTGGATCATTAGCACCATTCTATTTCTTCCGATGACCGTTTCGGCCCAGGGCGACGGCGCATCCAAAGAAGTGTTCACGGGGTCCTTAGACAAGGCCGAGGTGCGCGAAGTCATCCAGCAGAACTATCGACAGATCCAAATCTGCTACTTGAAGCAGCTGGCCAAAGACCCAAATCTTTCTGGAAAAATCACGCTTGAATGGGTTGTCAAAACTGATGGGCAGGTGCGTGACGCCAAAGAAACCCAAAGTACGCTGGCCGACTCGGCGGTCTCGGAGTGCATCTCGGCCGTCGTCAAGACGATGACGTTTCCAAGCCCCAAAGGTGGCGAAATGAAAGTCGTGTTCCCATGGGTTTTTAAGCCTATAAGAAAGGAAATCATCTGCTCCGGCGACGACAGCGTAATCCTGGATGGACAGTCGCTAAACGGAGACGTCGCGATTAAAGCATTCGATAATTGTGCGTTGAAAATCAGCGACAGCGTCATCACCGGGAAGGTGGTCGCCATTCAGGCGGCCGGAAACGCGACCATTGTGCTGCACCACTGCACTGTGACTGGGCCTACGGCGATTGCCGCCGGCGAAAGTTCACGCGTCAAAATCGACTCATCGACCCTTGACGGTGCGGTAATTCTTGGCGGCAAAGCGACGCTTGAGACTGCCTCGACTGTGTTTTCATCGAAGGTCTCGAAACATGGAAAATCTGAGGTCGAAGACGGCGGTAAAAACAAGTTCGGGGCCCAATAGGACAAGAAATGAAAACACTATTCCTAAGTGTGCTCTTTGCCCTTTCTGGCTGCGCGACTCAGGCAAACGAAAGCCACAGTGCCACCAAACACGACACGACCGTGACGAAACCTGTTAGTGATGATGCACCGGTTGAAACACCTAATGATTCCACAACTGAAACCGCTTCAAAAAACACATCTAAAACGCTGCGGTTAACAAAATCAGAGGTCTGGAAAGTAATAAACGCACATAGTGGTCCCATTGCGGCGTGTTACGAAAAACAGCTCTCTAAAAATCCGGAACTCACGGGTAAGCTCACTTTTGAGTGGGTCGTGCAGATCGACGGCACCGCAAAAGACATCACAGAGACAGCCGCCAATACCCTTGGTGATTCGGAGGTTTCAAAATGTGTCGCAAATGTCATTGCGACGATAAAATTTCCCCAGCCTCAAGGCGGCGAAGTTTCGATCGTTTTTCCGTGGAATTTCATCAGCATTTCACGAACGCTCATCGTCTGTGAAGCAGGCGAGGATCTTGTTCTTGATGGAAAATCTTACGAGGAACGGGTGATGATCAAAACGCTCGGTGAATGCACTGTCACAATTCGTAATAGTATGTTCGAGAGTTCAAAAGTCGCTGTTCATGTGATCGGTGATGCCCACGTGATTTTGGAAAACACTACTTTGGTCGCGCCGGTTGCGATCTCCGCTCACAGCGACTCGAACGTGAAGGTCATCGGTTCGACGGTCAACGGAGCTGTGGAGTTACAAGGAAACGCACAACTTGAGACAACAGCGAGCACTTTCAGCACCGAGATCGTGCCAGAAGAAAACGCCGTGGTGATCGATGGCGGCCAAAACAGATTCAGTAGGCCGAAATAGACCCGACGACTCACCAATTTTTGACTGAGGTAAGTTGTTAGCTTGTATTTGGCTTGGACACGCCATGACCAATGCCGCGACGATCGACGGTGGTAGAATTACGTTCGACGGAGGCTATCCACCATTGCCCCAAGCCAATGCAGGCCACAGGGCCTGCCTGCGTCACCTAAAACCTAACAGTTATAGACCTACCCGATGAGCCAATGGCCCAGTGCGGTGAACAGCGCGATGCTTGCACTAGCCATCAAAGCTGACACAAAACCGTCGATTCGCAGGCCGTCGCTGAGTGCGTCGGTCATTTTGAGCAAGATGGCATCAACGATCCACCAGGTGATGAACGCGAAGAGGTAACCAAGTCCCAGCGTCCCGATGGCGAACACGGTGAAGAGCAGCCAACCCAGCGCAAAGTTCAAGACTCCAAAAATTGCCGCCACGCCGACGGCCGTCCAGAACGACTTGATTTTGACGCCCGGCACGATCATCGCCGTAGCCCAGACTGCGACGCTGACGAGCAGCCAATTTAAGAAAAAACCAGTCATGAGAACCTCCTGTTGGGATTTGCAACCGCAGCGCGGTGCATTCCATTCCGCGTGGAGTGTAAGCACCAGATGTTGCACGTAAATTGCTAAATCCAAGAAAGCCCGCATGACGCGCTCCCATCAGGCCCGTCGGCCATCTTAACCTAAGAGGCAGACCTTGACTTTCTGCCGTGAATGAATATTCATTCACTATGTTCATTCCCGATCCAAGAGTGGTAAATCATGGAACACTATCGCGCCCCCATTTCTGACATGATGTTCGCCCTGAAGACTTTTAAGTATCAGGACCGCGTCGCGTCGCTTGCAGCTTACGAAGACTTCGACATCGAAACCCTTGAGGAACTTCTTAAAGGTACGGCCGCGGTCATCACCAAAGAAATCCTTCCCTTGAACGCGATTGGCGACAAATACGGCGTCACGTTCAACCCAGAAGACGGCTCGGTCACGCTTCCAGCGGGCCACAAAGAAGCCTACCAACAGCTTGTCGAAAACGGCGTTGTGGGCATCACGGGTCCAGTCGAGTACGGCGGAAGCGGCGCTCCTGAGACCTTTGGCTCGCTCATCAGCGAAATCTCGACGGCCTCCAATAAAAGCCTCTCGATGTGCCCCGGCCTTAGCCGCGGCCTGATCGAATCCCTTTTTGCTTTCGGAACCGACGAGCAAAAAGCATTTTACCTTCCGAAACTCGTTCGCGGCGACTGGTCAGGCACGATGTGTCTCACCGAGCCACAATGCGGCACAGACCTTGGTCTACTGCGCACGAAAGCTGAGCCAAACGCGGACGGAACGTACTCGATTACGGGCACCAAGATTTGGATCACGTTCGGTGAGCACGACCTCACCGACAACATCATCCATCTTGTCTTGGCGCGTCTTCCTGATGCTCCAGCAGGCATCAAGGGAATCAGCACATTCATCGTGCCGAAATTCATCGACGGCAAAAAGAACTCGGTTTCGTGTTCAGGCCTTGAACACAAGATGGGCATCAAGGCGTCACCAACTTGCGTCATCGAACTCGAAGGAGCCACGGGTTACCTGATAGGCACACCCAATAAGGGTATGCGCACGATGTTCGTGATGATGAACGTCGCTCGACTCCACGTCGGCCTTGAAGGCCTTGCTCTGGGCGAAATCGCCTACCAGACCGCGCTCGCCTTCGCCAAAGAGCGCGAGCAGAGCCGCGCTTTGAACCCTGAGCGTTCAACGCCAGACACCGAAGCCGACAATATTTTGGTGCATCCTGACGTTCGTCGAATGCTGCTCAACATCAAGGCCACCAACGAAGGCATGCGTGCCTTGGGAACCTATGTGGGCATCGAACACGACGTCTCACTGCACAGCACCGACGAGACGCAGAAGCAGAAATCACATGACCTGGTCGCCCTTTTGACTCCGGTCATCAAGTCGTACTTCTCGGCTCGTGGTTTCGAGAACATCTCGGAAGCCATGCAGGTCTGCGGCGGTTCGGGTTACACCACCGACTGGAATATCGAGCAGTACCTTCGCGACGAACGCATCGCGCTTATCTACGAAGGCACCAACCATATTCAGGCGCTCGACCTCGTCGGTCGTAAGCTTCCGATGCACGGCGGCCGCTTGATGCAAACCTTTGCGGGCGAAGTCACCGACCTGATTCGTTCCAACAAAGAAGTCGCCGAAATGGCGCCTTTCCTCGAGCCTCTCAAGACTGCTTCGAAAACACTCACGGGTGTGACGATGGAATTGGCGGGTCGGGCTATGGAAGACGCGGAAATTGCAGGCGCAGTTGCCAACAACTACCTCGACCTCTTCGCACTCGTGTCGATCGGTTTTGCACTGGCTCATGAAGCCAGCTACGCCATCGCCAACCCAGGCGCAGAGAGCACCACGAAGCTCAAAACCGTTAAGTGGTACTTCGACTACATCCTGCCCGAGATGGACTCGCTGGTCCGCCTTATCGCAGTTGGGAAATCCAACATGTTCGATTTCGCAGTCGAAGAGTTCTAATGCAGCCCAATACCCACCTTGGGATCAATCAAGCCTTGTGCGGCGTTCCGGTGAAACTATCACCTGGCGCCGCACAGGTAGCGCTCCAAACCACGCCGGAAATGGCAGCAGACGAACAAGGTCTGGTCCATGGAGGGTTTGTGTTTGGTGCGGCCGATTACGCCGCGATGCTCGCGGTCAACGATCCTTTTGTGGTGCTTGGTGCCGCTGAATGCCGATTCCTTGCCCCCGTACGCGCGGGCGAGGTTGTCGATATCCTTGCCAACGTCTTGGAATCGAAGGGCAAGAAGAGAGTGGTTGAAACCACCGCCTCCGTGGCCGACCGTCCGGTCTTCACCGCCACCTTCACGACATTTGCCTTGGAAAGCCACGTTTTATCGGCAACTTGAGCCAATCGTGACTAATTTCGCAACCTTTTTATGCTTTGACCGATAACCCTCCATAAACGTTTTTATGAGGGGAGAAGAGATGAGCAAAGTTACCGGACCAAGCGGCGCAGATTTTCAAACCACCGATAATGTTGATTCAGCGGGCCCACCGCCTGATGTTGCGCCTGGCGAAACTAAGGAAGGCTGGCTGTCCACGGCGTTCAACTCCGTCATTGATACCGTCGAGAGCGCTCCAGGCAACATTGCGAACGGACTGGTCGACACGGCGAAGGCCGGCTTAGATGTCGTTATGTTGCCTGCCGCCATGCCCAAGTACGTGTTCGGCGAAGTTCAAACCTTCTTAAACGAAAAGAAGTACGAAGACCTGACGCTCAATCCATCGGCAGCTCTGAAGCGATGTGTTGAAGGCGCGAATGACACGTTGAAAGAGACGTACGGCGCCGAAGCGCTGCAGATCACCACGGATCCTAAACTTGAAGATGTGATCTACACGGCACAGGTCTTGACCGGTCAAACGGATAAGACGTCTCAATTGCGAACAGCTGCTGCAGCATTTGGTGTCGGCGTGGCCCACGAAAATATCGGCGTTGTGGATTTTGCCAAGGAGGGTCCGGCCTATCAGGCTCTTTCCGAAAATGCGGGAACGGTCCTGAACACCGTCGCCGGTATAGGCGCGGGCGCGCTGTGCCCTCCCCTTGGGATTGCGATTCTTGCATCAGGACCGATCAAGGGTTTTGTTAACGACGCTTTTCGATCGATCGACGAAAATGTCGCCCAGCTTCGTTCAGACCCAGCCGCGACCCGTGCATGGGTGTCAGTATTAACTTTGCCGGTAGAGCAGCGACTCGAAAAAATGCCCGTTGGCGATGTGCTCAAGCAATCATTTTCTACCAAAATTGCTGTTTATGACGGTGTTGGAGGGTCGCTCGACTTGGAAGTTAGTCGGACCATCAAAAAGCTCGAAGATGGTTACGAGGTGACAATAAAATCGAAGGGTGGCAGTGAGCTTGGACTTGGTCTTGGTGCCCAAGATTCGACGGCTTCAACGAAATTCGCAGGTGAATCCGGGGTAGAATCGAAATTCGTTGTGAAAGGCGAAGGCGCCGAAAAATTCATTGCAGGAACGAGCAACGGGCTTGAGGCCTTGTTCGCCGACAATTCAAAGGTCCAGCTGAGTAGTGGTGACGTCAATATTGAGCAGGCATTCGGTATCGAGGGTGATTTCGGCGGAGGCACGACTTCCGCTAAGGTTGAGTTCAAGAACCTGCAACCATCACAATTATCAGCCGAGTTTAAGCTCTCGAATGCGTTTCAGTTTCATATGTCTGGCTTGCCGCCCGAGGACGACCGAAGCCTCAAGGATTGTCTAAAGTCCATGATCGAGCCGTCTCTATCGAATTCGGTCAAGGCGGAGGCAAAAGTTGGCCTTGAAGACGACAAATTCAGCGCCGAGTTGAAGCTCACCACGACATCGGGCGCCGACCGAATCGAAGCCGAGATAAAATTCGAGATCAAAGACCCTCAACGCCTCGCGGATCATCTCAAGATCCCCGTCAATGAACTCAAGAATCTCTCAGCAGAGATGATGCTTGAAAAGGTCGGGAGCATTCCAAGCGACATGATGGAAATCAGCGTGTCGATCACGGGATATGAAGGATACATGGGTGCAAAGGCCAAAATCCCCGGAATGTCGATAGGCGTCGAACAAGAGCATCCGACTTATTATGTGAGAATTCCCGATCCCAATAATTCAGACAAATCCCTGTCGGCGAGTCTAACAGACGCACATCAACAGATCGTGGCCCTCAGCGAAGGGTGGAACAACGAACGGCCGGTGTCGCTTAAGGCGTGATGCTCTTCGACCGCATTGCGATTCTGCGACGAGTACGCGGGGCCTGCCACACATTATAATTCAGCGACCGGCCCGCGCTCCGTGGACAAAACGCCGTGCAGCCTCGTAAGGCCTGTGGACCAAGCGCCGGGGAAATTCGTTCAGGGGAACGGAAAGAACGTTTCGCAAACAGTCGTATCGCCATCGGGGCTGCAATATTGCTGATTCGGTCCAGCGTTCGGGCAATCCGAGTCCGTCTTGCAGGGGGACTCGTCGTACGCGCAATGGGTTCCGATGAAGCGATGATTGCAGGGGCTGAAGAACGGCAAGCACTCACCGTTGGTGCCGTCGGTACATTCTTCGTTGTTGACGCAGGTTGCGGCAACACAGCGTGCAACGGGTTCACCAAACACGCCTGCGGGTTGGCACGTCTGCTCATTGGCGCAGGGGTTATCGGGTCCGCATTCGTCGTAGAGGCATGAAAGCTGGAATTGAGGAGCAGCCCCACCGCAATAGAAGATGGGGGTTTCGACACACGCACCGCCTGTTGGGCCGGTACAATCCGTAGCAGCGCAGCACTCGGGATCACCGAGCTCACCGGTCATTTCACAGCCGACGGGATCGGTCGGCAAAACGCGGCAGGTATGCCAGCCTGAAGCATCGCCGTTCACCGACACGCATTCGCCCGACTCGCAGTCCGCATCAACGGAGCAGTCTCCGTGCCCCAGAATCACGCTGACGTCGTTTTCGGCGTCTGTCCCGGTATCGGCTCCAATATCCGAAGAAACGTCCAGAGCAGCGTCCTGACCGGCGTCAGACACACTGTTATTACCGCCGTCGGTGACGTCAGTTGTCTGATTATTCGTCGAAAAGGTCGTCATGTTGTTCGTCGTCGAACCCACCGCTGGCGTGCTGTCATCTGAACAAGCAGCAGCCAAGAGAACAATCATCAGAAGATATTTCATCGCTTCCTCCTCAACATCAATCCAACCAGACCCAACATAAACACAAACCCAAAGTCACGATGTCCGGTAGAGGAGCAACCTCCTTCCACTTCAAACCCCGACTTTTCTTGAACCATCGGCCCAACGTCTGACATTCCCATGTCGACAACACCGACATCAGGTTCAAGCCCGCCCTGACATGCATCCCCGATCAAATCACCGTCGGCATCCAACTGATCTGGATTTGGCACCGAAACGCAGTTGTCTTCCGTGTCAAAGACTCCGTCGCCATCTTGATCGGCGCGCACTGTCAACGTCTCGGAGGTGATCGAGCCCGCCAATCCGCCCTCTGCCGGAGCCGACCATTCGGCAGTATTTGAAAACAAAGTGTTGTCGGGAAGGTCCGCCAAAATCCCTTTGAGTCGGAGTTCAACGCTTTGCCCCGCACCCACGACAACGCCCTGGGCCTGAAATTCCGCCGCGGTCGAGGCATTTGTCCCCCCGCCCAACGAGGTCACAGACCATGATGCAAACTCGGCCGGCATCGTATCGGTCACGTCGACCGTTGCTTCCTCGTTGCCGCTATTTTCCAAATGAATCACGTACTCAACCGAATCTCCCGCACTGGCAACGCCATTATTGTCCAAGTCGTTCAACGTTCCGGCCTTGAAAGACTTTTGCGAAAGGACCGGGTCAAATAGGTTCACGCCGACCACGTTCACGGCCAGCCAGACCTTGTCTTCGCCGGCGGTGTAGGTGGCTGCAACGGCGGTGTCTCCGGCGGTCAAAGCTGCCGAAATATCGTGGCGGTCGATGTCGACCCCAATCGAGTTTGTCTGCGGTGGGCTGGTGGTATTGATGGTGCGATTGAACGGGTTATCCGCGGGATTCACAGAATCCGACAGGGCAAGCGGACCTTGCGCGCCTGGCATCCCGTCCACCGAGACGCCCTCAGGTCCAAGTCCGCCAAGATCTCCTTCGAGGACATAGTAGGTGAGATCGCCGTTGGGCATCGTGTCGACGTTGACGTCGAGCTGGAAACTTGCGGTCGCTTCCGAGAGCACGTAATTCCCGTCAAAAAGCGCCACACGACGCGGCGAGAGTTGGTCGCCCTCATAAACGAAGAGCAACGCGGCGGAGGCCGTGTCCGTCGAGTTATTCGCGACCTGCCCTTCGTATTCGGAAAATCCCCATTGGCCTTCAATTCGAGTGCCTGCCTCGGCACTGATATCGGAATGACAGACCCAAAGGTCATACGAGCCGCTGTCTGCGCCCGAGCAATAACAAGTGTCGGCCTGAACTTGAATCGTATCGCCGTTGGGCATCGATACTAAAATCTCGGCATCCGCCTTGGAGTCGACACAATCTGCCCCGGATTGGGCCTGGGTGCCGCCCCAATACACGCGAACGTGCCGAAGCGTGACGTTGGCTGGGACCGTGTTCACGGGAACTCGAACCACGACGGGCAACAAGATCCGGTCGACCTTGGAGTCCATGTCCGTGTCGACCGCAAACGAGACCCCGGTCATGAAGTAATCGACCCGACCTTCCCATATCTGACGCAACTTTAGCGACTCGTCGGCTGCGGCCGGAACCGACGCCCCAAGCACCAACAACCCACACAACAAAGCAATTCTTTTCATATTCAAACCTCTAGCGGGCGCGGAAGATAGCCACTTGGTGCAGCAGGATCAAGTGCTCGTGTTCCACCACCCCGCTTTACTCGTCTGAATCTGCTGGGTAGCATTCCGATTCCTCAAGACACTTTGCCATCAGGAGAAACGCCGCATGATTCGATACTTAATCAATGATGAAGGGTTGTTCTGGAAGGCGAGCGTCCTCGACGATATCGTCGTGGTCGAACATGGGGAATTGGGGGGCGAACCCGAGGTCTCCGTGATCGACACATGGGACGAATTCCAGACACCGCCCCAATACGCCTTGGATCGAATTGCCGGGCCGATCATTGATGCTGGCTTTCGAAGTGCGCCGATACCCAACGTAGCCGAGCTGATCGAAAACGCGCACAACGCCAAGCTGCCACCGGTGATTCGTGCCTTCTACGAGCAGGCCACCTACTGGAAATACCAGGGCGGAACATGCGCCAAACTGAAGTGTGAGGTCGACTTTGTGACTGACGACGTTCTGGGCAATTACGACCAAGAACACTACGACCGCGAACGGGGTGCGCACCGTTCATTCTTGCCAATTTCCGGGCGCATTTACGACAATGAACCCGACGAACAGCAATGGATTGGCGTGGATCCTGATGAACCCCAAAACCCCAAAATCTACGCGCTCTACACGACAGGCGAATTCGAATTAGCCTTCGAGTCTTTTGAGGCGTTTTTGGCGGATATCAGCTTGGTTGCCGATTAGAAGAAGTGGGCTCCAATGCCCAAGAGCAAATTATAACGTCGGTCATCGAAGTTGAAGGATTCTGCAAAGATCTCGGTCACCAACTGCAGCCTCACACGCTCCAGAAACGTGAACGCGATATAGGGCTGCGCGATGATCTGGCTGCACCGCCGCTCGTCACCCACAGCGTTATTTTCTGAGCATTTACGGAACTTGAAATCGTCGATGGTGCTGAACTGAAAACCACCACGCAGACCTATGATGGGCTGAAAGAACGCATTGGTGAGCGGTCCGATTTCAAATTCTGGTCCCAACATCGGGGTCAGCTGTAGGCCCGTCCCATCGAGTGTCAGTGCAGAAAAGAGGCCTTTCACCTGCAGCGACATGTTGAAGCGTAGCCAGTTTGGGTCCCAATCGAATGGGGTCCATGAAATGCCGCCTTCTGCCGCAGATCCTACGACCACATAACCGTAAAAACCCGGTGATTCATAAGCGATGTCGTTGACTGCTGAACGCCCGAAAGTCAGCAAAGCCGTCCGTTCTGTTGTCGCGGATTGCGCATCCGCAATGGACTTGACCAACGCGAGAATGGAGCGACGAATTCGGTATTTCCCCTTCTCAGCGTCGACTGCCTTCAAGCCCAAATCTTTGTATTCAAATTGGTATAAGGTCAGCAGACGCAATGTGAATTCGAACGACGATTCATCTTCCGAACGATTCCAAGCGTCCCCTGTGGCCCTCACGCCGGAGATTTGTGGCGGCGAATGACGTCGGGTCGCGGCTTCGCAATGCTCATGATGAAATGTCCCCATTTCGCTGGGCGTCAGGCGTGAGCACTGAGAATAGATGCGGTCGAGCGAGACTTGCAGAAGGATCCGAAAATTCCTCAGCTCCGGCCCCGAACACGCTTCGCGATAGTCGGAATGCGCCGCTTCGAACCAACCCAACATGCATGCAAAGGGTTTCCACGACTCCGCAAACTTGCCCCCTGGACGAATCACGGGGTCCATGTCGAGCGTTCCGTACGCATCATCGAGCGTGTAAGCGCGGGCAGTCACCAACCCGTCGTACATGCCCAAATAGAAGTCAAAAATGCGAAAATCTTCTTCCAGAAAGCCCATGAACGCGTACAGATGCTCGCTTACCGTGGGGTAATGAACCTTCGAAAGGCGCATTCGCCCCTCAAGTTCAGCGTTACTTCGAATCAGCTCGTAGAGCTCCCGCGAACGTGACGTCTCGACAAAATCCATCACCAGCCCAATGGCCTGAGAGATCAATTCATTGTCCCCTTCCTCGGCCACGTCGTCCGCAGCCAGCGTCGGGTAGGCTGGGGTGTCCGGATCGACGTACAAGTATTGCAGGTCATTATAGGGCGGGAAAAGCGCGGGCGGCGACACTGGATCCCGCCAGAACACCTCACCAGATTCGTTCACTTTCAGCCCCTGTCTGGCGATGCTATGCGCCAAACGCAGCGGGTTATTATCGTAAACTCCTCCATCAAGAAAAGCCTCTCGTCGTTGTGGAGTCTCGCAGCTTGGGCGTTCCACGAGTGCTTCTTCAGGCCCGGATCGTGTCGTGTAACAGAACTGCAATTGTTTGGGTGCAAACGCGATAGGGAACGACATCGAGGCGAACACAACGTCGACAACATGGTCGAAATTTCGTTTGGCGGTCTCGAAATCGTCCTCGGTTCGAAGCTCGCGAAACGGCAAAAGCGGCTGTTCAACATTCGATCGAGGATCGACGTAGTTTTCGATGATCGGTGCCTTGCCAAGCCCCATTCCACGAATCCGAACCACGAATTTCTCGTCCTGAGACGGAACGCTGAGCCCAGGGGCGAGGTCGACGATTCGAGCCACGGCGCGAGTCGTTGCCATGCCAATCACAACATCGCAATCCGCGCGCAATCCTTCCTTAAGTCGGTCTCCGACCTTATCCGTGGCAATAATAAGAGCATCACGATTGAACACCGAGACACTCGACACCCGCGCGGGGTCAAAAAGCGCGTCATACCCCACCCCCATCCATACCTGCCATCCAAGGTCTTTGCGGGGATCGTGATTGGACGGAAGGCACGAATTGATTGCCGCAATCAGGGCATTCGCGCTGCCGGCCGAGGCGCCCGTGAAGAGGCGCAACCGTGAGTGGTCGCGCTTCATCATTTCGGTCAGCACGTACATGAAGCCCGCCTGATAAACCCCAAGCGAAACACCACCGCTGACGGTGACACCCAACTCGCGAGCGGGCCGTTGGATCACCGTCTGCAGCACCGGATCAACGACCGCCGCATACACGAAGCTTGACGCAATCGTGACCGCCTCGTCCGTCGCGCTCGGCGAGACCCGCGGCTTCGCTGCCGCGGGCTGGGCCATCGCGCACACGAGCACAAAAATGCCAATCAAGAACACCTGGACTCGGATCATTGAATCACCATGCGCTCATCGGACCTAGATTATGGACTTTTTCGAAACCTTTCCCGACCAAGATGGACTTCGCCTGGCCGCTGCGAGCCCCCGAACGACAGTACACGACGATGTCTTTGTCTTTGGGAAACTCTTTGATTCGAGACGCAACCTGGTCCAATGGGATATTTTTTGCGCCCTCGACATGGCCCGCCGCGTATTCGGGCTTGGACCGCACGTCGATCAGAACCCCTCCGTCTGCGACCAATTTGCGTGCCTCGGACCCCTTAATCATCGTGCCCATCATCGCGCGTTTGGCCATGAACAACACCAGTATCAGTGCGATTGGAATCAGATAGGGGATATAATCACTCATGGGATTTCTCGTCGTGTCTGCGGGTTTTTCGGATGAAATCAGCGTTCCAAACTGAACGGCTGACAAATTCGGATTCTCTTACGGGGCAATCCGGCATTTCACATTCTGAACAGCTATCTGGTCGGCAAGCTTCCATATGCACCATTAATTCAGTTCGCATGCCAAAATTCGCTCGAACCGCCTCTTCCATCTTCACGGTGGCGTCATGGGTGGTCTGCAGCGACCAGTAACGCGGAAACACCATATGCAAATCAACGTGGATGGTAGACCCAAGGCGATGGACTTTGGCGTGATGGGGGCAGGTCCAGCCCGGTTCGCGCACCCCCTCTAATACCGCCCCAAGCTCGTCAAGCAATTCTGGACTCGCTTCATCGAGGATGCCGCCTATCGCGCTTCGCACCACCCGGCCGCCATCAACCATCAGCCAAACCGACAAGACCATCGCGACGAGCGCGTCGAGCATGACCTCACCGGTCAGCATGACAAGCCCCACGCCCACCAAGGCTCCAATGCTCGTCACCGCATCGGAACGAAGGTGAATTCCGTCGGCTTCGAGACTCGGAGACGAGAGTCGTTTGCCCGCTTTGATCAAGGCCATGCCCGATGCCAGCGAAACCACGACGGCGACGATGGTCAACCCACCGCCTAACTCCAAGGCCTGTAACTCAGGGGGATGTGCGAGCCGATAGGCCGAGATGACTAAGATCGCCACACCGGCAACCGCGACGAGCAATCCCTCGATCCCGGCGCTTAGGTATTCGATCTTGCCATGACCGTAGGGATGCTCAAGGTCGCGAGGCTGTGAACTCAACCAGACGGCATAGAGAGCAAGGCCGCTCGTCACAATATTGATCAACGACTCAAGCGCGTCGGACAAGATCGACGAAGATCCCGTCAATGCGAATGCGCTCACTTTGACCGCGACCAACGTCACGCTCGCGCCGACCGCAAAAAGCGCCCATCCAATTGCGGCTTTGCCATCGAGGTGGTTGTTGCTCAATTCGTCATCCGTTTTTCGACCGTTTGCAAAAGCTTCTGCGCGGCTTCGTCGGCAATCAAGTCGACGAGCGTTTCCGCCAGCCGGTCTTCGATTTCTGGAACAGAAGCGCGCCTCGCAAGGGTAGTTCCGATGGCCAACGCCCTCCAATGCAATTCATGCGTCCTGCAGCCCTCAAAATCGCAGGCGGGTCCTAGCCATTTTTTGGCCTCAGAAATCCGCCCGACACCCAGACACGCCGCCACCAGAGCCTCATGAAAACTCGTGTGAAAACTCGCCTTACCAAGTTGGTAAGACTTGTGGACTTGCTGCAACTCGTCGTAGGCCGCCTGATAATGACCGCCGGCCAGAAGGGCACGGCCCAAATACTCGCGCTGGATATAAGGGTAGGAGGTTCGTGGTACGGCCAATTCGAATAATTTGACGGCCTTGCGATGTGCCTCAGCCGCAAGATCAAATTCGTCCTGCGCGTCCGCGATAAACGCCGAAGTCTCAAGGCAACGAGCCTGTGCAACCACAAGGTTGAGCCGATCCGCAATCTGGGTGGCCTGATCAACCGCAGAGGTCGCCGACTCCAAGTCCCCACGTTCGAGCTGGCAGCGAGCAAGGACCTGCAAGGCCTGCATCGTTTCGAGCGGTGTCTCCGCCACGCCCCACGCCACGGTGGCATGCTGCAACATCGAATCGGTGTCTGCCAAAGCACCACAAACACGAGCAGCGGCAATCTCACATTCGTAGAGGGTTGCTGCGTCTAGTGACGGATTGCTCAGCACTTTTTGAAGAGCGACGTAGGCCAAATCAAGCGGCATGTAGCCGTAGAGCGCTGCGATTCCGGCGCGCGCCGCATAGCGTGCCTGGCGGCTCGCTCGGGACTTTTTGTTCAGCGCCGAGGCCGCGCGCCTTAATAAATCAAAGCCTTTTTCACGGTTCTCCGGCGCGGCATCCAACAAGAACGTGTAGCTGCGCATGGTCCACAAATCGATTCTTTGTGGGCTATCGTTCGCCACCCCCATCCCGTCCAAGCATCGCTTCCAGGCGTCCGCACACATCCGAAGCGCGCCGACGTCAAACCCCAAACGGCTCTGTGATGCAGCATGTTTTGCAGCCACCAAAGCGGCATGCCATTGCCCGGCCTGTGACAGGTGGTCCGCGATCCGGAGCGCAATCTGCGGATGCCCGGCCTGGTAAAAACGACCGATGACTCGCGCGCACGCGCCGTGCATCGCCGCAAAGTCCTCTCGTGAACGGGCGGCAACCAGCAAGCTTTCTCGCAGCAGACGGTGCCCAAACGCAAACCCGGTGTCTGTGGGTATCGCCAGACGAGACTCGATCATGGTTTCGCGGAGGTTGGCGACGTAGGGCACACCGAGCTCGTCACAAATCGCTTCGAGAACGCGCGTCTCAACGACTTCTCCGATCAAGGACGCAACCTCGAGATTCATTTTTGTCGCGTCTGCCGAAGCCGTCCCAGAGGCACATTTATCGATCCGACGTCGCCATAGAACCTCGATATCGCGCGGCAATATGTCGTCGCTGACTTGAAGCGCAGCGCGGCCGCCATCGTTGCGAATCAGGCCGCGGTCCATCCAATCGTCCAAAAGCTGAAGCGCAAAAAGCGGGGAACCCGCTGCGTATTCGACCACACGCCCGCTGACTCCTGGGGGAAGATGAACGTGTTTTTGGAGAATCTGCTCGATCGAGGAATCGGTAAGTGGGGAGACATCTGCCACCCAGCATGCATCCGTATGCAGCCATTCAACCGACTCAAAAGACGAGATGCCCGTTGCAACGATATGCACCGGCAGAGGCGTTTCTTCTTCGAGCAACCACCCGACAAATTTCTGCTCAATTTCGCCGCGGTCCAAGTCGTCGAACCAAATCTGGACAGGCCGGTCCACGGCAACGATACGCAAAAGCGCCAGAATCGACGAAAAAACCTGCTCCACGGGGGCGTGCCCTCCGTCTGAACCCATATCGGCAAAATCGGCCAGAAGTCGTGGCTCAAAATCGTGTTCACCACGCTCCACGAGCCACTCTTCCATGCGCTCCTGCAGGCTCACCCCCACCAAACCATGTGACCTGAAGACACTGTTCACCAACCCTACAAGTCCGCCGGTGACGCCAAATTCGGCTCCCACACTGACCTTGAACGAATGCGACGAGCCGACTTCCCGGCTGAGGTGATGAATCCATTCCCCAAGTCGCGATTTACCCAGCCCGACTTCGCCGCGCAAAACGCTCACACGCACCTCGGCCCGAGACGCGGAAATTTGACTCCACAGCCGGTCTCGAATGCGCTCGCGCCCCTCGATCGGCACATGGCGTAAGCCAAAAAGCCCAAAACCTCCGCCCACCACGGTCTCGGTTCGATAGCGACGATTCACCTGTTCCCACCCATCGCAATCACGACTTGAGGCGTGTTCATTTTCCAGTGACATCAGGGCATCGTAGGCATCGGCTGCACAAACGAACCGCTTATGAGGTTCTTTGGCCGTCATCTTCGCAACCCAGGCTGCGAGACCCGCCGGAACTTCGAATTGCGGCGCAAACGCTGGGAGCGCGTGTTTCATGTGCATGACCCCCACCATCACCACATTGGACGCGCGAAACGGAGGTTTCCCCGTCGAGAGCTCCCACGCCACAATGCCCAACGAGTACAGGTCGGTCCAAGGCCCGTAGGTGCGCCAGAGCCCCATAAACTGCTCCGGAGCCATGTAAAACGGCGTGCCTGCAGCGTCTTCGTGAGAGCCACTCGTCTGATCCAGGCCGTGAGTCGACGTATGGCGTTCTGCGGCGTGCGCAATGCCGAAGTCGGTCAGGACGTATTCAACGCCTTTCGGCGTCAGTCGCCGCAGAATATTGGCGGGTTTGATATCACGATGAATCACGTCACGCGCATGCCCGTGGGCCAACGCCTGCAGGCAGTCTCCCAGAATCGCTTTGAGTTCTCTCCATGAAGTCGGCGAATTCTCCGAGATCGAGCCGCCATCCAGCAGCTCCATCGCAAAAAACGGAGATCCGGCCTCAAAACCGTCCAACGCGTCACTCAGAACGCCGTAATCAAGAATGCCGATCACGTTTTGATGGTGCAATCTGGCGGTCGCTTGCACCTCGGCGAGCAACCAATCTGCGCGTTCCACACCATCACCTTGATCCGGCTTGATGAGTTTCACCGCAACTTTCTTGCCCGACTGGACGTGCTTCGCCAGATAAACGGCGCCCATGCCGCCCTCTGCTAGCTTCTGGTCGAGTTCGAACCAAGTTTGAGTTTTTTTCATCGCTGCACTTCCGGTCTAGTCCCGGACTTTAAAGGTGACACCCGCCTCATTCAACCTCGTAACGAGGTATTCGCCCATTGCCACTGACGGTGTCAGCACACCTGCGGGTGTCTTCAGGTCATCGTAGGCCAAACAACGCGCAGCCTCGGCCAACATGATGCAGGTGGCTCCATAACCGGGATCGGACGTCGCTTTCACGTCAACTGAATGCGACACGTTGCCGGTATGTGCGACAACACGAATCAAAAAGCCGCCGGAATCGATTTTCTCGTTGGACGGGCCCTCGCCTTGCGCAGGCAAAACTGTCTTTTGGGCCAAGGTTCGGGTGGGCCCAAATGCAAGGGCAGCAACCCCACCACCCATCGCGGCGGTTAGTCCGTAAGCGGCAATGCGCCCCTTCAGCCCCGCCCCCATGTACGTTTTTTCGCGGTACGAAAACTTGTCCCCGTAGGGATGACCAACAAGCGCATGGGAGCGCCGCACAACTCGGGTATTGACCGACGCCATCAGGAAGGGCGCCGTCCAACCACCAATTGTCGCGTCAAAGGCCGGCTTGAAGTCGTCATACCCATCCACTCCCTGCTTATCGTCGGGTGGGTTCAAAGCGTAGGGATGCGCCACCGCACGACGTACGGCACGGTCTTCGGATTCATCCAACAAATTAATGATGCTCGCGACCGTTCCGCCGCTGAATCCGCCCTTTACGTACATCACAAAAGCGCCCACGTTCTCGGCGTAGACGCCTTCCTGTTTCTTGAATTCGTTTTGAGCGCAAAAGACTCCAAGGTCGCTCGGAATCGAGTCGAACCCGCAGGTATGAACGATGCGCGCCCCGCTCGCCTTCGCACCTTCGTGATGCGCGGCGATCATGCGTTGCATCCACTGCACTTCGCCGGTCAGGTCACAGTAGTGAGTTCCATTTTCAACGCACGCGCGGACCAACTCGTCGCCATAGGTGGCGTAGGGGCCGACCGTGGTGGCCACAACTTTTGTTCGGGCTGTAACAGCCTTAAGCGACGCCAAATCGTGGGCGTCAGCCACCAACACCTCAGGCGGAAAGTCCGTCGAGAGGGTCGACTTCAACGCCTCAAGTTTGGCCAGCGACCGGCCAGCAATGGCCCAACGTGTCTGCCCTACTTTCGCGAGGTACTGCGCCACCAACGCCCCCGTGAATCCCGTGGCACCGAACAAGACCAAGTCCAAATCTCTTTGTGTTTTCATCACGAACCCCCAGCAAATCCCAATATTCTAGACTCATCACAGACGCCATTTTCAAAATCACATTGCTTCAAAACTCTGCGTTCACTAGTTTCCGACCTTCGATAGTGTACCCATGGTCGTGTGTCACGGACACTGCGACTCAATCACCGTTTATGGAACGTCTTATGAAACGAACTCTAGTGCTGCTGACCATTGGCTCTTTGGCCCTAAATGCCTGCAGCGACGATGCAGCAAAAGCAAATAACGCGACCAATAACGCGACGACCTCGACCAATAACGCGACGACTGCGACCAATAACGCGACGACTGCGACCAATAACGGAACGACTTCGACCAATAACGGGACGACTGCGACCAATAACGGGACAACCTCGACCAATAACGGGACGACTGCGACCAATAACGGGACGACTGCGACCAATAACGGGACGACTGCGACCAATAACGGGACGACCTCGACCAATAACGGGACGACTTCGACCAATAACGGGACGACGGGCACCTGCGATACCAACGGCTTCACCCTTGTCGATCAGCAATATTATCCCGAGCCTCCGGATCTTTTCTTGTCCGCTGTGTCATCGACCACAAAACCAAACGATGCCCTCGATCTTGAGTTTTATGGAAACGATTCCCCTCTTATGAAGGGACCAGGGACTTATCTGCTGGCGGCGACAACAGACGACCAGAACTACGCGTCATGTTCGACATGCCTCGTTGTGAAACAAAACTGCGCAGAAGCCACCCCATGCGAAACACTTTATTTTGCCACTGGTGGGGAAATCGTGGTTGATACGGTGACCAACGGGGTATTCACAGGGAAGCTCGTCAACGTAACGCTCGAAGAAGTCGAGATTGACGGCGATACGTTTACCTCTACACCGGTTGCCGCTGGCAGGACTTGGTGCATCGCCGAAAGCGCATTCAATACTACTGCCCAGTGAATTTTGTTTCAGTCGACGTACACAAGTGACGACCTCACAACGAAAACCAGTCCAGTCCGTGGAAGCGTAACGGCGACCAAGTTCTCACGCGTGGGGACGGAGTGCAGAATTCTGTTGCATCGCAATTCCACGTTCACTACCTTCCGCGGATATTTCGCGGGTTTATTCATTGCCCGGTATCACGGGCGCGGCGCAAGAAGCCGCTGTATCGGAGAATCATTTATGAAGAGAAGTTTATTATTGTTGAGTTGTGGACTTTTGGCGCTGAGCGCCTGCGGTAGCGACGATGACGGCAAGTCAAACAACGCCACGACCAACAACGCCACGAACAATAACGTGACGAACAATAACGTGACGAACAACAACGGTACCAACAATACCAACAACGGTACCAACAATACCAACAACGGTACCAACAACACCAACAACGGTACCAACAACACCAACAACGGTACCAACAACACCAACAACGGTACCAACAACGTCTGTGACATGAACGGATTTCAGGTTGGCTTCACCGACCTCGGTGTCGACGGCACAAGCGCATACTTGTACGCCGCCACAAGCGAAGCAGATCCAAACGACTTCTTCTCGCTTGAGTTCATCGAAACCAGTGCTGGCCCTTCACCACTTGATGGTGGAGTCGGAACCTACACATTCGGTTCGACAGCTGACGACCAGAACTACGAAACATGCCAGACATGTTTGTTGATGGGATCGAATTGCACCGCTGATGCTGGTTGTGAATCGTACTACTTTGCAACAAGCGGTTCGGTGGAAATCACAACGGTTGACCTTGCTTCGAACACTTTGGCTGGTCGCCTCGTTGGCGCAGATCTCGAAGAAGTCACGGTCGATTTCGACACGTACATCTCGACACCAGTCGCAAACGGCAAATCATGGTGCGTCGCCGACGTCGCGTTCGACAGCACTCCAGAGTGCGTTGTTGATGCAGATTGTACCGACCCCGCAAAGGGCGTTTGCAGTGAAAACGTATGTGTCGGTTGCACATCGTCATTCGATTGCACCGACGCCGCTGCACCTGCATGCATCGAGGACGCGACTACTGGCGAATTGGCTTGTGGCGCGATCATGGAATGCACCGGAGACGATGCCAACGAAGAAGACGACGGTCCTGCAGGTGCTAAAGACCTTGTTTCGGGCACACCTTTCACCGGCGGTATCTGCGAAGGCACCAGCGGCGCAGAGACTGACTGGTTCAAGATCACCATCACCGCAGCTTCAACTGTTGAAATCAGCCTCTCGGCTGATGCAGCGGTCGATCTTGACCTCTATGTCGGCGACAGCGATGGAAACCTCGTTGGTTCCTCGACGACCGGCAAAGCAGTCGAGACTGTCCTCGCTGGCATCACTGCACCTGGTACCTACTACATCTTGGTCGCACCAAACGACACGCAGGCAGTGGGCGCCGGACTGGAAGCAGCCCCATACACCATCACCTACACAGCCACGGCCGCTGAATGTGCAATGGATACCGACTGCACCACGCTTCGTCCGTTCTGCAACACTGACACGCTTCTTTGCGTGGGTTGTCTTGACGACACCGCATGCACCCTTGCAAGTGCCCCGGCCTGTATCGCTCAGCAGAACAACAGTGTTTGTGGTTCGTCTGACGAGTGCACCGACGACGATAACTTCGAGCCCAACAGCGATGGCCCTGCCGGCGCTTCTGAAATCACTCTTGCTTCGACGACGAACGCTAAAATCTGTGGCGACGCGGAACTCGGCATCGCCGAGAACGAAGCCGATTGGTTCAAGTTCACGCTTACGGCCGCGACCGACCTTCGCGTGACGATGGCATGGACCGTCCTCGACATGGTCACACCTGACCCGGACCTCGACATCGCGATCTACGACAGCGGATTCAACTTTGTTGATTCGTCCGAATTCGACTTCCCAGAAGTCATCGAGCTTCCAGCTTTGGCTGCCGACACCTACTACGTGCGAGTCATCTCGTATCAGTCGTCCTTCGGCTTGGTCGCACAGCCTTACTCGGTCCAGCTTGAGACCTACACACCTGCACCCTAAGCAAGAGCTTTGGATGTAAAAAAGGCGAGCCCTCGGGCTCGCCTTTTTCTTTTCTTGCACCGGGCATTAGGCCTCCAGCACATCGCCCTGCAATGCCGTCACCCTTGGGTCCATCACGCGATGCCAAAGCGGGGGAACCAGGGCCATCAAGAGCATCGTAGGATAGCCATAAGGCAGTTGGGGCCCCTCGGACACAGCGCGCAACAAATGATAGGGGCGCGCCGCGTGTGCGTGGTGGTCGGCATGGCGCTGGAGATTAAAGAGCCAATACCCTGAAACTCGCTGATTGGCGTTCCATGAGTGACGCGGCTGCACCCGTTCGAATTTGCCTGGGGACCTCTCGGCACGCGCTAAGCCGTAATGCTCCACGTAGTTGATGACCTCAAGTAATGTGAACGCAATCACGCTCTGCAGCGTGAAAAACAAGACTCCAGCCCCACCAGCGACCAACGCGATTCCCGCGTAGATGACGACCAAAGCCAAGGCGTAACGCGTGAGTCGATTCCGCAGGCTGAACCAGCGGATTCCCCTGCGCTCCACCCGCGCCAACTCGATATGGACGGCACTTTTTAGACTGCCAATCATGACGCGCGGAAAGAACCCGTAGACGCTTTCACCCAGACGCGATGTCGCCGGATCATGGGGCGTCGCAACGTTTTTATGATGGCCGTACACATGCTCGATACAAAAATGAGGATAAGTCACACTTAACATCAAGGCTTCGGCTAAGGCTCTTTCGTACCAGGCCTTACGATGCATCAATTCGTGGGCGATCGTGATGCCAATCCCCCCCGTGAAGAGGCCCACTGCGACCACCAGCCCAACCCATTCCCATCCACTTCGAATCATCGATTCGTGCACACCCCACCCTAGAATCCCGATTTGAAGTGGAACCCACAGGTAAAGTGGAAGGCCGTAGAGCCAGTCGAAACGACGGCCTTTTTCGTCTTCCGCCGACGGGTTCGACAGATTATGCCCCGTGATGGCGTCGGCCATCGGAACCAGCATAAACGCCACGGCTGGAGCCAGCAGGTTGGTCCAGCCTCCAAACCAAAGGCCCGCCAATAATGCAGGCACCGTCGCATAGACGATCAAAAACGGAAGCACTCTCATCATGTATCCTTTGTGAGAAGCATGGCCTTCACCAGTGACCAACTCGCCGGCTCTTCAACCGACTTCCAAAAAAGCGTTTTGAGCTCGCCTGTCCCATTGCGAAGCAGCGTGTCGCTGACGATATGCATCAGAAGGCTGCGAACCGAGACCTCGGGCCTGACACGACCACTTGCGCTCACCCAATTCTCGATTTCATCGATCATCGGCCCACCAAGCTCCACGAGGCGTCGACGGCCAGGTCCTTCGGATGAAATCACCTCACGCAACAGAATCGCCGCCGCATCGGGCCGATCCGCCAGGAATGCCGAAAAGCCGCTCACCACATTGTAGAGCTGCGCCTCAAAGTCGCCCTGCCCTGTCATAGCGCCGCCGAGAGACATCGCAAGAGCGTCAAAAATCCTTGTGACCACGGCCTCGTAGAGCCGGTCTTTGCTCGAAAAATGGTAAAGCAACGACGGTCTGGAAATCCCCGCAAACTTCGCTACGTCCTCAAGGCGAGTCGCCTTCAGGCCGTTCAATGCAAAGAGCCCCTCAGCTCCTTCGAGCAAGCGGTCCACGGTATCTGCTGCGAGTTCTTTTGAAGGTCGTGCCATACCCGAAGATTACCTACTCACGAGTAGATAATCAAGCAGATTGGAATTCCCCGCGAAAAGCGAGTACATATCCCCCGAATTAATTGGGAGAAATGAGTGATGAAATTTCGATTTATACTGAGCGTGCTTTGTTTTGGCTTGATGGCCTGTGGGGACTCTTCAAAACCCAAAAAGTCATCGGCGGCAGGCGGCGTCAATCAGGCTTGTTACGATAATGGCACCTGCAACACCGGTCTGAGCTGCGTCGACGGAACCTGTCTGGGGACCAACAACGTTACGAACAACAGCAACAACACGACCAATAATGGCACCAATAATGGCACCAATAACACCAATAATGGCCAGCTTTGTGGCAACGGAGTCGTCGACACGGGCGAAGACTGTGATGGCGCTGAGCTCGATGGCGCAACATGCGACAGCCTTGGCTTCGACGAAGGCTCCTTGAGTTGTTTGGACTGTAAGTTCAACAACTCGTTGTGCACTTTGCTCACGTGCGGAAATGGCGTCATCGACCCCAACGAAGCCTGCGACGGCGAAAATATCGGCGCCGCAACCTGTGAAGGCCAAGGATTCGGTGCCGGCGAGCTTTTCTGCAATTCAAATTGCAGCGGTTTCGACACGTCGAGTTGCGAAACTTTGTGCGGCAACGACGTGATCAACCAGGGCGAGCTGTGTGATGGTGAGGCCGTAAACGCATCGTGTGCGTCGCTTGATAAGGGCACGGGCACACTTCGATGCAACGCGACCTGCAACGCCTACGACCTGACCGGCTGCACTTCACTTTGTGGAAACGGTCAAATTGACGCCGGTGAATTCTGTGATGGCTCCAACCTCAATAACATGACCTGTACGAGCCGTGGATTTGTTGGCGGAACACTCGCCTGCAACGCAACCTGCAAGAACTTCGTCGATACCGCTTGCCTGACGACGTTATGTGGCAACAACGTCCTGGATCCGGGCGAAAACTGCGACGGCACGAAATTAAATAGCGAAACCTGCCAGAGTCAGGGATTTGCGGGCGGAACGCTTAAATGCTCCACAACCTGCACCCTGGACACCAGTTCCTGCACACTCCCACCACTCGTTTGTATGTTGGTCGCCGAAACACCGCCGTGCGACACCAATGATGCTGTCCTCTGTGTGTGCGAAGGCTGCAATATGAACGGAATTTGCGACAACACCGACGATTGTGTGTGCCCCGATTGCGCGACGGAGGCCTTCTGCGGTGACCCTAATCGAGCAAATTGCACGAATGACGGACAATGCAATCCTTGGTTAGAAGGCTGCCTTTGCGCCGACTGCCTTGGCCACACCTACTGCAAACCTTGATGCGACCTACCAAAAAACAAATTCTAGTCACACTCGTGGTGATGCTGCCGTTGATCCTGTGGTCATCCGCGGTGATTGCCTTGGCCGGCGGCGTCGGTGGCGTCGCTTGGGGCGCACGAACCCTGTTGGCAGGCGTGGCTTTTATCGTGCTCTTTTCCAGCCTTGTTATGCATCGGCGAGCCTGGATTGGAGTGATTGCAATCACGGCTATCCTCACGTCGGGATGGGCGATGACGGCACCTTCACTTGACCGCCAATGGCTGGAATTTGCCCAACGCACACCCTACGCGAGCGTCGACGGGTCAAAGGTCACGATCCATGATGTCCGCAACTTCCGGTACAAATCCAACACCGAGTGGACGCCAGGCTGGTACGACGAAACCTACGATGTCGACGAAATCGAACAGGGTTATCTGGTCCTGACCCGTTTTGGCGGCATCGACGGCTTGGCCCATGTGATGGTGAGTTTCCGCTTCAAGGGAGACAAATACTTGGTGTACTCGGTCGAAATCCGCAAAGAGGTCGGGGAGTCGTATCACCCTGTCGGCGGCGCGATGCGTCAATATGAGCTCTTTTATGTCGCAGCCGACGAACGCGACGCGATTGCGCTAAGAACCCATGTTCATAAAGACGAAACGTGGCTGATTCCGATGAATGCCGGCAAACAAAAAACCGGTGAGTTCTTCCTGGACATGACCCGGCGGATGACCAAATTGCACACCGAACCAGAATGGTACAATTCGTTCACCAGCTCCTGCGCCTCAAACCTCGCCGCACACTACGAGACGGTCAATAACGTGACCTTCCCTCCGGATTACCGAGTGTTGTTGCCAGGTTTCAGCGAAGAATTGCTGGCCGAACTCGACCTCTTGCCCGCAGGCATGTCGGTTGCCGATGCGCAGGCGGCCTTCCGGGTAAACTCACTGGTCAACATGCTTCCGGTGGACGAAGGCTTCTCTAAACGCCTGCGACCCAAAGAATACCCGCCAACGCCCTGATTATCGGACGCGAAAAATAGTGGTTGTTCGCGAGTCGAGGTCTTCAAGTTCTCGCGAGGTCGGCACCGTATAGGATGCCACTTCTTCCAGCTCATCTTTAGGCACGTAATGGCGTCCGGGATCTCCGACATAAATTTCAATGTTGTCGCGACGAATCTCCCTAAACCAAGTCATGAACATCAGCGCTGGTGCGCGCTCGTAAAAGACATCGCCGGCCGTCACCAAGTCGACGCCAGTCGGGAAGTCCTTCATCACATCGGCGACTGGAACCTCAATATCGACGCGATTGAGCTCCGCATTCAGCGCAATCGCCGTTCGTGCAAATGGATCGATATCGCAGGCAATCACTCGGCGCGCACCCGCTTTTTTGGCAGCAATCGCGACCACACCGCTGCCGCTGCCAAAATCCAGCACACAACGCCCAATCACGATGTTTGGGTGGTCCAGAATAAAACGCGCTAAACCTTGGCCGCCTGCCCATGGGAACGCCCAGAACGGCAGGGGAATATCACCGGCAGCAATCCACTCCTGGGCCCGTGTCCAAAGGGGCAACGACTCATCCGCGGTGAAAAGATCCATTTCCGGCAGAAATGCAGGCGACATCGGCCGCGAGTTCTGGGTGATAAAATTTTCGTAATTGGTTGCAGGCAAGATGAGCCAAAGAAAAGCTACGCCCCGAGGCGAGGACCGAAATAAATTCACTTCAAGTTTATCTGCCTTTCTTTGTCGTCCGTCACTCTATGAGACTGAAAAAAAAAGCAAGGATGCCTTAAAACGTCCAAGAACCCGTATTCAGAATCCGATGCGTCGCAATTCAGCGTTCACGACAATTCAACCGTACCGTCGAATAAAATTCTGTCGCGAACGACGCCCATTCGCAAAAACGAAACTTCCTTTTTGAGCAATGGTTTATTGAGCGCTCGCGCATGGGGGTTTTCATTTGGTCGATCCAATTGGCCGAGGACCACGAAGTCTTGCAGGGGCGGCCCGTGCAGAATCTCGTTGCATCCGATCTGCACGTTAACTACCGTCCGCCGTCATGCGACTGTTTATTGATCGCCCGGTGTCACAGGCAAAGCGACCATGTCGCTAACTTAGAGAAACATTTTTGAACAGAACCCTTCTACTATTGAGCTGTGGCTTGTTGGCCTTGACCGCCTGTGGCGACGATGCCGAGAAAACGAATAACGGCACCAACAACGTTACGAACAACAACACGAACAACACCAACAACACCAACAACACGAACAACACCAACAACACCAACAACACCAACAACACCAACAACACGAACAACACCAACAACACGAACGGTAGCTGCGATATCAATGGTTTCACCATTGCTGCTCAGGATTTCACCATTACTGCTCAGGAACTGGGCACCGACGGATTCAGCACGATGCTGCAGGCAGTGTCGGCGACCACCGATCCGAAGGACTACTTGTTCCTTGAATTCCGCCAGGTCGACGCCAATCCATCACCACTTGATGCTGGTCCTGGAACCTACCCGTTGGCTGCAAACGTTGACGAACAGAACTACCTGACCTGCTCAACATGTGTGCTGATTGCTCAAAACTGCATCAACAACGCTGACTGCTCGTATTTCCTCGCCTCTGGCGGAGCGATTGAAGTTGAAGCAGTCGACCTCTCCTCGAACACGCTCAAGGGCAAATTGGTCAACGCCACACTTAAAGAAGTCACATTGGACTTCGACGGCCAGACCAACCTTTCGACCGACGTCCCGAACGGCAAGACCTGGTGCATCGCTGAAACAGCTTTCGACACCACTCCAGAATGTGTTGTTGATGCCGATTGTACCGACGCCGCCAAGGGAACTTGCACCGATAATGTCTGTGTTGCATGTGCTTCGTCATTCGATTGCACCGACGCAGCTGCTCCAGCATGCATCGAAGACGCAGCCACTGCCCAACTGAGCTGCGGTGTTGTAGCTGAGTGCACTGGTGACGACGCCAACGAAGAAGATGACGGACCAGCAGGCGCCAAGGCACTTGTCTCGGGAACTCCTTTCACCGGTGGAATCTGCGAAGGAAGCACCGGCGCTGAGTCGGATTGGTTCAAAATCACCATCACCGAAGCTTCGCATGTCGCTATCAGCCTTTCGGCTGATGCTGCTGTCGATTTGGACCTCTACCTCCGCGATGCCAATGGCAACTTGATCGACTCGACGGACTCTGAAGAACCCATCGAGAACATCTTGGCCAATATCATAACACCTGGTGACTATTTCATCATCATCACTCCCTACAGCACATATGCTGTTGGTAACGGATTGGCCGCTGCTCCGTACACGCTCACCTTCACTGCAACCGCAGGCTGAATGTGTCCCGGATGCCGATTGCACCGACGAATTCTGCAACACCGACACACTTGTTTGCGTGGGTTGCCTCAACGACGACTCATGCACCAACCCAACAGCGCCAGTTTGCTTGACTGACGCCAACTACGTCTGCGGATCGTACGATGAGTGCACCGGCGACGACGCGCTTGAACCGAACAGCGATGGCCCTGCAGGCGCGTCAGACCTCGCCATTCCGTCGACGACCAACGCCAAGATCTGTGGCGATTTGCGCACGGGAGTCGGCGAGAACGAAGCCGATTGGTACAAGTTCACCATCGCAGCACCGACCGACTTGAGCGTGACCATGAGCTGGAACTTCGCCAGGTTGTTTTCGCATGATCCAGACCTGGACATCACGATCTACGACAGCACTTTCACCTTCGTGGATTCGTCAGTCTTTGATTTCCCAGAAATGATTGAACTTACGGCACTTCCTGCAGGCACCTACTACATCAAGGTCAGCTCGTCTCAGTCGATCTGGCGACTTTTCGACGCGCGCCAACCCGTAATGTTCGACGTAATTTATGACGTCTTCAAGTTCTCGTGAGGTCGGCACCGTATAGGATGCCACTTCTTCCAACTCATCTTTGGCCAGCAATCCACTCCTGGGCCCGTGTCTAAAGGGGCAACGACCCATCCGCGGTGAAAAGATCCATTTCCGGCAGAAATGCAGGAGACATGGGCCGCGAGTTCTGGGTGACAGAACTTTCGTAATCGGTTGCAGGCAAGATGAGCCAAAGAAAAGCTACGCCCCGAGGCGAGGACCGAAATAAATTCACATGAAATTCACTTCAAGTTTATCTGCCTTTCGTTGTAGCCCGTCACTCTATGAGAATGAAAAAATCAGCGATATCCATCCTTCGCGTACTCAGCGCATTTTATGTCATCGCGATGTGCATCCTTTTCGGGGCGCAACGCCACATGCTTTATCCTGGCTGGGGCCATCCATTCCCTGACTATCAGCCAGATCCCGACGTCGAGCAAATCTGGATCGATACTGACGAAGGCAAGGTTCCAGCGCTATTTCTGCCGGCCTCAACCAAGCGCGCACCACTGGTCGTTTACACCCACGGAAATGGCTCGATTGCGGAGCTAGAGGTCGCAGACACTCGAGGCTGGCAGCAGATGGGCTACTCGGTTTTAATCCCTGAATACCGTGGTTACGGCAAGGCCGCCGGCTCGCCCACTCAAGACGCCATCGTCGCGGACACGCTCAGGATGATCGAGGTCGTCTGCGCGCGCAAAACGGTCGATTGCAGAACGACCGTTTACCACGGCCGTTCGCTCGGGGGCGGTGTGGCCGCCGCACTTGCGGAAAAACGACCGCCCAAGGGCCTGATTCTGGAATCCACGTTCACCTCGATTCGGGCGTTTGCTGCCGACTTCTACGCCCCCGGCTTTGTGGTTCGCGACGGCTGGGACACGGTCGACTTTTTGCCGACCTTTGATGCTCCTGTCCTGATTCTGCATGGCGATGTCGACAATATCGTCCCGCTGGACCACTCCCGACAAAACGAGGCTGTGGCGATGCATGCCACCCGCCACGTCTTGCCGGGTCATCATATTTTGGCAGCAAATGCGGCCTACTGGAAAACGGTCAAGGACTGGACGACCCAATCAGGTCTTCCAAACTAATCGCTTCAAGACCCAACGCCTCCACGAACGCCACATCGTGTGACACGATAATCAACGCCCCTGCGTAGGTGTTCAGCACCCGTTCCAAGCGTTCGATGCTCGGCATGTCCAGGTCGTTGGTCGGCTCGTCCAACACAACCAGCTCCGGCTGATTCACAAGCCCAATGGCGAACGCGAGTTTCCGAACTTCCCCAGGGGACATGTGAACGTCGTCCAATACGGCCTTCACATCCAACAGGAGCGCGGCTGCGACGTGCATGACCTGTCGACGTAGGTCCGACGGAAGTCCTTGCCAGAAGCCAACCACTTCCGCGTGCGAAATCACCTGCGGCACAAAGAGCACTGGAATCGTCAGGCTCCGCAGAACGGTGTTCATTAACGAGGTTTTGCCAGCTCCGTTACCACCTTGCAGCCATACTCGAGCTTGGCGCTCGACGTTCCAAATGGCCGAAAATAACCGGCACTCCCCCGCCCGAACCTCACCTTCAAAACGAAATACCCACTCCCCTGCGCGTGGCGTCGCCTCGATTTTGAGTTCTCGCCCTTCGGCATTCGGACGCACCAACGACTCCACGTGCTTCTGGGTGCGTTCGAGGTCACCTTTGGACACTCTTCGCGCCCGCCCATGGGAAGCCTCAGCCCTTTGCGCGCGGATCTTTCGAGCGTCAGTTCCTGCATCACGGTCACCTGCGTTTTTCATCCGTGATTTCACGGAAAGCGAACGTTTGGAGGCGTCATGCGTCGCCGCCACCTGATGAACTTGCATTTGGGCCGTTTTTAGCTGGGCTTGGGCATCGTTCAGCGAATCCAGCTGGGACCTTTTCTGAGCGCGAACACGGTCGACCGCGGGCTCGAGTCCACATTTAAAATGCTCCACGCGACCGTTTTCGACCCAAATTGTCTCGGTAGTCGTTTGATTTAGGAACGCCCGGTCATGAGACACCACAAGGCCAACGCCGTCATAACGACTCATCGCCCTTATCAGCAGGTCGCGCCCTTCTAAATCCAAATGATTAGTGGGCTCGTCGAGCACCAAAAGTGGCGGGTTTCGCCAGAACACAGCACCGAGCATCCAACGGTGTTTCCAGCCCGGCGAAAGGCTCGACCACGAATTCAGATCAACAAAATCCAGACCGAATAATGACTTCCAAAACGCAGCGTTTTTTCCCCATTCCTGCGTGAATTCGGCGACGATTTGAAAATCAGGTTCTTGGCTTGTACGGCATGAAAAAGGAGAAACAATCGAACCCTGGCGAGCCTGAAGGTCGCCACAAATAAGGCGAACAAGTGTGGATTTCCCGGCACCGTTTGGACCAACGATTGCGGTCCAACCAGCAGAAATATCGAGTGAAACATCAGCAAGCATCCGCGTTTGATGCGGGTATGCGAACTCGACGATCGAAAGACGAACGACAGACATAAATGACCTCTCTTTTAATAATTCGGATTGCGGAATTTATTAAAAAGAAAAGCTCATTTCGTTCGCTGGGTATGAGTAATAAAGCCGCCCGGCCAAGGGTTCAACGTGGCGACCGGGTCAGAATAGACGACCAACGTTGGTCATGCAACACGCGCCGCGTTTACCGGTTCACTTCCGCGTTGCGGTCCTGCGGCCTTACTATAGGGTGCGCGGCATCCGCTATTATGCGTACAGCGCAAAGTCGCTGTGTTGGGGGTCGTATCATGAATAAAATGCTGTTGATGTTAATTTGTGGGTCCGTGTTGCTGAATGCCTGTGGTGGGGATGGCACCAAATCGACGAACGTAGCCACAAATAACACCACAAATAACACCACAAACAACGCCACAAATAACGCCACAAATAACGCCACAAATAACGCCACAAACAACACCACAAACAACGCCACAAACAACGCCACGAACAACGCCACGAACAACGCCACAAACAATTCGTGCCCCCAACTCGAATTCGTGGCCACGAACGTAGAATTTCGGCTTGGTCGATTCGTCGCCTACAACCTCACCCCATCCACTATTGACTATCTCGAACTGATCGTGCGCGCCGATATGCCAGGAATCTACGAATTCGGGAGCGCAGAGGGGCAAACCTTCGAAACGTGCGAGACGTGTTTAAGGATCGGCAAAAACTGTGACCCCGGACTTCAGTGTGAATCATACTACGTCGCGACAAGCGGTTCCGTCGAACTCACCAAAAGCAACCAGACGGAGGGAATCATGAAAGGCGCTCTGCTTGGCGTGGAACTTAAGGAAGTCGATTCCGATTTCAACGTTCCAATCCTCAACGCAGATCCATTATGTATCTCTCGCCTCGAATTCGACGCGACACCTCCTTGTAGATTCGATGACGACTGTCGCGTTCCCGGAAAGCCTTATTGTTACGAATCCATATGTGGTGAGTGCGTTTCGTCTTTCCATTGTACCGACCCGGCCGCACCGGGCTGCATTGTAGACGTGGATTTGGGTATGCTGGTCTGTGGGACCACGATGGAGTGCAACGGTGACGATGGCAACGAGGAGGACGACGGTCCTGCAGCCGCCAAGCCCCTTATCTCAGGTACTCCATTTAGCGGTGGTATTTGCAGAGGCACGCTGGGGGAGACTGACTGGTTCACGTTCACGACGGCCCAAACCGTTAACGCTTCAATCACCTTCGGATCCGATGCGAACGTTAATGTTTATCTCGTCAGTGAATTTCAAGTGATATTCACTGAATCAAGTCAGCTCGGCCCCATAACAACGAATAACAATCTCGCACCTGGCAGGTACTACGTGATTGTCGAGGCAGTTGACACATCGGCCTTTGGAGGCGGATTCGATGCTGTCCCCTACTCGCTTTCCTACACGGCCACCGCGACTCCGTGACTTCGTCCAATTGAGGAAAGCTCAAACCCATGCTGCGTGGTTCACGCAAAATGGTTATGGCTGGATGATTTCCCAATTAAAATCGACGAGCCTCGGGATGCGATAGCCGCGATGTTTTTCGATAAAATCAATCGTCGGTTGGCATAAAAGACCGTTTTCCAGATCCACGGTATCGACCGTCCCTTCGGCATCGTTCATCAGGCAGCCCTCGCCCTTCACATGCGGCAGCCCCATCACATGCCCGATCTCGTGATTGACGACCTTCACCACTCGCCTGGTGGCTGTGTGGGGCTTTTTGAGTCGTTTATGGGTACGCTTTGAACTGACGACCGCCGCCACACCGCCGACCTCGCCTAAGCCTAAAATTCCCCAGTCTTTGTGTTCGTCTTTGGTCGTCGAGATATCGTGCGACGTGAAGCCGACGATGAAGGTGCACTCGGTCCGCGGCAAGACATCATCACGCAGGTAGTCGAGCAGGACTTCGGCGCGGTAGCGCTTGCGAGGCGAGTACCAAGCCTTCTTGGGCATCTTTAGAGCAGGTCTGATTTCGACCTTGAATCCGTACAGGTATTCAACACCTTTGGCGGACGCCTTCAGCATCGACTTATCGTATTCGCCCAAAGGCTGCATGCATAACGTCACTGCAGGGTTCAGTGGCTCCTCGGCCGATGCAGCGCACGGCATAAACAAGAGAGTAAAGGCAAAAAACGGAGCAACGCAGCTTGCCATCATCTGAGCCCTTTTTCGTCGGTCGTTCAACACCAAGTAGACCTCGGTTCTTTTTCCTGCCCATACTAACACTCTTGTATACAAGAATCCGGGACCATTTCATCTCTGCAGAGCGACGTGTTTTGCGACTAAAAATCACAGATCTCAAATTCTCGTTTTTGCTCGCCTCCTTGTTTTTCACGGCTGCGTGTGGGGGCGTCGGGGGATATGCCAAACCCGGAATGGGTCTTTATAAAGCGTTTTCAGATGAAAAAGTCACCGATGATGAAAAAGGCCAGCTGTGGTTGCCGGAAATAGCGCTCGACACCCATATCGGCATCGACCCCAATTGGGGGGTGATGACGGGGTTCGCAGCTTGGGGTGGTTTGATTTCTCAACGAATTGGACCTGCATTCTACCTGAACAACGCCCATATTTTGCTGGTTCCCTACCTATCGACGCCGCTTGGAAATCACTCTCCAATTCCATTCGCCGCAACCGCGAGTGCAATCGTGTTTCCAGGACAAAAGACTGGATGGCGCTGGGGTTTAGGTGCCGAGTACTCGCTAGGTTTACGTTCGGTCGACGACGACCCACGCCGGTGGCGGCTAGGGTTCAATTTTGTCTTCGGTTATCAAGACCGGGCATTTCATCTTTGATGATCAAACACCTCGGTCGAACCTGTTGTCGCCGCGCAACGATGAATGCGTCATGACATTTGAGCGCTGACCGTTAAATAATCTCGTCTTCGTCAAATAACGGATCGGCCACAAGTTGGCTTTCCATGCTGTCGAGCTTGGCCTGGGCTTTGTCTGCGCTCTTGATGGACGCGATATGAAAAAGTGCATCACCTTCGTTGACGACTGGGAAATTAGAGCGGCCAATAATTAGCCCCCGAGTCGAGGCGACAACCTCTGCTTCGATCAGCCCAAAGGGGTCCGAAACGACTCCCAAGACCTCGCCTTTTTTGACCACTTCGCCAATAGTCTTAAAGGTCCGCATAAGGCCGCCAATAGGCGCGCGCACCCACGTGCTGGACTCCGCACGAACCGACGCCGCTTTGGACTTCGAAATGCCTTTGGCGGGAACCATTTTGGTCGCTCGCATCACGCGCAACACGCCCGACACACCAGCGCGGATGGACATTTCATCAAAACGAAGCCCCTCACCGGCTTCGTAAAGCAGCATATCAACCCCCACATCCTGAGCGGCCTGCCGCATCGAACCATCCCGCAATTTGGCGGTAAGAATCAGAGGCGCCCCGAACGCTTCTGCGAGCACGATCGTCTCAGGTTTTGACGGAGAAACTCGAATCTGCGGTAGGTTCGTTCGATGAATCGCGGCCGAATGAAGGTCGATGCCAAAATCTGACCGACCGACAATTTCTTCCATAAATAAATGCGCTAAACGGGCGGCGAGAGAGCCTTTAGGAGAGCCCGGAAACGAGCGATTTAAATCACGTCTATCCGGCAAGTATCTGGAGTGATTCAGAAAGCCGAACGTGTTCACAATCGGCACAATCAATAAGGTGCCCCGCAAGGAATCCAACGCCTCCGCGCGCATCAATCGACGGGCGATTTCGACGCCAATCACTTCGTCGCCATGAACAGCGGCGCTGACAAACATGGTTGGGCCAGGCTTTCGCCCGTTCACCACATGAACCGACATCGTAATCGGCGTATGATCCGACAGAACACTGACCGGCAATTCGACGGTCTGACGCGTGTTAGGAGCGACCAGTACAGAGCCGATTTTGAACGCTTTATTTTCTGCCATCAGCCCTGACCTCCGGTTCCTGTCGTGTACATTCTCTTTCCAAACGACGACTCAACCTTGAACAATTGAGGCTCGTCTTTTTGGCACTTCCTGAGCGAACTCTCGGACTATGAACGCTCCAAGGTCGAGGCTTGCTCATCCGAACGCAATGTTAACACAGACACGCCAGCTTCAGTCACTGCGACAGTGTGTTCAAACTGCGCAGATAATGAGCCATCCCTGGTCTTCACAGTCCAGCCATCCCCAGCAGTTTTCACAGCTCGTCGCCCCTGATTAATCATCGGCTCGATTGTGAAAACCATCCCTACGCGCAGCACAAGTCCGGTTCCAGGCCGGCCAAAATGCAGAATCTGCGGTTCCTCGTGCATTTCTCGACCAATTCCATGGCCACAATACTCGCGCACAACGGAGTAATTATGGCGTCTGGCATGGCTCTCGATCGCCCAGCCGATATCGCCAAGCCGCGCGCCAGGACGAACGGTTCGGATGCCTTTCCACATCGCCTCGTAGGCGATGCGGACCAGCCTCTTGGCGGCCGGTTTGACCGGACCGACCAGGTAGGTCTTGCTTGAATCAGCAATATAACCGTTCTTTTCTAAGGTGATGTCAAAATTAACAATATCGCCGTCCCGTAGCATCACGGACGCCGCGGGGACGCCATGACAGACAACATCGTTCACCGAGGAATTGAGGACGAAGCCATAACCATACTGCCCCTTGCTGGCAGGCCTGGCTTGCAGATCCTCAACGATGATGCGCTCGACAAGCTGGTCGATTTCTAGCGTCGATTTGCCAACAAGTGGGGTCCGATCGAGGACTTCGAAAACCGAAGCTAAAAGTCGTCCAGATTCGGACAAGAGCCGCACTTCTTCCGGACGTTTCGTCATGCTGCGTGCTCGGTCAAAGGGGCGACCACGACACCTGCGGCCGCGAGTTCTCGCTGCACGATTTCGTTGAAACTCAAGGTGGGATTGGTCTCACACAACATCCCAATCCTGATCCAAAAACTGGCCTGCGCGTTGATTGAGCGAAACGAGACGGTGCTCGCTTTGCGTATTTGGTCGTGCAACTCATCGTCGATATTCACAATTCCCATCGAAAACCTCCACAATACGATCCAGACATGGAGCGTATATGAATCGTATATTCAATTCTCGAATGAATGGCAAGATGCGTTGATTGTGAGTTAAGGTGATGGCATCGCTGCAGGGTCAGTGGTCTGGGCAGGTGGCAACGAAAGCTCCAACACTGCACGGCGATTTAGCGCGGCGGCTTCAGGCGTATCGGCGGGGTCGACCAGCTCGGCATCACCTCTGCCTTCTGCACCGACCTGCTTAGCGGAGACACCTGCTTTGATCAGAGCTCGGCGCACGGTTTGAGCTCGTTCGCGAGAGACTCGAAATTTCGTCTGTGGACTCCCCTTTCCGTCGGAATGGCCCACCACCAGAATCCGCACATCTGGCCCTAGCCTCCGAATCACTTCGCCAAGCGCCTCGATGACCTGTAGCTCCTCGCGGCTCAGTCGAGTCGCGTTGCGCGCAAATAGGATGGGCTTCATGCGGCTCTGGAGGTCCACGAGTCGCGCGGGCGCGTCGTCGGGCGCTCCGTCATTGTCCAGACTTCCATTGAACGTCTCACGCACATTGGGTTCTTTATCTTGGACGTCCGCCACACCATCGCCGTCGTTATCAGGGTCCGGACAACCGTCGGAATCCTGAAATCCATCGATGTCCTCGGGCTCCGTTGGGCAAAGGTCAAAGAGATTCGCGATGCCGTCATCATCGTCATCCGAATAATCTGGCGGTGCCAATCTATCCCACTCATCAGGTGCAGGCTCTTTGGTCGGAGGACCTCCGAACTTTGCCCACCAGAACACCCCAACACGGCCCTCAGCTGCTTCACCAAACGTGGTGTCGACCGTCCAATGCCGGGCAATCCGTTTTTCGATATGCCCCTCCATCATGTTCACGCCGGCGGGCGCACCATGACGGTAAATCGTCTCGACATAGAGGGTTTTGGTGAGCTGTTTGCCCACGGTCAAAATCGGATTGGTGATCGAAGAAGCGAACCCGAGACCCACCTTATCGACACCGAGCCGATCGAAGAGTTGACGCTGCAACGACGGATTATGATAACGCTCAACGAGCTTTGCGACCGCCTTTCGCACGTTCCCATTCTTGTCGTCCACGGCATCGACGCGTCCGGTCACCAGAAGCGTCATGATTTGGTACTCGGGAACGGCCGGCAGCGACGCCAGAGTCAGGGTTGGCCGCTGAACAGCACCATCAAGCCGCACCAGCACGTAGGTTCCTTCGACCTCACTTTGAGCGGCGAGCGCGATGACGGGTTCCATCGCCGACGGCTCGGGCGCGCCGTCTTCTCCAAGGCGTGCGGCTCTTCTTAAGTTCCCTTCAGCCAGCGTGACCCGGCCTTTGGTAATTTTGAATGGATTATCGAAGAGTGAAAACACGCCGCCTCGCTCCGTATCCAGCCCCCCTTTCACCCGCACAATATCGTCCTGGCGATGAACGTGAACCGTGCCGCCGACCTTGATATCCGTGCCCTGCCCCACAAGCCTGACGCTGTCGACTGTCACACTCAGTTCCAGATTCTTGCCGCCGGCCTTCGTTGCATCGACGTCTAAATCGACAAACTCGATGTCGTTGTTGAACGGAATACTCTTGGTTTTTGGCAACTGCTCGTCGATCAGGTCGATCCTTGATTTCCCAACATCAACCGCCACCTTTGCCCCGGAATGGGTCCACTCACCCGTCATCTTGAGGTCGGCATCCACAAGCCCAAAAGGAAAGTCGCGCTGAACAAAGGGGAAGCGTTTCAGGGTCAATTCCGCTTCAGCACCGGCCTTCCAACGTCCCCAAAGCCCCTCTCCCGTTTCCGCACCGGTCGGAGAAAAACTTGCGGTGCCTTTTGCCTCAAATTTGCCCGGCATTGCGGCACCGACCACCGTCCACTCAGCCTCTTGCCCCGAGAACTTCATGGTGCCCTTGGCATCCTTAATACGGCGATGCAGGTCGACATGCGTGAACGAGGCCTTTGCGGTCGACAGCTCACCCTCCCACGTGGGTGCATCAATAATGCCTCCCCATTTCACCTCCCCCTTCACGACGCCATTGGCGTCGTGGATACTCGGAAACACAGCAGCCAACGCACCGGTGGGCATAGCGGCCTGAAGGTTTCCCTTCCACGTCGCACGCGGAATCGCTTCGGGATCATCCAGGAAATTTCGCAACGAGAACTTGGACTTCACCTGCCCATTCAAGAACTCGCCCCAATTTGCGTCGATTTGATGCTCCTGTTTCACGGTCGAAAACCAGATTGCAAGCGGTGCGGACACGCCCCCTGCCACGGCCACGCCCTCGATTTGGCCGCTGCCCGTCAGCGCATCCAGCGTGCCGGTGGCTTTCACGTCTCCTGAAAGCCCAAGCTCCAAACCGCGGGGCAGCCGGACAAAGGGTTTCAGAAGACTTGAATCGAGCCCAAGGACTTTCCCCGTGAAGCTCAGCGGGTCTTGCCTGCGCAACGTGATATCGCGTGCGACCGCGTCAAAGCTCAACGGTAGTGTGGCGCTGACATCGATGACCGCACGACCTGCGTTCATCCAACGCCACCCAATCTGAGACTCCTTTGCATGGACCCAATCGACCTGCAAATCTCCGATTTTTTGACCATTCAACGCGGCATCTTCCAGATGAAATCGCGCCGAAAACTCGGGCGATTCAGCCACTCCCGACATCGATAAATCCAGAAGCACACGCCCAGATAAAGCCTTACCCAACGTGGCAGTGATGGCCGTGATATCCGCCAAACGCATCGTCAACGCGCCACGAATCGGGCCGGGCCGCAACGTGACGGTTTTTGCCACCAGGTCGAGATCCAAATCCGCTTCCAGAACGAGCTGAGCGCTTCCTAGCACCCCTTCGATCATCAATTGCAGCCGCGATTGCGTGGATATCTTGGAACGCCGCCACGTTCCTTTAAGCGTCCCGACGGGGAAATTCCCGACCCGTATCGAGTCACACGTCACATCCAAGACCGTAATGATGTCGTTCTTGGGCGCGCTGCCGCTCATCTTGACGTCGATCACGCCCGAGACCCCCTCGAACGGCGTTCCAGCCACGAAATCCGCGATGGCGAGTTTGAAACTGGCCGCGGCCGCGACAGGGGCTTTCGTGGCATCAGCTGGAGTCTCGATGACCTTCTCGACCGACTGGCCAAAGGCGGTCGATGAAAAGAACATGACCAACACACAAAGAAGCGTCGTCTTCATAGTGTTTCTCCCAAGCCGAGGTAGATTCCCCACGCCCTTTCGTCAGGGTAAACACCGGTCTCGTTCAACCTAAAGCCTGCATCGAGGCGAACCAGCCCAAGTGGCGTATCCACGCGCACTCCAGGGCCGGCCGAATAATTCCACTCGTCAATTTTGTAGGTCATTTCCTCACTTTGCACGTCGCCGACGTCTGCAAATGCAACCAGCCACAGAGGCTTCAAGACACGGAATCTGAGCTCGAGATTTCCTTGAACCATTGTGTAACCACCCACCGGAATCGAATCACAATTCCCTTCCTCGTCGCACTCCTCCAAACGCGGTGAAAGCCGACGCGACCCCCAGCCTCGGACCGACGAGGCCCCCCCCAGATAAAAACGTTTATTAAACGGAACGGATGGATTCTGCCCAAAAGGCACGATCAGACCGGTTTTCGCACGTGACGCCAGCTGGAACCAATCAACGGGGCTCCAGTACCCACGCAGCTGAAGCGCTGTCCGATGAAAATCAAAATCAGAGCCAATTTGCGAGGCGGCCACCCCAAACGAACCCTCAACAATCACGCCATTTCTGGGTTTGGTAATCGAATCCACAAAATACGCTGCGGCTTGCCACTCAAGGATGCTCAGCAAGTACGGGTCGCGAAAATCGCGCCCCAGCAACGACGAATTGACATCGAGCTCGGGCGAAAGATTGAAGAAGTCCACGTAATCGACCGTATGATTCAGGCCCAGCCGATACATTCCCCGAAACCAACGTGAGACGCCAAAACGGTCGCCCACCGAGTAGTATTGATAACCTTCTTCCAAATCGAGCTTGAATTGTGGGGCGAGCGACCACATCAAGTGGCGCTCCAGCAAGCCTTTCTTGCTGAATTCGGGCCGCACCATCACCACAGGCCCCTGCAAATCAGTTTCCCAAGGATTGGGCAATTGCGCCCAACCGAGCACCATCTGCAGGTCCAAACGCGTGAGCTCTCCAAAAACATTGGTGTGGGTGTAGCCGGCTCGGACCTGCTCTTGCCAGCGCACCGTGTCGACTTCGAGCTCGGCCCCAATTCGAACGCTATGCGGGTCGGCCTCGGAAACACGAATCAAAATCGTGGTTTTGCCGTCGACGACCTCGGTGGCCGGAACCGCTGAAACCCAGCGAAAAACCTGCAGACCTTTGACAGCATTTTCCATCTGCGCCACACGAGCGGGCGAATAGGGCTCTCCCAGCAGGAACTCGATTTCACGATGCACCTGATCCTCGGGCACATCGATGAGCCCCTCGAACCTCACATCGCCTATCTTGGCAGCGGGGCCAGGAACCAGATTAAAAGTGCAGCGCACCGAATGCTGAACGCGGTCGACCTGCGCCCTACCCGAGACATCAGCCAGCGGAAATCCGTTGGTGAGCAGCGCAAAACGCAGCGCCCCAAGGGTCGCGTTATAGCTGCTGATCTCGAAGGTATCCCCGAGCTTGAACTCGGCCGCGGCCTCCACATTCTGTCGAATCTTGGCGTCGATCGGCCCCGGCCAGATAAAATCCACGCCTTTCACAAGAGTCGGCTCCCCCTCGTGCACAAAGAACTTCAGGAAAGAGCGACCGTCTTTTTGGCTGACCTTCACGTCGTCAACACGAGCATCATGATACCCATTGGCCGCATAGAGGCTCTCGATCCGCTGAATATCGGCCGCCATCAACGCCTCGTCGAACGGCTGGTCACGGGTGTCGGGCAGCCACCCGAGCTCGCCCGCGTACAAGTAGGCGGTGATCTCGGAATCGCTGAAGCGCTCGACCCCCTCAAACTGCACGCGCTCCACCTGAGTCCCATCACCCACAACAGTGCGCTCGGTGGTCCCACAGGCGCTTAGGATGAACAACGATATTAGAAAAAGACGTTTCATGATTTTAAGGTTACCCCAAGCTGGGCCGGCCGAAAGCAGCATTCTGACGCAATATTGATGACGAAGGGTACGTGCGCATTCCGAAAACTCTGGTTAGAATGGACACAAGCTCGCAGGAAATAATTTGAAAAAGACCGCAAAATTCGCCATCGCCATGGTGTGTGTGTTTCTCGCCATTGGAGCCGTCAACTTCTTTGCGGGCTGGATCACGCCCGACGAGCTCCAGGCCTGGCTTCTTGAGATGAAGTCTGAGCCTTTGCTTCTGGTCCTGGCGATCATCGCGGTGCTCTCGGTCGACTCGGTACTCTCGATCCCGACCATCGCGACGGGCATCGCCGCTGGCTACCTGCTTGGCCCTTTGGTGGGTGGTTTGGCAACGGCCATCGGCGTCTTGAGCGCCGGGTCCTTATGCTACTGGTCGGCCCGCCTGACCGGAAAATCCGGTTTTGTCAGCGCCGACACGCTCGAAGAAATCCGGACCACCGTTGGTGATGTCGGGCCTGTGCCGTTGATGCTTTCACGGGCCGCCCCCATGTTGCCGGAAGTGATGAGCGTCTTGGCCGGCGTCGCGAATATGCCGGTCCGGAAATACTACCTCTACTTTGCCCTGGGCAACGTCCCGGTCGCATTTGCGCTGGCGTTCGCGGGAAGCATCTCCTCGATGGACAGCCCGATGCCGGCCGTTCTGGCCGGGCTTGCACCCGCAACATTGGGCGCCACCGTGATGGCCATCCGCCGGAAATTCCGCGCCGTCTAATTCCTATTTTGAGGCTCGCTTTTTCTCTTTGTCATTGGCGAGCGCCACATTCCGATCCAAATGGTCTCGATTTTCTTCGGCCCATTGAAGGAATTCTGGATAGGTCCCGGCAAAATCGGTCACGCCATCTTCGGTAATTTCCAAGATTCGCGTGGCAAGTCTCGAGACAAACCAGCGATCGTGGCTCACAAAGATCATGGCGTTCGGATACGCCTCAAGCCCTTGTGCCAAGCCTTCGATGCCTTCAAGGTCCAAATGGTTGGTCGGCTCATCGAGCACCAAAACCGTGGGTTCCTTCACGCTGATTTTTGCAAAAGCCAGCCGCGCCATTTCCCCACCAGAAAGGTTCACAATCTTTTTCTCGATGTCTTCGCGGACAAAAAGAACCTCGGCGAGCTTGCCGCGGACGTAGCCTGTGGTTCGGCCAGCGCAGAAATTCCAGAGCCAATCCAACAAGTTCGAATCGCCCTGTTCGGTCATCTCGGCGTGGTCCTGCGAGAAATAACCGGGCTCGGCGTTATGACCCCACTCTACAACGCCTTTGTCGGCCTTGTGCTCATCCATCATGATTTTCAGCAGCGTCGACTTTCCAATCCCGTTGGGCCCGATGATGGCCATCCGCTCGCCCTTCTGCATCGAGAACGTCACGTTATTGAGGACCTGTTTGTCGCCAAATGACTTGGCGATATCTTTGACCTCAACCACCATCTTGCCGGTATCACGCGCCGCCAAAAACTTGAATTTCGGGTACATGCGCGAGCTTTGCGCCAGGTGTACGACCTCGATTTTCTCCATCATTTTGACGCGGCTTTGAGCCTGACGGGCTTTCGAAGCCTTGGCCTTGAATCGCTCGATGAACGCCTTGTGGTCTGCAATCGTCTCTTGTTGCCTTTCGATCTCGGCTTCTTTGCGGTCGCGGTCGCCCTGCTTCACAAAAACGAAACGGTCGTAGTCGCCAGGATAAAGCGTGGCCAACTCATAATCGACGTCGATGATGTTATTGCAGGTCGTGTTCAAGAAACTATGGTCATGGGACACCACAACCGCGACGCCCAAGAAATTGACCATGAAACGCTCCAACCACGCGATGGAAACAATGTCCAAGTGGTTGGTGGGCTCATCCAGAAGCAGAATATCTGGGTTCGAAGCCAAAACCTGCGCCAGCAACACACGCAATTTGAAACCACCGCTGAGCGTCGACAACAGGTCGTAGTGGACCTTTTTGGGGATATTCAGACCTTCCAGGATATCGGCGGCGCGCGACTCCAACGTGTAACCGTCGTAAACCATCACCATGTCTTCGAGCTCGCCGAACCGCTCCACGTTGAACGAATCCGGTTCGATCGCGGCCTTGGCCAGCATCTCTTCCTTTTCCACCATCGCATCCCAAAGTTCTGGGATGCCGCTCATCACCACGTGGATGATGGGCATATGGTCGTACTTGAAATGGTCCTGCCCTAGCACGCCGACGCGCTTTCCCTTCTGAATCGTGACGTCGCCCATCGTGGCTTCTTCTTGCCCGGCAATCACCCGCAAAAGGGTCGACTTGCCCGCACCGTTGGCACCCACAATTCCGTAACGGCTTCCCGCATTAAAGATCATCGTCGCGCCAGCAAAGAGCGTTCGGGCTCCGTGCATGACTCCAAGGTTAGATATCGAAAACATAGTAGGTCCGCGTCACGAGGGTTCGGCGCGCTTGTTACACGGGATCGCAGTGAATGTCACGACCCGGCGCGCTCGACCCTTTGAATGTGGTCGCGCAATAGCGCATTGAACTCCGCAGCAATTTCCCGCGTAAGTCCATGCGCTGCATTGACTTCATGCAACGTCGCGTTCGGAATCAAACGCCCTAAACGCTCACATTGTTCCGGTGAGACCAGCACATCGTGGGTCGGCTTGATGATCACAGTCGGCAGGCCAGAGAGCTCGTGCAGACGATTCGCGGTATTATGATTAAACACCGCGTGCAGATGCGCCAGCCGAGTCGCCTTGGGCGGCTCGCCACCGGCAAAGTCCTCGCCGATGAGCGTTCGAGAGAGCTCAGGGTTGGCTTTTAAGAATGGGGTCGAGAACAAAAGTCGGCCCAGCGCATCGACTTTGTCTTTTGAACCGTTGGCAGCAAGGAAAAGCTTCAAGCCCTTTATCGGCGGAATGACGTGCGGAAAACCTCCGGCGGTGGTCGCCGCCAGCGTCAGCGACTTCAGGCGGTCCTGGGCGCGAAGAGCCACGTGCTGCGCGATCATACCCCCCATCGAAATACCGACCAAATGGGCATCATCCCATCCCAGTGTATCCATGAGCCCAAGCACGTCAGACGCCATATCGTCCATTTTTAGGCGACGCGTTGAAACCGGACCACTATGGCCAAGACCTGCATGGTCAAAATACACACATTGGTGGTCTTCTTTGAGGCCTGCAACTTGGCGTTCCCACGCATGTCCACGCATCGCGAAGCCCATCACAAAAAGCACGCGAGGCCCTGATTCTCCCTGTTTTTTGTACCAAATCCGATGGTCAGTAGAGGTCGAATAATCGGTCATCGTTTGCGCTCCAAAAAGTAAGCATCTTCGTCAAATTCGCGCGTGATGGCGCGGAACTTAAAGGTGAAATCAGGCCAAAGTGTCGTATTCTTGCCGTCTCGGGTTCGGTACCAACTCACACAGCCACTCTCCCACACCGTTCCATTCAATTTCTGTTGAATTTCGTCGTTGTAGATGCGCTGCGCCTCCGGCCGTACATCGACTGTTTTCCACTCGTTTTTTGCCATCTTTTTCACGGCATCGAGCACATAATTTATCTGAGATTCAATCATGTAAATCATCGAATTATGACCGAGCGCGGTGTTGGGACCAACCAGGACAAAGAGGTTCGGAAACCCTGCGATGGTGGCGCCTTTATAGGCCTCGGCGCGTTCGTGCCAGACCTCTTGAAGCGATTGATACCGCCCCTGGATCGGAAAAGGAGCGACGTCCTCGGAGACCTTGAAACCGGTCGCCATCACCACAACGTCATGGCGGCGCTCCCCGCCTAGGTCATCAACGATTCCAGCCTTGTTGAAATGCGAAATCCCCTGCGTCACCAGATGAACGTTGGGTTTCTGAATGGCCGGATAAAAGTCGTCGGATAACAACACCCGTTTGCAGCCCGGCAAATAGTCGGGAATCAGCAAGTCTCGAAGCTCTTTATCCGCAATGGATTTCCTCATAAATGCAAGACATTGCTGTTTTGGAATCACCATTAATTTGGGATTAAAAAAAGCGACGGCATGAGCCTCAAAACCTGCATAAATCGACGCACGACGAGCTTCTAATAATTTTGGAAACTTTCTAAATGTCGCGCGCACGCGTTTGGATATTGGCGCGTCGTTTCTAGGGATAATCCATGGAGGAGTCCGCATATAAACGTCCACAGACCCGGCAATTTTCGCGAGCTCTGGAACGACCTGAATAGCGCTCGCCCCGGTTCCAATCACCGCGACCTTTTTCCCACGAAGGTCGACATCATGTTGCCAGTCGGCCGTATGAAAAACCTTGCCAGAAAATAAATCCAAGCCTTCAAATTCCGGAATGCTCCACCTACTCAAACCGCCCGTCGCAGCCACAACAAGGTCGACTTCATGAACCCCCTTACTCGTCTGAACTCGCCAATTCTGTGTTTCGGCCTGATACACAGCGCTCTCGACGCCCTCGGAAAGGCGCAAGAAGGGCTCAAGCCCAAAATCACGAACCAATCCGAGGGTGTATTCCAAGATTTCGGATTGGGGGGCAAATTGCCGGCTCCAATTCGGATTCTGGGCGAATGATAAAGAATAGAGGTGCGAAGGAACATCACAGGCGGCGCCGGGATAATGATTATCCCGCCACGTGCCGCCGACTTCTGCAGCTTTTTCGAAGATCACAAAATCAGTGAATCCGGCCTCTTTGAGTCGGATACCCATGGCCAGTCCGGCAAAGCCCGACCCGATGATGGCGATCTTCATGTGCGTTCGTGATGTGAGTGTTCGTGACTCAGAAGTCCAAGTCGATCCGTTGATCGGCGCCGACAAAAACGACTTTCTGAGCCGACATCTTACCATCGGCTTGCTTGATCGACACCTCGTGTCGACCCAAGGTCAAAATCAACACGTTTCCAGGCACGGCAGCCCCCGTATCGACTCCATCCACGACGATCGTTCCTGCAGGACCGGCCACCGAAACATAGCCTGGCTTTGAAAGGTCCTGTTGGTGTTGAACGTCGTTGATGTCGCCCGACGCAACGACCGGAGCGGGAGTTTTGAGTTCATCCCAGAATCCTCGTGGGCCCGCCACACGGCGCAAATAGGCAGCCTTAGCAAAAAGCGCCTGGGCCTTTTCGGGGTCCTCATCGAGCTTGTAGCCCAACCATTGGGTGCCGGTCTCGTAGAGCTTCCCGAGCTCCTCGCAGCTCATGGCATGGCCGCGCTCGCAGGACTTGCCCATATAGTCGGCAAAACCTTTCAAGTCGGTGACCTGTCGTGACGCCGTCCAAACCAGGTCGATGTAGGCCGAACAACCGTTCATATAACCCGTGTCACAGGCCTGTTTGTAGAGCTTGACGGCTTCGCCCTCGTCTTTGCGAAGCAAGCGACCGTCACGATGCAAGTCGCCCAGCATCACGCAAGACGGGCCATGGTCGTTTTTGCAGGTATGCTCCAACAACAGGTGCGCCCGAATCGGGTCGTTCTTGTCGTACATGAGCATCAGGGCTTGCTGGTAACATCCAGAGGCGTTCCCGAGCGTGCAGGCCCGATCATAGAGTTCAAGCGCCTTGTCGTGGTCATGAGGCACGCCCTCGTCGCCCCGCTCGTACCGAATGCCCAACGACAAACACGATGCCGCCTCGCCACCCGCACATGCCTGATCGAGGTGTGAGGCGATATCAGTCTCACTGGGGCCTTGTTCGACGATGCCATATTTTTCGGCGACACTTGGCTCCACTGTCGGTGCGGGGTTTGCCGAACATCCGCCCAAAAGAACCATCAACAACCACTTCTTCATCGTGCACTCCAATCATGATTATGGGGCTTCTCGTCGCAAACAGCGTGCCATCGCCCACAAGGCGCGCCAATCACGTATGACGGCGCCCAAACATCCCTTGACGACGATTGCGCTGCGCAAAAATTACGGCACCCTCTAGCTGGTGAAAATACTGCGCTACCAGCCTCGTCCATCGAGCGGTTCGCGCCCCACCTGAACCACTGCATAGGCGTAGGCTTCGGCAGCGGCCTGACATTCCGTCAAGTCGCCAGTCAACCACGCGGCCGCAAAGTTGGTCTCCGTCGGCGGTGGGAAGATTTTGGCGGCACGCACATTCGCCGACTTCAGCGCGGCATCAAGGGCAATCGAGGCTTCCATCGGAGGCGCAACCAAGTAGGCCATCGAATCGCCGAATTTCAGCCCAGCTTGTTCGGCCAGATAATGCCCGATCGAGCTCACCACATGCGGGAACACCGCAATCGAGCCCGCTTCGTCCGCCGTGTAAAAACAAGCGTCATGCTCCAGGCAACGCGTCGCCGCCTTGAGGCCTTCTTCGATTTCGTCGGGATTTGCGCCAGCAATCACCCCCAAAATCTCGCCAGAAAGCCGACCAGAGGCGTGAGCCGCACCCGCATAAAATGAACGCGCAAACACGACGTCGACGTGGGCGTGTTTGGTCGCCTCATCAAGCGCCACGTAGGTCGAATCATCCTGATCGCAGGTGATAAGTCCCAACGACGTATGCTTCTTGGGGTCCGCACCGTACGCCAGCAACATGCTTTCATGCGCGTTATGCAGGCGTTTAACAGACAGAATTTTCGGGGGAATCGGCTCAAGAATCATTTTGGCACCTCCACCAGACGCTCTCGTTTTTGAGGTGCACGATTTGCGCGCGTAGCAGCCTCACCCAATTCACCGATCAAATTCGAAAGATCGAGCGTCACGCCGGACGTCTTCTGATCGAGCATGGCGCCTGCCAGAATGGCCAGACGCTTGGCCGCCAGTTTGGGCGGCGTTCCACGTTCATGGATATTCGACATCATATTTCTATTGGCGTCGGTGTTGCCGATTTTAGGCTGATACACCATGTACGCCGACAGACCGTCTCCGGTTCCAAGGCCAGGCCTTTCGCCCAGCAAAATCACGCAGACTTTGGCCCGAACAATTTGCCCGATTTCGTCTTCAAGCCAGACGCGCGAAAACTGCGCTGCCACCGGCGTTCCGACGGACCAACCGCGAGCCTCACACTCCTGAATCATGGCGTTCAAGAGCGAAATCCCCGCTCCTGTGCAGGCCACGGCCGACAAGCCATCCGCCAAAATCACCTGAACGTCGACGTCTTTGCGCGCGCGTTCTTTTAAGAGCGAAACGGACTTTTCGTCCAGACGACGCCCGAGGTCGGGTCGCAACAAGAATTCATGATGGTCGGTCACACGCGTATGCAGACCAAGCAATCCGTTGGATTCCGCCCATCCATCAGGCAGCACGGCGTCTACGGCTTCGTGGGCCACGGCGAGTTCTGCCTGAAATTGCAAAACCACATTCGTGGCGTAGCGGGTGCCGACATGGCCAATTCCCACCAGCGCCGTCGTGTGTTCAGCGGCATGAACCGCGAACTCGGAAACCTCTTGGGCTTTGACCTGAATCTTCTTTGGCGGAGGCGCAATCTTTCCGATGGGCTTTGGCGCAGACAGCGGCCGGGTATGCCCCATCTTCACCCGAAGGTCTTCGATCATCTGGCGAGTGATGCTCATCGAATCACCTGCTGGTCACCGAAGCGTGGTCCGGGTTTATTGCCGTCCCAGATGCCGACCTTATTCATCCACGCGTCGAATTCCGGCGTGGGTTTGCGGTCCAACAAAACCCGCAATGACGGGATGTCGTGATACGAGGTCGATTGGTAATTCAGCATGATATCGTCGCCCACCGGCAGCGACATCAGGTACGAAACGCCCGATGCAGCCAAGAGCACTTTGAGGCTCTCGACCTCATCCTGACTCATGCGGGAATGGTAGGTGAAACACGCATCACACCCCATCGGCAGGCCCATCAACTTGCCCATAAAATGGTCTTCAAGGGCCGCCCGCGTGATTTGGTTTCCATCTTCCAGATATTCTGGGCCGATGAACCCAACGACCGTGTTCACCAAAAACGGCTCGTATCGCCGAGCAAAGCCGTAACAGCGAGCCTCAAGCGTGACTTGGTCGGCGCCATGATGAGCATTGGCAGAGAGCGCCGACCCTTGGCCGGTCTCGAAATACATGACGTTTGGACCACGAGTGGTGGTCATCTTTTTCATCATGTCCCAAGCTTCGTCCATCAGAGCGACCGAGATCCCAAACGAGCGATTACCGGCCTCTGACCCCGACATCGACTGGAACATCAGGCCCATCGGTGCGCCCAATTTCAGCGCCGCCATCTGCACAGTCACATGAGACAAAACACAGTTTTGTGTCGGAATGCCGTTACGCTGCGTCAGATCCGTCAAAACCTTTAGAATTTCTGCCGTCGATTCAGCTGTGTCGGTCGCTGGATTCACGCCGATCACGGCGTCGCCGCAACCGTAGGAAAGGCCTTCTCGAGCCGAAATCAGAATGCCTTCGACGTCGTCCGTCGGGTGGTTGGGCTGGCATCGAGAAGACAATCGACCCGCCAAACCCAACGTATTATTCGCGCGAACGACGACCACGGCTTTTGCAGCGGCTGTCATCAAATCCAGATTCGACATCAGCTTCGTGACAGCGGCGGCCATTTCTGGCGTCAGACCCGCTGCGACAGAACGCAACATCTCGCCCGTAGTCGCAGTGTCGAGCACCCATTCGCGGAATTCCCCGACGGTCAGATCTTTGACGGCCTCGTACGCCAACGGATCAAGCGTGTCTTCGACAAGCCGAGTCAACTCGTCGATTTCGTAAGGGACGACTGGGTTTTCGCGAAGGTTCGCCAGCGTCAGATTCGACAAGGCCGCACGGGCTGCAACGCGTTCTACAGCGTCGCGCGCAGCGATGCCCGCAAGCTGGTCACCCGATTTGGGCGGATTAGCCTTCGCCAACACCTCTTTCACAGAAGAGAACGTGTAGACGACGCCACGAATCGTCGCTGAAAGTCGCATAGGATTGGATTAACTCATCATCTGTACACATTCAACCCGCGCGTTCGGAGGGTTGATCTTTCCAGCAATTATACTATACCCCAGTATAGTTCATCAGGAGTCCCATGCCACATACACCCCACGAAAAAAAACGCGTCCTTGCTCGCGTTCGACGCATCAAAGGGCAACTCACCGCGCTTGAGACAGCGCTTGAGTCAGACACCCAATGCACGGCTGTTCTGCAGCAAATCGCCGCGGTTCGTGGTGCGGTAGGCGGCTTAATGATGGAAGTTTTGGAAGCCCATCTGCGCGAAACGTTCACGCCGGGCGAGTCAACCGATTCAGAAAAAGCGGTCGTCGAAGACGTAAACGCCTTACTTCGTTCATATCTAAAGTAAATCTACCCAGGAAAAATAATGAAAAGTCGCGCAGCAGTCGCATTCGAAGCTGGAAAGCCCCTTCAAATCGTCGAGATCGACGTCGCCCCTCCACGTAAGGGCGAGGTCCTCGTTAAAATTACGCATACGGGCGTGTGTCATACCGATGCATTCACCCTCAGCGGCGACGACCCAGAAGGCATTTTCCCCGCCGTCCTTGGCCACGAAGGCGCAGGAGTGGTGGTTGAAATCGGCGAAGGTGTCACGTCGCTGGCCGTCGGCGACCACGTGATCCCGCTCTACACAGCCGAATGCCGTGAATGCAAATTCTGCAAATCCGGCAAAACCAACCTCTGCCAAGCCGTTCGGGCCACGCAGGGCAAGGGCCTGATGCCAGACGGAACCTCGCGCTTTTCGTATCAAGGCAAGCCGATTTTCCACTACATGGGCTGCAGCACGTTCAGCGAATACACGGTCGTCTGCGAGATCTCGTTGGCCAAAATCAATCCGGACGCGCCCCCTGAAAAAGTCTGTCTTTTGGGTTGCGGCGTCACCACCGGCATTGGCGCCGTGCATAACACCGCCAAAGTCCAAAAAGGCGACACCGTCGCGGTGTTTGGACTCGGCGGAATCGGGCTCGCCTGCATCGTGGGCGCCAAACAAGCTGGCGCCTCTCGCATCATCGGTGTCGACATCAACCCCGGGAAATTCGACCTCGCTAAGGAACTCGGCGCGACCGATTGTGTGAATCCCAAAGACCACTCGGACCCCATTCAAGATGTGATCGTTGGCATGACCGACGGCGGTGTGGATTTTAGTTTCGAATGCATCGGAAACGTAGACGTCATGCGCTCGGCGCTTGAATGCTGCCACAAAGGCTGGGGCGAAAGCGTCATCATCGGAGTGGCCGGTGCCGGACAAGAAATCAAAACACGCCCCTTCCAGCTTGTGACCGGTCGGGTCTGGCGTGGGTCGGCATTTGGAGGTGTTCGCGGTCGGACCGAGCTTCCCGGAATCGTCGAAGATTCGATGAACGGAAAGCTAAACCTAGACCCTTTCATCACCCATAATATGCCGCTCGAGCGCATCAACGAAGCCTTTGACCTCATGCATCACGGCGAGTCGATTCGAACCGTCATTCACTTTTAAGATCGAGGTAATTGATGGAACGCACAGAAACTCACGCGTCATTTGGTGGAACTCAGGAAGTCTGGAAACACCCATCCAAATCCGTCGGCTGCGAAATGAAAGTCGGCGTTTATTTGCCGCCTCAGGCCAAGACCCAAAAATGCCCGGTCCTGTACTGGTTAAGCGGGCTCACCTGCACCGAGCAGAATTTTATTTCGAAGGCGAATGCCCAGAAATACGCTGCAAAACACGGTGTCATTATCGTCGCACCGGATTCCAGTCCACGCGGCGAAGGCGTGCCGGATGACGAAAAATACGACCTTGGTCAGGGCGCTGGGTTTTACCTGAACGCCACTCAGGAACCCTGGGCAAAACATTTTCAAATGTACGACTACATCGTCAACGAGTTGCCCGCGCTGATTGAGGCCAACTTCCCCGCCACCCAGGCGCGTTCGATTTTTGGACACTCGATGGGTGGACACGGCGCGTTGGTCATCGCTCTGAAAAATCCAGGGCGTTATAAAAGCGTCTCGGCATTTTCACCGATCGTGGCTCCAAGCCAGGTTCCATGGGGTGAAAAGGCATTTGGAGCCTATCTAGGCGAGGACAAGGCGACGTGGAAGGAATGGGACACGTGCGAGCTTATCGCCACGGCTTCCGAGCGACTCCACCTTCTGGTGGATCAAGGAGACGCCGACCCATTTTTGACCGAGCACCTGCAGCCTGAACGCCTGACGAATGCCTGCGAGGCGGCCGACCATCCGCTTACGTTGCGCATGCAACCAGGCTACGACCACTCTTATTATTTCATCGCGAGCTTCGTCGAAGACCATCTCGATTTTCACGCGAAAGCGCTGAAAGCTTGACTCACTTGAACGGAACATGGCTGCGACGGTCGTTCTCACGTAACCGCTTAAATTCGTCGAATTGTCGTTTCGTGAGGATCGAACGCGTCAATTTCTCGGCTTCACGGCGCGCTGCCACAACGCCGCCCTGGTCCTTGTTGCCCGAAGCACTGAACTGAGCTTCGGACTCTGAAAGCAGGATATTGCGCAGCTGGTCTTTCGTGGTTTCAGACAAGGTCGTTGAGGCAGCAAAACGATCGACAAATCCCAGGACGTTGTCCTGACGCCGACTGTCCCGAAGGACCTTCCCCGCCCCAAGTGAGTGGCTTCCATTGGCTTGGGCGGGCGCCTCTTGCATGTCTTTTGGAATCGGCGGCTCTGGCAATGCCTTGACTCCTCGTTGACGCATGCCCCGACGCGGAACCGGCGTCACCCCTTGCTGGATCTCCTGCACCATCGCCTCAACCGCCGCGCGGTCCTCGGCCTCTTGCGCCTCCTTCTTCGATGTCTCCGAAGAGTACTTCACGGCAAAGATTGCCACGACCACAAGCGCTGCCGCTGCAGCAAGTCCTTTCCAATTTAGCTTCATTCGAATCTCCCTCTGGCCCTCAGAATGCATGAAATCTTCTGAGTGTGCATTCTGGAACCGTTCGCTATAATGACCCACCATTCATAAGTGGCAGGCGAGTATGGCTGACACACAAAACGCAACAGATCTTGGCCTTGAACTTCACCACTGGGTGGCCGCCCTCGATCCTGCCAAATGGCGAGACGAAAAACGTGCCGAATTGGTGGCGGGATTCGCCAGTCTGGCTGCGCGATTCGAGGAAGCCACAAATCAGTTCAAGGACACCGACGCCCAAGGTGAGTACGACGCCGTGATGCAGAGCCTGCGTGCGGGTGTGCCCACGGCCTCGGACCTCAAGAATCGATGGATGGAGTTTAGACAAGAGATCCACCCGCGTTACGAGGCGTTGGCAAGCGCGATGCGAGCGCATCATGTCGAGCTCCCAAGCCTACGACCGACCAATTACACGCGCTCGATCATGCATATGTTCTCGGGTTTTGTTGGACTCTTTTTTGTCGAGTTCACGCCCTGGAATATCGTGATGGCGGTCGCGCTTGGATTCGGCGTTCTGGCTTGGACGCTGGAGCTCACGCGACGCAAAAGCCATCGCTGGAACGAAATCCTGATGTGGTTTTTGGGGCCCGTCGCCCATCCTCACGAACGTTTTAAAGTGAATTCCGCGACGTGGTACGCCACCGCGCTCGGATTATTAAGTCTGACCGGAGAGCCCGCTGCATGCGCTGCGGGCGCAATGGCACTGGGTCTTGGTGACCCCGCTGCGGCATTTATTGGACGAAAATGGGGGCGAATCAAGCTTATCCATAATCGTTCTCTAGAAGGAACCACGGCCTTTTTTGTGGTCGCTACCGTCGTGGTTTTTGCAGTTTTTCAGGTCTTTCACGCCGAGATGTCGCTAAGCACCAAGATTATGACCGCGTTGGTTGCCGGTTTGGTCGGAGCCATCGCCGAGCTCTTCAGTGGCAGCGTCGATGATAATTTCTCGATTCCGCTTTTTGCCGGGCTCGCTACGTGGGCCACGCTGGCCCTGCTCGCCTAAAACAGCTCGATATCGTTGCCATCGAGGGGTGCACCAACGAACACGCACTTGTTGTTGATGCAGCGTCTGTTCCCCGGCATCTTGGGAATCGACATGCGAGCGCAATCTTTGGCGGTCTTGCACTTCATCGGCTGATGGCGTGGCGCTTTGCCGTTCACATGAACGGGCTCATATCCCTCGCCCATGTCCAAATCGATCGCGGGCGCTGATTCCTCGCGGATGGCCTTATCCACCGGAAGAGGAGACCATTCCACGCCTTCCACAGGGTCGGCGTTCGAGTCTTCTGTCGTCGTTTCCTCTGGCTGCGCAACCACCTCATTCGCCGAGTCCGCTTCCGGCGTAACGGGAATCGGAAGCGGCTTCTCGGCACCGCAGGCGTTCGCCATCAATAGAGCCACCGTCAAAAAGGATGCGCTCAAGGTCGTTCTAAAATATCTCAATGACATCTCCATCGTTATCAAAAAGGACGATCTCATTTTTCCTCAAATTGGCTCGTCGACCTTAGAAAAGTTCAATGACGTCCCCATCTAGTTTCTTGCGCACAAAAACACATTGTTTCTTGACGCAGCGATACTCGCCTCGGTGTTTCCATTTCGGCATTTTGTCACAGTCCTTTCTCGTGTTGCACGATGGGTCGACTGGTTTTGGACGCGTATAGCCGTCAACCACGACATCGCCGTATGCGCCTTCGATTCCTAACTCAACCGCTCGATCACCGTCCTCAGGCAGCGTATCGTCTGGAGCCCACTCTGTGTCGGCCAGCGCATCGGCGTCTGGATCGACAACAGCAGGCTCGGATTGAGTTTCCGCGACTTCGTTGGCAGTCTCGACTGCGGGTGTAACAACCCTAGGTTTGGTTTTTTCTGCACCGCACGCGACCAAGAGGCATGAGATGCAGGCCACTTTGATGAACTTCATTTTTGCCTCCAGCTTGTCGGGGGTTGCCACGTCGAGGTAAACACTTCGCAGCCTCATAAGGACCGCACTATGCCACAAAAACCCTCGCTTAAAACTATGTTCTCGCCCTTGACCTTGCCCTGCGGCCTCAAGGTCAAGAATCGTATCGCCAAGGCGTCGATGACCGAAGGCGTTGCGGATGTCGACGACAACCCCACGAAACGGCTCAACAGACTCTATGCTACGTGGGCCAAGGGCGGTGCTGGGATATTATTGACTGGCAACGTCATGATCGACCGGCGCTATCTAGAACGCGCCGGGAACGTCGTTGTGGACGAAAAAACCGACCTCGAAGCACTCAGCGCATGGGCCGCGGCTGGCAAGAAGAACGGTAGCAAGATTTTCATGCAAATCAGCCACCCGGGTCGCCAATGCACGCGCCTTGTCAATTCATCACCTGTCGCGCCATCTGAAGTGCAGCTGAATATCGCCAGCCTCTTCGCAAAGCCGCGCGCACTCGCCGATGATGAGATCGAGGACATTATCAAACGATGGGCCTTCGTGGCCAAGACCGCCAAAGACACCGGCTTCAGCGGCGTGCAGATTCATTCGGCACACGGCTATTTGTGTTCGCAGTTCTTGTCGCCGCACACGAACCGACGCACCGATAAATGGGGTGGCTCACTCGAAAATCGCGCACGGTTCCTGATGCGACTTGTCGACGAAGTTCGTGCCGCCGTTGGCGACGACTACCCTGTGGCCGTGAAACTGAATTCGTCGGATTTTCAAAAAGGTGGATTCTCGGACACGGATGCGGCCACGGTGGCCAAATGGCTGGCCGAAAAGAAAATCGATTTATTGGAAATCAGCGGTGGCACCTACGAAAACGTGGCGTTTTTGGACGCCGACGACACCCGCCCAAATGACCGAGAAGCTTATTTCCTTGAGTACGCAAAGCTGATTCGCCAAGCCGCACCGGACCTGCCTCTGATGGTCACCGGCGGCTTTCGGACCGCCGCTTTCATGGAAGAAACCTTGGCCTCCGGCCAGGTCGACATCATCGGCATTGCACGCCCCTTTTGTTTCATGCCGAATTTTCCCAATAACTTGGAAGATGGCGACATTTCTGAGCTTCCCAAACCTGAACAGAAAATAAAGTTGGGCGACGGCTTCTGGAGCCACAAGAGCTCATCCAGCACCATGCGTGGTCTAAACAGCCAGACGGGCACCGCCTGGTTCTACGAGCAAATCTACCGACTCGCAGACGGCCTTACGCCCGAAACCGAACCCACAGACCTTAAGAGTGTTCTGGTTCGACATTTTATGCACGATTTTAAAGCCGCCAGAAGCAGGAGCGCACGATGACCGACAACTTAGAAAAAGCCCTCATCATCGAAAATGCGTTGCTCAGAGGCGACCATATCGTTGGACTAATCTCTCCAGATAAAATCGACGAGATGATTCGGCTCCTGAAGGAAGACGACACGCCATTGGCGCACATAAAACTTGGCGACACCTACGCCAACGGAATATTCACCAGCCGAAACCCAGAGAAAGCAATCCTCCACTATGGCAAGGCCGCAGACGAATTCCCAGGTGCAGCGCTCCATCGAATTCGGCTCGCTTACTTCTTCGTCCCCCACGAAGCAGCCAAGTACGCCAAGTTGGACCTTGAACGCCTTTTGGCGGATGACCCAGACGGTGATTCGCACCTGCTCGCGGGCTACATGGCCTACTCGGGTGTGGGGCTACCGCAAGACCCAGACGTCGCCCTTGCTCATATCAAGACGAGCGCAGACCGCGGCAACGCCGACGCCATGTTCGAGCTCTACGTGCTGTTGTCGACCGGCGAAGGCATCGAACACGACGAGGCCGCAGCCATCGATTGGTGTCTGAAAGCCGCTGAGGCCGGCTCACGCCGGGCCATGTTCAACGTGGGTTCCTTTTACGCGACCGGAAACGCCAAGATCGAGCAGGACATCAATGAAACGGTCGTCTGGTACGAACGCGCTCGCGCGGGTGGACACGGTCGCGCCGCCGCAATGCTCGGCGTGATGTACGCCACCGCAGATGGCGTAGAGTTCGACGAAGAAAAAGCCAACGCCTATTTCGACGAAGCCGTCGAATTGGGCTTCGACGTCGACGAGTTTTTGAAGTCCATTGGCATGGCGTAACGGTGAGTTGTGAGCTGAGACCGGTCCGCAGGCCCTATCGCCTGCACTACGACTAACGACATGAGCATCATTTCTAGCCTCGGAAAACAAATATGAGCTTCCTGCCAACCGCCGACCCCGAATGCCCTTCTTGCGATTCGGATCATATCGACACCATCATCATTCCTCGGGCCCGTGATATCGGCGGATTCGAGGTCCGGCGCGCCCTGCCCGCCGTCGCCCGACAGATGGTCGGGCCCTTCATCTTCTTTGACCAAATGGGACCAGGCGAATTCCTGACAGGTCAAGGCATCGATGTCCGCCCGCACCCGCATATCGGCCTCGCCACGGTCACGTATCTGTACAAGGGCGAGTTTCAGCACCGTGATTCGTTGGGCACGAACCAGATGATTCATCCGGGCGATGTAAACTGGATGACAGCCGGCAAAGGCATCACACATTCCGAACGAACTTCAGCTGAAACTCGAAAGCACCCGTCCAGCCTGTTCGGAATTCAGACTTGGGTGGCGCTTCCCGACGACCACGAAGACACGGCCCCAGCGTTTGAACACGTGGGAAAGGACGCCCTACCCCTCATTGAAGACGGCGGCGCACAGGTCCGCCTGATCCTCGGAAACGCTTATGGAGAGAGGGCTCCCGTAAAAACACTCTCCGAATTGTTCTACGCCGACGTGGTATTATCGGCAGGTGTCTCATTGCCGCTGCCAGACAACCACGAAGATCGCGGAATCTACATTTCTGAAGGTGAAATCACGGTCTCGGGAACCAGATACGCGGCCGGCCAAATGCTGGTTTTTAAACCCGGAGACAAGATATCCGTTAAAGCCGGATCAACCGGTGCTCGCCTGATGATGCTGGGCGGCGCGACGCTGAACGGCCCCCGCTATATTTTCTGGAATTTTGTCGCGTCTTCCAAAGACAAGCTGGAAGCCGCCAAAGCCGCATGGAAAGAAGCCGACTTCGAAAACGGCCCATTTAAGCTGCCGCCCGACGACAACCAGGAATTCATCGAGTTATAGCTCGACATACGCGGCATCAACTAAATGGGCCCACAAGAGGCTCAACTCATCGCGTGACCTCATCCCCTACGCAGAATTGACTTCAACTCCGCCCGCGTGAATGATGAGACATTGGGCGCGACGACGGTCGCCTTCCAACCAGGCCTTGTTTATACGAGGTAAATTTTCGATTTTGGGGGATTCATAAAATGACATTTGAACTCGGTGCTTACATCGAAGCGATAGAGAAGGCTCGCGAACGCAAACGCGTTGAGCTCAGCCCAGAAGACCTGCGGGAAATCGTCGAGGATTTGGGTTGGAGTGAAGCCGATCTTGAAGCCCTTGACGCCGAGGTACAGGCTCATGTCGAGCGTGGAGCCAATTTTTCGGCCCATCAGTTATGGGACAAAGCAATTTTGGAATTGCGCCAAGCCCGTGCACTGGCGCCCACAGACTTCGAAGTCTGCACCGAACTCTCCAGGGCCCATTATGAACGTTTTCGCACCACCAACGACTTCAGAGATTTGGATTTTGTCGAGGAGCACGCGAAGCGATGTCTGTTCTTAGAGCCTGGACACACCCCATCCTACACATTATTGGCGGAAGCCGAAGCCGCCCGTAAGGCGCGGCGAAACAACAGAAAATTGATAGCGATATTCTTTGTCATTTTGGCCACGAATATTTATGTCGGCTTATTGATATTCACAGATTTGGCGTTCCCTGGAGGGAAGCTGGCGAGGGACTTCGTCAAGCATGACCTGCCAGAACTCATGACTCGAATAAGAGGACCTGTTGCCGTCGAAGAGGCGCCAACTGCTGTCATGGTGCCGGCTCCTGCCGAAAAGGCTCCTGACATCACCGGGGAGCTTGCAAGGGTTGAGCTTGCTTCCGGCGCGGTCTCCGACCCACCCACAAAAAATGATAACGCCCTAAAATCACAAGCATTTTCGACGCCTCCAAAAAGTGCCGAAAATGACAGTGACTCGCTCGACAAAATCCGCGGCGCTGACCTTTTCGAAAAGGCCTGCAACATGGGCAACGCCGATGCCTGCGCCGGCCTTGGGTGGAGCTTCTATCACGGTGAAGGGCGAGCTAAGGAGTTATTGCGGGGCAGCGATCTTTTCGAAAAAGCCTGCGATATGGGTTCGTCCTACGGCTGCATCAATCTTGGCTGGGCCTATTATCAAGGCCAAGGTCGGGCAAAGGATTGGGCTCGTGGCAGCGCCCTCTTTGAACAAGGTTGCAACATGGGCAACGCAGATGGCTGCGCTAATCTTGGCGGGAGTTACTCGACAGGTGAAGGTCGAATAAAGGATTTAGTTCAAGCTAATTCCCTCTACGAAAAAGCCTGCGATATGGGCAGCGCCAACTCCTGCGCCAACGTAGCGCGGCTCTATTATCAAGGTGAAGGCAGCGCCAAGGATGCATTGCGCGCAAGTGACTTTTACGAAAAGGCCTGCAATATGGGCTCGTCATTCGGCTGCAACGGCCTCGGATGGCTCTATTACCAAGGTGAGGGTCGAACAAAAGATCAAATTCTTGGCAGTGATTTTTTCGAAAGAGCCTGCAACATGGCCAACGCAGAAGCGTGTGCCAATCTTGGGGCGAGTCACGAAAACGGTGAAGGCCGAGTCAAAGACCTAGACCTTGCCAATAAGCTTTACGATAAAGCCTGTAATTTGGGCTCGTCATTCGGCTGCACCCGCCTTGGTTTTAATTATCAGAATAAAAAACAACCAGCTTCAAACCTCCCCACCAACAACAAGGCCGCTCAAGAAAAAGCTTGCGATTCGGGTGATGGCGTGGCCTGCACCGACATCAGCTTGAGCTATTATAATGGTGATGGGCGCGAGAAAAATCTAACCAAGGCGAGTGACTTTTTCGAAAAAGCCTGCGACTTGGGCAACAGTAACGCCTGTGCCAACCTTGCATTGAGCTATTATAAAGGCGAAGGCCGAACTCAAGATTTTTCGCGCGCGACCGACCTCTATGAAAAAACCTGCAATATGGGCAACAGCGACGCCTGCAGCAATGTTGGCCTTAGTTATCATTTGGGTGAAGGACGGCCTCAGGATTCAACCCGTTCCGGCGATTTTTTCGAAAAAGCCTGCAATATGGCCTCGGCCGCCGGCTGTTCCAACCTCGCATTTTTATACAAGAAAGGAACAGGCAGAATCCAGAACACGAATCGTGCAACTGAGCTTTTCCAAAAGGCCTGCAGTTTAGGTTATACGCAAGCCTGCGATAACTCGAAACCACTCAAATAGTTGAACGTATAGAGTTGCGGGCAGGGACGCCCGCGCACCATTTTACTCGACGGTGATTTGCGCGTTCTGACAGGGGAATGGAAACTCGCCAAGGCCGTCGGAAGCAGCGGAGCGAAACTCAGGGGCACCAAACTTCCCACCGCCCATGGCCTCTTCGTGCACGATGTCGCCAATCACGACACATTTCCCCGCTTCCTTTTCGAGGACGCTCGCCACCAATACCTCACGGCTGATGGGCTCTCCAGTCGTACTCCGGCTGACTTTCCAGGCCGTCTCGAGCACACGGAAATCAAGGATTTTTGTCTTCGGGAAAACGCCCTTCGCGACCTCGTGAAGCCGCGTCACCTCGCCCTTATCCTGCATGGCATTTCGGATGAGATAGGGGCCGACATTACTGGCAAACGCTGCCCGGCCAGCTGCGTCCACGGTCAGGGCGAGGTCTCCGGTCGCGAGGACCTGCGGCTCCATTTCGCCTCTGCAGCGCACCTGGAATTCAAACGCCAAAGAATGCTCGCCGTCGGCCAGCCCGTCGATGACTTTGAACAATTCCATCTCGGTGTTGGCCGCGGTAATACTGGACTTCATGCTTGGCCAAAAAACCTTACGTGAACCCCAAAGTGGTTGGTCGCCCGCACCGAATCGAATCGCGGTCCATTTTGTCCATTGCTCGGTGTCGAATTCTGCCCAATCAAGGGCTTGCTTTTCGCCGCCATCGACTCCCACGCGGAGCTGCCAGCGCGGGTAACCGCATTCCATGTTGAGGTCGGTGAAGTGGTTGGCCGCAGACTCCGAGAAGAACGCACGCGCAAAAATCACATCGCCAAGAGTAGCGGCGTCGCGCAGTTCAGTGGCAGCGGGAGCGTCCGCTGGAACTGCGGACTGTGAAAACACGATCTTGTCAGCATGCGCGCCATGAAGCTCACCCATAATGCCATCATCTTGGATACGCTGGTCTTTGGGTTTTTCCGATTCTTTTTGGAGGGTCGACAGGCCCGCGCAACCCGTCGAAGCCGCGATGACAAATACAAGAAATTGAGAACGTAACATGAAGGCACCCTTAAGAAATTCGATTGATAAGAGCCCGCAATCTAAGACCCTTTCCGCGCCTGTGCAAACTCAACACTGCGCTCGTCTTTTCCGCTGGTGACACGGAGCACCTGGAGCCTCAGGCATCGAGTCGACAGCTGCCCATCCTCTCGACAAAAAAAAACCGCACATATGTGCGGTTCTTGAAGTTCAAAAGCTGTCGGACAACTTGAAGCTCAGTTGCAGCCAGCACCCGTGGTCGTGTCCGTAATCAACGCAACGAAGTTCGAAGTTGCGCCAGTGGTATTAAACACCGATTCGCCTGACCCGGCGCCCAACGAGACTGTGCAGCTTGCCAAGTTGCTGTCATTTATGACCGCATCAGCGTCAGTGCAAAGCGATACTGAGTAGTCGTCTGCATCCGATCCGGATGGGCATTGTTGACCAAATTCGAACACGCGAATCTGCATGTTGTCCTCGATCGCCACAGGATCGCCGGCAGTGTCAAGGAAACGGACCGCAATGATTCCGCCACAACCGAGTGCGGTGACGTTGGTCTCAAGGAATTCTGGGCAAACATCTGCGAAGTCTGGTTGCGTCCCATCAAGGTTCGAACCGAGGTCGTAGCCGTTATCGGTAGAGTCGATTCCGTCGTAAGCGAGCATACCAAAACCAAGGTAATCGCCGGTGTCCGCTTCAAGACTGACGTAGACGATGTCGCTGCCTGGGTCGCCAGTAGCGGTGTTCGTCGAGTTATTCGTCGTGTTATTCGTCGAGTTGTTCGTCGAGTTATTCGTCGTGTTATTCGTCGTGTTGTTCGTCGAGTTGTTCGTCGTGTTGGTCGTCGAGTTATTCGTCGTGTTGGTCGTCGTGTTGTTCGTCGAGTTATTCGTCGTGTTGTTCGTCGAGTTATTCGTCGTGTTGTCATCATCGCCGCATGCGACAGCAGCCCCAGCGATAGCGAAGGTAAGCACAAGAATTTTAAGCATTTGAAGATTGTTCTTCATTTTCATTTCTCCCAAAGAGGCAAATTTGCAATCAGGCGATTACACCACGTCACTCAATTCGGCAAACTCGAAGAACGCATGAACTCGCCTGCGGCTGCACTTATGTCGAATACGACCTCCGAAAAATCTTCGGTCATCAGGAGTTACGCAGCAAAAGCCATGTTGGGAGTTCGCGCGCAAAATCCGCCTGCATTTCCTTCAAAATTCGGGCTTTATTTAGCGCTTCGCTTTTGGAGTAGTTTAAACACACAGGTCGTTTACTGGAATCCAAACTTGCCGCTTGGGTGCCTTACATATCAGCGGCGGCGGCTAAACCTGAGATAGACGCCGCATGAGCCATACTCCAATGAAGCGACAATTTCTCGCCTTCTGGATTCACCGAAGACAGCGACTCAGATGATTGATTGGTTAGGAGCACGCTTGTCGTCAACAAGTAACCAGCCGTTGCTCAACCGGTGGCGTGTTGGGGGGCGTCAAAACAGCATCAGCTGGCTAGTAAAGACTAATGCGTATGGGCAGCCTCAGCATCGGCATGCTCAGGCTGAGCTTCGTCTTCGTCGACAGAAAGATACTTGGCCGGGTCCGCAGCGAAGTCTTTTACGCATCCCTTACAGCAAAAATAATAAGTCTTCCCATCCACAATTGAACTGGGTGAAGTCTCGCTGATTGTAAAAACTTCTTTAGTCACCGGACATGTTGTGACGTCACCAATCGCTCGGGTTCCATCGTTTGGCAGCACATCACCGGTGGCCGTCGCAGGCCCCATATTTGGCTCGTCTCCTTCGTGATGTTCCTGGCTCATTACTTCCTGATTTTCAGGATCTGGCGATTGCTGAGATCCGCACGACAAGGTTCCTGCAATCAAGACAAATATTAGTGATTTCATCATAGTCTTCCTTTGGTTTTCTGCAGACGCCAGACTGGCGTCGCGGTTTTTCAAACGGCACTTTCAAATTGAATTAAATTCTCGTCAGATTTCAGCGTTTCGCAACCGCAATGCATTTAGGATGACGGAACCGAGCTCAGACTCATCGCAGCGGCAGCGAACATGGGCGAAAGCAAAATTCCGAAAAACGGATACAGAACACCCGCGGCGATCGGTATGCCGACGGTGTTGTAGGCAAACGCAAAAAACAGATTCTGACGGATATTCGCCATCGCCTTTCGTGACAGTTTGCGCGCACGAACGATGCCTCGCAGGTCGCCTTTCACGAGTGTCACTCCGGCACTTTCCATCGCAACATCCGTCCCAGTGCCCATCGCGATTCCCACATCGGCTCTTGCGAGCGCAGGCGCGTCGTTGATGCCGTCTTTTGCCAGCGATCCAAAACGCGATAGGAAAATGGACCACTATCGGATGAAGATTCTGAGCGTGGCTTAAGCCAGGAAAAAGGTCTTGCATCATGGTCTCCTCATAACCAAAACCTGACTCCCACGACCGCATTCAGCGAAGAAACATCGCCTCCGGCCGCATCGACAAGGTCAGCGGTCTCACCAAATTTACGAACCCAGCCCACACCCAAATAAGGAGCAAACTCGCGGGCGAATTCGTATCGAATTCTCAATTCTGTGTTCAGGTCGTTTAGGCCCTGACCGACACCAAATTCGGGCACGGCCTGCAAAGCTGCATTCACCTCGAAACTTGGCTCAATGATTAGTCGCTGGGTGATCCGGAGGTCTAAGCTCGCCTTAAAACGAGCAGAGAGGTCGCCGTCTTGAGAGACGAAGATCGAGGGTTCGAGCTCAAACCAATACGGGGCCAACCCGGTGATCCCCACAACGCCGAAAAAGCGCTGATTTCCGTCGGAACCTTCGAGCTCGCAGTCTGCCCGGGCGCCGATTTGAGCTTCCCAATACGGAGAAATCAGGCGGCTGTAGAGCACTTGCGCCTCGGTGCCGAAACCATCAAATGCCGTGGGGACTTCGCCTTCGCTTTTCAGCCAAAGTCGATTCCAGTCGTTGCCGACCCAAGCCATCAAATCCCAGCCGAAGTCGCCCTCGTCCTGGCCAGCATATTCGAGCTGGTCGACCATGAGCATGGTGTGGGTACTGGAGCCTCCCATCGCCATCGCTGACGACGAAAAGAGGCCAATTCCAAGTAAAAAGACCACTGAAAGAACGTTGCGAGCCCTCATGATTTCACCTGCAAGACTCGGAACATCCCAGCTTCCATGTGGTAGAGGATATGACAGTGAAACGCCCATCGACCGACTTCTTCGGCGTCAAACGCGAACGCGATGCGTTCGGCCGGATTTACACTCACCGTGTGTTTTAAGGGATTGCGGTCACAAGCGCCGACCTCGAGTTCGAAGAACATGCCGTGCAAGTGAATGGGGTGCGCCATCATGCTGTCGTTGATCAGCACGATTCGCACACGTTGACCGCGCCGAACCACGATATCAGGCATGTCTGGGTCGTACTGGACCCCGTCAAACGACCACATGTACCGCTCCATGTTGCCCGTCAGATGTAATTCGATAATTTTGTCCGGCTCTCGAGGCATTTTTCCCGGCAATGAACGACGTAAATCCGAATATTTCAGGACTCTCCATTTGGCGTCCCGGAGCCCAACCCCTGGGTCGTTGAAACGCGACGTCGCTTCTTCGGCCACCATCGAGTTGCCCGCGCCGTGAGTATTGTCATCATGAACAAAAACTGTTTTTGAGTCGTCGGCACATTCTTTGGGATTCTGATGTTTCATGGGGCCCATCTTCATCCCGTGCATCATGTGCATGCCTTCCATTCCCTTCATGTCCATGCCTTCCATGCCCGACATGTCCATGCCTTCCGTGCCCGTCATGTCCATGCCTTCCATCTTCATCCCCATGTCGACCACGGATAAGGTCGCCCGCGCCCGTCGGGCCGGAATTGGAGCCACCGCGGATTCCGAGGTCGCTAAGGTTCCAAGCGCATATCCGCTACGATCCATGGTCTCAGCAAAAATCGAATAGGCGTTTTTGGTGGGGGTGACAATCACGTCCAAAGTCTCGGCAATTGCTAACCGAAACTCGTCGGTCATCACCGGAGAAACCGCCTGACCGTCCGCATAAATCACAGACATCTCCAAGCCAGGAATTCTGACGTCGAAATAGGTCGCTGCTGATGCGTTGATGAAGCGCAATCGAATGCGTTCGCCCTTGGCAAACACGCCATGCCAGTTTTCTAACGGCGAGTGCCCATTCATCAAATAGGTATAAGTGGCGCCGGTGACGTCGGCGATATCCGTAGATTCCATGCGCATCGCGGCCCAATCCATCCTTGATGAAAGGTCGGCCCAAAACCCCTGTTTTCCGCTCCCTAGGTCAGATAATGTTGTCCGCTGGAAATTATAATACCCACCGTATTTTTTCAGATTGGACGAAATAGTTTCGGGATTTTCGAAGGTCCAATCCGATAATAAAATGGTGAATTCGCGGTCGTAGGGCTCCGATTCTGGGCCCGCCTTATCCACAATTAGCGCGCCAATCACGCCGGTCTGCTCCTGGAATCCACTGTGGCTGTGGTACCAATACGTCCCATTTTGGCGGACTGGAATTCGGTATTCGAACGTCTCACCTGGCGCAATTCCGTCGAAACTGATTCCTGGAACTCCATCCATTGAAGGCGGTACCAACATTCCATGCCAATGAATCGACGTAGGTTCATCCATGCGATTCGTGACACGAATGACAGCCTCTCGCCCTTCTTGAAGACGAATTTCTGGTCCAGGCACACCACCGTTGATCGTGGTTGCAGACGCCACTGAACCCGCGATTTGAATTCGCTGACGGGCAATTTCCAGTTGAATGGGTGCCTTTGAATTCAGAGGATCGTTGAAAATCCGCGTGGCTGTTGGGCCTGCACAACCCGGAATAAACTGAGCGCCCAACGCTGCACCCAAAAGTCCTTGCGTAAATGAACGTCTTGACACGCCATTCACAGGCTTACTCATGGTGATGGCCCATCTCGCCATGCCCGTGTTGCTGCAATTTCATTCCGCAGACGGCACATTTACCGTCGCCTGCTTCTGTTCGTGCGTAGTGCACCTTGCCGCCCATCGAGCACATCCACGCGCCGTCTGGAATCTGCTCAGGACTGACGGGCGGGTCGAATTTTGTCCCTTCAGCCGTCACAGCGACCGTTTCGGTCACCCTCGGTTTTTGAGGTGTCTCAGCGTGGGCTTCCGAAACGACTTCGATCGAAGTGTTCGAGCCTTCTTCAGATGTGTTGGTCGCCGTCTTGTCGCATGCGGGAAAAACTGCACTGACCAGTACTACCAATAGGAATGTCTTCATCGCTTGACCTCAGATCATGGTGTTGATTCACAACCACTACTGAGTGCAGGCTCTGTACCAATAATGCATTCCCCTTATTTATCAACTACATAATAAAAAGCCGACTCAGATTCCATGCCAATTGTAACCAATAGAGTTACAAAGATGAACCCGGCCGACCGATAAAAACCCGTAACACGCTATATTCTAACGCCTTATAAATGTATCTCCTCGCGTTACAGCGTGAGACCGAACGAGTCGCCTAAGACTTGGCTGCATCGCCCGAGTGGGCTTTGGCGAACTCAAGGTAGACCGGATCTTCGTCTTCAAAGATTTCGTCGCCCATGCTCTTGTACGCGTCGCTCAACAACTTGCCGGCTTTGGCCAACGCTTCTTCGTTATCGTCCCGATCGCCAATATTGAACTGCGATTGCCCCGCGCGGAGCAATAGGAAGGGCTCAAAATGACCATGAAGCTCGCCATGAATGCGTTGGGCTTCCTCAAAATTGGTCAGCGCTTCTTCGTATTGATGTTGGAAGAAGTACGCGTCCCCAATCGAAGCATAGACCAACGACGAGATTTCATAATTGTCGTGAGGCTTGGGAATCGGCTCCAGCGCACGCTGAAACGTGTCTAGCGCGCGTTCATTCTTGTCTTTGTCCAGAAGTTCGTTGCCCGTGTCGAGCAAGCGAACAACCTGATCGTAGAATGGTTTTGCGAGTCGTTTTGCTTTCTTCGTCATTTTCGTGCCGGTGTGCGGGTAAAGTTGGACGCCTTATCGCCGATTCTGGCTCTCAGCGGAATAGCAAAGCACTTTTAGGCCCGTGACACTCGGAACTCCGTGCCCTCGCCCGCTCCGAATTTTTCATTTTCATCCATTTTTGGGGTTGTCCGAGTCGCAAATCTGCGCGATACATTCGCCCCTCGCTACGGCGAGCACTCCGGCTTAGCTCAGTGGTAGAGCAATCGGCTGTTAACCGATCGGTCGCAAGTTCGAGCCTTGCAGCCGGAGCTTTAAAGGCCCAGTTCATCAGAACTGGGCCTTTTTTGTTTTGGCCTTCGGCCGGTTTCGGGTTTCAGGACGTCAGGTCTCAGCACTCGCTGTGATTGGTACGCGGGGCTTTGCGACTCAGAGCCGCAGTGCGTGGCGTACTTTCATCACTGTTCGCATGAGCCAGAATGGAACCTTGGGGATTCCACTTCCCACGGCCTTCTCGTAGCTGGGCCGGGCTTCGATCGACGCGATCCATTTTGTGACATGAGGGTAACGGTCGAGAGGAAAGCTGAGCTTTCGTAGGAGCTCCATGTTCGGGATCCATGCGATGTCCGCGAGGCTGTACGTGTCACCGGCGAGCCATGGTGTCCGGGAAAGCGCACTCTCCATCTCGGCAAGAATCTCGTGATTGAGCTGCTCCGCCTGCTCGACCTCCTCGGGCTTGAAACCGTCGAGGCTCTTCTGGTGGAACGCGATCAACTCCGCATCAGGCTGGATTTTCCGGTAGTGCTCCATGTCCTCGGCGCGCTTGGAACTCACACCCATCTTGCCGTACATGTAGGTCTTCATCGCCTTGATATGAAGTGATGCGGAGCGCTCGACCCAGTCTCGCATCAACTTCTCCGCCTCGGGGTCGGCTGGCGTGAACGAGGGCTGAGGGAACTTGTCTTCCAGGTAGTGGAGGATATCGTTTGATTCCGTGACGGGAACGCCATCGTCAATAATAGCCGGCACAAGGCCCTTGGGGTTGATCGCGAGGTACCAGTCCTGGAGGTTCTCTTGATTCCCCAAGTTGATCTCGTGGCTCGTCCAGGGAATCGACTTTTCTTCGAGGAGCAGCCGTACGCGCATCGAACAGTTGGAGAGCATGGCGTGGTAGACATGCAGTCCTCGTGTCGCTTCGGTGGGGGGCTTGGTGGAAAGAATGGGCATGATTCAGCTCCTGTGATTTCGGTGAGGTCTCAGTAGGGCTTCCGCCCGATAAAATTCCCCGGAGGGTCGTACTGACAGACCCATAGTTCGCCCGGGCCGCCGAACGCGGCGAGGTTATCGCAGCTGGTCGCGGCGCACCCGATGTGAACGGTGTCCCGCCACACGAGCTGCGTGTAGTGGCCGCAAACTCCTGAGCAGCTGTTGTTGTCGTAGGTGTAACTCGCCGCTTCGCCAGCCCAACTGTCGACGACCTGCTGCGGCGCGGTGCCACTGCCACTGCTGGCGAAGAGGTTCTCACCTGGACCGCTGTGCTCGAACTTGCATCGATCGGCCCACGCTTGTGCGCTGGCGGCGAGCTCGTCGTCCCACACAAGGTCCGGGATTGGAGTGCTGGGCGCTGGTGAGACGTTTTGTCGAACCACGTTGTGGGCGTCGAGCATCTCGTTGCCTGTTAACTCAACCTTGGTTCCCTCTCCACTGTTGCCGGGAGAGGCAGTCTCACCGCAACCGGCGACAACCAGTAGCAGTGCGGCGATCACTAAGATGTACATCGTTTTGTTCATGGGCTTGTTCCAAATCTAGGCACCGATATTTTCTCATCTACTTTCCGCAATATTGGAAGCCGGTCGAGGGCTCAGTCAACGTTGGATGTGTTGATCGATTTCGCGTACGACGACCCTCGAATGGCGACTGAGTACAGTTTGTGGCTTTTCACAGATAAGGGAGTAGATGCGGCGGGACTTCGAATCGCCCCGGTAAAAGACGGAGGATTGATGCCTTGCGGCAGCACTTCTTCGTGTCGAAAAACCACCGTTTTATCGATCGGTCGCTGGGCAAACAGCGGCACCGCAAAACCAACACCCAACACCATGACAGCGACGCCAAAAAATACACTGATTGTGAGCAACCCCAGCCCCGACAAAAACCTCCACAAGGCCTACAACAGCAAGAACCACGTTTGCGCCTGCATCCTCACGGTGATCGAATCGGCTCACTAATGGTCCCCAGAGGGCTTTTCCTGCTAAACTTCCTCCGTTTCCGACAGCTATCGTCTCTTCAGTCTTCAGATGAATAAGAGTCCGTGAACGATGACAGGAAGCTTACCAAACAGGCGGGCACAACCAACCTGACCACGCAGATAAAGAGCTGTGGGTTGCCACTGAATCGGGTTTATTTCGGCGAGACAAAAATGGCGAATGGGCCGAAAGCGAGCACCTTCCGCAACAGCGCTGTTTTGCACTTGCGGTGACACAAAGCGCGCTCTGGGTGGGCAATCAAACCAAGACCGGAGAAGTGCAGCTCTCGTGTTTTGGCGCTAGCGGCGTGGACCACTATACAAAGCAGCAATTAGGCATCGACCTGTCAGAGCTGATGCAGATATCAGTCGCAAAAGACGATAAAACCTGGGTGTTCGGAGGAAGTGACGTCACCTGCTTGGAAGCTAAACCGAGCCTGATTATTGGCCAAAAAGAGCTGGGCGATCGAATACGTTCGCTCACTCTGGATGAGGATGGTGGATGCTGGGTCTTGGGGCTCAAAGCGCTTGGTCGTCTTGCGCAAGACGGACAGGTTGAGACGTATCCACTTCCTTCTGGCGTTAAGCTGCAGAAGCTCGTCTTTGTTCAGGGAATAGCCTGTGTGTTGACCACCGCTGGTCTTGTGCTGCGTTACCACGAAGGAGACTGGTTGGCAGTCAATTGGCTCAACGCCCTCCCCTCGAAGAGAAAATCAACACGGGCCAAAGATATTGTGGTGACCAAGGGCGCCCTCTGGATATCAACCACCAACGAAGTTTTTCACGTGCCTAGCAAGGAATTCGCCCAAATATTTCCTAAGCGCTGAGCCTCTTTTTTCTTCGCGCTCCCAGTACTGCTCGAAAATTGTGAAAATATTGTTGTGACTACGAGCCGGACAAGCTCGTAGGGGGCGGAGTTCTTCTGTCGGCTCCCTGGCATCGATGGGGCGCGCTTCGATGCGTTTGTTCGCTCCGCGCATGGTGGTGACATCTCGAAGAGGGAGGTTTTCCGCAGGAGTAGGTCGATGACGACGGTCCTCGATCTCGCGTTCGCATCCGTTTCAAGCGCGCATAGAAAGACGGCATCCCGCGTCATCGAAACCGATCACCAGTTCAGATCCTGCGAGTCGTCGGCCGCGCCTAATAAAAACGGTTTGAGCGGCGGCAGCACCTCGAACACGGTATCGACGTGAAAATCGGGCCGTCTCGCGATGTCGATATGAAGCCCAATCGACCAGATAACCTTGTGGCTTTTCATGGATAACGAGTAGATGGGCGGGACTTCGAATCGCCCGCTATAAGACCGATTGGCGTCCTGCTGCAGTTTTTCCTCATGATGAAAGACGACTTCCGACCATACTTTGCTGTCTCTCCCATGCCCTTTGGTGACGATTTCGCGGCACTGAAAAACGACTGTGGCGCTGTTGATCACCACGCCAGGCTTGGGCTTGAAGCTCGCCTTCCAATTCACAGGCATGCCCGAGCGCACCTCTTTCGGCTCAAAGCTCAGCTTGATTTTCTCGATCGGCTTCTTGGCAATGAGTGGTATCGCAAAACCGAGACCCACCACCATGGAACCGGCGCCGAAGGCAGCACTCATCGAGAATAAACCGAGCCCCGTTAGGAACATGACAAGGCCTATGCCCGCAAGAATCATGTTCGAACCCGCATCCTCCTTCAGCTCCTCTACGACCGAGCCGACAACGATCGGAAAATCCTCGCCGCTATCAACCTCGCCGGGGTTGAGCTTGAAGACGGCGGTGGCCTTCGGATCGATCTTCCAGGGGATGTCGGCTCGCCCTTTCACGAACCATTCGACCTCCATATGGGTACCGGCATAAGTGAACGGCCCATGTGGGGTAGGAAATGCGAACGGAAACGCGTGCGCGCCGGCCTCGAACTCTCCGGTGAAGAGGTCTTTCGTCTCTAAAACCTCCCCAGATTTATTGCCTTTGCCTGTGATTCTCCAGCCCATCTCCACGCGAATTGTGCCTGTATGGGGTTTCTTAAGGGCAAGAATAAGACGCCCTGTGACGGTGTCTCCGGAGTCAATTTCCGCGTGGTCTAACTCCACACGTAGTGCGTCTTCAGCGAACATAATTACCTGACCTCATTGATGCCGGACGAGGCTCCCCAAAGTGTGTCGATTGAACCCCTGTTTATTACATTATTGGCCGTCCACCAATGCCAGATCGTCGATCTGATATGACGACCCAAACACCCACTCCGCTCTGAGGGTTTCGGCGTATCTGGCCAGGACTCGGTGCTCTAGCCGCTGCCCCCGTTGAAACGCCTCAGCAACATCAGGCCGGCAAAAGACGGTCTCTCAGCGCGCTCGGTCGAAGTCGCCCGCAGCAAAAAACAAGTACATCTCGAGCGCTGAGTAGCCCGCGTCGTTCTGAACTCGGTACCCGTCAAACTGATAGGACGCGAGGACCTGGTCGTTTGAGGTGATCGCGTGTGCGGTCGCGAAAAACGCGGGGATGTCCGAGAGCCCGCCATAGAAGTCGCCGGACCGAGTGTTCGTCGGCAGGACCGGCTGAGTCCAGACCTTGTTGAACGGATTACGCGAGATTTCGTCACGCACGTCCTGAATTCGCAGGGTGTCGTAAGTGTCGAGGTACCGGCCGCTCACCCCTGAATCGCTCACAAAAGCATTGGTTCCGACATCGGCGAGCACGCGCGTCCAGGCTTGCGTCGCTGTCATCACGACGGTCGCGGCGAGCAGTGGGTGCTGCGTGGTGGTGAAGCGCGCGTCCGGCAGCGCTTCGCTGCTGCTGAAGTTCGTCCAGAGGCCGCGGTCATCGAGCTGTGGCGTCGGGTAGAGCACGCTGTGAAAGTTGTTTGCCGTGTATACCGTTGGCGTAGCTGGCGCCTGCACCTTGTTGTCCTGGCCGGCCCCCGGCGCGTACTCCGAGCCCGCCGTCAGGTGGTTGCCGATGAAGTTCACTTCGCCGTTGCCACCGTTGATATTGGTCAGGCGTGAGCCCCAGCTGAAGAGCACATTATTGATGATATCCGCACGGCCGTTGAGCGCGAGGTTCGGCGTGCGGTGACCTTGGTGCACAAAAAGGTTCTGGAGCGTGCTGATTCGGTTTGTGCCGTCGAGGTACTGGGCACTTTGGTTACCGACGATAATACCCGTCGCGTTCTCCGAGAATATACAGCGTTGAATCGTGCCGTCTTGAAGTGGGGCAAAAAACGGCGCGAGCGAGAGGGCCTGGTCGTCGTTGAAGCTGAACGACAGGTGGTCGAATACAAAGCGATCGCTGCCGCCGCTTATGATGCCGTTATGGTCGAAGGCATCTGCCTCGCCGGTGTAGCTGCCATTTCTGAAGCGCACGTGTCGGATGATGACGTTGTCGGTCGACGAGGTCGCGCGGTCGTATCCGCCCGCCAGCAGGAGCGGTTTGCCCGAAATCGTGATGCCGCCCTCGGGGGCCGTCTCGCCGGCGATGGTCAGGTCGCTGTTCTCGGCGATGAGTTCGATTCGACTGTTCAGGTTGATGCGTCCGGAGACGTCAAAAACGACGAACCTTGGTCCGGTGGCGAGCAGCGCTTCACGGAAGCTTCCCGAGCCGCTGTCATCAAGATTGGTGACGTGAATCACACGCCCTCCTCGCCCACCCGTTGTGATGGATCCAGCGCCCGAAGCGCTTGGAAAGGCCCGGCGAGCGCCAAGGACGATGATGTTTTGGTCTCCCGCGTCGAGGTCACCCACACCCGTGTCGAGGTCATCCACACCCGCGTCTCCCAAGTCGGGGGTGCTTAGGTCGGGGGTGCTCGAATCGATGCCGGAGTCACGAGGCTCGACCGTGCCGCTGTCCTGCGTCACGCTGGCGTCAGGATCGATGGCAATTTGAGAATCGTCTTCATCGCAGGCGGTGGCCGCGAGGCCCAGTAAACAAACGCATGCGGCCGCAAAAAGGCGCAGGCGTATTGAGGTTATATTCGCGGTTTGGGTGCCCACAAAAGGCTGTACTTTTGTCATTGAGTCTCCCGACTTCGCGCCGTCAATCTAGCGTTTTGTAATCTATTGATACGCAATGTAGGGCGGATTGAATTTGGGCGTCAATGACCCACACCTCGAATCACCGTTTGATCTCGGTCTTTCGTATCGAAGGCCCCCTCATGGCATGCCATCTTCGTCGTAGCCAAAGATCTCGTCTGGAGATCAGTGGCTCAAGTTTTGCATCTTTGGTTGCATCGTTTTCCCGAGCAATCTGCTCGTTTTCTCAGTCCATTTGAAACAAAGGCATCTTCATGAAACGTCTCACACTCATCTTCGCACTCGCCATCTTCGCCCTACCGAGCCTCGCGGCAGCTGCGCCCCCAAAAGCGGAACAAGCCCCAACGAATATGGTGACTCCTGAGGACGTCAAAAATCCAAAGGTGGTCTTTCACATGAAGTCCAACGTGCTCAACGAAACGGGCATCCCCTACGTGATCGAACTCGCCGCGCGGATCAACAACTATTACAAATCGAAAAAGATCGACGCCAAGATCAAGGTCATCGTGCAAGACGAAGCGGCTTATTGGATGCTCAATGACACGACGTTCAAGAAGGAAAAAAAGGGTGCTTCGAACAAGGCAGGCGCAATGATCGAAAGCCTCATCCAGGACGGGGTTGAATTCGAGATCTGCATGTTCGATCTCAAGAAGCACAGCTGGAAACCCGACCAACTTCAGGCCGGTGTTCGACCACTCATGGGTGCGCTCCCACGTCTCATCGAGCTGCAATCAAAGGGATGGGTTTACCTCTCCTACTGAGCGACCTCGACAACCGTCGAACTCCCCGCGCGGCTGGCAGGTTGACCTTTCGGTGATGCTGCCACGCCATGGATGCGAAGACCGGCAATCGGTCAACGGACGCAAAAAAATCCAATCATACGCATTATTAGCGTCGCAATAGCGGATCTGACCGTGACAGACGGCGACGTACGGAGCTTCTTGCCCAATACGCGCGAAATCTGCGAAGCCTTGCGCTCTCAAGCTCGGTATTGAGCTTGTACGGGTACCTGGCGCATTGCCCGGCGAGGTCATGGCGACCATGTTCAGATCTTGCCTGAATCATCTGGCCAAGAGTTCGGCCGACAGAAAGGCGTCGGCGTGGTCGCTCAACTCGACGTTATAAGTCTTCACAATCCAGCTATCAGGGTCGACTGACCAACAGTTTGCGCCTGGCTTAGGTCCGTTGGGCTTCGGCCACGTGATGCTTACCTGCCCAATAGGCGCGTCATCTTCTGAAGCCAAGGTGTGGGGATGAAGAACTGAGCCGACGCTGAGAATCTCACCTGGCTGCAGATAAATGATCTTCCAAGTCCCATTCCACTCGGGGTTCCATGAGCACCATTGGACTGCGCCTGCTGATGTGTTGGCTCGGAGCGAACCACTGCCGCCGCCATCATCGGTTATGCCGTAAATCACAACAGGCTCATCACAGCGATTTCCTATGTCAGCGCTGAAGAATCCGGCCCCAATGTCTCCATTCGGGCGTGAACTGAACGACCATGCCCCCAATAAACACTTACTAATCTCGTGCGGCCCTTCGCTGAACAAAGCTAGCTCGGCCCGACCAAGACCTTCACTCAACTTCTCAACCACTTGAGCCTCGTAGTCAGGCCCATCATCTTCACTTCTGCAGCCGAACGTAGATACCGCCAGTGCTAACGTGGCAAATGTTGGAAAACATCTCATTTTGCGGGCCCCTCATATTCATGCGTTGGTTTTTGCACGCTGCGAATCAACGCAAAGTATATGCCACGGGCGAGCGGCCAGCGGGTCGATCCCAGCGTTTGGTGTCAAATACCGAGCTCCGTGCCCTCTCGCAAAATATCAAGGTAAGCCCTGATTGCGACCGCTCGATTCTTCTTGCGATCGTCGAGCGCGTGCACGATGCCAGCTGATTCCAGCACACGTAGCGCCTTCGCCGCGGCAGGGCGCGAACAGTTAAGGAGTTCAACGACCCTGTTCACCGTGACAATCGGGTGCTGCGGCAATAACTCGAATAATCGAATGCTCAACACAGTCGCGTCTTCCCGCGCGATGAGCCGTTCACGTGACTCGCCGACAATGGAATTCAGCCGACGCGCGGTCTGGATGGCTTCTTCGGCAACCACCGCCACGCCTTCAAGGAAATACGCCAGCCAAGCTTCCCAATCGCCGTCGGTTCGCACTGCGCTGAGCAGCCGGTAGTACTCCTGGCGATGAGTCTTGAGGAAGAGACTGAGATAGAGCAATGGACGTGAGAGCATCCCCCAGTGTCGAAGAAGTAGCGTTATCAGCAACCTACCCAAGCGACCGTTCCCATCGAGGTACGGATGCAAAGTCTCGAATTGCACATGAAGCAGGCCCACACGAACAAGCGGCGGAAGGTCGCTTTCCTCATGGATCGAACGCTCGAATGCGCTGAGCAAATCGCCCAGCCTATGAGGCGGTGGCGGAACAAAACTCGCGTTTCCCGGACGTGTACCCCCGATCCAATTTTGGGACCGACGGACCTCGCCCGGCTGCTTTTGTTCGCCTCGAACACCGTGCAGCAGGCGACGATGGGTGTCCGACAAAAATCGCACCGAGATTGGCAGCCCCGAATCGCTACTGAGTTCATCCCACGCGAAATTGAGCGCATCGACGTACGCGCAAATTTCCTCGACATCGGCATCAATTGGCGCTTCGTCAGAAGCCTCAACCTGTAAAAGATCCATCAATGTCGCTTGAGTTCCTTCTATTTGAGATGAAAGCACCGCCTCTTTGCGCACAAACGCATAGACGAACCACTCGACCGACGGCACAAGGTCGCCGGCAAGGTCCAACAGCCTCAGTTGTTCTTGGGCGCGGGCCAGCAGTGGCGCAAGCTCACCAGTCAGGTCGAGCTCAGGGTCGCGCGGCGGTAATGGAAACGGAATGAAAGCGCTGACCTCCTCTCCGCTTACCGAGCTTTGTTCAAAATCACCTGTCTGTCGTTTCATGACCGTCCTAAACGAAGACTTCACGTTACGCACAGACAATAAGCGATCGCTTCGTTTGAATCCAGCATAAGAAACGATCGTTTATTTACGCTCTCATAAACATAATGATCGTTTACTTGTAAGGAATTCTTACAAGTTCGAACCGAAGGAAATCGTGAGGTTTCTCGAACGATGCGCCGCTACAAGGTTCGTGGTTATTGTGCCGCAATCAATGTTTGACATCGGTCTTGCTGAAGTCGTCGCCCACAAACAAGAGCGGAACATCCAAATGTTTTGCCAGCGCGTACGAAAAACAATCACCGAAATTCAGTCCCGCTTTATGCCTGCCCTTGCCAAATTTTTGATAGGCATCGATGGCAAGTTCGGACTGAGCCTGATCGCACGCTACGACGTCGATATTCAGCACTTGGACAAGGCGTTTCAACGCACGACGCCCAGAGTCGCCATGACGCGAACTCGCCACGATTCCAGCTTCAACATAGGAGGCCGCCGACATTATGGTTGATGACTCCGATTCGAGAACTTTCAAAAGACTGGGTGCGGTGTCTTCGTTTTCCAAAATCGCGATGAGCACCGATGTATCGATCGCTCTCATGGCATTCCATCTTCGTCGTAGCCAAGGATCTCGTCGGGGGAGCGGTCATCCATCGATGGGGATGACTGGTAGTCCGCTTGTATGCGTTGGATTTCGGCATAAAAGTCACCCCGCGCAGCCAGAATCCGCTGTCTATCAAGTCTTTCTCGCAGCGCATTAAGAATGGCCTGCGTCAACGACTCGCCGGTGAGTTCCGCAAGCTCTCGAGCCAGCAAATCGGCCTCATCATTCTTGATACTGATTGCCACCTTATCTCCTTCTAGAATCCAAGCATGAATTCTAGAAATCCGCAGACATTAGTCAAGACCTGTGGCTTTTGCACAAGGGCAGTGCGAAACATGTCATAGTGTTGGAACAACACCTGCTCACCGCTCACTGCGCACTGCCTACCCCAATGAAACTACCCATCGACGAAATCGAAGACCAAGTCCGCGCCGCTGTCCGTGCGCCAAAGCCCCTAATCGTCACTGCGCCAACGGGGTCCGGCAAATCCACTCGCCTGCCCCTCTGGCTGGCGGCCGACGGGGCACAGGTGCTTGTCATCGAACCGCGGCGCGTCGCGTGTCGCGCGCTGGCGACCTTCCTTGCGGCACAGCGCGGCGAGTCGGTGGGCGAATCCATCGGTTACACCGTGCGATTCGACGACCGTCGAGGACCCAAAACGCATATCCATTTTGTGACACCAGGCGTCGCGCTGAAGCTTTTGGGCAACGACCAGCCCTTCCCTTACGACCACGTGATTGTCGACGAATTCCACGAACGCGGCTGGCAGGTGGACCTTGCGGTGATGTTGTTGCGCCGCCAATACGAGGACCGTCTTATTTTGACCAGCGCGACGCTCGACGCGGCCGAACTATCGCAGCGCATCGACGCGACGGTTCTGCACGCCGGCGGTCGTACCTTCCCCGTCGACATTTCTTATCGCGGAGAAGTCGGTCAACCGACGCAAAAGGACTTGGCCAAACGGATTGTTCGCGCCGTCAAAACCGCGCTGGACGCGACCGACGGCGACGTACTGGTCTTCTTGCCTGGCAAACGTGAAATCGGCGAGTGCGAGCAAGCTTTGCGCTTGCAAGTTGGCGCGGCGGAGCTTGTGCCAGTGCATGGCTCGTTGTCCCCCGACTGCATGACACGTGCACTTCGGGACCGTGCACCCGGCGAGCCACGGCAAGTCTTTTTGGCCACGAACGTCGCCGAAACCTCGCTTACTTTGCCGAATGTTCGGGCCGTCATCGACTCCGGGCTGGTGCGCATGCAAATCCATCGCGGCGGCCGTAATGCGCTCGCGTTGGTGCCGATTTCGCGGGCGTCGATGGACCAGCGCGCCGGCCGTGCGGGCCGTGTGAGCGCAGGCGTCTGTTACCGCCTTTGGGAGGAGCGCTGGTCGCCAGCTTCCACCACTCGCCCCGAAATCGAGCGGGTTGAGCTCAACGATGCCGTCCTTGCCGCAACGCGAGCCGGTGTACCGCTCGCTGAGCTCGCCGGTAGCCCTTGGGTCACTCCGCCACCCGAATTCAGTCTGGAACGTGCCTGCGGCCATCTGCGCGACGCTGGCTTGGTGGATAACGCCCAACAACTGACGGAATACGGCGCGCGACTTAGCGAATTGCCAGTATCGGTGTTCGAAGCGCGCATCCTGCACGACCCACCGGAAGGGCTTCGCGCCACCGTCGCTGACGTCGTGGCGTTAATGCAGTCTCGTGGCGCGCTACTTTTGCCAGCACCCGAGGCCGTCGCCGCACAACGCCGCGATTTGTTTGATGCCTGCGAAAACGAAGTCGACGAGGCGTTAATCGCCCTGCGACACGGTGATGCGAATCGACACAGGCTCAACGCCTCGACGCTTAAAGAAGCGAGACTGGCAGCAACTCGATTACGCGGCCTGCTAGGCTGCAAACGCCTCGACCCATTCGGCGATTTTGAGGCACCAGGAGCCACCGACGAGCTCGCCAAACACATCTTGAAGCGCGTGCCCGAAGCCGCGTATTTGTTGCGTGACCGGGCCAAGGGCAAGCGTGCATTTGGAAGCGGCGAGCCATGGAGCAATGGGGAGGTCGAGCTGCGTTTGTATCCGTGGGAGCCGCATAATCACGAGCGCCGCAACATTAAGGACCTTCCCGTCGCAGGTGCTGTGCTGGACCAATTCTGGATCGGCGACGATACCGGCAATGGCGTGAATGGCGTGGGTCGCATGCTGCTGCCCTGCCGACCGCAAGTTCTGGCTGAGCTGGGCTTTGGAACCCTGGAGGTTGCTGATATCCGTGTCACCCACGGAAAGGTCACAGCAACCGTTCGCCGCGAACTCGCCGGTATTGTGCTGGAGGAAGGCGAGAAAACCCTGCGCGACAAAGAGCTCTGTGATGCCGCGGCCAAGCTCATCATCGAAGGTCGATTGATGAAGCGCACAGACGCTCGCGAGCGCATCGCTGATGCCTTTCATTTATGGCGAATTCTTTCGATGTGGCGCCCGATGGACGACACCGTAAATTGGGATTTGGACGAACTAAAATCGAAGCCCGTCCCTGATGAAGCGACCTGGTTGGCTGCACGATTAAATGAAGTCGGAGTCGAGCGCACCGAAGACCTGTCGTTGCTAGAAGGCCAAGACGTCGCACCCGATATCGCGGCGCTTTCAGGCGTCCCAGACTGGGAACTTCAGACGCTGCGCGACGATTTTCCGCGCACCTGGAAACACCGCGACGGAACCTACCTTTGCGAAGTCCGCCCAACGAGCCATAAGGTCATCCTAACGCCGCTGGATGGGGCTGCCCGCCGCGTTGGTGTGCCCGATCGTCAACAACTGCCGCGCTTCCGCGGCTTCAAGGTGATTTATTCGAACGCCAGCCGTGATGTTGTCGTTCGCGGCTGATAGAAACGGCAATACTTAGAATCGCCTAGGTTTTTCTTTAATAATAATCTGGCACAAAAAAGACGGTACATAAGTTTGCTTATCAAACAATCACACTTCATCGTCCTCGTTTGATAATGGCAAATCGCTAAGTTCTGCTTCAATGCTGGCGGCCAAAGATTCCGATAACTCAATGAATCGATGTAATCGCTCTAGTCGATCGTTCAACCGATCACGGACGATATCAGACTGATTGGGACTTTGATAAACGTCAGATTCTGATAGGAAACCAACAACTATCTCGGCAACGCTAGGAGCGGCGAGTCCGTCTGCAAGCCGCATCCATTCTTTTGAGGAATCCAAAGTCAAGGAAACCGCCTTAGACAAACAATACCCAATAAGTACTTTGGCGGCTTCATCGATGTTATCTACCACCTCTAACCAGACTTCTTGTTCATTTGTCATTGCCAATTCGACAATTGAGTTTCTGGATTCAACGTAATATCGAAGTTTACCTTTTTGTAGATCAAGACTTTCTATCGTTTGAACCACCCTTTCAATTTCTTCAAAAGGACGTTTGCCATTAGGTAATTCCGTCTGATGTTTCCATAATGCCAAGATGGCATTAAAACACTTACGACGTGCTTCATCATCTTGATTGTCTGAATTCTCCGCAGCAATGATGAGACTAGCAACGTAATGCGCCATCCATCGTCCGAGCGTATCAACAGAATCGTCTAATCCCAACTGTTCAACTAATCGTTTTCCTAATGCTAATAGTTGTTCAGCATGTGCGGAATCGTCCATCTTGTCCCAGAATGAAGAGTTTGACTTGTGATTTTCGATAGTTACCTTCCTCATTCATTTCATATTGTTGGTCACGGCTTCTGTTTTCGATCTCAACTTCTATGATCAAGTCGCGTTCAAGTTTTGCCAACATCAAAACGACGAACGAAAATGATGCCTTAAGCCGACTTCCACGATTGGGGGTTTCATCCCTATGAAATCTTTGGTCCGCAAAATGCCCCCACACCTCAGTTTGAAGAGCAATTTCAGCGTCGCGGTCATGCCATAGCCGTAATGTTAACGCTCTCTGAAAAACGGGGAAACTTGGACATGCCGGTTTTAGGGTGAAAAAAAAGCACATCCATGTGCTTTGAAATTTAGAAAGGTGGCTGGTCGCCATGTTCTTGCTCGTCGATG
>Ga0100385_1000181_pt1 | contig 86907 bp, 72 predicted proteins | sample CryGeymeta201509_FD_81543 | JGI IMG/M metagenome (GOLD analysis project Ga0100385, IMG submission 81543) | Groundwater microbial communities from Crystal Geyser aquifers in Utah, USA - Crystal Geyser metaG 2015-09 | ecosystem: Environmental > Aquatic > Deep subsurface > Groundwater | place: USA... | reverse complement strand
TCCTTGGGTGACGACCACTCAAAAACCCAAGAGGCCGTCAAAGCATTCAATAACAGCAAGCGGGATGCCTACGCGGACTGCGTCGCGTGTGAATGGAATTTCAGGGTCGAAATGGAGTTGCTCGACGACGACATCGAGCGTGCCTTGGGCCTGGCCGACAAGCTCGTGGACGGCAATCATAGTTGTGCCGAGGTGCCTCATATCACCTTCAGCAGCTTGGTGGTTCCGACCTGGCGAGCTGGTTTGCATGATCGAGCACGAGTGTTTCACAAGCGTGGCTACGACATGTGTCTGGACAACAAAGACTTTCTGGTCCCGATCTGTGAACATATTGATTTTCGACTGCTCGAAGACGATTGGCTTGGCGCCTATGCATTGCTGCGAAGACACGCTCCATGGGCACGTGATGCACGGGCTGGCATGAGGCGACTCCGGTTTCTTCAAAGTGCGCTCGCCGTTGCCAGCCTTGCGCCTGAGGGCAGTGAGTTCAAAATGGATGCGGATTTACTCACGGAACAAGCAGACGCCCCCGAACCGACGGCACACGCGTGGGCCCCCCGCTTGGAGGCTGCCGTCAGCGCGCTAGCGGCACGATTCGACAGCCGAAACGGCAACACGAGTGTTTCCGAACGAGTTCGACAACATGCAGAGGGACTTCATGCCGAGCGCTAAATCGATCGATATCCTAATTCGTACGAGCTATCGCGGGTCGCTCCCTGAACGAATCGAGCGTGCCGAGATGGCGGTAAAGCTGGCTGACCGCCTCGGCGACATAGGCAGGGCTTGGGACGCCAGGATGGCTTTGATGGAGGCCGCAACTTTTGGTGGAGCGCCCGACAAATCCCTGATTGCTTTTGCGTGGCTTGAGAGCCGCTGCGAACTTGAGCCCGAACGTTTTCCGCTTCATGACATCCTTTGGGCCTATAAATGGATCTGCGCCGAGATCATCGAATTCCCAGAGATTTCGCGTGACCAAATCGAAAAGACGGTCGAGAGAATGCGCGTCGCCTATGAGTCCCATGGGGCCAGTCTGCGGCCGTATTATGCTGCACAGGCGAGGATCGCACGGATGCTGGATGGCGACCGTGATCTTATACGTAAACACATGGAAAAATACGCTCTTGCTGCGCGTGATCGCTTCGCCGACTGCCGTGCCTGTGAAACCAATTTTGCAGCTAAGATCGCGGTGTTTGTCGGTGATTACGAACGCGCCCATCGGCTCGCTGAGCCCATTCTAAGCGGCCGGGAGAGCTGCGCCGAAATCCCTCATCTGACCTACGGTCTTTTGGCGGTGCCTTCTTGGGAAATGGGGTTTGCAGACCGCGCGCGGCTCTATCATCAACGGGGTTACGAGCTCGTTCGAACCAACGTCGATTTTCTTGAGGGAGTAAGCCTGCATCTGCATTTTGCGCTGATTTCTGATGACGAGGACCAAGCGGTTGCCATCTTTAAACGACACCTTTCTTGGGCCGTCGATACACGCTCTGCTTGGAGAAAGCTTAGGTTTATGGGGTTTAGCGCGGCGCTTTTGGCGCGCCTGCAGGCCCGAAAATCTCGTCATCGGTTTCATCTACCCAACGCGTGGAAGACCGACTCAGACTCGGCTGTGGATGTCACGCACATGAAAAAAGTCGTTGATGCAGAAATCGAACGACTTACTCGCGCGATGGACGATCGAAACCAAAATAGCTGGGTGTCGCAAAGCATCGCCACGCACCTTGAAGCGCTGGCAAGGTAGCCAGATTATTCAGCTTGGAAAGACGACGAACCGATCGTCGGTGCGAAGCAAATGAAGAATTTGGTCGATGCCGAGTTCTCACGCCCGGTCGCGGCCATGGACACCCGGAATCGAAACGATTGGGTATCGACACAGGTCGCGAACCGTATCGAAAGCCTGGCTTGAAGCTTACTCGGCAGATTGTTCAGGCGGTGCAGACGTTGCTGGTGCAGCAGGTTTCGTGGCCGGATGATCGACGCTATTGAGTACCCAACCTGTGTACGGAACCATGATGTAGGTGACCCGTTGGTCGCACCCGACCACGCCTTGTTCCGAGGGGTCGGAGAGTTCGTGAAAGGTCAACTCGGAGGCGGGGCAGTTCAGATCAAATGCCGCGCGTTTTGACAGGTCCTGAAGAGCAGTTTCCCATCGTTCCTCGACTGTAGGAGCGCAACCTGAAACTCCCAAACCCAGCACAAAAACAGAAATCAATCCGTAGACAATTCGCATATATTCTCTCCACTTTAGGTCGTTCTTGGGCGACCGATCTTTTCAAAGAAAAAACGGCTACCAGCTACTCCGCCCCTTGAAGCGGGTCAGGAGCAGGTTTCCGCCACAAAAATGCCAAAATGATAAAAAATGAAAAGGACGCCGCAGCCTGCGGATAGAGCTGATATGCGGGATAAAGGGCGCCTAAAAATCCCGAGATATAAAGTAGGCTGGACGCGAGCGTGATGCGCAAATCCGAAATAATACCGACAATGCTTGCCGAAAAGGCCCACAAAAATATTTCACCGGCCTGCGTTGCGACAAGGTCTGCATCCAACAGATATGCGGTGATACGCCCGCAGGTCACGGCAAATAACGCGGCGATTAACACGAACATGAGTCGACGGTTGGCTGAGTTCGAAAAAAGCGATTTTCGGAAAACAACCATCAGCACGGTAGCCGTACCAACGGTCCTTGGTGCGGCCATCAGATGGTCCAAAATGGGATTTTCGATGGCGCCTGAATTGATCGCCATCTGCGCAGAGATATTGGACCAACCCCAGAAGAGCCCCAAAATAACCGCAACAATCGAGCGCGTTCCTGACCCCGTACTTAGGTCGTTGGCTGCGCTAAATTTCTTCAGTCGAACGACTTCACGTTTTTCAAGGGCTCGTTGTTCAGATAAGCGCGCGACCTGATGTTGAAGGTCAGGGTTTGGCGTGGGTAATTGCGCCACTGCGGCGGCCGCACCAACATCGTTACCAATCGAAATATAGTATTTTGTGAGTTCGGTCAGACAGAGCTGGAAGCCGTCGGAAGCCACTGAATTTCCCGGCCAAAGTGCCAATGCCTGACGGTACCCGAATCGACACTCACCGAAGAGATCATGCAGTTCGAGATCCTCGGTTTCACTGCGGTCGGTCTCGCCAAGCAGCGTTTGAAGCCGCTCCCAGACCCTGTCGGCGCTGTCACTCAATTCGACCGATGCACGGTGCTCCAAATAGTCTAAGAGAGCCTGTCGAAATTGGTCGACGTCCTGAAAACGATCTTCTTTTTTCTGTGAGGTCGCTTTATTTGCGATGATGCCGAGCTCGCGTGGCACCTCAGCAGGATACTCAACAGGCTCGGATTGAAGAGCTGCAAAAAACACCTTCATGAGGCTTTCGCCTTCATGGCGAGTGCTGCCCGTTAAAATTTCGTGCAGGACCGCACCAAGCAAATAAACGTCGGTGCGTTCGTCGATATTTTCGGCGTTATCGTCGGTCATTTCCGGAGCCATATATGAAGGCGTCCCGGCGACGCCTAAGGCATCCGAAATATGACGTAACATCGGATTTTCGCTTCGATTTAGGCTGACCGCGATCCCCCAATCCAAAAGATACACCTCGCCGTAGCGACCAATCATGACATTCTCGGGCTTGATATCCCGATGAATGATGCGGCGATGATGGGCGTATCGAATCGCGTCACAGACCTCGATCAAAATCCGCAGATGCCAATTCAGGTCGACGTCACCCGCCGGAGCGCTCGTCGGATCTTGCAGTACCGCCTGCCACGAAACGCCTTCGATGCGTTTCATGACGATCATCGGCTCGCCGTTGCCCGACTGACCCAGGGTGTAGATTGGAACGACGTTCGGATGTTCAACGATCCCAGTGATGTACGCTTCCTGAAGAATTGAATTGATTGCACCTTCGTCGGTGCCTTTTCGCGGTGTTTTGATGGCCACCAGGCGATCCAGAGGCGATTGCTCGGCAAGATGAATGATGCCCATGCCGCCTTCGCCCAGTTTGCCTTTGACCCGAAGGTCACCCCCGAGCCCTGAATCGGAACCCAGGGTCATTCTAGGAAGCGAATTCATGACCTCGCGCGTGCTTCTGTACGAGCGTTTCTCCGGAACGATGGTCTTGCCGTGCTCCATCTGAAGGGTCTCGGCACTCAAATCCATATCGGCGAAACGCGCTTCAAAACTGGCAAATGTGTCTTTCATTCGTCCTCAGGAGATATGCACAGCGGGTTCAAGTTCAGCAAAGGTTTGTTCAAACACTTCCAAATCATCGTCCAGTTCCTTGAGGACATCCTCCATGCGGACATCCATGTTTTCTCGGACCGCGCTGACGTGGGTCATGCGATTGCGCATCGCCTCGAGGCTGCCCGCCATCGCGTGCATTCGGGCCGCAAATTTGCCACGTACGAGGTGCAAGTTTTCAACCTGACGTTGCTGGGCTTGAACATGGTGTTGTTCCTGCTCCAGAAACTTCAGCGTTCCCGAGTCGGTCGTTGCTGCCATCCGCTGAGAAATCTCGGCCAGTCGCGAGCGGCCACGCGCCGGATCAAGCGATTCAAGCGTCGCGTAGAGCGCGCCAAAGCGCCCCATGGTCTCGACAATTGTAGACATCAAGTCACGCAAACCGGTCTCCGACGCCGAGAGCACGCCACTGTAATGGTCGGTTTGCTGCCGCATCATTTGATGAAGCGCATAATACTCCATCAGACATGTGGTGAATGATTTGCGGATCTCGGCATCCCGGGTACGGCGCAGCAATTCTGCGGCCTGAAGCGCAACGCCGTCGTCAAAACCTGCCAAATTATTGAGCAAGTGAACGTCATCAAGACGATAGCGTGCGTCGTACCACTCCCGGCGGCCGGCAAAGAGCCATGCAAGGAAACCAAGGCCGAGCAACGTCAGTGGCCAGTAGACCCAAAAACCAAGGGCGATACTTGCCAGTAAAACACCCACAAATTTGAGCAACTGAGACTTGTCGCGCTGAATGGTCTCAAGCGTTTCCTTGAGCATCAGGGTCGAGATGTCTTCGCTCGCAAACGACCTGGAGCTCACGCCGAACTCAGACAGTCTGGCGACAATTGCCGCGACTCGGTCTTTTCGGACATCCACGTTAAAAACGGCGGGCAATTCGTCGAGCATCACCGTGACTTCACCAAGCTTCAGGTCGTAACCCGACGACGCGATGATCTCTGCGACGCGATTCCTCGCCTCGATATCACGCAATTCCTTGATGACAATGGAGTAGCGTTTCACCGACTGAGGAGACACCGGCTGGCCTCCACAATGAACACAAAAGGTAAGATCTGGAGGCGCAGGCTGCCCGCATTCTCGACATCGATTGAAGAACCCGAATCCGATCGGCGAGCGGCGTTCTGTCGCCCGTAACGAGGTCCAATCGAGCATATCGGAGGTCACCCGCGTGACTCTGGGCAGATCGGACTTGACCTCGTACGTGTCGGCATCAAGAAAATCCCACCACTTGCGGTCATCGGACAGCAGCTTGTTGCTGATTTCGTCGTTGGATTCGTCATTCATGATGGCGATATGCTAACCCCAAAACGCTTGATTGTCGCGCTTGCACGAGAGCGGTCGCCCTGCTAGAGATTGCCGCGGTTTCGCGGTTTTCAGAAAAAATTGAAATTTGCGCGGAGCCCGATTGTTTATGTGCCGTGAGTAGCACGCTCGTAACACGCTCCGGCGCCTTTCCCGAGTAACGTGATGGCCAACATCAAGCCCGTAACATGGACCGAAACTCCTTCCTCGGAGTACCCTCTGGTCGAACGCTCCCTGCACCCCACAGGCTCGACGGTTGCGATCGGCGACGTTGCCTTCGGAGGTGACTCGTTCGTGATGATCGCTGGACCATGTGCCGTCGAATCACGTGACCAGATGGACGCTTCCGCCGCGTTGGTCACGAAATTCGGAGCCAGAGTACTGCGAGGCGGCGCGTTCAAACCGCGTACGTCGCCCTACAGCTTTCAAGGCATGGGATTTGAGGGCATCGAATTGCTGCAAGGCGCTTCGCGCAAACACGGCATGCCCTTTGTGACCGAAGTGATGTCGATTTCTCAGGTCAAGGAACTTGAGCCGCATGTCGATGCTTTCCAGGTCGGCACCCGAAACATGCATAATTTCGATTTACTGCGCGCGTTGGGCGAGACCGGGAAACCCGTCCTCTTAAAGCGTGGTTTTGGTGCAACCTTGCGTGAGTGGTTACTCGCCTGCGAATATGTCGCACAGGGCGGAAACTCACAGATTATCCTGTGTGAACGTGGCATCCGCTCGTTCAGCCCAGAAACCCGATTCACCCTTGATCTGGCTGGGGCGATTTGGGCCAAACAAGAGACGCACCTGCCCGTGATCGTCGATCCGTCACACGCGACTGGATTGCCACAGCTGGTGGGACCTCTGGTCGCCGCAGCCGCAGCCGCTGGGCTCGATGGGGCGATGATCGAACTTCATCCTACCCCTGACGATGCGTTGTCGGACGGTGATCAAGCGCTGACCCCACAACAATTTGAAGTCCTGATGACCACGCTCCGACCGATCGTCGAGGCCGTGGGTCGCAAACTCTGAGGTCTATATGAGTGAGCAAGTTCGAGACATGTTTGCCGAAATCGCAGACACGTACGACTCCACAAACACCGTCTTGTCGCTTGGAATCCACCATTTCTGGCGCAAGAAGACCGTCAAAGAAAGTGGCGCCAAAAAGGGCCATCACGTGTTGGACTGCGCCACCGGAACAGGTGACCTCGCCATCGAGTTTCGCAAAACTGTGGGCGCCGAAGGGCGAGTTGTCGGTACAGATTTCTGCAAAGAAATGGTCGACCTTGCGCCACCCAAAGCCAAGGCCGCGGGCTTTCCGGACATGGAATGGGACGTCCAGGACGCGATGAACCTGACCTACGATGACGACACCTTTGATGTCGCGTCGATCTCGTTTGGAATCCGAAACGTCGACGATCCCGTTCAAGGTGTTCGGTCGATGGCTCGCGTGGTGAAACCTGGCGGCAAATTGATGATTCTGGAATTCGGACAGCCGACCGGACTCATGAAACCGCTTTTCACTGTGTATTCGAAGGTCGTGATCCCCGCAGTTGGTGGGTTGATCAGCAAGAATAAGGACGCCTACGACTACCTCAACAAGACCTCGGCAGCGTTCCCCTGTCGTGAAGAGTTTGTGGACTTGATGCGCGAAGCCGCTGAGTTCTCGGACATCAAGTATTTCAGCCTCTCGGGCGGGATCGCTTATCTTTATGTCGGGACGGTGGCCTAAGATGGCGCCCACTCTACCTGTCGGCGATGTCGAACCACGATTTGTGCACACTTTCACGGTGCCGTTTGACGATGCGGACGCCGCAGGAATCGTGTTTTTTGCGCGGACGTATTTTTACGCCCACCGCGCGTATGAAGCGTTCATCCGAAGCATCGAAATCCATGATTTCTTTTCGCCTGAGCGATTTGTGTGTCCATTTGTGCACACCGAGGCCGACCACAAGAATCCGATGCGACCAGGCGAGGTCCTCGACGTCGAAGTTCGCCTCGAAAAACTTGGGACTTCTTCGATGACCTTCGTGTATCGCATCATGGCGGGGACAACCGAGAAGGCCGAAGTGCGCATGGTGAGCGTGTTTGTCGACCCTTTGACGTTCACAAAAATCCCGATTCCTGACGATATTCGGGCGGCATTGCAGGCTTGACGCACTGCGTCTAAACTCCATCCGTGCCGGCAAGGAGCCACGGATATGGCAGTTACGACATTTGTAGACGATAAATTCATTGAAAAAGCCGACGACGCTGACGGGCTTGTGACCTCTATTGCGCGTCAGGAGCTCACGCTTAAGAACCTGCGGATTCGGTTTGAAGAGACGCCCACGGACTCGCTTCATGCTGATATTGGGCGCGCTCTTCAGCGCCTCAGCGAATGGAAGCGACTCGCCGGGGATTATCCGGAAGCCCTTGTTTTGAAAGATGAAGCGATCGCCGTGTGGGCTGCGCTCGGTCGGGAAAAAGCCCGAACTCTGACCCAGTTGCAAAAAGCGGAGACCCAACATTTATCGGGCGATCCCGTCAGCGCGTACAAACGCTTTGACCATCTGATTCCAAGACTCAAAAGCAACGACGAGCTCTCAATGTACCTTGATTTCGCGTACGAGTGGCTGGCCCGCTGCCAGATTCGCGATGGCTTGGTGTTGGAGGCTTTGGACTCGATGAGCGAGTGTTTAGCCCTCCGAGAGCAGCGTGGAAACGCCTCGCAGCTTGCCTACACCCGTGAACTTGTGGAAAGAATGGCCGCACTCGTGCCTAGCGCGTGAGTACTATTCACACTGCGGGAGGCGGTTCGTGAGCAAAAATAAATATTGGATCCTCGTTCTACTGGTTGCAGGCGCTGCATCATGTGCCTCATCATCGAAATCGGCCCCCCCGATTCGGGAGACCACAGCAGATGTTCAGGCGGCCGAACCCGTTGACGCGACCAACACGGAAGACGCCACACAGGCACCCGAGGGCGAAATTTCGCTTGATGGCTCAAAGACCAAAGAAGTCGACATCGGTGTCACAGGCACCAGTACAGGCCCCGTCGTTGTCGACAGCGCGATACCTCATGCTTCGACTACGGCCCCCGAAATGATGCCGGAGATAACACCAGAAATGACGCCCGAGGAATTGGCGGAGTCTTTGCTAGAACAGGCAAAGGCGGCCGAAGCAGCTCAGGGCAAAGTCGATAAAAAGTCCGGTAAAAAACCGGCCAAAAAGACCGACGAAAAGAAGGTCGTGGAAGAGCCCAAAGTACCTGGCCAGCTCATCATCGACTCCGGAGATGCTGAAAAGTCGCCCTCGCTCATCGCGCCATGAACCTCACTTTTTCTGACGTTCCCCTGCCCCATTCTAAATTCGGTGAAGCTGCTTACCTAAGCGGGCGGAAGCTCGTGGTCGATGGCGTCGAAATGGCGCAGATCATGTGGGATTGCGACGAGCTTCTTTGGGATTGGGTCATGAATGGGCCCGAGCTTTTGCGCGGGTTCAGGCATGCTGCGCGTGGCCGGTTTGGCCATATCGAGACCGTCCGTCTAAAGCCCGGGGTATTCGAGTTACTCTGGGGAATGCACCACGAAAGCCTGCATTTGGGCCAAGATCCCTATCTTCGGATCATGACAAATGGTTACCCGTGGCGGCTTTACGAGCTGAGCAAACAAATCCCGGGATTTGTAGAGTTGGTCGGCTCACCTGCGCAAAATGATCGATATATGGGATGGCGCGGTCACCCGCGTATTTTCACGCGATGGGACTATGCGACCATCGCGGAATCGGCATTATTTCATGCTTCTCACGGCGACTCGATTTTTGAGGGTTCCTCCAATCGTGTGCTTTTAGAGAGGCATTTCCAGAAGCGACCATTCAGTTCGTCGTTCAAACTGCCCGAACTGGCACAATTGGCCGGAAAGACGGGATTTGATGACATCCGCATCTTGGTTGATGACCACTTTACCAATATCAGACGATTTGCCGCTTCAGGTCGAGTCGGCGTGCACGCCGTCGTACCAGGCACACCTCAGAAAGGCCGCATCCCGAACACGAGTTTTGGCCCCGCAGATGCTCGCCTCGACCAGATTAGCGGAGACATCGTCGGCCCATTGGCGCAGGCCCTGCTTGAAGCTTCCAAAAAGACGAGCGGAGTCGTTCGGGCGGAGTCTCGGCCCATGTCAGCGGCTGAGGCCCTGCAATTTAAAATCGTCGTTCCGTGGGACCGAATTGGTGCCGAATGGGTAGAGCCCCTGCGACGGATTAAACGCCAATACTCGAAATCTAGGATTTAGTAGCGGCTGGCCCAAGCTGCCAAAATCCCCCCCACCCATTCCGAGTCCTTGCGTCGCCGAATCAAATGATCAGCCCCATCCAGCGCAACAAAGCTCTTCGGATGACGCGCGGCGTCGTAGATGTGTTTCGCTTGTTCAATGCCAACGATTTCGTCGACGGGCGAATGAATCACCAATAAAGCACGGCCTAAATTGGCCAGACGTTTCATCTGCGTCTGCTCAGCCAAGTCTTCTAAGAGCTGGCCCTTAATCAGAAACGGACGGCCGCCAAGCTGGACGGTCGCCTCCTCGGAGCCCTTCAAACCTGGGGCCTGTTTTTCGATCAAATGAGCGACATGAAAAGGATCACAAGGTGCGCCGATCGTCGCGACAGCGGTGGCTTCGGGAATTCGTTCGGCCGCGGCAATCACGGCCGCGCCGCCCAGGCTGTGACCAAAAAGAAGTCGCGGTGCCTCGTATTTTTGTCGAAGAAAATCTGCAGCGCCGGTTAAGTCGTCTAGATTTGACGAGAAATTTGTGTCCGCAAAATCACCCGCGCTTTCGCCAAGGCCGGTGAAATCAAAGCTTAAAACCGCCCATCCTTTTTCGGCCAATGTCGAGGCAATCCTGACGGCCCCCAAAAGGTCCTTCGAGCACGTGAAACAATGGGCAAAGAGCGCGAAACCAAGCGGCTTGCGATCAGGTGGCCAATAAATTCGGCCGGCTAATTTATGCCCTAGAGCACCTTCAAATTCGACATTTTCTGACTCAATAGAACTCATGAGGCTTCCTCTATTTCGACGTCCAAATCCGCTAGATTGGATCGCGCAGGCAATGATAAGTTTGATCGAAGGATGTCGGAGGCTGCGGACACGTCTCAAAATATCGGTTAACCGGTGCTAATAACCAGCGAATAATCGCAATGTTGGGGGATACACCGTCGGATAGGCGCACCGATCACAGATCGGGCGCCGAAACCCGTAAATCATGATTGTTGGAGACTGCACGATCACGTATTTGTCCGTGACCACGCGTGTAGGCAGTATTTTGAACCCCCGTGACATCGATATCGACGCGCTCGAGGCCGACCTCAACGCACTCAGAGACGAGCTCCGAGCCGACGTGGGGGCTGGTGACCTTAAACACCTCAAAAAAATGGTGCGCTGGGGGCATCTGCTGACCATTCTTGGTTATGGAACCGCTTGGATCGCGCCAAATCCAGTCTCGGTGGTGCTCATGAGCACCGCTATCTTTGGGCGATGGGCGATGGTCGCGCATCACATCATTCATCGGGGTTATGACAAGGTTCCAAACATCCCAAAACGCTTCACGTCTAAGGTGTTTGCAAAGGGATGGCGCCGCGCGATCGACTGGACGGACTGGATTGACCCCGAAGCATGGCGCCACGAGCACAACACACTGCACCACTACAAGCTCGGCGAGGTCCACGACCCGGATCAACCGGAGCATAATCTCGAATGGCTGCGTGGCTCTTCACTACCGCGTTTCCTGCGATACCTCGTCGTGTTTTTGGGCGCGATCACCTGGAAGATCATCTACTACCCACCGAACGCGATGCGCACGCTCTACGAGGCCCAGCAACGTCGCGGTAAAAACGAAGTGCCCTTGCCTGAGTCCGTCATGGACTGGCGTGTCTTCTTTCCGTTCGTGCAACCGGGGGTGCAGCTCTGGTTGCGGAGCTACCTTCCTTACGTGTTGCTCCATTACGTGCTGATTCCCCTGCCCTTCCTACTGATCAGCCAGTGGGCCTACTTCAGCGTGCTCGCCAATCGACTCATGGCCGAGGTCCTGACCAACCTGCACGCCTTCATCGTGATCGTGCCCAATCACGCGGGCGAAGATCTCTACCGATTCGACACCGCGATTGAGGGCCGTGGAGACTTCTATCTACGGCAAATCGTGGGGTCTACGAACTACCGGACCGGCGGTGATTTGAACGACTACCTGCACGGGTTTTTGAATTATCAGATCGAGCATCATGTCTGGCCGGATATGACCATGCTGCAGTACCGAAAAGCCCAACCGCGCATGGCCGAAATCTGCCGACGTCATGGTGTCGCGTATGTTCAAGAATCGATCTGGGTTCGCCTCCGCAAACTCTTGGACGTCCTCGTAGGGAAAACAACCATGCAGCATTGGCCCGCTAACGCTCAAGATTCCCCGCGATCACTGGCAGCTCAGGAAACTCCCTAGATTCCCTCGGCAGGTTCAATCAGGTGCGGGCCCTCGTTGGCGGCCGAGTTCACGGCTTGAGAGACCGCCCATGTTTCGAAAATGTCCTCTGGCGCCGGCCGAATCAACGGCCGAATCTTTTCGCTGGAAGTCGCTGGGTCAAGCCAGCTCGCGTAATCATGGGGCGAGACCACGACCGGCATTCGATCATGCAGAGGTTCCACCAGGTTATTGGGCGTGGTTGTGACGATGGAACACGAGACAATCGGGCCGTCTGGCCCTTTCCATAGGTCCCAGACGCCTGCAAAAGCCCCCAGACCCTCCACAAAATGAAGATAGGTAGGCTGGCGAGCCTTGCCGACCTTGCTCCACTCAAAGAAGCCTGAGGCAGGAATCAGGCATCGACGACGCTGCATGGGTTCTCGAAACGAAGCCTTACTCGCCGCTGTTTCGCCACGGGCGTTGAAACAACGGTTTCCCATCGATTCGTCTTTGGCCCAGAACGGAATCAACCCCCAACGCAGCATACTTGCGCGATTATTTCCGAACTTATCGAGTCGAATCGCCATCACAGGCTGGGTGGGCGCGATATTGTAGCGCGGCTCCAAGTCCTGCGAGAGCACCACTTTAAAGAGCGATTCGATCTGTTTTGCAGGGGCTGTCAGGCTAAATCGTCCACACATCTCGATCCCACGGCTGTTTCGATGCACAATCAACTTGGATATTCGACCACGGACGATCAAGCGTGTCGACGAACGTAAAAATTGGGACATGGCTCCTTCTGCTTGTCGCAGTGTCAGGATGCAACCTGCCTGGCATTGGATTCTACGGGACGACGAACCCTGAGCCGAACCCGGTGCCACAGGTGTGCGAGCCGAGCTCACGACGCTGCACATCGGGCAACACGCTGCAGGTGTGCGCGGTCGACGGCAGCGACTTCGACGTCCGCGTCTGCCTCAACAGCGAGACCTGCACCAGCGGCACCTGCCAAGCCATCGAAAATACCTGCGCAACCGGACAGCCTTTCAGTTTCTCGACCACGCGCATGGAGTTCGAGGTTCGCGCCGACTACAAATCACAAGTCGCGGCGCTTCTCATCGAAAATTGCAGCGATCGAGAAATCGTCATTGAGCAGGCCATTGTTCGTAGCCCCGACCGGCCCGACGGAGACCCGGTCTTCATTTTGACCTCGGAATTCGGGCAACGCATCAAAGTCGCCCCCCAATCCACGATTGCGGTTGGTGTGACCTACCGACCAAGCCCTGGACTCAGCCGCGTGGTTGGGTCGTTGGATCTTGGCATCACATCGAATTCTTACGGGCGCTATTCCATCCCGCTGACCACACGAGCTGTCTGTGCGTCATCGACACCCACGTTGCGCCTTGGAGTCATACAAGACCCCGTTTCAGAGGCCATCTATTTCCAGAATTGCGGTACCGAACCGATAGAAATCACCGAGATTTCATCCAGCCAAACCAGCGCAAAACCGGTAAAAAAACTGCCCTACACGGTTGACCCGCTGCAACACTTAGAGGTCGAGGTGACGCCGCCTGCGGAGTTTGGCGTCGTTGAGGACCTGATCGTATTCAAGAGCGGCGAGGCGACGATCGCCACCACACAGGTCCAGGGATTTGTCGCTGAGGCCGAATGCACGTCCCTGAGTCTTGGACAATTTGCACCCACGTCCTCCATCGGCGTTCGAAGCACGGTCGCGATCGTTCCGGATTCCGTTGAAGTCGGCACCTTTCCTTTCTTTGAGACGATAGCTCGACCTACATCGAGCCACGCCCACGCCATTTCACGTGGCGAAGTCGCGACGCTTAAGCCGGATGTAGTCGGTTCCTACGTCGTTCAGGCGCGGGCCGTCGATGGCACCGTCGTGAGTTGTGGCGTCGTGGAAGCCTCCTACGACGCGCTGCCGGACCGACCCTATTTGGTCGAAGTGACGTGGCAAAATGTGGGCGATTTGATCCCGGAGGACGCAGGACCTGGCCGTGGGGTGAACCTCGACCTTCATGTCGTGGTGCGCGACGGGGAATCAGGTTGGCTTGGGACCTCCGACTGCCACGTGGACCACCAATCATGCGCCGAAAATCGGGGTTTCATGGCTTCCTCAAGCTTCGCGGGCGAGCGCCCAGAAGCCGTGGTCATCAATGACGAATTGGCAGATTTTGATGTCGGAGTGCATCTGGCCAACCCATTCGGCTTTCCAGGCGCCGAAGCGCGAGTGCGCGTGTTTTCCAACGGCGAATTGGTGGAAGACACCACCCGACTCTTGGCCACGGCGAATGAGTTTTGGTGGGTCGGGCGTTGGGAGGCGGACTCTCAAGTTTGGACCGAGGTGGACTCCGTTTTTGACGGCGTTCCCCGCTAGCGCTCAAGTCAGAGGGTAAGCGACTCGTCTGCAACCAACATCATGTCCAGCGCTGAACGAACCAAGTCCGCGGCTTTGCTTCGAATAAATTGTTCGGGCAAAGCCCGGTCGCATTTGACCTTCGAGACAACCATTCCACCATTGGGGAACTCGAATCGAGCCCGAGCACAAAACAAATTTCCCCGGGTCTCGACGATCACCAGAGTCGTCCACCCAAGTGGGCTGGCGAGGTCAGACACGTAGAAATTTAACATCCGTTCAAAAAGCTCTTGATTCACAAATCCCCTGTACTTCTAGGTTGTCGAACCGAAGACATTGTTGAGCACTTCGATACCGACGACAAAAAAACACAGGAAGATTTTTTGGTCAGGGCAGCTCCAATCCCAGCATGGCTGCCAAAAAGGCGTATGTATCCGCGTCATTAGCCACGTGTTGGCGAATCAAATCGGCCCCACCATGCCCGGAGTTTCGCTCCACGCGCATCAACACAGGTGATCGACTTGTGGTGGCTTCCTGAACCGCGCCCACAAATTTACGGGCGTGCATCGGGTCCACTCGATCGTCACTGTCCGCCGTATTCATAAGCAGAGCAGGGTAAGGCGTACCGGCCTGAACGTGGTGATAGGGTGAATACGAATAGAGCGTCTTGAATTGCTCTGGGTCGGCCGGATCGCCGTACTCCGAGATCCAAGTTTTGCCACTGCCAAATTCGGTATAACGAACCATATCCAAGAGCGGCACTTCACAGACAACCGCACCAAAAAGTTCAGGCCGTTGCACCATGGCCGCACCGACCAGAAGTCCGCCATTGGAGCCACCGCGGATGCCCAGCTGTTTGGCGTTCGTGTAACCGTTCGCAATCAGCCACTCTGCCCCGGCAATGAAGTCATCAAAAACGTTCTGCTTTTTGTCGAGCATTCCTGCCTGATGCCAAGCCTCACCGTACTCAGCACCGCCCCGAAGATTGGCCACCGCGTAGCCACCGCCGGCCTCAAGCCATGGGTAAATGCTCGCGCGAAAATAAGGTGAAAGAGTGACCGAGAAGCCGCCATACCCGTACAAAATAAAGGGAGTCGTTTTGTCCAAAGGCATGTCTTTTCGATGAATAATAAACATCGGAATTTTTGTGCCGTCTTTGCTCGGATAAAACACTTGTTCAACGATATAGGGCTCCGGATCGATCGGGACTTTTACGTCGTTCCACAACTCGGTCGTGCCCGATTTAATGCTCGTTTTGTAAATGCGCAGCGGGATCGTAAACGACTGAAAACTAAAGTAAGCATCGTCGTCTGTGGGCGTGCCCGTCATGCCAAAGCTCGCCCCTACGCCGGGCAATTCGATGTCACGCAGCAGCTTTCCATCGAAGTCGAAAACTCGCAGGTCGCTGGTCACGTCCTTCAGAAGTGTCAGGACCAATCGGCCACCGATGATCTGAACGTTTTCGATCACGGAACCGTCTTCGAATTCGGGAATAATCTCTTTCCAATTCTTGCGGTCCAAGCTTTTGGAAGGTGTCTTAAATATTCGCCAGCGCGAGGCGCCTTCATTGGTGAAAATCAAGAAGTCATCCTTCCAGGGAAGGACCGAATAGAGGTTGTCTTCCCCTTGGATAAACGGCTCGAATTTCGCGTCTTTTTTGGACAGGTCTTTGACCCAAACCTCTGACGCGTTCCAGCCTTTCCACTGGTAAAAGAGCAACCATCGGCCGTCCCAGCTCAGGTCGACGCCGACAAAACGGGTGGGGTCACCGGTCTTTTCGTGCACCAACTCGTCGGTTTTGGGGTCGGTTCCCACGATATGGTAGCGAATTTCAGCGTATCCGGGACGTTCTTGAACCGTGATGCTGGGGTCGCTGGGCAGGTATGTATAATAGAAGCCTTTATTGTCGCGGGTCCACGTCGCGTCGGAGTACTTGATACCCGGAATCACATCGATATCGCTCGTGACACCGGTGTCGATATCCATGATGTGCATCACGGCTTCGTCAGCGTTGTTGGCCTTGAGCGAATACGCGATCTGTTTGCCGTCCCATGACGCCACGACAAACCCCACCGAAACGCTGCCGTCTTCACTCAATAAATTGGGATCTAAGAGCACCTTCTCGGTGCCCTCGGCTCCATCACGATAGTAGTAAACTGACTTCTCGCGATCCGCATGTCGACGGGTGTAGAAGTAGCGATCGCCCTTATGGCTTGGGGCCGAAATCGAATCGACATAATAGAGCTCCGAGAAGCGCTTTGCCAAAGCATCCCGTCCGTGAAAGGCCGCCAGCTGTGCTCGGGCGCCTTTGTCCTGCTCATCCATCCATGCAAGAACTTCGGTGGACTTGACGTCCTCAAGCCAACGAAATGGGTCGGCAACTTTCTGTCCATGAATCGTATCGACGATCGTATCGCGTCGTGTTTCCACACTTGTCTCCGCCTTAGGGCCATCTGTTTTTGTTTGAGTCGTCGGACTGGCACTGCATGACGCCAAAAGAGCCAATACAGCTAATATAGATGCTCGCATGCGTAACCTCGATTCACGCTGGTCATTTTTGAACGCGGAACCCTAGCACGAGGCGATTCAATTGCGCACGAACAAGCCAGTTCTTGGCAACATCCGAAACAAGCCGGTCAACCAAGACAGACTTCTTGTGGTTTCAAAAATATTGAGATAAATTGAGGTAAATCCGATTCTTACGACATAATAGAAATTCCAGTTGGAGCCGCCTTTCTGACCTGCGTTGACCTGTTCAACACACTCGGAATGCGGCTGAAGCTTTCTCGTCGTGTAAAATTGACCAACCCTTTTTGCACATGATGACAGGATCTGACGTGGCCCTGAAGTTTTCCGTCGCGCTCATCATCCTTGGGGCTCTTGTGATTGGCCTCGCGGCAATTCGCACGAGCGCCATCATTAAGCTGCTCTCCGCGTCACCCCACCTGAGACGCTGGCAGGTCCTGAGCGGCCTGATGACATTTTTTGTGGTGGCCTATCTGGGGGCGTGCGGCGTTCTCACGGTCGCTTCAACGGACTGGCTCTCGGTCATGACAGGCACAGTGTTTTTTGCTGGCGCCGGATTTGTGTTGCTCGTCGTGCGATTGGGCGAAGACTCGATGCGAGACCTCGAAGCGCAGCGAGCTAACGCCATTGCCCATGCCGAGGAACTTGAAGAGGTGCTCTTGCGGGAGCAGACCTCCCGCAGGCTGATTCAAGAAACAAATACACGGCTGGCGAGCAGCAATAAGGAGCTCGAACAGTTCGCTTATATCGCCTCACACGACCTTCAAGAGCCCCTGCGCAAAGTAAAAGCGTTTGGGCAGCTTCTTGTAGATGAAGCGGGCCCCAGTCTGGACGAAAATTCCAGAATGTACGTCGATCGCATGCAAAAAGCGGCGATGCGCATGAGCACCCTCATCGACGATTTGCTCTCGTATTCGCGGGCATCGCGTGGAGACGAACTCTACACAGACGTTGACCTGCAACGGGTCGTCAAAGAAGTCATGAGCGACCTTGAGATCCGACTCAAAGAATCGGGAGGTGAGGTTCATTTTGAGGGGCTGCCGACGCTGCGCGCACGTTCGACGCAAATGCGTCAGCTGGTGCAAAATCTTGTGGGCAATGCACTCAAATTCAAGCGGCCAGACGTCCCTCCCATCGTCACGATCACCGCCACGCGACTGCCCGACGACACCGAGGAGGCCCCAGGATGGTCTCTTGAATTTTCAGATAATGGGGTCGGATTTGAGCCCCAATATGCCGACCAAATTTTCGGCATTTTTCAACGACTTCACGGCAAGAGTGAATATGAAGGGACCGGCGTGGGACTGGCGATCGTTCACAAGATCGCTGAGGGCCATGGCGGCTCTATCCGGGCCGAGGGGCGCCCAAACGAAGGTGCGTCGTTTTTTGTCCACCTTCCCGACCGACCTCAAGGAGATATGGAATGAATCCGCAACCTGTTCTGATGGCTGATGACGACGAAGACGACTGTTTGCTTGCAAAAAAGGCATGGGAGAAGGCGAAAGTCGGAAATCCGCTGCGTTTTGTCCACGATGGTCAGGAACTCCTCGATTACCTGCGGCATAAGGGGAAATACTCCGATCCAGCGAGCGCACCGCGACCAGCGGTGATCCTCTTGGACCTGAATATGCCCCGCATGGACGGCCGAACGGCGCTCAAACATATCAAGGAAGACAAAGAGCTTCGTTCGATCCCAGTCATCGTCATGACCACGTCGAAAGCCGAAGAAGACGTGGTAAGGACCTACGATCTTGGAGTGAACTCGTTCGTGACCAAACCACTGACGTTTGACCAACTCGTTCAGAACATCAACACAATGATGGAATACTGGCTGGTGCTGGTCCGCATCCCCAAATCTGACCAATGAGCACAAAGCCAATCCAGGTCCTGCTCGTCGACGATGACGAGGATGATTTTTTCCTCGTGCAGCGCTATTGCGCGCAGTTTCACGGGCGTTCGGCGGAGGTGCACTGGTGCGCTTCCTTTGACGCTGGACTCGAGGCGCTCGCGACATCCACACCCGATGTTGTATTGGTCGACTACCGCCTTGGCGGGCGGACTGGCGTCGATCTTTTGCGTGAAGCGGCAATTCTATGCAGGGCTCCATTCATTATCCTGACCGGACAGGGTGGGCGCGAGACCGACCTCGAGGCGATGCAAGCTGGGGCCGCCGATTATCTTGTGAAAGGCGAAATCAATGCGGCCATCCTTGAGCGCGCCATTCGCTACAGCATGGAACGGCGACGCTCCGAAGAGCGCCTCAACCACCTTGCGATGTACGACACGCTCACCGGGCTTGCGAATCGAGCTCTTTTCCAGGACCGCCTCGCACGTGAACTTTTGCATGCTCAGCGGGCGGAGACTTCGGTCGGCCTACTCTTTCTTGACCTCGACCGCTTCAAGACCATCAACGACAGCCTTGGCCATGGGGCAGGCGACGAACTTTTGAGGCAGGTGGCGGCACGCTTAAGTGGCGTGTCACGAAAGAGCGACACCGTCGCTCGGCTTGGTGGAGACGAGTTTGTCATCATCCTCGGTGAGCTCAAAAACCCTGACCTCGCCGAAATGGTGGCCCGACGGGTCCGCGACGTGTTTGATGCACCGTTTGAACTCGATGGCAAACCCGCACACGTCACAGCATCCATTGGAATCACCGTCTACCCGCGTGATACCGGCGATCAGGAAGCGCTCGTGCGTAACGCCGACCTCGCGATGTACAGCGCCAAACAGTGCGGTCGAAACAACGTGCAGTGGTTTCGCGCCGAACTCGCCGTCCGTGCATCCCGACGGCTCGAACTTGAAAACCGTCTACGGCACGCTTCCCGCGCAGGGGAATTGGAGCTCTTCTACCAGCCCCAACTTGATGTTCAGACCGGAAGAATCATTGCTGCCGAAGGCCTGATTCGATGGCGTACCGATACGACAACGATGGTCTCGCCGGCGGAGTTTTTACCGCTTGCCGAAGAAATCGGCCTCATGCCTGAGATCGGCAATTGGGTCTTGGTTCGTGCGCTTCGAGACTTTGTTTCACTGCGCAATGCCGGGCTTTTGCTTGAATATATCGCAGTGAACGTGTCGAGGACCGAGGTCACGCCAGAATGGGCCCAAGGAGTATTGAGGACCCTTAAGGATATGGACGTCGCGCCAAGGCTGCTTGAAATCGAACTCACCGAGACGGCCTTTATTGAAGATTCCGACGGCATGCAGATCGCGCTGATGACCCTGCATAATGAAGGCGTACGCATCGCCCTTGATGATTTCGGCACCGGCTATTCGTCGATGGCGAGCTTGATCGATTTCCCGATCGATGTGCTAAAAATTGACCGACGCTTTGTGCGTGATTTGCCCGGCGACAAGCGGGCTGCGCGTATGATGCAGGGCGTCGTAAATTTGTGTGAGGGACTCAGCATCCACTCGGTTGCCGAAGGCGTCGAAACCGCCGAGCAACTCGAGTTCTTGAAGGGCTGTCGATGCGAGCTGGTGCAGGGCTTCTTCCTCGCACGACCGATGCCCTTTGAGGCACTCGCTCAGCGACTGACGCTCGAAGCCTGAAGAAGCACATCTGAGATCCATTCCGCGACTCGGCCGTTCAACACGACTTGCCAAGGAGTGCCTCGTGAAAAAATGCATCGTTTTCTTTTTAATCGCCGCCGTGCTGCCATCCTGCGAAAAGGAGCCGGTATCCAATCAGGACCAGCCAGCGGTGTTATCCCAGCCCTCAGAATCGCCTCCGATAGCCGGTGAAGCGCTCCTGGCGATGGTGAATCACTGTGCCCTAGAGCTTTTTCCAAAATCACTGGGTACCGGTGGAAATCCACTTCGATTCGATTCGCTCAAATTGAGTCCCTACGGACATCATTTTGGCGCTAAGGCCCTCTTCGAATTGCCAGAAGCTCAAACACCATCCTGGCATGTGAGGATCGAGGAGGAACCCCCACACAGCTCAATACCTAACGGCGTTGAGTTCAGTGTAAATCCAAGCTCAGGGGCATGCGGGCACGTCAGCATGGACTGATGGCCTTATCGGGGATTGAGCTCCCGCGAACGTTCTTCGGCCCGTTCCCACATGCGGATATATCCCTCAGCCGACCGAAAAAGTATGTCCATGTCGTCGTCGCTCACGCCTGTGAGCCGGGCATCCTGAATCAATTCTGCCACCATACCCACGTGAATCATCCCCTCGGTATTGAAGTCGACGACACGCTCGCCCATACGGGGTTGGGTGAACGTAATTTTTCCGTCGAACGATTCAAAAGGATATTCGATCGGATTTTCCTGAGCCTGTCCGCAGTTTGCAGCGTCCCCAAAACGGGGGCCCTGCACACCGGCTAGCCCGTTGAGGTCGAAGCCAAAACCCTCGGCAGGATAACCGCCGGCGGCAACGATTGCGTCACGATGAGACCGAAAGCGGCTGGCCATCGAACCGGGGTCGGCAGGATCTGCACATCGTGAAAACCCAGCCTTAGAAATCCCACCAAGAGTGTAAAGCTTGCCGCTGTTGGTGTTTCCATGAGTTCCAGCTGCTGGATAATTGGCCGCCTCGAGGATCGCAAAAACATCCAGGTATGACCGACGTGGAAGGTGGTCGATCTCGGGAATCATTCCCCGAGCCATGATGCCATTAATCAACGTGACGCCAGCCGGAGTAAGGCTGCCTTTCTGGCACCATTCACCGTCGAGCGGTGGCTCACGAAGTGCGGCGAGGTAAGGCAAAATATCTTTGAGCGGATTCGTCGAGAACTTGATCAACTCCACATCTGCGGGCGACAGATAATTTTCGCGCGGTTTATTCAGCCCACCAAATTGAACCGCCCCCTGATCGAAGACCGTGTCCACATCAGGGCAATCCTGCGTGAAGTTCGAATAATGGCCCGTGGCCACAAAGTTCCCGAGTTCGACAATCCCACGGTGTCCGTCACCAGGTGTAAACGCATTGTCGTATTTATGGTTTGGGAAAAGGGCGCGAATGCCCTTGGCGTAATACTCGTCGAGCTTTTGATTAATATACTCGTCGGTGCATTCAGGACTGCCATCACGGGGGGTCAAATAACAATCGAAGAGGTTTGGAGCCTCGATGCCAAGCACAATGGCCAGCTTACCAGTGGCGATGACCTCGCGCGCCTGAGCAGGCGTCTCGACGACCCTGAACCAGCCCTCGCCAGGCCCGCCCGACTGCGCGTCGATATAGCGTTCCATATTTCGCACTTCGACGATCTGACGGTCGACATTGACCATGTCCTGGCAACCCCAGCGCACGGGCTGATAGCCCGGGTCGCCCATCAGTTCGCAGAAGACCTCGTTGGACACCGCATGTTGAACCATCAAGCGCAGACCGCTCATCCAGGCACGTTCCAGCCATTTATAATACTGGGTTTGATGGGTCGCACTGCGCTGACTTGGCCAATCCGAGTAGGTCGGCCAACCGTCGGTAGCATGGGCAGGCCTGTCCAATCGGCCGGTCCCCAGCAATGAAATCAGGGCGTTTTGGTCCAAAGACTCACCCCCACCATAGCCCGAACCCAACAAATCGGCGCGACCTTCCTCGGCATGGAACGGCTCGCATGACCCCATCGCAACTTCAACGCCCAAGCGATGGAAAGGCGCGCCATGAAAGATGCCGCCGCCACCAAAACCAAAATTCGCCAGGATATGAGAATGGGTGTCGACGTATCCAAAGAGGCTGCCATCGGCGTAAGTTTTAGGCTCGACGGTTCCAGTCGCATCCACGGACATTTCGGGGTGTTCGGTGCAACCTGACGCGGGCTCGAGCGTCAACACGCCGGCCGCGCTGGGCAGTTCAACCAATCCTTCGGCCCCCAGGAATCTCGATGTCCGGCGATTCTCAAGTTCATATTTGGCCGACACGCGTTCGGAAAACTTGAGATTCCACTCGGCCCCAGAAACGTACGTGTCGTTGATCAGGTAAACATCAGATTGAAGCTTAGTTTGCCGCAGCAGCGGCCCATCTTCGGAAACCAGATAGCCGCGTTCTTCGTCGTAAAAGAGATAGGTCCCAAGGTCAGATGTTTTCATGAAGAACTTGGCGGCCTCTGCGGGGGATTCTGCGCCAAACACATACGCCTCACCTGCAGTATCGGCCCGCAGCCAAAGGGTTTCATCCCCCTCAGTCTTCGCAATGGATACGCAGGAATTCGCGAAGTCGTAGATCACGGCCTCGGGCGGGTGCTCCAACGGGGTCGTGTCTGTGTCCACGCCCGCGTCAACATCCTGAGCTGTCTCCGTGTTGTCCACGCAGCCAATTGCCGAGGACACAAGCAGGGCGATGCCCAGGATCGAAAGGCTCTTCATACACATACCGGAGTTGATTTGGATCCCGAGACTAGCCGCGTTTCGGGTTTTGGCAAAACCTACTTTACGGGCTGACGGCGCCGTTGTTCCTCGGTTCGTAATGCCTTCAAATAAAAAATATCCTCGGCATCCAACATCGCCGGCGAAAAATCAGGGTCCCGCATCAGCGGCGCAAGCATTCGATCCGAAGCCTCGAAGTCTTCGATATGCTCCATTCCCGGAGGATATTTGCCCACATGAACCTTTCCATAAAATCGCGCGTTTAATTTGGGGTCCTTAAAGACATAACCATAGCGGGCATAACGCCAGTTCCGGCAGAGTCGGAGACGCGCCGCATCGTAGGGAGCAAGGTCGGAAACGCGCAGAAAATCAGGTTTTTGAGCCAAGGGGGCATCACGAAATGCGCGGTAATCAGTCTTTTCTAATTCGGGACATTCGCCTCCAGTCGCTTTGCGCTGAAGTCCTCCATCATCGGTCATAAGGTCCAGCACAAGGTCCCCTTTGGGCGTCCAATCCTTGTTTTCGAGCACGAGCTCCATTCCGGTCGACACGCCTTTTTGGATCACAAAATGGCGCAACGATTTAAATTTAAATTCGGGGCTCCACGCCAACAATTCGTAAACATCATGAGTTCGGATCGTGAACTGAGCACGCCCGATAGGGCCCTTCCAAAGAGCACCTGTGCGGGTCACATATTGCACGGTTTTTTCGATGGCGATCGCGACGCTTCCACCACCCTCCATTTTGTAATCATGAGCGACCGTCACTGTTTCACCCGGCAAAAAGTCCACATCAAAAAGGTGAACTCGCCCAAGTGGAGCAGACCCCAACTTCAAAAAAGGTGCAGATTTGGCGGTCTTCACTTTGACGACCTCTCCCTTGACCGTCGTCTTGAACTCCAAGAATTCGGTAGGGTCGTCCCCTGACATCTCAGGAAAACCCATCGACAATTTCACGGGTTTATCGGTCGTGTTCTGAAACACGTAGGTCGAAGAAACCTGCCAACCTCCTTGAGTGCGCTCTTGAATCAGAATGTCTTCGCTGACCATGGAAATGGCGTCGTTTTTCACCGGGCCTGGAGTCCCCGCATAATTGCCATATTCGGCGTCGTTAGCGATGGCAGTGCAAGGCAACGCGAGGAGGAAAAAAATGAGAAGGACTTGCATATTTCACCGTCTGATATTGGATCAGAAAACCGGCGCACCCTCAGCAAGGATGCGGGCATTCAGGGCTCCAATGCCATACGCTTGGTAGCCAAAGAAAATCACGTTGCGACGAGCAGGATCAAGATAGAAGGCCTCAATTCGCCGTTGGATCTCAGCATTATGACTTCCAAGATGAAGCCACTCATGCAGGCGCCCTCCCAGACTACCAGGCAATCCATAAGGCCCCGTAAACGCGCCGGTACTTGGGTCTGTGCCGTCGACGTTTTGGTGATATGCGCCGTCAAGCTCCGGGGCCCAGATCACGTCCAAAAGGGTCTTGATCAACGCGTTTACGTCGTTCTGGGTCCAATAGAGCCCCTGATCGGCGGCTTCATTCACAAACGAAACGATGGCACCGGCATGCGAGGTGTCTTGAATCGATTCAGAGGGAGCGTCGCCCCAAACCTGCGACCACGTGTACGCGCCAGGATGGTCAGGGTTGTCGACAAATTGCTCACGCAGGTTCGAGGGGTAGCCAGGCATTATGCCGTGCGAAATGTTGTCGAACACCTCACGGTACTTGGCTTCGCCCGTGATCAGAAAGAGGTCCATGCCTATGCGGGCCCAATGGCTCGCCATATGGGTGCGTGAGCGGTAGAGATTCCCGGCTCCCTTGCTGAGCCATTTCTCCCAGATATGTTTGGTCGAAAATTCCAGCAGGGCGTCGTATCGGGCCTGGTAATCACCCATGGCGAGCACGGCTGGAGAGTCGTGCAGAACGCGGAGCAGATGGGTGACCTGACGCCAGTAGTACGAATCCCAAAGCGGATAGGTGGATCCTGCGTTTGGCCCCGGCCAATAACGGTATCCGTCGGGCTGCAGCTTGGCGTCGTTCACCGTATTTTCGATGAGCCGCAACGCCGTATCCAGATAGGTGTTGTCGCCGGTGGCTCTCCACATCGAAACAAGGCCGTCGATGCAGTAAGCAAAAAAGTAATGCTCTTGATCGGCGCCAGTAGACGTGGAGAGAGCCTCACAGTCCTCTTCTGGTCGACGTGGGTTGTTGAACTCATCGTTGAACAGGACTTCCCACTCCGAGACCGTCAACGGGCACTCGTCTCCCACGCACGGGTCGAGCTTACAAAATAAGTCCTCGGCGTGATAACCAGCGTCGCACTCACATGTGGCCTGGTCATCCACAAGCTCGCAGCGGCCAGGCCCGCACTCCACATTCATGCAGCCATCGGAAGCGGCTGTGTCGGGCCCACCGACATCGAGACTCGCCGAGTCGATCGAAGCATCCAGGTGGGTATCTGCATCCGGCGCGGACGCGTCGCCTCCGCCGGCATCGGCATCGGCATTAGAATCGGCAAGCTGTGGATGGTCAGAGCCGCAGGCTCCACAAAATACCAGGGCAAGAACCAAAATTCGAAACATAATGAGTCCACTCAAAGAGCTTAGTTTTTCGTGATCTCACCGGTACCATTGATGTTGGGCGCCGCTTCCCCTCCGGTGAGCATGCTGCAGTTCATGTCGGTGATTTTGAACGTCGCGTGAAACGTTAACTCATCGTTCTTGGTGATCACGATTTCAAGTGGGGGCGTGGTGCCGTCGCCATTGGATGTGAAACCGCAATTGGGCGCGCCAACAAAGCCTGTCAGCTGGGTGCTCACCGTCTCGGCGTACGTACCCAACCCATCGGCAGCCAAGTCGTCGATCGTGATCTGGCCACTGCCAGCGGTCGAAGCAAACTGAACCATTATTTTCTTTTCGCCAAAACGAACCAGACTCGTCGTGGCGCCCGATACCTCGTCCTGGCCGTCAATGTTGAGAAACCACACCGGATCGACGTCTGACTCGGTATTATTAGCGGCCACGTTATTATTGGTTGCGTTAGTGGTGTCGTCACCACAAGCGCTGAGACTTAAGAGCGCAAGAATCGAGAGCGCTAAGATCTTTTTCATGTCGGTTCTCCAAACAAAGTTGGGGACACTTTATCGACAAGTCCCTAAACCTCAAATTCATCGAGTCGGTTCGGGCATTCGACCACATGGAATGCGGACAGGCCGCCTCCTTTAGAGGTAGCGAGCCTTGAAGCTGCGCTTCTTGATCTTTCCGTTGTTGATGCCTTTCAACGCGGTTGATGCGACATCGCGCTCCACCGCGATATGCGTCACACGGTCTCCAACGGCGATGCGGCCGATAGAATCGACATCCAAGCCCACGTCGCCCGTCAACGCCCCGACGATGTCTCCTGGGCGAATTTTGTCCTTTTTGCCGCCCATCAACATGATCGTACGCATGCGCGCAGGCTCGGGTGCATCGAAATGCACCGGCAGACCCGAAATAGGGCGGGGTTCGACGTCCTTCAGAAGGTCGATCGCGTCGACTTTGCGGTCTTCCCGAGGGCCCATCAGGCTTATCGCAAGACCGGATTCCCCAGCTCGGCCGGTGCGCCCAACTCGATGCACAAACTCCGAAATATCGCGCGGCAACTCGTAGTTGATGACCGCATCCAGCTCATCGATGTCGATACCTCGAGCCGCGACATTCGTGGCCACCAAGACTCGAACACTGCCGTTCGAGAACAACAACAACACGTCTTCACGATCACGTTGTTCCATGCCGCCATGCAGGCCCATCACCGAAAACCCAGCGTCGCTCAACTTGCCAATCACGTCGTCCACGGTGTCGCGCTGACTGCAGAACACCACGGCCGAATTTGGGCGATGATAACCAAGCACACGCGTCAACGCCTCGAATCGGTCGACCGCCCCTAATTCATACAGAATCTGCGTAATATCAGGTGCGGCCGACTCGTCTGCCACAGACACAAACGCAGCATCGTTTTGCAGCGTTTGACTAAGCTCCATCACGTCGTCGTGGGTGGTCGCCGAAAAGAGCAGCGTCTGCCGACCTTTTGCCGTCGCATCCACGATGCTCGAAACATCTTCGACAAAACCCATGTCCAACATCCGGTCGGCTTCGTCCAGGACCAGAGTTTTGACCATCGCCAGATTCAGCGACTCTTTGCGTAAATGGTCCAAAACACGGCCGGGAGTCCCAACCACGACGTCCACGCCGTTTTCAAGCTGAGCGCGTTGCCGTCCGTAGGCCGTGCCGCCCGTTAGAACCACGACATTCGTATTGGCCAAGGGCCGGGCCAGCCGTCGAATTTCCTCGGCAACTTGTGAAGCGAGCTCTCTGGTCGGACACAAAACGAGTGCGCCAGGAAGCTGGCTTGCCGGCGTGATGCGCGAAAGCAGAGACAAGCCAAACGCAGCCGTTTTTCCGGTACCCGTGCTTGCCAGCCCGATCACATCCTTGCCTTGAAGCATGATGGGCAGGGCGCTGGCCTGAATAGGCGTCATTTTGACGTAACCAAGTTGGTCGAGGTTCTGCAACCAAGAGTCTTGAAGTCCGAGATCGGCGAAGGATGTAGTGCTCATGTCTATTTCTGGGTTCGGGCTGACCGTCATGGTCGGACACGAGTGCCCGATTACCAGATCACAAGAAAACTAGCCAACGTCGCGCCCGAGTACTCACGGACCGTCGACCACTTCGGCTCAGAGAAACCCTAAGCGTTGGAGGGCGTGGACTCCGAGCATGGGCTCAAGACCGGACAAATATTGCGCGAACCGTCAGTGGCGGCTACAAACATCCCAAGACATTTTCCACGGATTCGTATGCGTTTGGCCGTCATCCTCTTTAGCCTTTTAGCCCTGCTCCTACCTGGGACCGCGATGGCTCAATACGTCGATCGCGACGACGAAGCCCGCTTCGAGAGTGAACTCAACAGAGACGAGTTCATGATGGTGGCTCGCTTCCGCGCGGTGACGATTCCAGGTTTCATGCTTGGTCTCTTCTTTGATGAGCACGCCAATAACTGGGAAGACCAATCCAACTTCGCGTATGGCGCCGAGTTCTCATGGCGACGTGACCAGGACTTCGAGCTCGGCTTTGCCTTGGATTATGCAGACCTCACGATGCCCTCGAAGTTCTGGCTGTCCTCGGGTGACCAGCCCGAAGACGGCGATTGGACGGTCGTGGACGCCAAACTGATGAGCCTTGTCATCACTGCGTACTGGTTCTGGACACCCAAACCTTGGCTCTCGCCTTACGTCGGTGGCGGATTTGGCGCAGGCCTGATGCTTGGAGACGTACTCAAATACAACCCGAAACCCGGTTCACCCTGTCGTGAGCCCGGCGTTCTGGGACCTCCTGCGTGTTACTCGCAAAACGGTGACGTGGACCTCGCGGCAAACTTCGATGCCCCAGTGAAAGAGAATATTCCGCCAGTGATCCCTGTGATCAACCTGGTCGGCGGCGTGCGCTTCAACATCAAAAAACATGGCATTCTCAAACTTGAACTTGGGTTTCAAGACTATGCATTCGCTGGCATCGCAGCGGGCGGCCAGTGGTAAAACTGACCTCTTGGACGATAGGCGCCCTGTTCAGCTTGAGCTTTTTGTCGTCAGCTCAGGCTCAAACCGTCCAAGCGCTGGTGGGCGGAGAGTTTTGGAAGTCCAATGAAACCAACGGGCATGGGCTCATTTTGGTTCGTGGCCAGACCTCGATGGGCACCACGCAGCTGAGCGCTGAGTTCAACACCGACACCCTGACACTTCGTGTCGAAAAACCTCTCGACAAGTGGACCTACGGGCTGCAGGTGCGCGGCGAAGCCCTGATCGCTGGGCTTTTGACCGACTACTACATCGGTGCCGAAAACGTTCCTGAGCGCACCTTTCAGGCGAGCTACCTCGAAGTCCAAACAGATGCCAAACGAGGCGTCGGCGACCACTACTTCAGTGTCAGCACGGCCTTGCAGCGTTGGTTCTTTCAACGCGTCGATGCCAGTTCAACAGACTTGAGCTTACCGCCCGAGACCTACGTCCTCAAAGAGCGGCTGAGTTGGACCTATTGGAAACTCGCCGATGATCCATCTTGGTACGAAGCCCATCGACGCGGACGCCGGCGCATTCGTGGACTCGCTTTGGGGGTGGAAGGCGGCGTCGATTTCCGCACCCAAAAACAAGCATGGGGCGTACCGGAAGACCCGCGTAACGACCCAGAACGAGCGATTTTCACGCTGCGGCAATGGGCTGCGGCCGGCGTGGAATGGACTCCCGGCTGGCGTCTACAGATTCGACAATGGGCCGGAATTGGCGCAGGTGAGGACGACCTTACCCGAGCTCGCATCGGGGGGATGAACCCGTATGTGGTTTCGGTTCCTGGCCTTCCTTGGGCTTCTTTTTTGGCATCACGTTATGCAGCCGCCGAAATTTCGCAGGCGATGAAAATCTCCAACGATGTCGAAATCGGATTCACCGGCAACGCCGCACTCGTTGAAGACGGCGACCGGGTCGGTGATTTTGACCAGTTTTCCACCCTGCTCGGAACCTCAGCGTTCGTCGATTGGCGGTCCGGAGATTGGCAGATCAACGCCGCAATTGGCGCATCACCCGACGTTGGCGCGTTGTCCATGGAGCTCGCTTTGAGCATGTACGTGGACGTAGGTTTTTCTTTCTAAAGAAAGCTCATGGGCGGGCCGATAACTTCTGCACACCCGGTTAGGCTAACCCGTTCTACAAGTGTAATTATTTTTTCTATGTATTGGAAATACGTCAGTTTTTTGACGCATCAAAAATGCTTTTTTTCTCTTCCAGACCCTCTTCTATATTGCTATACCCCTCATCATAACGACGGAAATACACCTCATTCAGGAGTGGAAATGATTCGAAAGACACAGCTTCGTGCTGCGCTCATCGTTGCGTCCAGTTCCATCATGCTCAGTGCATGTGTGGACCAGGAGAGCGATGTCGTAAGCCAAGAAAACTCAACACGTGAGAGCGCGCTGCTCTCAGCATTCTCGGTTGGACCCACAACCCAGACGATCAACGAGGGCGGAAGCGCCAGCGTTGGCGTCAGTCAGCTCTGCGTCAACAATATCGTTGACGACGTCGTCATCACGGCAAATTGGGGCGACATGTCGGCGACCGACTCGCGGACCTTCCCAACGACGGGATTGACGGCTCAGGGCGGGTGCCCCGCCAATTACTATGAAGTCTGCGGGGGCTCGGTCCTCAATTCGAACTGTGCTGCTTGGACACACACTTACAAAGACAACGGCGCTGGCTTTCCAGTTGCGTTCGTAGCCACCCAGGGCGTTGAAACCTCCACCCAGAACATTACGGTGGTCGTCAACAACCTGCCTCCAGTGGTGGATCTGGTTCGCACCGGTGCTGCCTTCGAAGGCGTCGACGCGGCGTTCGTGTTGGGTGTTGAAGACCCAGGTCTTCTCAGCACAGAAATCGCAGGCGCGACTTGGACTTGGACGCCTGATTCAGGCGTGAACGATCCCACGGTCATCAACTGCACTTGCGCCAACGCCACTGACTGTGATGACGGCACGAATCTTACGATTTGTGGCGAAACGAATGGCCGTCTGACCGACACGAAGTCCCGAATCTACCTTGATAATGGGAACTACACGCTCAGCGTCGTTGTGACGGATAAGGATGGCGCTCAGACGACCATCACTCGTTCCACGACGATTGCCAACCTTCCGCCGGAAAATGTCGCGGTCAAGATCGACAACAACGCGATCAGCACCAACCCAATTAATCCGACGCCTTTGATCGAGGGAACCGAATACGATTTCCTCGGTAGCTTGAACGAGCAAGGCATCGACACTCTGACCTTCGATTGGAACTTGGGCGATTCGACCACAAGGACCGGCTCGGCCCTTGTAAGCAAGGCCAATTATCCAACCATCGAAGCCATTACGCCGGCCGATGCCCTTTCGTTTCCGTACATCTACGACAACACACCGGCTGCGATCTCAAACGACTACACCGTTTCGTTTATCGCTTCGGACGATGACGGCGGCGCGGGCACACGAACTGGTTATGTTCAAGTTACCGACGTAAATCCGGTGATCAACAGCTTCACGGGCAACCAAAGCGTCACCGAAGGCGGATCGGTCACCTACACTGTAAATGCGGTGTCCGGTGCCGAAACAGCTTCGTTCGACCCCATTGGTTCCTATGATTGGGACATTGATGGCAACGGAAACGGAAGTCTTGCAAACAACTACACCGTGACCAGCGGTTGTGGCACGACTGACACGAACTGTGTGATTCAGTTCTTGGACGGTAACAACTCGTACACCGTCCAAGTTGACGTGAACGATGAGGACTCGACGACGTCAAGTGCAACACGCACGGTCACCGTCAATAATAATCCTGTCTCTCTGTCTAACATTCCGCCGTTGGCTGGAATTTTTGAAGCAGGCAGCACAACACTCACCTACACGTTCGCTGATGCTGCCGGCGCGTTGGACGGTCCATACTCCGTAAGCGTCAATTGGGGCGATGGGACGATGACGCCGTTTACCACCACACATACTGCTCCCGGTTCTTTCACCACCAGCGCACACACCTATGCCGATAACGGCATCTACACAATCAGCGTGCAAGTGTGTGAAGTGCTCGACAATGTGGGACCGGGTCCAGGACCGGGTCCAGGAATGGGCTGTGACACCGAAAGCACTACAATTGTGGTTACAAATGTAGCCCCCACACCTTCGATCGCAGCTTTCGGTCCGATCGAAGAGGGCTATGCGTTCAACCTCGAAGGCACATTCTTTGACCCGGCAGGTTCGCTTGACGACGCCTACACCGGTGTTTGGAGCGGCCTCGACGTCGGCAATCAGTCATTGACTGCGAACTACGCAACCCGCGCAGCGGACTTGTTCGTCAGTGGTGGCGCTCGATTCACAAGCCAAGGCGCAAAAACCATCTCGTTGAAAGTGACCGACGCGGACGGCGGCGAGAGCCTGGTGGTTTCGACTAACGTCAACGTGACCGACAACGATCCGATCATCGACAACATCTCCCAGACATTTGTTCCGGTTCTGCAGACCGACGAGCCTGCAATCGCCACGCTTGAGATCGACGTCGAAGCCGAAACCGATGACGACAAGCTCACGAAAGTTGTCGTGAATTGGGGCGATTCATTTGCCAATGCTTCGGCGGCTCAAACGGCTGCAACCTCAACAACAACGTTCGGACCTGGAGGGGTATCAACCTTTACAGTCTCGGCTTCCCACAAGTACATCGAGAGCGGCACTTACACCGCTACCGTCACAGTCTTCGACGAAGACTCGTTCACAACAGACACAATCGACATCACGGTCGACAACGTCGATCCAACGATCACACTTGTTGAAGCTACGCCTGCTGCCCCTGTGATCGTGACAGAAGGTCAGTCCTTCTCGGCTCGTATCACGGCAACTGACCCCTCGACGGTCGATGCTCAATCGCTTTCTTTCCAGACCAACTGGGGTGATATGTCGAGCGACTTCGCCAACGGTTCGGTCACCGTTGCTGGAACTGCTCGTGCTCAATTCTCGCACGTCTACACCAATCCAGGCACCTACACGGTCACCATGACCGTGACTGACCCTGATGGCGGATTCGACACGTCGACGCTCACGATCGAAGTCCTCAACCGTGCACCAACCATCACAGACGTGTTCAACACAGGACCCGTCAACGAGAACACTTCGGTGACCGCAGTGATGTTGGTCAACAACCCTGGTGCAGACACACTTCATTACTCGTTCAACTTCGCTTGTACAAAAACCCTCGCGGCAAACGTCGACAACAGCGATTTCTCGGAAGCCATCCCAGGACTGGGAACTTCGGCAGTTAACTCAAACACTTACCAAGACCAGGGTTCAAATCCTGTCTGTGTACGCGTTTGTGACGATGACGGCCCCGCATTTGGTTGTGACTACGGCTTGACGACTGTCACCGTGAACAACGTTGCTCCTCAAATCACGGGCTTCCCAGCTCCAGCACCTGTCACCGAAAATGCGGCAGGCGCAACTGTGGTGCTTTCAGCCACAGCCACGGATGTGGGTCCTCTTGATGTTCTGACTTATTCGTTCGATTGCGACAGCAACGGAACCGAAGACTTCAGCAACACGACGGGCGTCGCTTCATGTGTTTACACCGTAAGCGGAAACTACACCGCGACTGTCAAGGTCAGCGATGCAGACGGTGGAAGCGCCATGTCGACGACTCAGGTTCGTATCACAAATGTGGCACCAACCATTTCGAGCGTCGCTGGACTTAATGTCAATGAAGGCAACGCAACCACTGTAACCATCACGGCTGCAGACATTGGTGGCGACACCCTCAGCTACCGTTTCGACTTCAATAATGACGGACAATACGACGTCACGAAGTCGACCAACGCTGCAACATGGACCTACCCACAGGACGGCCTCAAAACCGTCGGTGTCCAAGTCTGTGATTCCAAGAACGCATGTGTTCAAAGCTCCACAACCCTCACAGTCGCCAACGTCGCTCCGAGCATCCTCTCGGTCTCGACGCCATCGTCTGTGTCGCGTGGAACTGCAGTCACCGCGATTGTTGATGCAATCGACGCTGGAAACGACAAGTTGAGCTACACGTTCAACTTCAAAGATTCGAGCGGAGCCACCGTATTTGCGATTGGGCCACAGGCTTCAAATATCGCAACTGCAACAATTGCTGATTCGGGTGCTTATTCGGTCGACGTCACCGTCACCGATACCGTTGGTGCACCAAACACTGCGGCGTCAGCCACAGCAACGAGCAACTTCACTGTAACCGACATCAGCGTGGCCATTAACGTCATCGCCAACCCTTCCACCATCTCGGAAGGCGGAACGACGACCATCACGGTCACACCTTCAGGCACAGGTCCTTACCTGGTGCGTTACGACATCAATGGCGATGGCGACTTCAACGACCCAGAGGACATTGTTCCCGCAAATGCTGCTGATACATGTGTGACATGCTCGGCACCTGGAATCACCTACGCAAACAACCGCGCAGGTAACCTTCCATACCGCGTTCTCGTTGAAGTCACCGACACCGGTGAAGGCAACGCAGTCGCAACGGCACTCGTGTCCGTGACTGTGAACAACGTCGCTCCGACCATCGCAGCTATCGGCGACATCGCATCTGCTCCTGAGCAGACCGCTCTTGCCGTGGCCATCGTTGGAACCGACGTCGGCACAGAGGACACCATCACGTACTCGTTGGTTTCCGGCCCATCGGCCATCACGGTGAATCCAACAACGGGTAACCTCAGCTGGACGCCAAACTGGACCGACGAAGGTGCGACCTCGATCACTGTTCGGGCAACCGACAACGATGGTGGCAAGTCTGAAGAGACCTTCACCGTTACTGTGACGATCATCGACACGAACAACAACGGCATCTCGGATACCCGTGAGCGCGAGCTCAACAACGGTAACCTTCTGCCTGCCGATGCGGACACAACCGATAGCGATAATGACGGCGTGTCCGACCTTCAAGAAGTGCTTGACGGCACCGACCCGAACGTCAGCGACGCCCCTTCGGCACCGCTTATCCTGAGCCCAAACAAAGAGTCTGTGGACACCCTTCGTCCTACACTCACAGTCGTGAATGCTGAGAGCCCACGTGGTCTCGAATTGCAGTACACGTTTGTGGTCGAAGACTCGACCGGAACAGAAATCACTCGCATCTCGGGTGTGGCTGAAGGCGTGAACACCACTTCGGTGGAAGTTGACGTCGACCTCACTGAAGACGCTGTCTACACCTGGTTCGCCAATGCAGACGACGGATTTGTAGTGGGCGACGACAGCCAGGACGGTGAGTTCCGTGTGAACACGGCAAACTCAGCACCTCCAGTGCCTGAGAACCTCACACCACTTGCCAATGCAATTCTGCCAGGCACTGTGCTCGCCGCTCTTGAGTTGCGCGCCGTTGTCGACCCAGATGGTGACGCTGTTTCGTACGAGTTCGAAATCGCTTCGGAGGCTTCATTCACTTCGATTGTCACGACTTCGGAGCTTCGCACTGTACCGTTCTTCTCGCTCTCAGAAGTGTTGGCTCCTGGCGAATACTTCTGGCACGGCCGAGCAACTGACGGAACAGACGCGAGCGCCTTCGGCACCGCGACATCGTTCACGATTCAAGCATCGAACACCAACACGGCACCTCCTGCACCGACCATCGTCAAGCCTAACGGCGTGGTGTTGGCAACAGCATCAGCAACGCTCGAAATCACCGGTGTCGTTGACGCTGATGGAGACGACGTTGAGTACGCCTTCGAAATCGCCGACAACGCAGCCTTCGCGGGTGCGGATGTTTCGGGACTTCAAGCTGGACTGACCTACGCTGTGACGGGACTTACGGAAGACACCACGTACTTCTGGCGCGCACGTTCGTTCGACGGAACAACTACTTCTGAGTGGGTTTCTGCGAAATTCGCAGTCAACGCTCAGAACGCAGCTCCGACCGGACTTGCAATCGTGTCACCAGCACCTGGCGCACTCCTTGAGCGTGCCCCTGAAGGTCTTGTATGGGCAGACGCAACTGATGCCGATGGCGACGAGTTGACCTACACGGTCGACCTCGCAACGACAGCAGATTTCGCTGAAATCCTTTACACCGAAGACTTCGCAGCAGGCGATTCGGTGGCAGTACCTACAGGCGTGACCTTCGATCCTGAGCTTACCTACTACTGGCGTGTGACCGTTTCGGACGGCACCGACAGCGAAGAGGTAACCGGTAGCTTCGACCTCTACTCGACTCCTGTCGTGTCTGCCGGAACTGGTGGAGATGACGGATGTGGTTGTAGCTCGGTCGCTAAGCCAAGCAGCCGTCAGCCTATGGCACTCATCTTCGGCCTCATGATGGCTGGGTTGCTTGTCATGCGTCGTCGTAAGCGCGACTAATTCTTAGGCGACTTGCCTTAAAACCCCGCCCGACTCTTCGGGCGGGGTTTTTTATTTCTTGCGCATAAATGACTCTGGACACGCACACGCTTAGCCCAGATCCTCGGCCCATCTTGAAATAATGAATTCCGCGCCTACGTTCCTCCGACGTCGCGGGATTTTCCCATAGAGGTAAAGAATGGAAGCAATGCACTCAGTTTCTAGCAGCAGCATCGACGCTCGCGTGTCGTTTATTCGTAAGACTTACGCCCACTTGATGGGAGCAATCCTTGCGTTCGTTGGGCTTGAAGTGATGTTGTTTCAGTCGGGACTGGCCGAAGTCGTCGCAAGCGCGATGCTCAGCGTAAGCTGGCTGCTGGTATTGGCACTCTTTATGGGTGTCGCATGGGCGGCCGACTGGCTGGCTCATAGCGAGACCTCGAAAGCTGTTCAATACGTTGGTCTGGGTCTTTATGTGGTCGCTGAAGCGTTCTTGATGACCCCACTTTTGTACATGGCTGTGGCCTACAGCGACCCAAGTGTTTTGCCCTCGGCAGTGGTCACCACTCTGGTCGTGTTCGCCGGCCTGACGGTGGCGGTCTTTGTGACCAAAAAGGACTTTTCATTTCTACGCACGGCTTTGGTTGTGGCGTCGTTTGGAGCGTTGGGACTCATCATCGCAGCCACACTTTTTGGCTTCCAGCTCGGTATGTTGTTTTCAGTAGCGATGGCCGTCGTCGCCGCAGGTTTTGTGCTCTACAGCACCTCCAACGTCTTGTTGCACTACAATACGCATCAATACGTGGCAGCCTCGCTGGCGTTGTTCTCGTCCGTGGCTCTGATGTTCTGGTACATCCTGCGCATCTTCATGGGTCGCGATTAAGACCGACGCGCTCAACGCAGCACTTCGTCCAGAACTGCTCGCACACGAGGCGTCTCATGCCTCGTCAACACAAAGACATCCGGGCCAGGGGCTGAATAAGGCGCAAGCACTTCAACCAGTGCGGCCGACTCGATGTCCTTGTTCACCATAAAATCAAAGACCTGAGCGATGCCAAGGCCACGCCGCACGGCATCCACGAGTTGCGGCCCCAGGGTCGTAACCAATTTGGGCGCCACATCGGACTCGATCCGCTGAGTCGGATGTTTGGGGTCGAGATAACTCCAATTCACCACGACTCCGCGCGGAGACCTGAATTTCAGGCACGCGTGATTCTCGAGGTCGACCGGCTCCCGCGGCGTACCGAACTTATCGAGGTACTCACGTGTCGCCACGCTCACCCAACGAGTCTTGAGCCATCTTCGGACCTTCAACCCGCTGTCTTCGAGCTCTCCAATCCGAATCGCGATATCCACCCGGTCATCGGCCAGGCGCGCCATCTCGTCCGAGAACTCTAGGTGGAGCTCAATGTTCGGATAACGCTCCCTGAACCCGGGTAGCAGATGGGTCAGAAGTCCCGCAAACACCGGCGACAACGACACCGTCACCACCCCTGATGCATCCCCTCGAGCCAATTCCAGCCGACGCCGACCATCGCGAATCGATGCAATCGCTGCTTTGGAACTCTCCAGGAAGAGTTCGCCTTCGGGGGTCAAACCGACGAATCGTGTAGTTCGACTCAAGAGTCGAACCTCCAAATTCGCCTCAAGGTTTGCCACCGCGCGTGAGATCGCGCCCGGCGTAAGCCCCAGATACGATGCCGCGCCCCGAAAGCTCCCCTCCTGTGCGACCGCCACAAAGGCTTCGATGCCCGAGAATAAATCACTCATGCAGAAATGCTCCCTGATTGGTGACTTTTCATCAACAAAGAAACAAAAACCCAGGCCTCGACGCGGCTCCAATCGAGCCCTAAATTCAGATTCAGGACAGCAAATCACCTTAGGAGAACTTAATGAAAGTCAGCGTATTTGGAACGGGAATGGTTGGAGTCACGATCGCCACAAAGCTCATCGAAGAGGGCCACGAAGTCATGATGGGTTCACGCAGCGCAACGAATGAAAACGCCATGAAATGGGCGCAGGCTGCGGGAGACAGAGCCACCTGTGGCACCTATGAAGATGCTGCAAAACACTCCGACCTCTACTTCAATTGCACCAATGGAATGGGCGCACTCGAAGCGCTGCAATCCGCCGGCGCAGATCATCTGGCCGACGGTGTCCTGATCGATGTCTCCAATCCCCTGGATTTCTCGAAGGGCATGCCTCCGACCCTTTTTGTCAGCAATGACGACTCTCTGGGTGAGCAGATTCAGCGGACCTTTCCAAAACTAAAAGTCGTAAAGTCGCTGAACACGGTCAATTGCGAGGTCATGGTCGATGCCAAAAAGGTAGCCGGTAGCCATACGATCTTCATGAGCGGCAATGACAGCGGTGCCAAAGAACGAGTGCATGGCATCCTGGCCAATTGGTTTGGCTGGTCAGACATCATCGACCTTGGCGACATCACGACTGCCCGAGGAACCGAAAGTCTGATGCCGATCTGGATTCGACTCTGGCAGACCCTTGGCCACGCGAACTTCAACTTCAAAATCGTTCGCTGAGCCCATGTCTAATAATGAGACCTAACAAGCATTGCGCATGCATTCACCGGTCATCAGCCATTGTCCCCATTTGCGGACCTCCTCGGGCTCAAGGTCACCAACCCGCACGTTTTTCAGGACATCAGATCGGATGGCGACACGGCCGTCTCCCAGCGGTTTGGCGAGATTGGCGGGGACCAAAACGGCATCGAACATGTCGGCGTGCAAAAAGTCCGTCAGGTTTTTGCCTGCAGAAATATCGGCTCCGATAAACACCGGGAGCGTGTGTTTAGGCTGCACCAGGACCTCTTGAATCGCGGTGCGAGCCGACTTGGCGCACTCGTAAAAAAGGCCGGCCATCGGGTCTGTGGGGTAGGCCATTTCAGGTTCGAGCTGCCATAAAACACTCATGAAGCTCGCAATCGTACCAAAAACCATGCGCTCCACCATGCCCAGAACCTCGCGCGGAAAAAGCGACTGGTCGCGCAATTCGACCGCCGAAGTCCCGCGACTGCGCACCTCGTGAGCCACACGCAGGCCCCACATCGGATGCAGGTCCAAAGCCACCAGCATACCGGCCATGGACTGGGGCGGGCAGAGCTGCCGCGTGAACGACTCGACCAGCTGAATCTGCACGTCCTCGGGGCTCATGGCGTCGATCACGTCGCTGGAGATGTTCGGCGTAAACGTGTCTTCGGTCGCCCGGAACCAGCCCAGCCCTGCAGCCAATCCCAACAAGCGCCCCCATCCGCCCGACGGCGCGTATCCCAACGCGTTTTCGAGCTCACGTGCCGATCTTGACGCCAACGCCCAAGGTTGCGACGCAACCAGCGGACCACTGCGATGGGCAACCTCGAGCGCGTCATACACGGCCATCTGAGGCAGTTCTGAATGCCACTGCGTGTCAACTGCATGCCCATGTTCCGTGACTTCCAATACCGATTTGAATCCCATCATGCGTTCCTCCTGCTTTGGGTCGTTTCTGACCGTTCAGGGGGGTTATCGGTCAATGGCATCAAAATGTTGCGAAATGCTCTGAAAGTGCAGGGCAAAACCTGCTATCGTCCGCGCTATGAAAGCCTTTGAGCGAATTGCATGCCTTAGCGTCGATCTGGACAGTGTGGTCTGTTACCGAGACATCCACGGCCTGAGCGACGCCCCATTATCCCCCGACCCCGCATATTCTGTGGGGTTGAACCGTCTGCTTGGGTTTTTGGCCGAGGTCGACATCCCCGCCACCCTCTTTGTGATCGGCCGGGACACCAAAGACCCCGAACATCGAGCGCTGTTGCGGGCCGCCGCGAAGGACGGCCACGAGCTGGCCAGTCATTCCTGGTCACACGATTACGCGCTCAGAACCCAAAAGCCGGCTGCGATTCGTGACGATCTTTTTCGAGTCCACGATATTCTGGGCGAGCTTCAGGATGAAGACCCGGTCGGATTCAGGGCGCCGGGTTATAATATCGACAACAGATTGCTCGAGGTATGCCTTGAGCTTGGCTACACGTACGACTCGAGCGTGTTTCCTTGCCCGGCCTACTACGCAGCCAAAGGAGCCGTTATGGGGGCTCTGAAGCTCGCTGGGCGCCCGAGCCGTTCGTCGATGACACGCGCCGAAGCTCTGATCGCCCCGATCACGCCCTATCGACCGTCCACAAAGGCCTTCTGGAGACGGGGCGACGCCAAAATTTTAGAGATACCGATGGCAGTCGTGCCAGGGCTTCGGTTTCCTGTGATCGGGACCAGCCTTCATATCCTTGGAAATTCCGGATTTGACGCCGCCTACCCATTGCTGAGATCGGTACACCGCCTGCTCAACCTGGAATTCCATGCCATCGACTTCATGGACGCCGACGATGCCGGCATGGCGCCGCTGGTCAAACACCAGCCAGATTTGCGCGTTCCCTGGGAGACCAAAAAACAGCGATACTCTCATGTGATTTGGAAGGCCAAACAGGATTACCGATTCGCCACCTTACGGGACGCAGCGAGCAGCTGGCTAAACGGCTAGCAGTGAGCGGTGAGCAGTTGGCAGTCGTTCAGTGGCAGTGAGCAGCTGGCAGTGAGCAGCTGGCAGTCGTTCAGTGGCACTGCGGGTTATGTCATTGTTTGCATGTGTTTTTGATTGAATTGGTCGCAGTACGAACAAGCTGCCGGCAGGTGAGAAGCTGATAGTGAAACTCGAAGATCGTATTCAAAACATGGGGCTCTCGCTGACTGCACTCGCGATGGGCGATGCGTTTGGCGAGCGCTTTTTTGGACACCCTTCGACGGTGTTGATGTTGATCGAAGAACGTGCGCTGCCGTCGCAGCCCGTGTGGAAGTGGACCGACGACACCGCGATGGCGATTTCGATCGTCGATGTCCTGGCCGAGTTCCAAACGATCGACCAAGATGCGTTGGCGACTTTGTTTGCACAACGTTATGTCGCCGATCGACTCCGCGGTTATGGCGGCGGCGCACATCGTCTCCTTGAAGCCATTGCGCTCGGGTCGCCGTGGCGAGTCGAATCTGAAGGGCTATTTGGCGGGTCTGGCTCGTATGGCAATGGCGGCGCGATGCGCGCGGCCCCAATCGGTGCGTACTTTTGCGACGATTACGAGCGCGTCGCCCAAGAGGCGCGAAAGTCGGCGGAAATTACGCATTCCAACGTGAACGGGATCGAAGGCGCGGTCGCGATCGCCATCGCCGCGGCCGAAGCCTTGAAGCCGGAACCCGATTTAATCGGCAGAGCCTTAGAATTCTTGAAGCCGTGTGAAGCACGTGAAAACGTTGAAGACGCCCGCAACGTCCCGCTCGATGCGAGCGTGACCACGGCCGTGAACAGACTCGGAAACGGTGGAGAGGTTTCGGCACAAGATACGGTCGGTTTTACGCTTTGGTGTGCTCAACGCCATATCGACGATTTTGAAGAAGCGATGTGGACGACGGTTGCGGGATTGGGCGACCGCGACACCACCTGCGCAATCGTCGGCGGAATCCTAGGCGCGCGCTTAAGCGGTCGGCCAATTGGCGGAATTCCAGAAGCATGGCTATCGCGACTCGAACCCCTCGACGCCTTTACGAACTAAACTGCTCACTGCTCGCCGCTCACCGCTCACTGCTAAATCCGTTTCCAGTCTGCTTTGGGGATCTGCGGCGACGTCGGTGGCGAGGTGTTTCCGAGCATGTAGATGGCCCGACGATTGCGCGGTTCGTCCACGCTTTCTGCGGTCTTGACGGCCAAAACGCTTTCACCAAACCCCTGAATATACACGTCGACTTTCACGATGGTTTTTCGGAACCATTCGCCGATGGCTCGGGCGCGTGCCGCACTCAGTTTCATGTTTTCTTCGGCGTCTCCGACCGTGTCGGTGTATCCGGCCACGTACATCGAGATATTCAGACCGTTGCCGTTGTGTTTCCTAATCGCCTCATTCACCAGCTTTATTGTCTTCTGCAATTTGACTTCTTCGCTCACGTGCCACGTGGATTTCCCGGTATCAAAGACGATGTCTTCATGCGGAATTTCGACATAATAGGGCTCCAAAACCACGCCTGCCCAAAACCCTGCGATATCGTGTGCGGTGATTCGAATCGTGCCCACGTCTTTGGACGATGCGGACCACGTCAGCTTCACGCTGCCTTCTGTTCCGCCAATCGCCTGCGTGCGTTCAGCGAGCTTATGGCCCGACGCATCCAGCACCACAATATCCACCTTTTCCAGAGGAACATTGCTCCCCAAGACCAACTCGCCCTCGGACAAACGCACTAAATCCTTGTCAATCGTGAGCGCAATGGGGTCCAGATAATGAACTTCGGTACTGAAGCTGGCGTCGATGGATTGGTCCTCTCGAGCCAGCCCTGTGATTTCGACGTCGTACGAATATGAGCCTTTTCCCTGTTTAAAAACGATGGTTTTTTCTTGGCCCGCCTTCATGTTGCCGAGCTTGGTGCGCGTTTCTTCGCCGTCGTTTCGGCGCATCAAGACTTGGGCATCTTTGATCGGCTCGTTAGCCTTCAAGATAAGCGATGGCGCGCCGGTATCCGTCTGAGCCACGTTTTTTAATTTATAATTAAAAACTGATTTTCCCGACTGCGCGAAGGCCAGTGGGGTGGCGAGCGTCGCGGCCAATCCAAAAGAACTTGAAATAAATTGTCGCCTATCCATTGGAGCTCTCCATTCAAACGTGTGTCTTGTCGACAACCGTGGGAATAAAAAGTTCCGTCGCGGTGAGCAGTGCGCGGCTAGCAGTGAGCTGTGATTGGTATGCAGGCCCGTATGGCCTGCTTGTGATTCGACGATTGGTGGTATGGAATCGCAAGTCGCAGGGCGGGCCGTAGGGCCCGCGGACCAAGCGCAATGCCAGGCTGGAGCCTGGCGGACCAATCACAACTGGAGCTGGCAGACCGAATCAAACCGCTCACTGCTCACTGCTCACTGCTCACAGCTCACTGCTACAGCCGTTTCCAGTTGGCTTTCGGGATTTGCGAGGACGTCGGCGGCGGCGAATTGCCAAGGATGTAGACGGCGCGGCGATTGCGTGGTTCGTCGACGTTATCGGCGGTTTGAACAGCCAAGACGGATTCGCCAAAACCTTGGGTGTGGATATCAATCTTGAGGTTCTGTTTGCGGAACCACTGACCGATGGCGCGGGCACGCTCACCACTCAACTTGAGATTATCGCTCGGGTTCCCGACGGTGTCGGTGTAGCCAGCGACGTACATCGAAACATTCAGACCTTTGTCTTTGTGTTTCGCCAGCGCTTCTTTCACGAGCTTCATCGTCGACGTGAGCTTAGGCTCCTCGCTGGCTTGCCAGGTGGATTTGCCGGTATCAAACACGATATCCTCGTGCGGAATCTCGACAAAAAACGGCTCCAGAATCACGCCCGCCCAAAAACCTGCGACATCGTGTGCGGTCAGCCGAATACCAGCCACATCTTTTGCGGCCGGCCAGGTAATTTTGATCGTTCCGCCAATTCCGCCGATGGTCTGGGTACGTTCGGCAATCTTCTTGCCAGCGTCGTCAAAGACCTCGATATCCACATGGTCAAGCGGCACATTTGTACCCAACATCAGCTCACCTTCGGCCAACCTGACCAGGTCCTTATCGACCGTCAGCTTGATGGGATCGACGTAATGCACATCCGTCGTGAACTTCGTGTCCATCGACTGGTCCAGCTGCGTCGTTCCGCTGATGGTGACTTCGTAGCTGTAGGAGCCTTTGCCCTGCTTGAAGGGAATTCGCTTTTCTTGGCCCGGTTTCATCGACCCAAGCTTCGTGCGGTTTTCCTGACCGTCCCCCCGCCGCATCACGACCTCGCCCTTCGTGATGAACTCCTTGGCCCTCAAGATGAGCATAGGAGCATCAGTATCGGTCTGGGCGATATTCTTGAGCTGATAATCAAAGAGGGCCTGGCCGGCCTGAGCAAACGCAAAGGGAGCGCTTGCCACGATGGCCAGGCCAATCGAATGAGTCAGAAACTGGCGACGATCCATGAAGAAACTCCATCAACTGGTTCTGCCCGTTGGACGAGGCAGAAAATCAAAGATTCAACCGAGTGCTTCTTCAAGGAGCGTCGGTGAAAGTTTAATCGCCTCTGGCTTGGTGATCGCGACCAGCGACTGGTCCTTCTTGAGGTAGCGCGCAACGAATTCGTTCACGTCCTCGAGCGTTACCTTGGCGATATGGTCCGAATAGGCCAACGAACGACGGAATCCAAATCCATAAAGCTCGTCCAGCGCAAAGGACATCGCACGCGCACCGTATTTTTGCAGACCGATATCGTGGTTGCCCATCAAGTAGACCTTGGCGCGGTCGACTTCTTCCTGCGTCACGCCGTCGGCATGCAGCTTGGCGATCTCGATGTAGATGCCCTTGAGCGCTTGCTCGATTTTTTCGGGGCTGGTGCCGATATGGATGCTGAACATCGACGTATCAAGCCCCAGAAGGCTCGACGCGTAGACGCTGTAGGCGAGGCTTTGTTTGTCACGCAATTCGTAGAACAAACGGCCGCCTTGGCCTGAAAGCACTGCGTAAAGAACTTCCATCGCGTAGCGCGTGTCATCGGCCATCAAAGGCGCATCAAACCCGACCGAAACGTAGGCCTGTTCTTTTTCCAAATTATTGGTGACCAATCGTGCTTCGAGGTGCCGATGAGGCGCGGGCACGACAGGGTCCCAAGACTCGCCCGTATGGCCCTTCACAAAGCCCTGCTCGACCATCGCCGCCACATGTTTGGCGTCGATATCACCGACCACCGTGATCACGAGACCACTTGGGTTGAGCAATCGCTTCAAATACGCGCGAGCGCCCTCAGGAGTCAGGCTTTGAACACTTTCTTCGGTGCCATCGCCTGTCATGGCGTACGGGTAATCACCGAAAAACTCACGCGAGAACATGTCGTGGTTCACCGCTGCCAGCGAGTCTCGGCGGCTCTTAATGCCCTGCAATTGCAGAGCACGCTCACGTTCGAATTCTTCAGCTGGAATCGTTGAATCGGTCAACACGTCGGCAAAGATGTCAAAGGCACGCTCGAAATACCTTGAGAGTCCGGTCAGCGCAGCACCAAACGAGTTTCGGCCTGCAATACCCGAAATGCTTGAAGCCATCGATTCCACTTCATGCGCAATTTCAACGGCGCTGCGTTTGGAGGTTCCGAGCAACAACATTTCACTCAGGATCTGGTTGATGCCGTTGTTTTCAGGCGTTTCGTAACGAACTCCACCCAGCGTCATCACGCGCATCGAGAACGTCGCAACCGTATGGTCTTCTTGAACCACCAGAACGGGCCCCTCTGGGAATCGAATCACCGAAAATCCATCAGAGTCCAGCACATCATCGGAATCAACCGTGTGGTAAACCGTGTCGTAGGCGCGTTTCGCGGCCTTATGCAGCGATTCGTTCGTGGCTCCTTCCGAGGACGACGAACGCAAGAGCGTGATCGTAAGGTTGTCCAGAGTCAGGTATTTGCGCGCGACATCCCGAATATCCGCAGGGGTGAGCTGAGCGATGGCGCGGTAATAACGTTCATCGAAAGTCGCGTCGGCTGTGGTGATCCAGTTTCGACCAAGCTTCATCGCCAGGCCTTCAGCCGTCTGCTGGCTGTAGATCTCCTGACTTTCGATCAGCGTGCGTGCGCGCAAAATGTCGTCTTCGGCCACGCGTGTCTCACGGAATCCGAAGACTTCGGTCAGAATAGCTTCTGCGACCGACTCGTGAGTTTTGGCGTTTTCTTCGAGCTGATAATCCGCGCCCACCAACATGATGCCGGGATCTTTGGGCGTGTAGGCCATCGCGTAGACAGCATTCACCAGCTCTTGTTCGCGCTGAATCTTTTGATGCAAATGCGAAGCATCGCCAAAGCCCATCACCGCACTCAAAACGTCCAGCGCCGGGATATCCTCGGCGGCAACGTCGGGCACATGGAAAGCCATGCGCAGCAGGTTTTCCTGGATATCGCGGTCAGCAACTTTGGCGCGGAACTCGGTCTGTGCCGGCTCCTCGATCCGAATCACTTTCTTGTGTGGCTCGGCTTCCCAATCGCCAAAATACTTCTCGACAAGCGCCTTGCCCTCCTCGAGCTCGAAATCGCCCACGAGCACCACGGTTGAGTTGGTGGGCCTGTAGTGTTTTTCGAAGAAATTGACGACGTCTTCACGGCGGAACGAATCGACAGACTCTTTAGAGCCGATCACCGGAAGTTTATAGGGATGCGTGCTGAATGAGGTGTCAAAAAGCATCTGGCTTGCAACCCGACCAGGACTGTCGTTGCCGCGCTTGATCTCTTCCTGAATCACTTCCAATTCTTTGGATAATTCGTCGGCATCGAAATTCGAATTGCGAATCGCGTCCGACAGGATGTCGACTCCACGCTCGGTAAAACGGCTGGACATCACGACGTAATAACAAGTCTGATCAAACGACGTGAACGCGTTGATGTGGCCACCGGCCGATTCAACTTCGCGTGCCAACTCGCCCACGCCGCGTTTCTTGGTGCCCTTGAAAAGCATGTGTTCATGCACATGAGCCAGACCGGCTTCGTGTGGCTCTTCGTCTGCGCTGCCCACGCCAACCCAAACGTTGCAGGCCACCACGGGCGCTGACTTACGTGATTGAAGGATGACCTGAAGGCCGTTTGCGAGCTGATATTGTGTGACGTCCATTGAGATCCAAGGAGTGCGGTTAAAGTTCGAAGTTAAACTACTGACGGATGCGTTTCATTCACAAGCCAAATCGCTTTGGATCGACTCTAGAAACAACACCCTCGGCGATGACGCGCAAAGTCGCGCGCCGTCTGCCCAAGAACCACGCTGACTCCAGCGCGGGATCCGTTGAGACCCGAGTGCTGATGATGTCGTCGTGATTCCTATTAAGTCCCGAGCCATCTCGGAAAACCAAATTGAAGCCGGCGCTTCGTGCCTGCTGCAACACCAACCTATCGACAGATGTGACCCGAAGGCATTTAGGTTCATAACCCAGCAGGCCCGACAATCGCTTCATTCCGCCTTCTATCTCGCTGCGCAGCAAGTTCGCTGACAACGCGCGGGTATCAAGGCTGAAGCCTACGATCACTCCCAACCCCGAAAGCACCACAGCATCATCCGCCGAGAACTCAGAGTCGGGCCCGACCCATAACAAAGTCGGAATACCCAACATCGACGCCGTTTCAGCAAAGGCGACCATCCATTCCCGATTTTTTTCGGCATAGGTGACCAGATTGCCCACCAAAGGCGCGCCTAGACGCAAAGACAGCGACGACACAGGCTGCGCGCTGGCTGCTTCAAGCAGGTGCGTCCACGCGGGTTGGGGCGTTGAGCCAGCACCGACAAGGCTTTCGACTCGAAGGACACGCAGGATTTTTGACGGTTTTGGCAAGATCGAATTTCGCTCGCTAACGGGCCTGCTGTTTTCGGTTTTCGACCACCACTTGTCAATCACAGGTGAGCCGTTGTGATTGATCCGCCGGGCTCCAGCCCTGCATTGCGACCCGCGACCGGACCGCCGCCAATGATGCGTAGAAGACTCGCCAGTTCAATTTATGGACGGACTGAGCTACAGATCGATGTCAATGAGTCTTCTTATCGATCATCGACCCACAGGAACTCCATGAACCACAAACTCTTAGCACTCGTCGCCGCAGGCGCTGTCTCACTTGCAGCCTGCGAAAAAGCCCCTGCCCCCGCAGCTTCAACCACCACAGCCGTCGAAGCCGTGACCGCCAAACAAGAGGTCCAAAAGGTCTGGGCTCTCGCCGACATGGCAACGCTGTCTGGCGCACAAAAACTGCAACTGGAGCGAGCACAGGAGGCCCAAAAAGGCCTGGGCACCGAGCTCGTCCAGAAACTGACCGAAGTATCGACCGAAAAAGGCTTTCCCGCCGCAGTAGAAGTCTGCAACACCGACGCACCGGTCATCGCAGCTCGAATCGCGACCGAAAAAAACGTCAAGATCGGCCGCACGTCGGACAAATTGCGTAATTCTTCGAATACAGCCCCCGAATGGTTCACCACTTTGGTGGATAGCAAAACCGCGGCCCCAGCGGTGTTCAGTGGTCCAAACGGCGAACTCGGATGGGCGGCCCCGATCAAGCTCGGTGAGATGTGTGTGAATTGCCACGGCGCGCCAGAAAGCCTGGCACCCGAGGTCGCATCAGCACTGAAAGAGAAATACCCTGACGACAAGGCTACGGGCTACGCCGCGGGCGATCTGCGTGGATGGTTTTGGGTCGAAGTTCCCGCGACATAAAACAAGGCCGCCCGGCTGTTGTCCAAAACCCGCCAAGCTTCCAGACAGGCCAGAACCATGCGCATCCTGCTACTATTCTTAGCTGTCTTGCTAATGCCGTCGGTGGCATTAGCCCAAACTAAGTCGAAATTTGCCTCGGTTCTTACCGGTTTTTCCACCGAAGCCGAGTTACGAGCCTTCATTCAAACGGTCGCCGACGATCCTCTCAGCGACCTTGGAATCGTCTATCCGCATAGCGACGAGACCGAGATCCAGAACGAAGAACGGAGCGTCACCAAGCTTATTGGCGACACCATGATCGTGCTGCGCCACGGCGAGCTCTATGCGGTGGACACCAAGGTCCAAGGACAGGCGAAACTCACGGATTCAATATCCATTCCTCAACATGAATCGTTGAAGCAAAACGTCTGGTACGACGACCTATTGGTAAACGACGACATCATTTATGTCGTCGGATATCGTTATCTAAGTCGGGTCGTGAACCAGAAAGATGATGATATTTCGCCCGATATTACTAGCGCTACCGAGTTTTCGAGCTTTCGTCTCAAAGACGGAAAGCTCACTCGTCTTAAATCCACATTTTTTGAATTCAACGACTATTTTTCCGCCGAGAACTTTGGTTCACGCATCGTGAATGGCGGCATCGTCGCGTTCATGCCCTTTTTCCTACATAAATGGGAAAACGGCTCTGAAAGCGGCGGAATATTTCCAACGCGGCTCAATTATCGAGCCCCGAATGGCAACGAAAAAACCGGGACTTTTGTGGTCGGCGAGCCCGTTTTTGGTTGGAGAGACGTCGTTCGTCCCGCGCAGTTTTTGAGGGCCAAGGACCCCGAAAAAGCAGCGATCGATTTCGAAACGGTTCTTTCGTGTAGATTGCCTAAGGACGGCAGTCTGGATTGCAGAGCGCGAGCATTATTGGCTCACGCGTATGCCAGGTTTTACATGTCCGATAATCATGTTTTTCTATGGGGAGAAGACCGACTCGCAGCGTTTGATATCAACACGCTCGAGGTCGCGACCCATAAGGCCAAAGGATACGTCACCGACGAATTCGCATTCAGTGAAAAAGACGGGGTTTTGCGAGTCGCCATCGGAGCAAGTGACGGCTCGTTGAGAATTTTGAGAGCCCCGATTTCTTCATTTTCAAGTCAAACCAATCAGACCGTCCCGGCCGTCTTAATATCGGAAAAAATCTACCGACCTCGAGTCCAACGTTGGATGGGTGACTGGTATTTAGGGGCGATTGAGGGCGAAAATAATTCCCTCGTTGTCTACAACGACTCCTCCGGTGCAACGAAGGATATTGAGTACCCTAACCCTATCCAAAAGATCGAAGCGATGCCAGGTATCGGCGCATTGGTCGTTGCCGAAGCCGACGGCGGCATCACCGCAGCCACAATCAAATTAGAGAAAGAAATAAGCCTCATGCCTGCCTATCGACTCGAAAAAACGGCGGTCACTAAAACCCCAGACGGATTCTACTTTCAGCCGAGTACTGACGGAGGCTATTTTGAAGTTTCAGTTCAAGAGCCCCGTGAGCGTGCCACCACAAATTGGTGCGCTTCGCCCACCGCTATGTTTTTAGGCGTAAATGGTTCGGGCAAGATTTCGAAGGCCGGCCGAATCGTCGCCACTGAGTCCGATGAATCCATGTGCGAGGCAGCCAGGGTCGAGTGGTACGGAAATGCTTCCCCAGTTTTCGTAAACGGTCGTATTTTTGTCCCAATGGGAGGCGAGATTTCGGAGGCTTCGATCGCGTCTCGAATCGCGGAGACCGACAAGGAACTTCACCTCACTGAACACGGAAAGCGTGTGAAATTGGCGCCAAAAACTACGCCGAAATGATTTCTGGAAGTCGCTCTTCAGAGGCCTGAGCCTCTGCCCAGATCCTACGAACTGCATCGGGAACGGCATGAACGCCAGCGCCTGTATCGCGAAGAATGGTGCGCCGAGGTGTCGTCTTTTCGAGGTTTTGAGGATAGAGGTCGAACGCCGGCACTCCGTCGTATTCGCCGCGTTCCGCCTGGGCATGCCACTCACACATCACTTCCATAAACGCCATCTTGGCGGCTCGTGCTGGGTCGGTGTCCCATAGTGTTTGGTCGTTCATGGCTGCCTCCTATGCAACCAGACTCCCATCGCCCCATGAACACTGTAGCCATTCGATGTGAAACGTCTGTGAATCGTGCCCAGGTCAAAGCGCCCGAAGCCGCCCAAGCCACTCGCCGGGTTCGGTCAATGATTTCGACCTATTTGACCTTTAAGGCGAGCCTGCCCAGATGCACCACGTCCTCAAATATTCAGACTTTTTCAGTCGGACATGACCCCAAGATGTCGTATCCTTCTGAGTCAATTTGGCTTCGAGGTCCCCATGCGTCCGATTTCTATTTTCATATGTTTGCTCATGATCGGCTGCGGCGAAACTCCATCAAAAAAGAAGGTCGAGTCGACCACGAATAATGCCAACACGAACAACACGACCACTTGTGATCCGGGCTGCGCCGCCAACGAGGAATGCATCGACGAGGCCGATGGCCCCATTTGTCAGTGCCTGCCGGGCTACTCACCATCACCGCGCGGCTGCTTTTCTGCGAACGAACCCCCAACCGTATCAGACGTGAAGATCTCTCCGAGTGAGCCGCTCTATCCGGGACAAACCTTAACTTGCGATTACGAGTTCACAGATCCCGACGGAGACAGCGATTCTTCACGAATTGAATGGTTTGTGGACGACCGCAAGATCAGCTCAGCTCGTGCATTTACGGCATATCTGGAAGGCGAAGAGGTCGTGTGCCGCGTCACCGGCAACGACGGTCTGATCGACGGAAATACCGCAGCCTCGGAACCTCTTATCGCGCCGCTGCGAACCTTGATTTCGGCGGGGACCTCCCATACATGCATTCGCACCCGCGCCGGCGCCGTGAAATGCTGGGGTGACAACAGCTATTATCGTCTAGGGTCCACAACCGCGGGCATTATCTCGACCCCCGTCTCGCCGCCAGGGCTCGAATCAGGCGTCGATGGCATCTACTCAGGTGAGCGACATACCTGCGCCCTGAAAGACGACGCGGTATTATGCTGGGGCAAAGGCGGCGACGGGGTCGCGGGCGCATCAGCGGGGGATGTCGCAACGCCTCAGGTGATGCTGGAGGGCGATATCAAGGCCGTCGTGTCGGGCAATAACCACGTCTGCGCGATTCAAGGCAGCACCTTAAAATGTTGGGGCGTTAACTTTTTTGGACAAGTCGGCGTCGAAGCTAGTTTTGGCAGCTTTGAGGGCATCTCAACGCCCACGACGGTGATTGGAATGGCTTCGGGCGTATCCGCTGTCGCGGCCGGCGAAGACCACACCTGTGCGATCAAAAACGCGCAACTCTATTGCTGGGGCTCTAATTCATTTGGAGAGCTTGGCGTCGGGGAAATGCCCAAGACGTACGAACCCCAACTGGTCTTAGACTCGCCCGTGGTGAGCATCCACAGCGGTGGCGCCCACTCGTGCGCAAATCATGACGGCATCCTAAAATGTTGGGGCTCCAACTACGATCAACAGCTTGGATTTACTTCGACATTAAATATCGTCAGCACTCCAACGCCTATGACGGTCGTTGACGGTCCCTTCGACAACATCTTTTTGGGCGGAGGCAACACCTGCGTGCAACAATCCGGGGTCGTCAAATGCTGGGGCAACAGCGAAGACGGTCAGCTGAAAACAACAGGAACGTCGGCCAGCCCATTGGTCATGATTGCCGACGGCACCACGGCATTCAGTGTGGGTTACAGCCATATGTGCGGCGAGAAATCCGGGATTCTCTCGTGCTGGGGTGGGAATCTGTTTGGGCAGACAGGTGATCCGTCGACTGCGGGCTCGTTCGACCCAGACCCGACTCCCTTTGTGATAAACTATTGATTCACAACGACTGATTAGAACTCAGCATTCATCGTCAGGATCCCAAAAGGCACGACGTCGATGCTCGTCCCGCCGACCTCCTGCCAGCCGGGCAACCAGGTCACGCCGGCATCAAAGCGCAGTCGAAAATCGTTATTACGAAAGGCTGTAGGCCACCAAAGATCGATGGCCATGGCGGCCTCGGGCCCAGTCGCTCCAACACTTTGTTGCGAGGAGTCCGGATCAAGGAAAAAGCTAGGCGTGGCCTGGCCAAGCTGCCCTTCCGCCATGCCCCAGCCAAACGACACACGCATCTCAAGCGGACCTTGGAGCAAATGCAGCGTGTGTTCGACACGATAATGAGAGAGTTCAGCCGACAGAGGAACGACCGAAAACAGGTCCGATGCCGCGCCGCATCCAACAAACGACATCCCCTCAAGAAGGTAGAAATTTCGGCAAATATAGCTCCCCACCACTGTGCCGTCTTCGCCCTGAATCAGCGCGCCACGGATCGCACGGCGTGGATCTCGATTGCTCTGCGCCATAGCGGTCGCGGAGCTCAAGGTCAGCAAAATGAGTGGAAGCCATTTCATGGCGCGCATCATGACAAATACTCCACCAAAGATAAACAGTTCGAGAACATTGCTCTAATTCGAATAACTGACGATATTAGCCCCATGAAAAAAGACGCTCTCAAAAAGTCTCACTGTATTCTTGTCGGGCTGATGCTCAGTGTCACCGTTGCCGTGTTGGGCACCTCTTGCGCAAAACCCACACCACAGCCACAGGCCAATCAGCAGCCGGTTGATCCAGAGCCCGCCCCGCAAGTGACCGACGAAGAACCCATCACTGCAACCACCGTCATGTATTATCGCATCAACGACCAGACCGTGTCGGAGGAAGAGTTCAGCGCTCTAATGCTGAAGCTTGAGGTCGACCCGGAACCCTACGTCTCAGCTGATCTGATCAATCCGGATATGGGGTATGGGGGGTGGGAAGCAGGCTACAATGCAAAAGACAGGCAAACGGGGGAAGCCTACCAGCTCTATGAAACTGAAATAGGCGAACACCACTCAAAATCGTTGTCTCGTTTACCCAAACCATGACCCGTATCGGGAACCGCGTGAAGCTATGGGAAAAACACAAAAGGGCGCCGTGACCGACAACGCGTTGGAAACGTTAGATGCAAAACAACTGCGCGCCTTGGTGCGAGCACTCATGCCTAAGCTCGATGACAAAACAAGCGCTTGGTTGAACAAGAAGCTCATCGATTCTGCCCTCAAAAATGATCCCAATTGGATGCCGTGCCCAAGCGCCCGCCGAGTCGACCAGATCGAGGCCATTTGTGCTGCCGCGAAACAGAACAAAAAGGATTATATCGAAGACATCGACGTCTATTTTCAGGAAGCCGTTTACGCCTATCAAGCCGAGAACTATCAGGCAGCATCACGGATTTTCACCGCTCTACCCGTCCCGTTCATTCCGTCTGAGCCCAACAAATACGGCACATACGACGAGCCCGCCGAAATAGATTGGGATTTATGCGAGATGCACGCGCTCTCGAATTACCTGGCCTCAGCACCCAATGATCGACCTCAATCCTTGTATTCGGCTCTCAATTCCCTGGCAGAGTTTGGATACGTCGATTCACCACTTATGGCCTTAGACCTAGAAGAACTTCCTGGATTTGATGATTTCCTCGTCCCCTGGCGAGACTTACTGATTGAGCGGCTGGCCGCGGCAAATCAGGCGAAGGCCATCGACGAGACTCCGCCCGAGCAGCACTGGCTGGCAGAGGTCGTCAGCTTGATAACGGGCCGCTAATGCCGACGTCAACCTTGAACCACGCCGCATAGGTGCTCGTTTTGACGATGGAGTCCACGGCATATGATCGCACAAAGAGGCCAGTACCTCGCATGTTGACTCGCCGAGCCAGGCGAGCGATGCATGATGAACACCTAAAACCCTGGGGTCGAGTTCGGCTTAGTGGGCCTGACAGACCTCGAACACAAAGGCCTGCCTAATCAAGATTGGCTTGCGTCTCTCATTGAGAGGCAAGATCTGCGTCAACGTGCGATGCAGGAAGTGCAAGCGGAATGACCTGATGCACGGATACTCGGCTCAACGACAAGACCTCAAAAAAGCCAGCCAGCAAAACAAGTTGCAACGCTAAAGCACCGGCGGTTTTAGAGTTCGGTAATAATCCAGGCCATCCACATCGTATCGATATTGGGTGCCGCTCTCAGCCCTGCCGTCACCGTCTTTATCGTGAGCCTCAAGCAATACGCGATGTTGGCCATCATAGACCCACTCCACCATGGAATACCGGTCACCTTTGGTGATTTTTTCGGTCAGAATCCTTGGGCCATCATAAGTCCGTTCTTCCAGACGCTCCAGAACGCCGTCGTCGCCGATATCTTCGCTGGCATAGGTCACGTCACCATTCGCGTTCACACGCGTGATCTCACGCCGCCTCTGGCCGTCCTTGAATGCGAAGACGGTGGTGGATTCGAAAGCACCGTCTTCAAAATACACGAAGTCGGTCTGGCTTGATTCATCCTTATAGGTTTTGGTTTCCTCCAAAATCCTTGTCCCTGAATACTTGCGGCGGATATCGGAAACTCCTTTTTCGGTTTCTCGAATCGTATGGCCAAGGTCATCGTAGGATTTAGTGATTCTGGTTTCGATTATTTTGTTGTTGTCGTGCTCTTGCGTCTCACTCAGTACGCGCCCCTGCGAATCAATTTCACGAATTTTTGTCCAAAAATCAGGCCGTACGATGGTCTCCGTGCGGCTTCCGTCTTTGCGCCAAATGGTATCGGCAGTGATGATTTCATCACTTTTGTATTCGTAATGATTCACAAGGCGCCCGTCCAAATACGCCCATTTCTCCACGGTTTTTTTCCCGCCGTCCGAGTCGACCATACGCTCGACCGGGTCACCTTCGGTGTTCACCCGCACGGTCTCTATCGATGCCACGACTCCGTCGTTATAAATGACTGACGACGTCTTGATGCCGGAAACGGGGTGATACTCAGACACCTCGCGGAAATCGGAAACCAAATCCCCACGCTTCGAGACTTCGTACAAAACGACATTTCCTTTATCGTTTTTTTCAACAAATATGCGCGAAACGAGTGGCCCTTCAAAGGTCTCTCGGCGTTCAATGGTCTCGGTTAGACCATCTTTACTGTACGTCTCAACCCACGGGACCGCCCGGCCAAAAGTGGGGGGCTGAATCCACGGAATATACGCCGAGAGACTCAGCTCAGGCCCGTCGTAACGGTTCACCCAGACTTCCGTCGGACAACCGTCCTGGAACTTCTCGATAATCGTGGGATTTTCTGAAGGTTTCGTTGCCGGCAATTCGGCCCAAGCGATCGAAAAAAATTCGCATTGCCCGGCCGGAAGCAGAAGGGTCGGCTTCAGCTCTGGGGCAGCAACCATGAGCGCAGAGGACACCGTCGTTTTTTCAATGGGCTGCAGGGCAGGCGTGGGCGCGATATCGGCGCAACCGAAAATAAAAAGGCTAAAAACCAGAGCACGTTTCACCAGAAACCTCGGTAGGCACCACGCCAAATCGTTATCACGCGTCACGCCATAACGGCCATGTCAGAACGGAACCTGAACCGTAAAATCGAGCGGACTGTAGTTGATTTCGCCCGTCGCTCCGCCGCCAAATTCGGTCGCTGGCGTCGAACACTTTGCCTGGCCGCCCAGAATATGGTTCCCGTCTGAGCCTTTTTCGTTGCGTGTGAGGTCGATCAGGCAATCGCGTGAATTCCACTCTGCGCCATCGGCATCCCGGTACATCACATAGCCATCCACCGCATTGGCAAGCACGTCGGGCTCACCAGTGGTGCCAATAATAATGGAATCCGACTGGAAAGCGCCAAAAGTGAAGGTCAAGAGCGTGCCCGAAACCGCTGCCGCACAGCCATGGGTGTCGTCCCAATCGATGGTCTTGTTGACCTCACCGGTCAAGCTTCCTCTCAACGAGCAACCATCGGCTGAGTCCGACGAATCGTCGCCGCAACCCGCAAAAATAATCAGGGAAAAAATGAGAATATATTTCATAGTGGTAACGCTTAACAGGGTACCAAGAGAGTCGACGTCACCTTTGGCGCTTTGACCATCAACGGCGGCACAGCCTCAATCGGCGGCGTGATAACGAGCTTATGATCTTTGCAGCCCAGGAAAAAGACGCTCAACGCCAGAACATGTTGTGGATGAAATAGTTTCATTACTTATCTGGTCTGAAGACGCCCAAAGTCTATAAGTAGGATGAAATCAACTACTTCTCAAGTCGCAGAACGTGATTGGCTCGAACGAAATGGGCGATGCACGCGACGCCAAGACCCGCCAGGAGTGCCATCCAAACGCCCACTGCAGAGCTGTTTTGGTAGGCCCACACCAGCGTGGCGAGACCGACCCCCCAGAACGCCAGCGTGGTAGCAATCAGAGCGTATCGAGCCTCGCGCAGACCTCGCAACGTCCCCATTCCGACCACTTGGAATCCATCAAAAAGCTGGAAAAACCCAGCGATGACCAGGAGCTGCACAGCCATGACCTCGACCTTGCCTTCCTGCCCGTAAAGGCTGGCGATGAAGCTCGCGCCAAAGATGAAAACAAGACCGGTCAGCGACTGCAATACCGCCGTAATAATCAGGCTCGCCTTCCACGCATTTCGCGCGCCAACACGGTCGTTATTGCCAAGATGCTGCGCGATTCGAATGCTCACGGCGAACGAGAGGCCAAGCGGAATCATGAAGATCAATGACGCAGCGTTCAGGGCCACCTGATGCGCCGCCAGCTCGACCTCTCCGATACGCCCCATCACAAACGTGGTTGTGGCGAAAAAGCCCATCTCAGTCGCAATGGCGCCGCCAAACGGGACACCGAGCCAGATGATTTCTTTGAGCCCTGGCCAATCGGGGCGCACGGGCCACCTGAAAATTTCGTACTCACGGTACCGAGCTCGGGTCGCAACGTAGGCAATCAACACGACAACGCTCAGCCATGTTAGCGACGCGGTCGCATATCCGGCGCCCGCGACGCCCAGAGGGGGAAAGGGTCCAGCGCCAAAAATCAGCGCATAATCGAGCGGGATATTGAGCAACGCGATCGCCGCCGCAATCACAACCGAGGGCATCGAATCGCCCGTTCCTTCGCAGAAATTTCGAAACGATAGGAACGTAAGTTGTGCCGGAACGGTCCAAATCATCGCCTTCAGGTATTCTGCAGCGATAGCGCTTGGGCCAGGCAGCTGGCCAATCGCGAGCAAGAACTCCTCGGCAAAGAGCAACCCGGTCGCCAAAATCAATGTGATTACGGCCGAGAGCAAGAGCGACTGACGCAAATAGTGGCCGGCACGACGATGCTCTTTTGCGCCGTTCTCTTTGGACACCAACACGCTAAGCGCGCCCATCAACCCCACGATAACGATCACAACCAGGCTGTAAAAAGAGCCCGCAAGCGCGAGTCCGCCAAGGGCTTCCTTACCCAGGCGTCCGACCATAATATTATCGACCACCACCATCACGATGCTCAGGAACTGAGCGCCCATGATGGGAACGGCGAGTCGGAGAGTTTGTTTAATTTCGGTTCGTAAAGGCATAGCGGGCGGAAGATGCCCGTATGGTGCAGGGGATTCAAGCCTCTTCGATGCGATTGCTCAACAAAGACGCACAGGCCAACACAAGCCCCACGAACCAAACGAAAGGAAGCTCCGAAACGGCGACCTCGAAATCAAGGCGCAGCGCACCAAGCGCGAGACTAGAACTCGGCGTTCATTGTCAGGACACCAAAGGGCACAAAGTCATCGCTTGTGCCTCCGATCTTTTGCCAACCAGGCAACCATGTCACGCCATTAACAGCAGGTCAGCCATATCGCCCCGTAAACTCGAAAATTTCGGAAATCCCGTTGTTGCGCTAAAGTGGTGGCCCCAAACTTCAAACACGGTTGAGATATTCATGTCCTTTTTAAGCAAGTCACTTCTTGTCGTTGGTCTTTTCGGTGCCGCTGCCTGTGGCGACTCATCGACAAAGACGGAGTCCCCTTCAAACAACGCGACAAATAACACGACAAACAACGCGACAAATAACACGACAAATAACGCGACAAACAACGCGACAAATAACGCGACAAATAATACGACAAACAACGCGACTACCGCGGAATGTGAGGTTGCGGCTGATTGCGACGACGGAAATATCTGTACCGTCAATGCATGCGAAAACGGAGTCTGTGTGGCTACCGATGACGACACGGCGACGTGTGACGACGGCGATGCATGCACAACGACTGACACCTGCGCCTCGGGGGTTTGTGTTGGCAACGATCCGATTCAGTGCGCCGCCAGCGACCAATGCCACGGCGCAGGAACCTGCGATTCAGCCACTGGAGAATGTTCAGATCCTGAGCTTGCCGATGGAGCTGCTTGTGATGATTCCGACGAGTGCACAACGTCTGATATTTGTCAGGCAGGAGCCTGTACAGCTGGCGCTCCCGTTGAATGTGTTGCGGTCGACCAATGCCATGAGGCAGGGACCTGTGATTCAGCCACCGGGGCGTGTTCAACCCCCGAACTCCCAGATGGAACGACATGCGATGACGGCGATGCTTGCACCGCAACCGACCAGTGCGAGTCCGGCACTTGCAGCGGCAATGACCCCGTTCAATGTGTCGCCATGGACCAATGCCATGACGTGGGAACCTGTGACCCGAACTCCGGACTTTGCTCAAACCCGACTCTCGCGGATGGTTCGGCATGTAACGATGCCAACGCATGCACGATGATCGATGCATGTCTTGCGGGTGCGTGCGTTGGAGACGATCCTGTTATTTGCTCAGCGCCAACGGAGTGTTACGACGTCGGTGTCTGCAGTCCAGCCGATGGCATGTGCTCTCAGCCGGTCAAGCCCGACGGCACAGCCTGCGGAGTCGACGGCACCTGTCTGGTTGGCGGCTGCGTTGAATTGCTTGCATTCCAAGATTTCGAACTCACAACAAATCCGAAAAACTGGGGATTCACACCAAATCCCGCGATAACGTACGAGCAAGGAGATTCATCGGCGAGTGCTGAACCACCGAATAGCCCGCTTGGGATTGGGTCGTCGCGGGCTTGGAGCACCACGCGGGAGGGCGGAGGTGTCTTGGTAGAATTTGATAATGTTTTGTTGCGACCTGGCCTAGGCGCGACGCTGAGCTTCAAACTTGCTGCAATGAACCTCAACAGTTCTAACGGCGGCCCTGATAATCTAGATTACGTCCTTGTCGAAATCAGCACAGACGGCGGCGCGACATACTACAGTCGGGTTCGAATTCGTGGAGCCCTTAACAATAACTCGACATGGTCATACGCCGCTGCCACAACCGCTGCAGTCAACTACCTGCCTCAGGTCGAAGAACTTTTTCAACCAACTAACTCTGGATCGCAAGAGGTCGACGGGATCTCCACCGTCGAGATCACGTTCCCAAATACCGTGACCCAAGTCCGAGTCCGCATCACTCCTCGGTCAAGCACGTCATCCGACACATGGCTTATCGACGACCTCAAGCTCATTTCCGAATGACCTAAAAATCAGTGCGTCGACGTGAATAGGCCACGCATTGGCGGGTTGCTCAAGATCATGGCCACGCCACAAAGCAGCGACGCCTTCGATGATTTCGTAAGGGAAACCCGCGAAATGCTTGAGCCAAAATTGAAGGAAGTCCCCATCAACGATGATAATACCGGTGAGGAGTTCACCGGCTTTTACGCCGGTTCGATGGCCTCTAGCCAGCGCTCACGCTCGGCATCGGGAATCAGTGGGTACCCAAGAGATTTACGCTTCTGCACAAATGCCTCGGCAATTCCTCGTGCCAAATTTCGAATTCGACCAATATATTTCTGGCGTTCCGACACGCTGATGGCGCCGCTGGCGTCCAGGGTGTTGAACGTGTGATTGGCGCGCAGAATATAGTCATAAGCTGGTAGCGGAAGGTCGAGCGCCATCAGACGTTTGGCCTCGCTTTCCAGCTCGTCGAACCATTTAAAATAGAGCTCGGTATTTACGTGCTCAAAATTAAACGTTGAAAACTCAACCTCTTCCTGATGGCGAATCTGGCCGTAAGTCACGCCCGGCGCCCACTCAAGGTCGTACACGCTGTCGACGTCTTGCAGGAACATCGCGATGCGCTCCATGCCGTAGGTGATTTCGGCCGCGACACGCTCGAGCTCGATGCCACCGACTTGCTGGAAATACGTAAACTGCGTGGCTTCCATGCCGTCGATCCAGACTTCCCAACCAAGGCCCCAGGCGCCCAGAGTCGGCTGTTCCCAGTCGTCCTCGACCAATCGCAGGTCGTGTTCAAGCGGATCGATACCCAGCACACGAAGGCTCTCAAAATAGAGGTCCAACACGTTGTCGGGGCTCGGCTTTAAAAGAACCTGGAACTGAAAATACGAACCCAAACGATTTGGGTTTTCGCCGTAACGACCATCGGTCGGACGGCGGCAGGGCTCGACGTAAGCGACATTCCACGGCTCTGGTCCAAGTGAGCGAAGGAAGGTCGCAGCGTTTGCGGTTCCGGCGCCTTTTTCGATGTCCCAGGGCTGCTGAAGAACGCAGCCATAATCAGCCCAGAATTTCTGGAGCCGCAAAATCTGCTCTTGAAACGTAATGCCTTTCATGACCACTCCAATTAACTGATCGCGGAAATGTCAGCGACGTTTTTAAATAATTTCTCGAGACCAAAAAGAAGCGCCAGGCGATTCTTTTTAAGGTCTTCATCATCGACCATGACCATCACGCCATCGAAGAACCCGTCGACGGGTCCTTTAAGGCCAATCAAGGTCTGGCAGGCACCATCCCAATCACGAGCCTTAAGCGCGCCGGCCATCGCCGTCTGTGCGCTCTGATAGGCCTCGTAAAGGGCTTTTTCTGCCGGCTCGACCAGCTTGGCGACGTTCGGCTCACCTTCTGCGTCACCTGCCTGCTTGCGCAGGATATTGACGACGCGTTTGAAGCCTTGAGCCAGCGGCTCAAAATCAGGTTCGTTACGCAATTTGGCGAGCGCCTCGACGCGGTCGGTCACGCTCAACACGTCGTTCAGGCCAACAGCCAATACGGCTTCGACCACGTCTGCTGGATGAACCAGCGCCAACTGGTGTTTCAGGCGAGTACCGATGAAGTCCAGAACCTGCGCCTGAAGCTCGGTGCCGGTGACCTTCAATTTGCCTGGATCGAGCGTTTCATAGGAATCCGCAGCAACCTGAATCAATGCTTGCAGGCTCACCGAATACCCACGTGACTGAACGACGCGAATCACACCAAGTGCGGCGCGACGCAGAGCGTAAGGGTCAGCGGCACTTGTCGGAACCAGGCCGATACCAAAACAACCCACAAGCGCGTCCAGCTTTTCAGCCAGGGCGAGGCTTGCGCCAGCGTCGGTGGTCGGGAGCTCGTCGGCTGCACCACGAGGCAAATACTGTTCGTAGATCGCCGTGGCCACTTCTGCCGACTCGCCGGCTTTAAGCGCATAGGCACGGCCCATCACGCCTTGAAGGTCGGTGAACTCGTTCACAAGCCCGGTCACAAGGTCGGCCTTGGCCAAGAACCCTGCACGACGAGCGGCTTCCACCGTAGTTTCCGAAGCGCCAATGCGCTCGGCGATATGAGCAGCGGTCAACGAAAGTCGCGCACAACGCTCCTTCACCGTCCCGATCTGCTTAAGCCAAACGACCTCGCCAAGCTTATCGACGTACGTTTCAAGCGGAACGCGAAGGTCTTGGTCCCAAAAGAAGCGCGCATCGTCCAGGCGAGCTTTCAGCACGCGTAGATTGCCGGCGGCGACGACGGCTGGGTCGCGAACGGGCGTGTTGTAGACAACGGCACACGAGTTCACGAGCTTGCCGTCTGCATCGACCATCGCAAAATAACGTTGGTGCGAGCGCATCGAAGAGATCAAAACCTCTTGCGGCAATTCCAGATAAGACGCGTCGAAGTTCACCAAAACCACGTAGGGTTTTTCGACCAGATGCACGACCTCGTCGACCAATGCTTGGTCGTCCAATACCGAGACACCGGGTTTGTCGGAAACCGTCGAAAGCCCTTCATTGATGATCTTGCGGCGTTCGGCCTGGTCGACCGTCACAAACGCGGCATCAAGTGATTTCAGGTAACCCGCAATCGTATGGACTTCGATGGCCGCCGGAGCCGCAAATCGATGCCCAAAGGTCGTGCAACCACTCTTGACGCTGGCCCACTCAAAATCGATGACTTCGTCGTTGTACACAGCCACAAACCAGCGGACCGGCCGAGCAAAGGTGGTGCGCAAGTCGCCCCATCGCATCGATTTGGGAAACGAAAATCCCTTCACCAGCGATTCCAGCAGGCCGCCAAGCAACGCCTTGGTCTCTCCGCCCTTTTCAAAAACCTTCGCAGCGATGTACTCGCCTTTCTCGGTCTTGACGGTGTAGAGCGCCGAAACCTCGACTCCCTGCCCGCGTGCGAAGCCTTCTGCCGCCTTGGTAGGTTGGCCATCACGAAACGCAGCCGCCACAGGCGGGCCGGTTCGGACCTCTTCCAAGTCGCTCTGCTGTGCGCCGAGCTTGTCGACCAACAACACAAATCGACGTGGCGTCGCCAAGGCGCGCACTTCGCCGACCTCAATCCTTGAAGCCGCGCAGGCCTCCTGAAAACGACGTTTTAAGTCGGCCAGGGCCGGCTCGACAAAGCGGGCTGGAATGTCTTCACAGCCGATTTCGAAGATAAATTCGTGGGTACTCATGGGGCCTCGTTCGCGGGTCACGAGGGCGGGTTATAGTGCACAGGCTCTTGGTCAGCAAGCAGTGAGCGGTGAGCGGTTGGCGGTGTGCTTGGCTTAGCCTAATTGCTCAACGTACTCTTGAACGAATTCCGGTCGGTCTCGCAACATCATCAAAAGCAGTTTGGTGGGTTTTTCTGGTTGTCGTTGCCCTTGCTCCCATCCCCGTAAAGTGGACAGAGAAAAGCCAAAGAGTTCAGCGAATTCTTTCTGCGTCTTGTTCAGACTTTGTCGAATGGCCTTCACGTCCACTTTAGTTTCCGCGATGACGGTCTTCACGGTTGTCTTAGAGCCTTTTTTATTGCCCTTCATGTAGTCGACGGCCTGTTGCATCCCCTGGATGATTTGGTCTCCAATATCGTCAGTCATCTTGCGCTCCATAATGCTGTAATTCTTTGGACAATTTGTTCAATTGGTTCGTCTGACTCTGAGTCAAAGAATCCTTTTGAGTTTTCGAATAAACCAGAATCAAAAAGATCAGGTCTTCGCGATTCAAAAAGTAGTAGAAGACACGCACGCCACCACTCTTGCCCGTGCCTTCTCGCTGGTAGCGGACTTTCCGCACACCACCGGATCCCCTAAGGACAGTGCCCGCGTACGGTCGGCTTGCAATGAATTCCAAAAACTCATCGTTTTCTTCCTCAGTCCAAGTCCTCTCTTTAGATTTGAGGTAACTTTCGAGCTCAACAATGGTCAAAAGTTTTTGTTCATCTTCCATACGATAATGTACCTCAATGAGTCACCTTAATCAAGTTCGAATTAGTTGTCTTCTATTTGACAATCGACCGGTCATATTCGTACACCCGCTCGGCCGCGTGGACGAGGCCGATGGCCTATCGCAGGTGCTTCGCGATTATGGCGTACGAGTCATATTTTCCAAGAATCAATTCTATTTTGCGAGTACATAAAATGACCATCAAAGCCTTTGGAGCCCATGCGGGCAACCTGCCTCTCGAAGCACTCGACATCAACCGGCGCGCACCAGGCGAACACGATGTGCAGATCGACATCGCTTTTTGTGGCGTGTGTCACTCGGATATTCATCAGGTGCGCGCTGAGTGGGCGGGAACCAAATTTCCCTGCGTACCGGGCCACGAGATTGTCGGTCGCGTGTCCGCCTTGGGCTCGCACGTATCAGGATTCAAAGTCGGTGACTTGGTGGGCGTTGGCTGCATCGTCGATAGCTGCAAGCACTGCGACGATTGCGAAGAAGGGTTAGAAAATTATTGCGATCATATGGTCGGCACCTACAACGGCCCGACCCCCGACGCGCCCGGCCACACTCTGGGTGGATATTCGCAACAAATCGTCGTGCACGAACGTTATGTGCTGCGTATCCGCCACCCCGAGGCGCAATTGTCGGCCGTCGCCCCGCTGCTCTGCGCAGGCATCACGACCTACTCGCCACTTCGGCATTGGAATGTTGGGCCTGGCAAAAAGGTGGGTATCGTCGGCATCGGCGGTTTGGGCCATATGGGCCTCAAATTAGCGCACGCGATGGGAGCGCACGTGGTCGCCTTCACCACGTCCGAATCCAAGCGCGAAGAGGCCAAAACACTGGGTGCAGACGAGGTCGTGCTCTCTCGCAATCCTGATGAAATGGCCAAACACACCAAAAGCTTCGACTTTATTTTGAACACGGTCGCGGCGCCGCATGATTTGGATGCTTTTTTAAACCTGCTTAAACGCGACGGCACTATGACTTTGGTTGGTGCACCGGCTTCGCCTCATCCCTCACCCCAAGTGTTCGCCTTGATCATGAAGCGCCGCAGCCTTGCTGGTTCGTTGATTGGTGGCATTCCTGAGACGCAGGAGATGCTCGATTTCTGCGCCGAACACGGCATCGTTTCCGACATCGAAATGATTCAGGCCGACGAGATCAATGAAGCCTATGAGCGCATGCTCAAGGGTGATGTGAAGTATCGGTTTGTCATCGACTGCGCCAGTCTGGCCGAATAGCCGGCACGTCGTCGCGTAGTAAACAAAACCATGCGTTGGTAAGGTGGGGCGATGATCGACCTAAACGAACAGCCTTACCGTGAGTACGTCGAGCTTCTTCGGGAGCTCCGTCGAGATGAAGCCATTCGTGATTGGGTGGCCTTCAATAAGGTCGTTGCCGACGGTCGCGGCACACACGATGCGAACCAGCAGGAGCGCGCGCGCGTCGCGTACGTGCTGCACCTTGACCCAAGCGATGACCTCGACCTCGTGCGATTTCTGCTGGACCAAGAGATTGCCGCACGGTGCGCGGACAGCTTCCAAGGTGCGGGCGACGTGCTGACGATGTTGTCGCTGCGGTTGTTGGAGCTAAGCGATGGGGACCCCGACGATATCTGGCGCTTCTGGTCGGCAAAATGTGCGAATTTCGACACCCTCGCCGGCGGTTACCACATTGAGTTCGTCTTCGCTCAACGACCGCTGGATGAAATTCGGCAGGTCGTGCAGGAACGAGGGACCAAAAAAAACGCAGCATTCCTGGACAAGTACGACGCCCTGGCCATCGTGTTAGAATTGCCAAAATGGCGCGCTCGGCTCGCCAGGAACTACCCGAAGACCGTGGCGGACTTCACGCATCACCACGCCGCCGATTACGCCGAGCTTTTCGGCGACACCGAAGCGTACGAGCACCACAGCTTGCAGCTCGTCGAGACCTCTCAAGACCGCGCGAATCTGTGTCGCCGACTTGAGCGATTTGAGGCCGCAGTGGACCACTGGCGCCTTGCCGCCAACGAAGCCACCACCGACTGGGATCGCGCGTCGATGCTGCAGCGCCTTATCACCGACGCGGCGCGAGTCCCGCTTAATGTGCTGGACGACGTCAGACGGCTCGACGCGTTGCGTAGCAACATTCCCGAGTGGAACGGCATCGGGCTTGGCCGAATGGCTACACAGTCGTGTTATGAGCTCGCAGCGGCCACCACAGATTCCGTCGCAGGTCGTGTCATCTGGGAAATGGCCGAACGGTGGCGGCACGACCTTTCAAGCTTCACCTTCGTAGGCCTGCAGGCCGCTGTGGAAGCCGCGGAAAAATGGGGCGAGCCCCACGCGCAGGAGGAGCTGCGGGAAGCTGCGCGCGCAGAACGGGCACGCATTGACCAAATGATGGGCTAGCAACGCATATCAGCCGAGATGAAGGGGTTTCCATGACCACATCAAAAAGACGGGCGCATCCATATTGGTGTCTTGCAATTCTATTGGTTGCAAGTGCTTCAGCTTTCGCTTGCGGCACCTCAATGCGTTACACAAATGAAGTTGAATTGTTTTTTGTATCTGACGACCATGTTGCCGTTCCACGACGCTGACGCCTTAAATGACAATTTATTTTCGGTCTTGAAACCAAGACTGAACGCGTTTAAAAATAAACACGTTCAAAAAAAGGGTCACCGATGGCAAAACGTCGAATATTGGTCTGTGGTTGCGGCATCGCCGGCTTAACGGCCGCACAGGGCCTGACCAAAGACGGTCATGAAGTCATCTTGGTCGAGCAGGTACGCGAGTTTGGCGCCGTGGGCGCGGGCATCGTGCTGCAGGCCAATGCGTTGACGTCCCTGGACGCATTAGGGATCGGTGAACGCGTTCGCGCGGCCGGCCATCGGCCTCCAAACGGTGGAATCATGGCGGACTCAGGCGCTAGGCTTGTTCATTTTGATGCGGCTCAGATGGTCGTGCATCCGGTCGTCTCTGACACATTCGCGTTCTATCGTCCGGACCTGCACGAAGCATTGGCACATGGACTCGACGTGAAGACGCACTTAGGCACGACCGTGACGCATTTTGATGACGAAGGCCGTGTCAGCTTGAGCGATGGCACCGAGCTTAAGGTGGACCTGATTATTGGGGCAGATGGCATCCACAGCACAATTCGCTCACAGCTGAATTTAAGCCAACAAATCGACTACGCAGGTTACACGTGCTGGCGAGTGGTTTGCGAAAACCGCATCGGCCTCAGCGAGGTTTTGGAGGTTTGGGGCCGAGGAAAACGGATTGGGTTGGTGCCATTGACCCAGAATCGCATCTACGCGTTTCTTGTCGCCGACGCGGCCCCCGACGGCCAAGACAACCCAGCAGACGATGCGCGCACGGTTTTGGGTGACCTCTTCGCCGAGTTCCACGGCGCGGCTGGCGAATTCCTGAAAACACTGGGCGACGACAAATTAATGCGCCACGACATCAACGAACAACACGATATCGAGTGGGGTCGCGGCAACGCTGTTTTGATCGGTGATGCGGCGCATGCAATGACCCCAAATATGGGCCAAGGCGCCGCGCAATCCATCGAGGATGCCATCGCGCTCGCCGTGGTATTGCGCGGGGATCCCTCGGACGTTCCGGCCGCTTTGCAGGCCGCACGAGACGCCCGGGTTCGGGGCATCAAGACACAAAGTCGACGCATCGGCGCCGTCGCGCAGTGGCATAACCCCGTGGCATGCTGGGTCCGTAACGGCCTGGCGAAGATGACCCCCGGCTCCTTGGGCGTCATCGAGAAGATGCTGAAGCCAGGCATTGCTCAGGCCGAAACCTATGCACAGGACATGCGATAATGGGGTTGCGAGAAGACGCTAAAAACCAGAAATGGCAACGTATTCGAGAGGCCGCCTCCGACCAATTTGCGCGGCTTGGTTATGATGGGGCCACTATTCGGAGCATCGCGGCACAGGCGAGCGTGTCGCCAGCGACGGTATTGGTCTATGCGAGCTCCAAGGAGGCCTTGCTGCATGAAATCTGGCGCGAAGACACGATGCCAGTCGTCGAGGCCGCGCTGGCAAATGCACAAATATTGGAACCTGGGCTAGATCGAATCGTCGACATCTTTTGGACATTGATTGAACATTACGCCAGCCACCGCGAGCTCGCGCGCATCATCGTACCGCAGCTGCCTGTGCTGCAAGGCGAAGCCTTGGCGGCCCATTTACCGCTATTGCAGCAGTTCGTAGGTGGGCTCGAGGCATTGGTCTCCCAGATGGAATTACCGACGGGGATGCAGGCGAAAGACGCCGTACGCTTAGCATTCAGCCTCTACTACGCGTGCCTTTTAAGCGCGATTGCGCCACTTGGGTTTTCGGCCACGCGGGAAAGTTTAGCTGCGGATTTGGCTTGGCTCTTGGCGCCGCGAAAATGAAATTTGTGAAAACTATTGAAAGCGGCCTAGACGGCTATTCGTAAACAAATCTCGGCGTTCCCTGGAACACATCTTCTTAAATCGCCTCAAACGCCTCGTGATGCACTGCCTGAAAGAGCTGTTCGAGCTCAAAGTAGGCTCCGGGCGGCTGGGAGCGTAAATGATCTTGATAAAATACGAGGAATTCTCCCGATGCATTGTGTCTTCGCCACAACTCATGACCAAGAGTGCGACGAAAAGGAAAAAATGATTCATGGGATGCGTCATTTAAGGATCTGAAACTTTCACGTTCAATGGTCTCATTATCGCGGCTTAACCACTTACTGAGTTGAACCCGAGAATATTAAGGAAGCGTGATAATCGCCTGTTGTCGAGCCCCCAACGAAGAAGTGTCGACGATCAACCGACCGTCGTTGGTCACCCGCGGATGCAGGTCGACGCGAAATTCCCCAACAAAGGCCGGGCCTGCCTCAAAGACCTGAAGCACTCGAGCAGAGTCAAACTCCGGGTCGTACTGAAATAGTGTCTGATATCCGTCGAATACATAGGTGTCCGAAACCATAATATGGGACTGGTCACCACGTAAGAAGCTCTGATGACCATCACGGCCGAAGCCAAGAAGCGGCGTATGGGAGCCGTCTTCTTTAAAAGTCGTGTATCCGCCATATGTGGCCGAATAGATGACCAATGTTTCATCGTCTGTCCAAACGTAATGAGACAGGTTCCTAGCCGCGGAAACGAGCTTCAGGTCGCTTCCGTCGATGCCGATCGAAAAGACCCGTGTCCGAAACCCACCATCGAGCCATCGATGCATAAACATCAAGCGGTTTCCCGAGGGATTGAACTGCAAACAATTAAAATAATGTTTTTTACCTTCACCGGAATACCCACTACTTTCGACCTCAGAAATCTCCTTCAGATTGGCGATGTCATTCACTTCGCCCGTGTCCAAGTTCATGGTGTAAATCGTTGATTCTTCGGGCGCGAGCACATCTTTATGGGGGTCGGGAATTCCGGCATAACCATAACCACGGCGGGTGTCCTCGATCCGGCCAAAATCTGTTCCCACGGCCAAAAGCCCGTCGGCAGAAATGTGGTAGATCGGGCGAGGCAAAGTGCGTGTCTCTCCGGTGATCAGATTATGCAATCGAGTCACAAACCGGGGTGTTGGTGAGTCCTCACGATCGTTCCAAATGACCTCATCAGGATGTCCCGGGCGCCATTGAAGCATTGAGCCTTGCTGCCAATTCCATGCGAACGTTTGGGCTATCACGTGCCAGGAATCGTCTCGAAGGTCGAAATAGCCGACCTCGCGTTGGTCCCGAGGTTGTGGGCTTTTATTCTCGGTGCCAGGCTCGCCACGCAACGCGAGCATTAGGTTGCCCGTCGAGTCGATCTGCTGCTTATCGTAATACCCAAACCACGTGTATCCCACCGGCGGTTTGATGAAACGGCGCTGAGCAAGCGGGGCTACCGGACTTACGCCAATCTGGTCGACCATTTCGTCGATCCCGCCAAGTCGCGGCAAAATACTGGGCGCACCGATTTCGGCATCAATAAAAAGTCTGGGATCTCCGGTCCGGGCTCCAACCGTGACAGATGCAGAAGGTTGATTGATGGCCTCTGGGATGGACTTGGTGTAGGCGTTTATTTCCTCCCCATTGATGAAGAATTGCACAGTCGAGCCGCCCCGAAAGTGGGCACCTACGACCACCACCTCGTTCAAGGGAACGGAGCGATGCGCCCTGAACGTTCGATAATCGCGACCATCCGTGGATAACACCAGATATGGACGCTGCAGTTCATCGATCCCAAGTTCCCACGATCGATTTGCAGACCCAATATCCCAATCTGAGACCAGCGGTCGATTTGATCGAGGCCTCACCCGAAGCTGAAACGGCACGCTGACCGTGAACTCCTCAGGCTGAGCTTCAGACGACACTTCTCCCCACTCAGTCGCGTCTTTCCATTCCTCTGGCACTTTGATTGGAACTTCTTCGATGGGCTCTTCTCCGATCGGGACTTCTTCGATCGGCACCTCTTCGATCGGCACCTCTTCGACTGGAACTTCTTCATCGGGCGACCGCGAATCACCACACGCCACCGCAAGGGCTGAAACCAGACCCATCAAAATCCATTTTCTCATCTCGCCCCCCAAAGCAGGTGCTAGTTCAACTCACCGAAACTCAAGCATCACCGGGCAAATCAAGAACTTTGCGCGGAATGGACGTGAAACGTACCAGATTCCCAACCGGCAAACCCTAGAAATTCATCCGGCGTCTCGACGCTGATATGTTCGTTATTAAATGCCTTACGAAATTTTTCGGCACAGCAGTCAGGATCACGAGTTTTTCGTATATCGTCGACATTATCTGGGTGGTCCGCCGAAATTGGAATTGCTGATCCATGTCCGACTCATCAAATATTCCAAATAATCATCGTCGAACTCCAACTCAATCTCTTGAAAAACCCAATCTTCGTAACCACGATCATGAACCAGAACGCCATCCCCCACTAAATCCACCTCGCCCAGCGGAAATGACTCATCAGCGGGTTGTCCAAGCTCGGCGCATGCGGAGTTTGGAAATTCATCGGCAATGGGTGTTGGGTCGCTACGGAGCTTCGGCCATAAATATTCTACTGACCGCAGTTGAGCATAATCCACCGGGCGTGATGGGTAGTCTGACTCACGCCAAACCAAGAAATCAGACTGGTCAGACATGAACCTTTTGACATTGAAGGCCTGTGTCGCCGTCGTGCGCCAGATACCTGGTTCAAGCTTTTCGACCAAGATCTGCCTAGCATTCGGACTGTAATCCCCAAAGTCGATTATTGCTGCTTTAGTGAATGGACCACGCGTCACATCACACTGATTCTGACTTTGACGTCCTTCAACATCTGTAAAGCGAAAGAATCCTAAAAACCCAACCCCATAAAATGGACCGGCCTTACCCAATAATGTCGAGTCGTCTTCGGCTTCCTCGGTACGCCCTAGATATGTGCTCCAGACCAAATACTGGTCGGTCTCGCAACGATTGCAAATACTTGCTGTTGTCTCCCAAGCGTGAGCGATGGCGTCGCTTGTGGGGTCGGGGACCTCGAATCTCATTTTCGCCGAATATACACCGCAACCAGCTATATTTTGCATCTGAAGCACATAGTCATCGCCGTCACGCGACCATTCGTAGCCAGGCTCGGAGACCTCTTCGCAGCGATTTCCAAACTGTGAGTAGGTGCCATCCGTCCAGTTCTGTGAGGTGTTGGTCAATTCCTCGGCTGTACACGCCGTAAGCACGACTATTAATCCCGTGAAGATGGCGCGATTCATTGGCAACCACACTTCATGCCAGTGAAAACCAGAGTCTCATCGCTCACCTGAGATTCCATTGTAGCGTCTGGAATTCGATCACACGCTAGGGCCGCGCCGCCTGTCTCACCATATTGCGCCTCACCATAAATCAGACCCAGAATGAGGTCTTGATAAGCAGCACACTCTTTTCCGTCGCTATCGCAAACATCATTGCAAGTCATGCGCTCACTCACCTCGATGAAGCTGATGTGAGGATCCATATCGACAACATCATCCAGCATATCGGCTTCACGCGTTGCGTCCTGGCCAGCGTCTGATTGCGCGTCAACCGTCGCGTCGGCCAATGTGCTCATATCAGCTTCGACCGATTTGGATTCGTCTGAACCACATCCAGCCAGAACCCAAAAAATTATAAGTATTGTTAATTTCATCTCGCCCCCTGTTTTCTTCGAAAACCCAAAACAAAACAAAATCCATCACGGACTAAATCGACCAAAAGAGCCGCGAATTGGTTTTCCGTTAACAAACGCACAGATTTTAGGTTGAGCAAGACCAGTGCCACCTTCCCACTGGCACGGAGGACGAGCGGCTAACTGGATTTTTGCATCGTGTTCAGTTTGGAATGCTTCAAGAACGCATATCGAAATACCCTAAAGCCTAATTCAACCTTCACGCCTCCATGCACGCCATCTTTTTGACTTCTGACGCATGATCGTTAAGGCTTGTCTCGGATAAACTGATACTTCGGCGAATATATTAAACGTGGCACAAGATGCGAACCCACTTTGGCCCGACCACGTTCGCGACACGTTGCGTGATTTAGCCGACAGAGTTGGCCATGGCATTCATTAGAACATCTACACTGGGACCCCATCCAAGCGACGACCAGTTAACGCGGGATATGGTCGGGATTGGACTCGGTTTTGCCGGCGAATCAAATACCGCCGCTGCAATCGAGGAAACACTGATTTATGCCTCGGAACTGGGCATGGAGGCGCACGGCCTTAGGGTTCTGTCGGTTTTGACAACCTGGCTTGGAGTGCATCACGCCCATATCAATGCCGACCGCCTGATACGATGTGTGGACGAGCATCCATCAAGTCGCGTGCATGCCTATTGGGCCGCCATTGCGACCTGGCTTGAAAAGGACCGACGGTTCGCTCGCCTTACCAAAACCTACGTTGATGAACCGGTTGATGTGTTGGCGACGGGGACGGCATTCCAAATGGCGCGTCGTGGCAAAGACGAACGGTTTGCTGGCTCTTCGTTACGGGTTCCCGCTGGAACGCTTCGTGACCGTGAAAGCGATGTGACGTCACCAAGCGTCTTGGCCAAACGACATGCCGGGTATCGAAATCGTGTTTTGATGGGTCCTACCTGGCGCGCTGACGTTTGGACAGTACTCGAACAACACCCCAATCTGACGGTGGCTGAGGTCGCTCGACGCGCGGGAACATCGTTCGCGACTGCCTGGCAGGTGGTTCAGGACTTCAGGGTGCTCTCTGCCGGGTCCGATTAGTAATCGCGATGACTTTCGATAAGCGGATCGAGGAACCGAAGTGCGGCAGCGGCGGCTTCCGGATGGTCCATAACGAGGGTGTGAACGGCATCGACGACAAGATGCTCGGACATCGAAGACAGCTTGGTCTCCTCGACGGCCACGACGCCATCGTCGTCTCCGGCGAGCAGTGGGTTCAGGCCGGTTCCGGGGCGCAGACGGCCGGCGATGATCATCACGGGTACTGACGGCTCGGCGTACCGCGGCATATCGGCGATCTCGACCCCGGCGGGACCCAAAACGCCCCCAAAAACGGTTGGCACACTGCCCGCCAAGATTCGGGCAAGCGCCGATCCTTGGTTCGGTGGGGCCATCATGACGACGCGACCCAGCGTAAGCTTTTCTGGCCAGTGTGGGCTGGCAATCACCCCACGGGCGATAATGCCGCCCAAAGAATGTGTCACAAGGCTTACTCGGCGCGTGCCTTCAAGGTGATCGAGCACTTCCAGAACCTGCGCAACGTGCTCGTCGAGCGAACGCCTGGTGCTTGGGTAGTCGAGTCGAATTGTTCGATGCCCTGCTGCCTCGAGGGCCCGGCTCAAGCCGGCCAACGATCGACGAGTGCGACCAAGTCCATGAAGCAGAACCACGACATCAGCTGGAGATGCCTCAAGCTGTAGGGCATCCAGCTGCGCAAGGCACCGATCGATCGTGCCAAAGGCGTGCCGCCGGTCATTAGGATCGAGCAGCCGATGGTGGCCAGTGACCACGTTCTCTTGCACTCGCCACCCTTCGCGATAACGGCGATCGGCCCAGAGCTGGGCGCCGCCCATGGTGGGGATCTTGATGATGGCCATATAAAATCCTACTCGGCGTCGGGGCATTCAGCGCAAGTTAAATACGCATCCTCGAGTTCTTCTTTGATCGTTTCGGGCACCTTTTTGCTCGGCGTCGCCTTTGTGGCGCCCTTTTTAATCACGGAATATTCTAGTGATTCCGTAGGCCGGCAGAGGTCGTATTTTGCTGGGCCTGTGGGCAGCATTGCGACGTAGGTCGTTCCATCGAATAGCCGGACGGTGGCGCGTGGGCGAGTGGGATCGGTCATCGCAAAAAGAATATCGGGTCTACCGTCGACGTCGTAATCGGCGATATCTAGGTCCGTAAACAAATTGCCACCGTATTCGTCACACGCAGGATTGCCGGTCCCAAGCTGAGGGCCGGAGCTCCATAGAACCTCGGTCGAATCGCCCACCACTTTGGCCAACTCCAAGACCTGAACGACGGCGCCATCGCATTCATCGGAATCGGCAGACCGCGCCTCGCAAATATAGGCTGTGTAGGTTTCGCCGCCGTACTCAAAGCCCATAAAGCCGTGCCCATCGGGCGTAGTGACCTTGGACTCGGTCGGTCCCATGCTTCCCAATCCAAGATGTTTTCGCACCTCTGGAGAGTCGGTTGCGACCGAGCATTTCAACATGGGCTCCGCCGCCGTGTCCGCCTTCTTAAGTGGGGGAATGGCGTGCTCTGACGACTCCTCCAACGTGCCATTTTGTTCGACAGCCTGACCGTGATCCACCGCGACGTCCTTCGCTGATTCCGCAACCTGCCCTGAATCACCGGTTGTTGGAGCTGCGCTTGAAGCGCAAGACACGGTAAACGCGCAAACTAAAATTGAAAAACGTCGCATGGGGCCTCGTCGGGTAGGGGACGGTTAGTGATTATCACAAAGCGTAAACGCCATCCACGGCGGACCTGTACATCGTTTACCACTCGGCTGGTGAAAAGCTCGAGAATCTAATCTGCATATAAACGGGACGAGCCTTCACGCTTTTATGGGTCGCCGAAGTAGGGTTAGTATCTCGGAAACACCTGGCGACCTGGATTCGAGAACCGCATGAAATACGCCCTACTCCTTTCTGGGTTGCTCGCCGCTTGTGAGCCGCAACCCACGTCTGACGCGAGCGCGACAGACACCCAAACGATTCACCCCGGGGATCCTGTGACTCAAAAGCCCGTTGACCCAGACAAGAAGCGCCCTGTCCAGAGACCATCGAATGTTGATGAAGCCGCGGTGCCGTTCGAGCCCATTATGTTGGAAAACGAAGACCATCCGGCCGTTACCAAAATCATCTACACCGAGGCCAATGGTTCGCTGCCGCCTCCATCGCAGTATTCGAATGACTTTGAGTTGACGGCCAAGGATGCGCCAAACTTCCAAGCCCTGGTGGACGCGGCCCTGGATGACACCCGCGTCAATGATGCTGTCAGTCTGCGGGGGTACATGGTTTTGCAATTGAACGGCGATCCGCGGGCCGCACGGGTTCGCGCGGTCAGCGACAAGGACGTTCATCCCAAGGGGGGGCAGTCCAACACTGTCAAATTTGAGCTGAAAGATGGGCGCGAATTCGAAGTTTCAAATTACGCGGAGCGGTTGAGCGGCGCTGCATTGGATGATTTGAAGCAAGCTGCGCGGGCACAGGGTCAAAGCTCAGGACTACCGGAACGTCGTTGAATTTCGGAGCCTCGCAATTCCGAGCAATTAGCGTCTACATCAGCTCCAACCCCACTTAGAGGTCCATCGAAAAACGATGGCTATGCTAGCTTGCGGACAACTAATCCTTGAGGTTTCTGTGCATTTACGTTCATTTATCGCAACCTGTTTGGTTCTCACGCTTTTTGTCGGAACACCGGCCTTTGCGGCCGGCCCTCCGAATCCAACGGCAAGTTACCCGCCGTCGGTGACTCTGGTTCCGGTGGCTGCTGCAGACACGATCCAGCAGGTTTTGGACAGCCAAGGGGCGGTTCGACTTGAGGATGCCGACTACAGTTCCGCACCTGCCATCACGCTGCGATCAGGGCAGCAGCTCTATGGATTGGGCGCCTCGGGGCCCGTAATCACGATCGAGCCCGGCGCCAATGGCGTAGTCCTTTCAAATATCAGACCTGCGAGGCTAGAGTTTCCCGCTTCGAGTCTTGTCACCCACCATAACCTCTTTTTCGAGATCGGCGGCGACGTCGTGGCCATTGGGGCGACCCTGGAAGAGAACGTCTTTCTGGGCCTTGAAAACGGCACGATCCATATCGACAACACCAATGGGGGCTGGGCAAAAAATAATCGATTTATTCGAATCCGCGCCCATGCCTTGAAGCCTCTTCTGACGATGAAGGGAGATCCGCAGCTGCAGTCCACCGGGAACGTGTTCCTTTGGGGCAATCAGCTGACGCAACCCGAAGGCATGGTCGATATACGGTCCCAGGCGCAGGTGTCGTTTGTGGGATGGGATGACGAGGCTTACGCAGACATCACGACCGACCCAATTTACCGTTTTGAGGATATCGGCACTCTTCGCATGTGGAGCATGAACGGAGCGAGCACGACGACCACCATGCCGCTTTTCGATATCGATGCGACCGACTTGCTGATGGTTAACGTCACGATGATCAGCAGCCACCCCACCCGAATTGTGTTGCGACCTGGAGTCGAAAACGCGTTTTGGATGGATGCGGCCACACCGATGGAAGACCAGAATCCGACAGGTGTGCGGATCGGCTCCCGCACCGGGCAAAATAACAACACGGGCTCCTCGATGGATGATCACGGCGTCGCCCTGACGGGGCCACTGCCTGCGGATTCAGGAGCCGCACTTCATAGTTTATTCGACCGGCCGAGTGTTCCTTGGGAGCGACCTACCTTCGGCCCCGAGCCCGATCCTGCTGGCCCAGATTGGCGGCTCGCCCTGCCTACGGCCACAGATTCGACGGCGGCGATTCAGGCGCAGATCGATGCCAACGAGACCGTGGTGCTTGGACCTGGAGTTCATTACATCTCGGCTCCATTGAAATTCCATAGCGGCACCAAGATCATTGGCAGCGGCGTCGATGTCACCGCCATCGTGGCGTTGGACCCAAGCATCGACATGATCATTGATTCGGGGACGGAAAGTGGCACCCGAGCGCGCTTTCAGATCCTCGATTTAACGTTACAGGGCGGGACCAACGGCGTGCATTTATTTGCCGAAGGTGATTTTCGCCAATATTCGGTATTTCTGCTTTCGAATGTGGCGTTTCGGGACTTTTCGAATGCCGGCTTTTTCATCGACCAAATCTTCGGGTTAGACAACGGGTTATTGCACAACGTGGATTTCATCGGAAATAGCACGGGCTTCAAACAATACGTCGATCGCACGGCTGACCCCGCTGGAAGTAATAGCGGCTACATGGACAAGGTCACGTTCCACCATAATCGTTTTCTTCGAAACGGAATTGGTGCCGACCTCCCGGCCCATCGCGCAAATAATCTGGATTCATTTATTTCTTCGTTGTTTCAGGACAATACAGACCGCGCGGTTTTCGCTACGTCCGCCAACGACATGCAGTTGGTCAACAGTGATTTCATCAATAATGGCGGCACGCCGTCGGTGATGGGTGTGACCGACGTGATCAGTTGTTATTTCCGCTCCGACGAGCGTGGAATTGCCATGCTGGGAGGCCGTGAACTGCAAATCGAAGGGTCGCGTTTTGAAGCGGGCACGTCGACGACCGGCAAGGTTTTCGAGAATTCAGCGGACACATTTTTTGCGGCTAATAATGCCTGGGCAAACTTCTCGTTCGCTTTTATGGCGAACTCGACAAGTGACGGGATGGATCTGGGAAATATCCAATTCGGCGTGTTCATGAACAACGAACTCGGAGCCCGGCCGGACCTGAGCAAACCGTCGGTCTTCGCGTGGCAGGGGGACGTGACTGTTATCGTGGACGGCGCTGTGGAAGACCCCACGCCGCAATTGCTGACCGGTGTGAGCTTCGCCGAAGATACCGACCCCGATCTTGATGCCGGTACCGACTCCGACGCGGGCTTCAATCCTGGAGCAGACGCGGGACCGGGGACCACAGACGCGGGACCGGGGACCATAGACGCGGGCAACGATTTGGGCACCTCTGCGCAGATTCCTACCGGCGAAGATGACGGGTGCGGTTGCTCCTCGAGCGGCGACGCTGGCCTACCGTGGCTGGCGGTGTTTGGTCTTTTCTTCTTGGTGCGCCGTCGACGTTGAACGAGCGCCTCCGGCTCGCCGATTCACGCTGCGGTAGCATAAACACTTGAATAATTCCCTTCCGCATTGCAGGTGTTGGACAGCCGAGTCCGTTCGCCCGGAGTGACGCAAACTGCGGTCGACTCAGCGGTCCCAGCATGGATTGGAAGCTCACAAAAGCTGCGATCCAACCATTGCCGTCCGCGTCGGCTGCGCCCGTGGGGGTTTGGGCGCAGGCCAAGTCGGCTGGAATACAAAGTGTGACTGGCGTCGGGCAAGTCTCTCCGGCGCTCCAAGTCTGGGCCCGACAAAATTGGCATAATTATTTATAGTGTGGGCGCGCTTACGGCGTCATTGACTGCCAACCGTAAGTCGCAATGCAGGCAGGAGGATGCCCGCGGACCAAATCATAACTGCCAACCGCTCACCCCACCAAATGCCAGATTTGGGCGACGGTGAAACACAGCCCGAACCCAAGGAAGAGGGGCATCAACGTCGCAACGGCAGTCCATTTGAGGCTGTGGGTCTCTTTCCAGATCGTAAAGATCGTGGTCGAACACGGATTATGAACCAGGCTAAATAACATCAGGTTCAAGGCCGTCAGCAGCGTCCATCCGCTCGCCCGCAACAACTCGCCGGTTACAGCCGTCGAGTCGAGCTCGAACATCACACCCGCGCCGTGCCCAACGCCCGCCGCACCAGTCACCAAAACCGTGAGCATCAGAATCGTCGGGATTACGATTTCATTGGCGGGAATCGCCACAATATAGGCCAATAAAATCAGGCCACTTAGGCCCAAAGCCGCACCAAAGGGATCCAAGAACCCTATAATATGCTGCGCCAACGTCGTATTTCCGACCATGATATTCGAGACCAACCAAATCACCGCTCCCGCAGGCAGGGCAAAGACGATCGCACGACGTAGAACCAGTAAGGTTCGGTCGATAAGCGAAGTGTAGATGGTCTGCATCACGCGTGGCGGACGATATGGCGGCAATTCCAGACTAAAGGTCGAGAGCTCGCCGCGAAGCATCGTGCGTGAAAGCGCCCAGGACACAACGAAGGTCAGGAAGACGCCGAGCAATGCGACCCCGACCACGGCCATTGCGGAAACCACACCGGCTAGATGGGCGGGTACTAATCCGCCAAGGAAGATGCTCGCGATCAGGATCTGCGTGGGCCAACGGCCATTACAGAGTGCAAAATTATTCGTGATAATCGCAATTAAACGCTCGCGGGGGGAATCAATGATTCGAGTAGCCACTACGCCAGCAGCGTTGCAGCCAAAACCCATCGCCATCGTCAAAGCCTGCTTGCCGTGGGCGCCAGCGCGACTAAAAGTTTTGTCCAGATTAAAGGCAACGCGTGGCAGATAGCCAAAATCTTCGAGCAGGGTAAATAGCGGGAAAAATATCGCCATCGGGGGCAACATCACGGCGATGACCCAGGCGGTCGACAAATACATACCGTCGACCAAAAGCCCGCTCATCCACCACGGCATTCCAATTCCCACAGCCCCGGCCTTGAGCAGGGGATGGAGGGTTCCAATCAGCAAATCCGCCAACAACGCCGAGGGCACGTTCGCCCCGGAAATCGTCAGCCAGAACACGCCAATCAAAAGCATGAGCATGATTGGGAAACCAAAAATCCGGCTGGTCAGCAGGCGGTCGAGGCTTCGGTCAAAATCAAAAGAAGCCTTTTGTCCGCCCTGGTCGACGACCCTTGATGCGATGTCCGTCGCCTGCTTGTAGATTTCCTCCACAAGCGTCTGGTGAAGTTTGTGACCCACTTCTTCGCGATACGTGTTCGAAGCATCAAGCAGCAAGGCCGCATCGCCTTGGGCAGATTCTAGCGGCGAGCGTTCGAGCATCATGTTTCGCAATTCCCCATTGCGAACAGCGTCTTCGATCCGCATATCGCCATCAAGCAAGCGAATAGCCACCCATTGGGCGTTTGGAATGCCTGGGAACGCCTGAACGACCCGCTCAGTCATCTGAGAAATGATCGTTTTTAATTTATGTTCGGGTTTCACGCGCAGCGGCTGACATTGAAAGGTCCCGGTCGCGACTTCGTGCAACGCGCGGTTCAGGTCCTCGATTCCTTTGCCATAACGAGCCGATGCTGGGACGACGGGCACACCCAAGATCCGCGACAGCGCACGGTCGTCGACTGCGATGCCTTTTCGCTCGGCTTCATCCACCAGATTCAGGCACACAACCACGCGGTCGGTGATTTGAAGGACCTGCAAAACCAGATTTAGATTTCGTTCTAAGCAGGTGGCGTCGACCACGACGATCGTGACGTCGGGCTGCCCAAAGAGCAGGAAGTCGCGCGCGACTTCCTCGTCAGAGCTGGTCGAAAGCAAGGAATAGGTTCCTGGCAAATCGACGATTTTGTAGCGCCGGCTGGCAAACTCAAATCCGCCTTCGGCCCTCACTACGGTTTTGCCAGGCCAGTTGCCCGTATGCTGACGCAAGCCAGTCAGCGCATTAAAGACGGTACTTTTTCCCGTGTTGGGATTTCCGGCGAGCGCGACCACAAATTCTGCTTCGCTGAGGTCGACGCCAAGGCGTACGAGGTGTCCTGCGCGATAGGCCGGACAGGTTTCACAGGATGACGCGGCTCCACTCATGATGCCACCTTCTCGACAAGGATCAATTCCGCCTGAATCTTGCGCAATGCCACCAAGGTCTGCCGGACGCGATAGGCCGTGGGGTCACCACCCGCACTTCGGAACTCTGCGGTTATTTCTGTGCCAGGTGTCAGACCGAGGTCCATCAGGCGGTCTCGTTCGACTTGAACAAAACCATGGGTCAATTCCACGATCCGAGCGTGTTCACCGACCTTCAGAGAGTCCAGCGTTTGTGCACTCGTGTGCGTTTCGTCTGCGTTATTCATAAAGTTATACCAGCCTCATTACAAACTTAGGCCAGACTAACTCTAGTCACGTTCGCGAGGTTGTTCAAGCAGGATTGCGACGCAAAAGCCGTGCAGTTCTGGTTTCACCCCTTGCATTTACGATTAGAAATTCTTTGGTCCTGAGCGAATCGCAGATCCCCGAGGACCAATCCCAAAGCCAGGCTGGAGCCTGGCGGACCAATCGCGAGGCCGGACCACGTTCTATCAGGTCTCGATGCTGATGGTGTGCAGGCCGGCGAGGTCGCCACAGGAGGTGCGACCGACGATGAAGATGTGGACCTGAATTTCGCCAATTCGCACGACACGAAGGTCCGTCAAATTGGCTTCCATGCTGGCTCGGATCAATTTTAATTGAGCGGCCTGTTCGACATAATATGGGTCTTCATCGGGCTCGACGGTGGTTCTACGGTCGAACCATTCGTCGAAATCAACGGACTCGATCGGACCGGTTGCGCCCAAGGTCTGAGCCAAGACGGCGTCATCCGAAATTGAATCGGCAGCGCCTGCGTGGAAAATGGAATCGTAAGGATAATCGCTCTCACTCGTGTACCAGAGGCCGCGAGAGACGTTCTCGAACTCGGTGACAAGGCCGTCGCAGGACGTCTGACACGTCAAGTGATCGGTGCTGCCATAATAACGAACACTTTGGGGGCGAAGATTTGGCTTCTGGAATTGAACCAACGTCCAAGCAGGCGCGGAAGGTACGCCGACGGCGCAGTTATCTGGAAGAACTTCACGTGTCACTACTTGAAGACTCTTTCCTGTGCTCGACAAACGCAGGCTCTCGATATCTGCATAAACACCGACCGCATCAGGTACGCCAGCGGAGTAAAATACCATCCAGTTTTCCGAAAAGTCTGCCCAGCCTGGTGGATCGACACCAAATACGCTTTTGAAGGACGCATCCGACGAGATCAATCGGCGTTGCGGCGTCATGGCGCGGTCGGCACTCGGCACAAACCCTTCAAACTCTTGAAAAGTGATCGACGGGGCGTCAGCTGGCCCAATTTGGGGCGATTCGCCTTCTACAAATTGTTCGTCAATCGACGTCGGTTCTGGATCATCGCCACAAGCGAATAAAAATAGTGCCGAAAAAACTAAAAGACCGCGCATGAAGCCTCCACATGATGCGCCAAGCCTTTAACAAATCATCGCGGCTTTGTCGATGTATGGACAGAACTTAGGCAACCAGCGACCATGTCGAAAACCGAAGGAGCCTCATGGAAACGCCAGAAAAAGCACGCAATACCACCTTCATCATCATCGCTGTGGTGGTTGGGCTCTTTTTGCTCTGCTCGTGTGTTTGTGCCGGATTTACTTTGATTGGGGTTGGCGGGGTCTCGCAGCAGATCATCTCCGCCCCAAAATCTTATTATGAAGAATGCCAGTCACTAACCGATTCGAGCCAGTGCCAGCAATGCTGCAAACTTCATGGTCATAACGGAAATATGCAGGGCGCGATGTTGAATGATTTCGGTCACACCTGCGGATGTCTTTAGACTTGGCGGGACCAATTGGGAATCGCAAGGCCAGGCTGGAGCCTAGTGGACCAGTCGCAAGGCCCGCAGACCAGTCGCAAGGCCAGGCTGGAGCCTGGCGGACCAAGCACAACGATGGCGTTAAACTGCAAGCCGCTCACCGCTCACCGCTCACCGCTCACCGCTCACCGCTCACCGCTCACCGCTCACCGCTCGCTGCTCACCGGTGCGTAGCGTAGATTCTGAGGGCAAATTCGCCAGCGGCGGTGGCGCGATAGCGGTCGACTTCGGCGCGGAATCCTGCGGGGACTTCGTCAATGCTGGGGAGGGTCCAGCCGTACTTTTCTGGCAGCAGCATGGGCGCGGCAAGGGATGCAAACGTGATGTCGGCTGCGGTCAGGGAGTCGTTCATCAAAAATGTGCGTCCGTCGCGCAGGCGTTGGCCCACACGATCAAAGACTTCCATTATTTTTGCATTTGAACGGATGACAGAATCGGCGTGGATATTCATGGATTTGAACATGAATTTCACGCACTGGTCGTAAAGCATATCGATCGTTTTGGTTTCCCAATTCGGTGAGTCCCCACCGATCGCGCGCAGCGCCAGCGCCTTATTGGGCAACAGGTGCCAATAGGCAACGCGACGTACATGCGGCCCCACAATTTCGTCAAACTCGTCCTCGAGTTCACGGATTTTTGCGCTGTTTTTATCAGGATATGGGATCCAACGAGCATCGGGTTTCGCCTGAATCCAAGCCAGAATCTCGGTGGAGTCGCCGATCACTTCGGTCGGGGTTTTTAAAACCGGGACCGTTCGTGTTCCGCCGGCGAGCTTCACGTAAGGCAGATGAAAAATCGGGGCGTGTGCGTCCTCGACGTAGTCGATTCCTGCCAATTTGAACGCCCATTTTACTTTTTCGCAATAATGGCTTGGACCGATGGTGATGAGTTTATGGGTCATTTGCCGATATACTCCATCGATTTCTCCCAGCACTCTTGAGCGGCCTCTGAAGTCGCATGATTGGCCGTCGTCTTGAGTTTTGACTTATCGTAATAGAGGCCGGTTTCCCCGGCGCAACCGGGGCTTGAGGCACAATAGATCGAGGTCTGGGCGCCCTCTTCATTTGTGATCATAAATAATTTGGCGATCGGCCTGACCAGCGCCGGCACTCGTCGCCAAATATCGGACGCCACGACACCGGGATGCAACGCGTACGTGTGAATATTGGTGCCTTCCAGGTGTTTGGCCAATTCCATATTGAACAAGACATTACCCAATTTGGACACTGAATATTCTGGGAACCCGGTTTTGGTCAGCGTTCGCTGTTTGACCGTGCTGTAATCGATGCCTTGAACCCGCGTATGGGCTCGACTGGCCACGGTGACGATGCGCCCATGTCCCGACGTTTCGACCGACTCTTTGATGCGATCTAGAAGCAGATGGGTCAGCAGCATGGGGCCAAGGTGATTGACGCCAAAATGCATTTCGAAGCCGTCGCTCGTCTGCCCGATCAGCCCGGCGATACCGGCATTATTGACCAACACATCGATGGGTTTTCCGGTCTTCAGATACGCATCGGCGAAATCCTGAATGCCCGCAAAGCTGCCAAGATCGAGCTTCATGTATTCGACGTTAGCGCCGGTGGCTTTCTGAATCTCTTCGACGACAGGGGCTGCGCGTTCCTCGGAACGGCATGCCATGACGACATCGGCGCCTTGACGAGCAAGCTCGAGCGCGGTCACTCGGCCGATGCCGGTGTTTGACCCAGTGACGATGACGGTTTTTCCATTCATAGCGAACCCTTCGTGGTGATTGATGTTGTATACGTCGCACACCGGCCGGTGTTTATCATTGAGGCACTTTGCAGACCACCTGAAGTTCGGTCGCCTCGTTGTCGTCTTCGCGGCATTCGTTGTGGCGTTGCACGCCCATGCCGTCGTCATCCGTCACGACACGCACGTCGAATTTCTGACCCGCCCATGATTGTGGAGGAGTCCATGATACTTCAAAGGTCTCCGAGGCTCCGGGAGCCAAATTCTTGGTATTCGTAACCGTCGCCGCCAAGGTCTCGACGCCGTTCTTGGCCACAAAAACCGCCGTCGTTACGGTGCCGGCTCTGACACCGAGAGAGCCTTCGTTTCGAATCTGGAAGCGAATGAGGACCGGAGAGGTCGAGCAATCATCCGCGGTCACAGACTCGATCACGGGAACAAGGTTCGGCGCGTTAAAAAGACCGTCGCCCTGAACATTTTGACGGAAATTATTCAGGCCAGGCTCTTCGAAGTTGCGCTTCGGATTCAAAGGCACGGTGCCGTCTTCGTTGATATTGGTCACATGGTAGGCATGTTGATTCCAGATGCGCCGCGTCCCGACCCAGTTATCACTGACATCGGCAAAAACGCGGATTCCTTTGGTGATCGAGCCCGGCGTCGAATAATTGTTGGCGGCGACCACGATCTCGGCATTTCCGTCATTATTGACGTCCACAACCAGCGGATATTCCAGCAGCGTTCCCGACGAATTTGGGATTTCGATCAGGATATCTGCGTCATTAAATCCATCTCCATCTGCGTCAACGCCCGTGCCGGCTCCTCGATAAACTCGCAAAAATAGTTCGTCATTATAAACGACCTCGGCCTTGCCATCGCCTTCGAAATCAAAGACCGACGAGCCCGTGACGGCGCTTGAATAATCCTTGGTCGAATGAGCCCACAAAACGCTGCCATCTTGGCGAAACACAAAATAATACCAACGTGCGGCGACCGCGATATCAGCCAAGCCGTCACCATCAAAATCGGCAATCGTGGGCGGGCCACCGCCGGGGACGCAGGCGGAGTTCAGGCGACAAGTTCCCGACGAACAACGGCCCAGTGGGCTCTGGCATTGGGCGTTAGAGGTACAGGCCTGCCCGGCTTGAGGGAAAGGCACGCTGCAATCGTCGATGCCAAAAATGGTCTGGATTCTGGGTTCGTCCAACGGGATCGGGAAACGCCATTTTTCCGTGCCGTCATGATCCCACAAAACGACCTCGCCACCGACGACATCGACAGTTTCTGGATTGGGATCGTCATCCAAGTTGGCAACGGCTGTGTAGCCGCTGGGGGCACCGGCTCGAACTTCGGTGCAGCCCGTGCCATCGGTCGCCGCGGCGTTGGTCATGCGATAGAGCGTGTTGCCGTGCACAATCTCGAGCACGCCATCGAGGTCCATATCCATCGCGAAGGGCAGAGAGCTCGTGGTCGGCAAATTGCAGATCACGTCGCCAGTTGCGCTCAACACCATATTTGGCGTCATGATTTCGGGCAGGCCAACACCATCCAAATTGGCGACCGAGGGTCCTAAAGACCCAAGGGACGGAACCAAGGGTTGATACCATTTGATCGCGCCGTCATTTTCGATCGCGTACAGTCCGCCACCCGCAGTCGGACCGGCGCTGATAAGGATTTCGACAACGCCATCGTCGTCGATATCGGCCAATGCCGCGATCGTGCCTCCGCGCACAAAAAACGGCACGGGAAGAGTCGAGGAGCTCCAATGTTCACGACTTCCGTCGCCGCTGATCACTCGAAGTACGCCATCGTCGTTGTAGGCATTTCCCTGAAATGTCACAAAAACGATGTCAGGCGTGTCGTTTAGATCGATCACACCACTGCCATCATCGTCGGTCAAATTGGCGACGGAAGGCATCATCATCACCTGATCGTAGGTCGGTGAATCGGCACTTCCGGTCCATGACCAAGCTTCAGTGGGATTAAAGACGCCGACCGGCGGGACAAATACACACACGTTTGGGTTGGCGTTCTTGTCGACGCAGCGATTAACGGTCGGCTCACAATATTCGTTCAGCGGACACGACACGGTTTCCGAGCAGTCCGCTCCTAGGCCGGTACATGAGTCGAAAAGGCAGGCTTCGTCCGACGTACAACAGGCGACGCCACATTGATTTTCGCAGGTCGACATCGCAGTACAGACCAGGTCTGCGCACAGTCCAGAAAGGCACTCCGCATCGATCGAACACGATTCACCGTCTTGTCGGCCGACGGTGTCGGTGTCGGTTGCGGTGTCGGTTGCGTCAGGCAAACCCATGTCCGAAATCGGAGTCCCGGTATCGCTACGATTATTGTTCGACACGGTGGCCGTGTCATCTGAACAGGCCGCAATCACGACCAACAAGATTAAGAGGTTCGCGCGCATAGGTGCTCCGACGTCGTTTGAGCCGGCAGACTATACAAATCATTTGCGACTTACTACTGCGGCACGGTTCATCGGCCACAACCACGCCACGCAATCCCAAGTTGCAATGCAGGCCGTCTCGACACAAGGTACCCAAATTAGCAGAATTCGAGTCTTGGAGAGTCCATGTCGACCGTCCCGTTGAAGACCAACCGCGATCTTTATCGCCTAGTTGCCGACCTTAAGGTCAAGCACGCCAACAATCAGCCGTCGCTTCACGACTACCTGGTGGCGTTGCGTACGCTCGCGACCCAGCATGCATCCGAAGAAGGCATCAGCCTTGCGCAGCTTGGG